>JAABUK010002794.1_pt1 | contig 30714 bp, 22 predicted proteins | sample 5559141 | NCBI WGS metagenome assembly JAABUK01 (sample SAMN10711869, study PRJNA513367) | rock metagenome | isolation source: Antarctica rocks | place: Antarctica: Victoria Land, Pudding Butte nord | collected 2016-01-03
CCGCCACGGTCTTGTTGTCCACACCATCCGCGCAGGCCAACACGATCCGGGAACGCAACACCAACGCCTGTGAAGACTTCCGACGCCGCGACCAGCGCACCAACTGCTCGCGCTCCTCGCCGGTCAAAACCAACTCGGCCTTGGGTCGTCCCGTCCGTGCCATACCTCGATTCTACCACTAATCAAGAGAATTAAAGGCGCAGAACACTAGCGGCCGACGTCGTGGTCTCCGGCAAATGGCCGGCATCGACCGCGACCTGCTTGCACCAACCGCGCAACGTGTCGGGCTGGACCCCGATCCGCGACCCGGTCCGCTGCACCGCCGCGTTCAACGACAACCCTGGCTCCTGCTCGTGGGCCTCGGCGACGAGCCGCTGCGCCCGCTCACGCAACTCGTTCGGGTACTGCCTCGGTGCTGGCACGACTCCACTGTCCGTGGCTTAACTGCCTCTACCAACGCCGGGACCGTTCAGGCCATGTACGCCGCCAAGCACCAGGGACGCAACCGGGTCGTCTCCGCCGAGGCGGCGCCCCGAGCTTCGCACCTGTCTGACACGTCCCTAGTTGTCACCGACCGAGTCGTGGCCGGTGGGGCGCCTGCCGGTTGGGGTCGAGACGTGGTTCGTCGCCGCTGGGCTGGGTCTGGACTGCGGCGGCTTCGGCGGCCAGGCGTCGGTCGGTGTTGCCTTGCGTCTGGGCAGAGACGCCGGCGTGGGCGTGGGGGCACTCGCGGATCACGCGGTACTGCAGGTCGTAGGCGGGGCTGTCGGCGGCGAGGGGTTGTTCGCCGGCGAGCATCGGCAGGTGTTGCTGGACGTCGTAACCGGCGCGATAGGCGCGTTCGAGGGCGACTGCGAGCGCAGGCCAGTACCGGTCTGTCACCAGGCGCGGGTCGACCGCGACCGCGACGTCGTGCCACGACCCGGCCGCCCAGGCGGCGGTGATCATTGCGTGGGGCGAGGTGACCTCGTGCTCTGCGGCCTGGCCCGTGGCGGGCACGGCGCCGACCTGCGCGGCCGGCGCTATAGGTGCGGGTGCTTCGTCGGAGGTCTGGGGGCCGTGTGAGCTGGTGCGGGTGGGTCCGGTGCTGGTGGCGCTGGTGTTCGGTGCGGGGATGCCGACCGGGTCCAGCTTATTGTTGGCGGCCCAGGCCAGTGCGGCGTCGAGGACCTCCAGGCCGGTGATGCCAGGGGCGGCGTCGACGAGGGTGTCGAGGTGGGCGATGTGAGCGGGCCACTGCTCGATCGGTAGGGCTGCGATGACTTTGGCGGCGGAGCGGATCGCGTGGACGGTGCCTTCGGCGGTGTGCAGGCGGTCGGCGTAGCTGGCGACCTGGTCGGTCACCAGGTGCCGGGCCAGGGTTGAGTCACTCGTGCGGGCGGCGGTGATGGCCTCGCGCAGGGCGCGGGGGCCGGCGGTGGTGAGCAGTTCGGCGGGGTCGAGACCGTCGGGTAGCGCGAGGTGGCCGGGGTTGCCGCCGCGGGCGACGAGTTGCCAGTAGGCGTCTCCGGCGGCCTTGCGCCCGGCCGCGTCGGCGTCGGTCGCGACGACTACACCAACCGCCGGGGGCGGCTGGTCGTCGGCGTCGTAGGTGGCCGCGGTCAGCAGGTAGGGGCGCAGCTTGTCGGCCTGGGCGTTGGTGAACGCGGTCCCGAGCGGCGCGACGCCGACCGCCTGCCCATCGGCGGCCAGGGTGACGGCGAGGGCGTCCAACGCTCCCTCGACCAGGACGGGCACGGCGCCGGCGGCGAGCGCCTGGGCTGCTTCGGCCAGGCCGTAGAGCTGGGCGCCTTTGCTGAACACCAGGTTGTCAGCGGTGTTGAGGTACTTCGGGCCGGCCGGGGACCCTTCCGGTCCATCGACGGCGTCGGGGTGACGGCGACCCACGAACCCGATCACCTGCAGAACCGGCACAGCGGGCGCCGCCGCACCGACCTCGGCGGCGTCGGCGGGCCTGGTGCCTGCTCCTCTGCTCTGCGGGGTGTCGGTGTCGAGGGTCTGGATCGGCAGGATGAGGCGGTCCCGGAACCGGTCGATGAGCCGGCCAGTGCGGGCCTGGGCGGCGAGGCCGGCCTGGAGCAGCTCGGGGTCGGTGGCGCCCCGCGCGCGTAGGTGCTCGACCAGGTAAGTCCAGCCGGCGGGGGCGTAGCCGGGGGTGAAGCGGGGGTCGGCGATCAGGTCGGTGCCCAGGCGCTGCTGTAGGTGCTGCTGCGCCCACGAGCCGCGGTAGGCGCTGCTGTAAAAGGCCAGGGCCTGCGCGTTGAGCTCGAGCAGCCGCTCGCGACAGACCAACGCCGCCGGACCGGCAGCGGCGGCCTCAGCCGCCGTCGGCGACGCGGTAGCCACGTCCGGCGTTCTGCCGGCAAGGCGCGGGGGCTGCCAGAGCTGCGCCTGTCCGGTGGTCGGCGCGGAGTCGGCTGTGCTCGGGAGCCAGGACGGGATCTGGTCCTGGTCGTCGACGTCGTCCAGGTCGTGCTCCAGGTCCTCGTCCAGGTGGTGGGCGGGGTCGTGGTCGTCGAGGCTGGCGCGCGAGTGCTCGCCCGGGTCCGGCAGCGCCTCGCCGGGGTCGTTCGCGTCGGCGTGGGGCAGCAGGGGGTCGGCGAGGTCGGCGGCTTGCTCGTCTTGGCGGTCGTAGTAGCTGTCGTCGAGTCCTTCGTAGAGGTCCTCTGGTGGGAGCAGCTCCAGCTCGTAGGGGTCCACGGGCGCCTGCTCATACGCGTACGGGTCGGCGTTGTTGCCGGCGCCGGCGGTGGGTGCCCAGCCTTCGTGCGGCATGCCGCCGGGTACGTCTTGGGGTCCGTCGCTGAGCATCGCGACGCGCCAGACCAGCGCCGTCGCCAGCTCCGACGGGCGCGGGCTGGTCGGGCTGCCGCCGGAGTCGACGCTGTCGTGGCTGGCGCCGGACAGGAGCAGCCCGTGGGCGGTGGTGAGGACCTGCTCGGCGACCCAGCCGCCGTCGGTGGCCTGGGTGACGGCGGCGACGAGTGCGGGCCAGGCGGGGTCTGCAACGACGCGGCTCGCGCCGTCGTCGCCAAGCAGAACGCTGAGGTGGCCGGTCCAGGCCGGCCGCAGGGCGCTCGGGGACGCGGGGCTGCCGGCGCCGAGGTCGCAGGCCTGCGCGGCGAGGACGGCCGGGGCGATGTGGCGCGACAGTCGCCACCACAGGGCCGCGGCGGGCATCTCGTCCGGCAGCGGGCGGGGCTCGTTCCCCGGTGTTCCTAGGTCGACCGCGGGCTCTGTCGCCGTGTCGGCATCGGTGTCGGCACTGGTGCTGCGCGGGTTGCTGACGAGGCTGGTGATGACGCTGGCGATGTCGATGCCGGCGCGGTCGGCGGCGGCGAGCTTCTCGGCGACAGCGGGCCAGTGCGGGTCCTCGAGCAGCCGCGGCTCGATCTGCTGGGCCAGGGCCCGCCAGCGGTTCGCCGCGGCTGCGGGTTCGCCGAGGGCCTGGGTGACCGTCGCGTTGAGGGCGTTCTGCTCCCGCAGGTCGGGGGCGGGCAGCCGCTGGGGGCCGGTGGGGCGCAGGTCGTTGTCGTCGACGTTGTTCGCGGCCCGCCAGACGGCGAGCTCGGCGAGCAGATCGCTTGCGCCGTCGGCGCCGAGCAGCGGGGCGGCCCAGGCGGGGGCGCTGGTGGGGGTCCAGGTACGGGCTCGGTCGGCGACCTGCTCGGCGAGGTAGGTGGTGTAGCCGTGCCGCGCCTGCAGGTAGATCCCCCACGTCTGATCTGTCTCCAGGCCGAGCGGGATGGCAGGAAGCCAGCCAAGCGGGCCGGGGGTTGGCTGGTTCCCGGTCGGCGCCTGGCGGCGCGCCTGGGTGGCCCGTTCCTGGGTGGACAGTGGCCGGTGGGGGTCGGTGAGGTCCAGACGCCAGTCCAGGACCGCAGCCGGGTCGGCGGCGCTGCGGACCTCACCCTGTCCGATGACGCGGTGCAGCGCGTCGACAGCGGCCTGCACGGCCAGCAGCTGCCGGGTAGGGGCACCGTCGGGGCTCGGGTCGGTGCTCGGGTCGGTGCTCGGGTCGGTGCTCGGGTCGGTGCTCGGGTCGGGGCGGGTGTCGTTGGCGGCGTGCAGGACGAGGCTGGCGCGCAGGGTGGTCCAGGCGGGGGCGTCGGTGAGCCCGGGCAGCGCCTGCTCGGCGGCCTGGTCGAGCGCCGCGACGCCGCCCTCGCGGAGCCGCTCGAGGGCGGCGACGTGGAGGCTGTCGTGGTAGCTGCTGGCGGCAGCGCCGAGCCGGACGGCGGGGTCAGCGAGCTGCCGCTGGGCGGTGGTCGCGGAGACCTGGGCGCCGTCGCGGTCGACGATGCGGGTGAGCAGGTCGACCGCGGTGGGGGGGAGCAGCGCGTCCGGGGTCAGGACGCTGTGCTCATCGCCGTCGCCGGCGGTCGCGAGGTACAGGTGGTTGCCGGCGCGGCCGCGGGTCATCGCGACGTAGAGCAGCTGCCGGTCCTCCGCGCCGGTCGCGACGACATGGCAGGTGTCGGCCGTGCTGCCCTGCGCGCCGTGGACGGTGCTGGCGTAGCCCAGCGCGACGTGCTGGCGGGCGTAGTCGCCCGGCAGGGTCCGGACCCGGCGGGTGCCGTGGTGCTGCACCTGTAGCGCCCCGCCGGGCAGGACCTCCCGGACGGTCCAGCGGTCCCCGTTCTTGACCCAGTCCGTCGCGGAGATCGCCAGGCGGCGGTTGTTGCGGCGGGTCACGACCGTGTCGCCGGCGCTTACGGCGCTGCCGTCGGACAGCCGGACCTCGGGGTCGGCGGGCGCTGCGATGGGGCCGCTCGTGGCGGTGGGGCTGAGGGTGGCGAGCCGGTCTGCGCGGGCGCGGGCGTTGAGCTCGGCGGTAACGGCCCGGGTGGGGGCGAGCATGAGGGCGTCCAGGCCGCTGCGCCGGTCGGCGGCCCAGGCGTTATAGGCAGCGTCGACACCCGTCGCCGGGTCGCCGACGTGGACCCGGCCGTGGTCGATGTAGAAGCCGATCGCGGCCCGCTGGCCCGCCCGCAGCGCGAGGCTCGCGGCGCCCTCGGCGGGGTCAGTGAAGCGCACGACCTGCGACAGGGTGAATGCCCCGGCGGTCTCGGCGATGTCCCGCAGCACCCCGCCGGCCCCGACAGCGGCGAGCTGCGCGTCGTCGCCGACCAGGCGCAGGACGGCGCCTCGGTCGGCGAGCCACTGCGCGGCTCGGGCGAGGTCGGGGGTGCCGGCCATCCCGGCCTCGTCGAGGATCACCAGGGTGCCCGGGCTGATCCGCTGGACCCACTCGGGCACCGGTCCGCGCGCCATGACGTCTACGGGGGCGCGGCCCGCCTGCTGGTCGAGGGTGTCGAGCGAGAAGATCAGCTTGGCGAGGGTGTCGGTGCTCGACTCGATCTCGTGGCCGAGGACGGCGGCCGCCGCGGCGGACGGCGCGAGGCCGACGACGTTGCCGCCGTCGCCGCGCCAGGCGGCGGCGAGCACTCGCATGGCGGTGGTCTTGCCGGTCCCGGCGGGGGCCAGCGCGAGCTGGGTGAGCCGTCCGCTGCTGGCGAACTCGCGGACCATCGCGACCTGGCCGGGGTTGAGGGTGATGCCGCGGGCGGCGGCCTCGAGCAGCGCCAGTTCGAGTGCTTCGGCGCTGACGACCCGCCCGCCGATGCGACCCGCGAGGCCGAGCAGCGCCTGCTCGGCGGCCACGACAGCGGGGCTGGTGAACATCTGCGCGCCGGCGGTGGCGTAGACGCTGGTCCCATCGCGGCGGCGCAGCGCGGCGGGCTCGCTGACCGGCTCGTGGATCCCTAGCGGCAGCGACCAGGCCGGTGACAGGGCGGCGGCGACGATCCGCTCGACGGCGGCGTCGACGTGGGCCAGGGGCAGGTTCGCGGTCCTGACGGCCCGCTCGGCCTCGGCGCGGACGTGCGCCTCCTGCCACGTCGCCCGAGACGTAGCGACGGTCGTCAGGACCTGCTCGGCGGTGTCGGCGATCCACTCGGGAGTGTCCAGAGCCCGCAGGGACGCGCTATTCCCGGGACGGCTCGTGCTGCCTTTAGCCCGGAGCAGTCGGTGGCGGCGCTCCTTCGCACGTGCCTGCTGGGGGACGTTCAGCCGCTGCTCGCGATGCTGGTCCTGCCGGTGCTCACGGCGCTCGTGGAGCCCTCGCAGGGCGCCATCGAGCATCGCGCCGAGGGCCTGCGGCGAGCCGAGGACTCGGAGCGCGTCGCCACGCCACACCTGCCGCTGGTCGGCGTGGGAGCGCGGTGTGTGCTTGGCCTGGCGGGTTTCGAGCGTAGCCTGCTGGGCGAGTTTGAGGGCCTCGACCGGGCCGGGCGGGCGGCCGTGCCGGACCTGGAACTGCCCGGCGAGCTCACCGCGCCGGACGTCGATCATCAGCCGCCGGGCGGACCAGGTCTTGAGCAGCCGCTCGTCAATGCCGACGATCTCCCGGACGGCCCGCTTGCCCTGCTCCCCCGCGCGCTCGGTGAACTCCACACCGAGCTTGTCGCGCAGCAGCGCCTCAAGGCGGGTGTTGTACCGCTCGGAGGCGGCGACGGTGAGCTTGTGCAGCGGCCGGCCGTCCAGCGCCAGCCAACGGCCGGCGTCGGCGCCCGCCGCGGCGGTGTCGGCGACCTGGACCTTGTTGCTGACTGCGACATGGGTGTGCAGGTTTGGGTCGCCCGCGCGGCTGTCGCGGTGGGTGAACGCCGCCGCGATCAGCCCGCGGGTCTCGACTTGCCGCACCGCCCCGCGGCCCAGGCGGGTGTAGGCGGCGTTCTGTTCCAGCCAGGTCAGGGACTGCTCGACGGCCTGGGCGTGGGCTTGTTCGATGGCCTGCGCGACCTCCCGCGGCGCGACGGCCCACAGCGCGCTGACGCTCTTGACGGGGGTGAAGGTGAGGTCGTAGCCGGCGACGGCGGTTGTCTGCTGCCGGCTGGCGCGGGCCAACAACCCTGACAGCTCACGGGCGCCGGTCGGCGCCCGCCCGTACTGGGCGGTGAACATCTCCCGCCCGAGGGCAGTGCGGATCGCGGCCCGCTCGGTCTCCGGGATCGGCCAGTCGCGCGGCAGCCCCGCGTCGGCGTTGGCCTGCTCGAAGCGGCGGGCGAGCTCGACGCGGAACCCGCCGGGGCCGTTGACGAGCTTGTACGGCGACCCGAGCCGGGTCGCCTTAAGGACCACCTGGGCGCTGTGGCCGACGGCGATGAGTTGCTTCTCGATCGCCTCCGCGTCCGGGTGCCGGCCCTCCCCGAACAGGGCGAGCATCTGCGTCTCAGTGACCTGCCGACCGGCCAGGCGCCTCTGGGCCGCGGTCTGCGGCCCAGGCCGCGCGGCTCCTGACACCGCTCCCGCTGGGGACGCTGCAGGTGCCGCGGCGGGTGCTTCCGGCGCCGACATCGACGCGGCGGTCATCGTCTCGGTCGGCGCAAGAAACTGTGACAGGCCGTCCGCCCCGTGACCCATCCAGACGCCGGGGTTCTCGCCCTTCTCGGAGTAGTAGTCGCTCAGGCCGTCCCGGCCGCGGTGCGTCGCGTCGCAGGCGGCCACCTGGCGGGTCATGTAGGTGTAGCCGTCCCCCGCGGTGAGCTTGTGCATCGACATCACCCGCTGACCGTGCCGCGCACCCCCGACGCAGAGCCGGCCCAAGATCCGCCGATGTGACCTGTTCGTAACCAGGTTGCAAGAGGTGTGTCGGGTCGCAGGTCTTCGTTCTGGGTGTTGCGGTGGGTCGGGCGGTGTAGTCCGGGGGTCGTATCGATCGGGGTCGCGGGCGGCGTGACGCGGTCGGCGGGCCGGTACCGGTTCGGCTCAGTCGACGGGCAGGTCGGTGCGTGGGGCTGCGGGCTGGTGTCGGTAGTGGCGACGTCGGTCGTGGCTGGTCGACGGCTGTGCTGCCGGGCGCGTGTCGGAGGGGGTCGCGGCCAGTTCGGGAGGGGCGGCAGGTGTCAAGGGGCGCCGGGTCAGGGTGGTGGTTGAGGCCAAGGGTCGCGTCGGAGGGCGGTGGTGATGTGCCGGGCATGGGCGGCGGCCGTTGGGGTCGCTGCCGGAGGTGAAGGAGTGGACCGCTGATGGCGTCGAAGGTGGCATGTAGGCAGCAGGCGATGGCCAAGGCGCGGGAGCGTCGGTCGGCGTTGGACCAGGACCGGGCGGCCCGGGACCGGCGGGTGGAGGAGGCGACGGCGCAGGTGCTGCTGCAGCTGCAGGAGAGGGCCGCGGCGCAGGAGGTCGTGCAGGCCGTCAACGCCGAGCTCGGCGCGGTGCTGCGGCGGCTTCTCGATGACGAGGGGATCGCGGCGCAGGGCGTCGGGTCGCTAGTCGAGCGGACCGTGACGCAGGTGCGCCGCCTGGCGCGGGCGGTGCCCAGCGGGGCGCCCTCTCCGGCCGGAGCCTGGGTCGTCGTCGACGAGGGACAGAACCCGCCGGAGGTGGGCGGTCACCGGGCGGCGGTCCTGCCCCTCGCAGGCGAGCAGCACAGCTCCGTCGGCGCGCGGACAGCGCACTCATCTGTTGGAGCGGTCGATCACTGACTGTGCAGCGCGACCGGCGGGGCCAGCCCGGTACCCGGCCCGGGCGGTCAGGTAAAGCCGGCCTCGTCGAGCGCGGCCCGCGCGCTGGACCTGGCGTGAGCGCTTCGGGCTCGCGTGACTTCCTCGAGTTGGCTGCGAAGGCGTAGCCGAGCCGGTGTCGGTGGACCGGCGCGTGACGGCTGCTGCTCTGTGGAGCGGGCGAGGGGTGCTCCCATGACGGACGACTGGCTCAGGTGGTCGTGGGGCTGCGGGGCGCGGACCCGCGCCCCGCAGCGGCGGGTCGGCGGCGCGAGGGCGTTCAGGCGGATGTGGTTGCGGACGGTGGCCTTGGTTATGCACCGCCGAGCAGGACGTCGCGGCCGTCGGCTGTGGACCAGAGGTTGTCGAGGTCTGCAGCCGAGCGAGCTGTAAGCCTTGGACATTCACAAGGCGGCGGTAGAGGTCGGCGAGCAGCTGGTGCAGGTCGAGCCGGTCGGTGCCGCTGGCGGTGCGGGCGAGCAGCTGCCTCGTTGAGGTCGATGACCTCGGGCAGCTCCTCGAGGATGAGCATCGGGTCGAGGCATATCGGCCCAATGTGCTCGGGGACCGAGCGGGCAGTCACTCGCGGTGGTGCCGCTGGTGCAGACCGGTGCGGCGCCCGCCTATGCCGGCGGGGTCCAGGGCGACACCCTGGGTGTCGCCGGCTTGCTGTCCGGAACGCCACTCCAGGTGGTGACCCTCCTTCCGCTCGCGGCGCTCCTTAGATTCTCGTTGGGCATCACTGTCATCGCGATGGCGCTCACGCGAAGAAGGCCGGTGGCAGCGACCTACGGCGCGTAGTCCAGGCCGTCCAGAAGCCAGTCGCAGATCCACAGCCGCGAGGCTGCCTGAGCATGAAGGAGGAGCCGACCACGTGGTCGGCTCTTCGTCCTGGCACTTCCCCTTGTCGGGGAAGACCCCTCGGTCGGCGGTGGGGTGTTCACGTAGACCGAGACCTCCTGGTCGGCCGCGGGATCTTCTGAGGCACAGACGGCCGCTGCACACTCAAATCACGATCAGTTCACAGTTCGGGCGGCGTGTGTCCGCTCTTGGCCGGTTGTGGCCGCTCCCGGCCGGCCCAGAGGCCGTTGTCGAGGAGGACCGCGACGACCTCGAGCGGAACGTTGAGGACTCGACCGTCAGGCAGGGCCGACCTTCCTGCTCGAGGAAGTTTTGACGGGTTGCTTCGTCCAGCGGCTGCCGGGTGTGCAGCAGGTGGTAGACGTGCCAGGGCGTCACGTCCGACATGGCCTTCGCCGCCTCGTGGTCCGGCAGTCCAGCCGTCCAGATCTGAGCGCGGCGGCTTGCCCCGCTGTTCGACCCGACGACCAGATACGTGATGGCAGCCTCAGCGCGCGCCACCGGGTCGTCGCCACGCCGGGTTGCGCGCCCACTCAACAGCTTCATCCCCTCCTGCAGCACATCCGCGAGTGCCTCCTCAGGCCGGTAGCTGAGCACATCGCCGGCGAGACGCAGTCGGGCAGCCGAGTCCCGGGCGACGGAGCGACCCCCGCTCGCCGCGCCGCTCTTCCAGGCCCGGGCGCGGTTGGGTCCGGAGCCGATGAAGGCGCTGTTCGAGCGGGTCGCGGTGCCGATCGGCACGGAGGCGACGCCGGGGACGTGGCTGGCCGGCCGCCGGCTCGTCACGATCGACAGGCTGTGGACGGACGTCGCTGACACGCCGGAGAACGCTGAGTCCTTCGGCCGACCCGGGTGAACAAGGGCGAGCAGTCAGCGTTCCCGAAGGCCCGTGTGGTGGCCTGGCGGAGTGCGGGACGCACGCGATGTTCGGGGCCGAGATCGGCAAGTACACCGAGCCCGAGAGCACCCTGGCGCAGCGGCTCCTCAGCCGGTTGGAGCCCGCGATGCTGCTGCTCGCCGACCGCGGGTTCTTCTCCTTCACCCTGTGGCGCAGGGCATCAGCGACCGGCGCCGACCTGTTGTGGCGGATCCGGACAGACGCTCAGGGCCCCCCAGCCACGCGTGTGCAAGATCTTCCTGACGGCTTTTGGCTGGCCCACCTCAAGAAGTCCACCGACCACACGAACACCCCGCCGATGCTGGTGCGGGTTACACGATCGACGACGGACGGGACAACCCCGAGGGCTACCGGTTGTTCACGACGCTGCTGGACCCCGCGGAGGTTCCGCCACCGAGCTCGCTGCGGCCTACCTCTAGCGGTGGGAGATCGAGCTCACCTTCGACGAGCTCAAGACCCACCAGCGCGGACCCCGCCTGGTGCTGCGGTCAAAGTCCCCCGACCTGGTCCAGCAGGAGATCTGGGGCCACTTGTGCTGCCACTACGCGATCCGCACCCTGATGGCCGACGCCGCCCAACACAGCGGACACGACCCGGACCGGATGCGCTTCGTCGCCGCCCTGCGCATCGCCCGCCAGTCCATCGCCCCCAGGGGCGCTTTCCCCCCTGACGACACCCGCGCCAGACCGGCTTTGGCAGCACGCCCTCGCTCGGCTCGTGCACGGCTCAACCTACATCCACCGTTTCGCTTGGGGTGAGCGGCGGGTCGTGACGCACGAATGCCCTGCTGTGCAGAGAGAATGTGGCTTGCGACGGCTACAAACTCAACTCACAGAAGGGCATCCGTTGGATGCGAGTCCGCCATGGCGTCACCGCCACGTTCGATGATCCCAACCTCGTGTCGTGCGCCGGTCTCGCGCCGGTCCTGGAGCTCGCTGAACGGGCCGGCCTGCAGGGCCTGGTCGGTGAGCACGTTCGGATCGCCCGGCCCGGCGGTGGCAACGCCCGCCTGAAGGTCCCGGCGCTGGTCGCAGGGATGATCGCCGGCGCCGACTCAATCGAGGACATGGGCCTGTTGCGGCACGGCGCGATGAACCGGTTGTTCACCGGTGTCCGGGCTCCCTCAACGCTCGGGACGTTCCTACGCACCTTCACCTTCGGCCACGTCCGGCAGCTCGACGCGGTCGCCTCCCGGTTGCTGACGAACCTGTGCACGTCCGCGCCGCTGCTGCCCGGTGCGCACCAGCTCAGCTACGTCGACATCGACGACACCGTGAAGCCCACGTTCGGCTACGCCAAACAGGGCGCCGGCCGGGGCTACACCGGCGTGAAAGGGCTGAACGCGGCTGTTGGGGATCGTCAGCACCCCCAACAGTCGGCCGGTGATCGCCGCCGCCCGGCTCGGCAAGGGCTCCACCAACAGCGCCAAGGGCGCCCACCGGTTCGTCGCCGGCATCCTGATCACCGCCCGCTCGTGCGGCGCGACCGGGACGTTGGTGCTGCGGGCCGACTCGGCCTTCTACCAGTGCGACGTGATCGCCTCGGCGCTGCGCCGCAAGGCCTGCTTCTCGATCACCGCCCGGCAGCTTCCCCCTGTCCGCAACGGGATCGACAGCATCGCTGAGGATGCCTGGACACCGATCAAGTACACCAACGCCAGCTTCGATGAGGACTCCCACCAGTGGACAGCGAGGCTGAGGTCGCCGAGATCGCCTTCACGGCGTTCACGTCCAAAGCCAAAGCCAAGCAGGTCACCGCCCGGCTGATCGTGCGGCGCGTCCCGGACGTCAACCCCGCCCATCAGAGCCCGCTGTTCACCGTCTACCGCTACCACGCAGTGTTCACCAACAGCCCACTGCCGATGCTCGAAGCCGAAAAGGCCCACCGCGCCCACGCGATCGTCGAGCAGGTCATCGCCGACCTCAAGCACGCCCCAGGCCGGCTCGCCCGCTCCGCCCGCAAACTCGTGCTGCACCTGCCAGTCCACTGGCCCTGGGAGACCGCCTGGACGCAGATGGCCACCACCGCCCGAGAAGGACCACCCCTCGCGGCCTGACCCAACCACCCCGTCCGCCAGGACCAACCAGGAACAGAACGTGGAGACCACCCGGCCCGCCCGGGCACACACGCACGCCCTCAAGCGGGCAACGACTCCGCCAGGGTCGGAGTTCTGGAACTGGGCTGACGAGTCACACGCGTAGCCAGCGCCAGGGCAATTTAGCCATTTCTGCTCAGGCCCTAATTCGAGACCGACGACGCCACGCCATGTGCGAGCCTGCTAGCCCTAGTAGGGTGAGGCCGAAGATGCTGGTGCTGCGCGTCAGACCCGTCATCGCCAGGCTTGAGGCAGCAAGGGCTTTGGTCGGTAGGCGGGTAGCGGCTCCAGCGGTTACGGGTTGGACGCTCGACCGCAGTCTTACTGCGGCGTACCTCTGGGCCATCGTGGCGACGGGCGCCCCATACGAGTTGGCTGCCCGGCAGGCGGTGCCACTGTATTGGCCGAGATAGGCGGAGCCCAGGCCCCTCCAGACGACGGGCAGTCGTCCAGCGGTTCGATAACGGGCAATGAAATTGAACCGTCCGAGATCCGGATTATGGGCCGCTCGGGGGTGAGCGTCCAGCAGCAAGACGTTCGACCCAGTCGCACCCAAGAGTGGCCAGGTGGGCACTCCCTGGCCGTTCGGGTTGCCGTGACGAGCAAAGTTCGTCCAATAAGTCATCATCTGGTCTGAGATCTGCCGATCGGCAGACGATGGCTTGGCCGTCGGTGCGAGCGGTTCGCGGGTCAGCGTCCCGAATACGAAGGGTACTTCCGAGGTGTGTATCGGCATGGGGGAGTAGGGCGAGGTGTAGACGAAGCGGTACGCGTAGTTCTTGTTCACCGCTCCATGCCGGAACAAGGTCTCCCAGGTCTGCTGAGCGATGATGACGTCACCGACGAGTTGCAGCGACGATGCCGTAGCGTTGGTGGCGTCGCTGGGCGGATAGAGCGCCTGGAAGGCGGGGACACAGTTCTGACCGAAGAGGTGACCTGCCGCCGCGTAGAATGCTTGTGGTGGCACGGCGGGTAGCGACCTCGACGCGAAAAGCAGCCCCTCCGCCTCGTTCCAACCGCCCAGTACGGGGATGTCGAGTTGCTTGTGGTTCTGGAAGACGTTCATGGGCGAATCGGTCAGCACGCCGCCGTCGATGCTAGGCGCGAAAGCCGTGATCGCCGGGTCGGTTTGATAGTCCCATGGCTCCGCTGCCCTGATGGCTTCGGCGGAAATGGAACGCACGTCCTGGCCGGCGAACTTGGCTAGATACCGGTTCCCCTGGGCCAGGGCCTCCTGGTGGGTGATGATCGAGCCATGCTCGCTGTCCCACATGGCGCCGCTCTGCATGATGGCCCGTGAGAACAGCCCTGGCGACTTGGGAGAGGCCATCAGCATTCCTACGGAATGTGCCCCGGCTGACTCTCCGAACAGCGTGACGTTCAACGGATCACCACCGAACCGCGCGATGTTCGCCTTCACCCAGCGAAGCGCTGCGAGTTGGTCCTGCAGGCCCCAGGCACCGGAGCTACCTGATTCCTTATCGAGCTGTGCTGTTGCGAGGAAGCCGAATACACCGAGCCTGTAGTTCAATGAGACAACCACAACGTCGCGGGCTGCAAGACGCGCCCCGTCGTAGGTGGGTAGGGCAGAGGAGCCGAACTGGAAGCCTCCGCCGTGGATCCAGACCATGACTGGCTTGGCTGCCCGAGGTTGACGGGTAGGCGTCCAAACGTTAACGGTCAGGCAGTCCTCGCTTTGTGGGATCGACGCGTCGTTGGGGTTGGGGTCCGGTCCTGGTGTGGACAGGCAGGCTTTCCCGAATGCCACAGCCGGATGTATCCCAGGGGTCGCCCGCGCGGGCTGCGGCGCCCTCCAGCGGAGGGCTCCGAGCGGGGGCGCCGCATACGGTATGCCTTTGAAAGCGGTCACTCCGCTTGCATCTGGCGTGGTGCCCGAGAAAGACCCGCTCGTCGTCGAGACGGGTGAAGTGACGTCGGTCGCACCCGCGCTCATGGGGGCGACGGTAACCGCAAGGACGGACAGAACCGCCAGTCCGGCGAGAACTACTCGAGCGCGGGACATCGTGTACGGAACAAGTGCATTCATTGGGCTCCTCGGAATGTCGGGCAACCTGCTCAGCGGCGTGAGCCCTGGGGGGTCCGCAATCGCGGCGGACTGCAGCAGACCTGCCGCTACGTGCCGGCGTGTGTAGGGTCTGGCCAGGCAGGCTGCTGTCCATCATGTGCCGGGCCCGACGCACTGGCCGGGCTCAGCGGCGCGGCACCATCGTGCAGCGCCTGCTGGTAGCGGTCCACCAGGTCGGTGATGTCGTCTGGGCTGGACGCGGTGCCGTACACGGCGAAGTCCGGGCGGACAAGCACCGCGACTGCGCCGAGGTCCTGCAGCCAGGCGGTGTAGGCACCGGTGGCGTCGACGATTTCATCTGGACCGCTGTCCGGGGCCAGCGCGACCACCGGCAGCTCGATGTCGGCCAGTGCCCGCCGCCGGCCGGCGACCAAGAGAAGCAGGGTGCTGTCGGCGAGCAGGAGGCAACCGCCTCCGCCGAGCACGTCGTCGAGCAGTCCGGTTGCGCCGAGGGCCACAACCGGGGCCTGGATGGACATGAGCCCCGCTGAGGGGCTGCCGGCATCGAGGAGCCCGGGCCCGAGACGCGGCGGCTGAGGCGCCGGCGGGGCCAGCGTCGGGTCCTCCAGCGCGGCCATCATCTGCCGGTCCCGCGCGGCGGCGGCCTCGGGGTCAGAGATGCAGATGACAGCCCCCAGTCCCATAGACATGTCGATGAAGTGCCGCACGTGCGGGATCCGTTCAGGCGTGTAGGTGTCGAGCAGGGCGTCCGGGCTGGCGCCGCGCAGAATGCGGTCGAGTTTCCAGCCAATGTTCGTGGCGTCGCGCAGGCCGGCGCACATGCCCTGGCCGGCGAAGGGCGGCATCAGGTGCGCCGCGTCGCCGGCGATAAGCAGCCGGCCTCGGCGCCACACGTCGGCCCACCGGGCCTGGAAGGTGTAGACGGTGTGACGCTCCAGGGTGGCGTTGTCCGGTCGGACGTCCCAGGGCGCCAGCAGCTCCCACGCCCGGTCTGTGGTGTTCAGATCGGTGATGGTCTCGTCGGGAAGCCGCATGAACTCCCAGCGCCGACGTCCCGGGCCGCCCGGGACGATGGTGGTAGGCCGCGCCGGGTCCGCCAGCTGCCAGGCGGGGGGGTCGAAAGTCCGCGGCTCGTGCAGGACCAAGTCGACAATGAGCCAATCGAAAAAGAAGCCTAGGTCGTGCAAAGAACTGCCGATCGCGCCGCGGACGAAACTGTTCGCGCCATCCGCACCGACGACGTAGCGCGCGGTGATCGTCCGTCGCTCGCCGGTGCCCGCAGTGCCCTCCGTGCCCTCCGTTCGGGCCGCGACGAGGGTGACGTGGTCGTTGGAGCCCTCGTCGACGGCGACGGCCTCCCAGCCCCGCTGCACGCTCACTGTCGGTTGGGCACGCACAAGCCTGTCGAGCTCGGGCTCGAGCAGCGGCTGCGTAAAGAAGTTCGAGGTGTGCCAGCCGGTCGGACCGACACCCGACCAGTCGACGTTCAAGAGGGTCTTACGCTCAGCGTTGCGCCAGGCGTAGAGGTCGTCGTACGGCTCGATGGCCGGGCTGGCGTCCGGTCGCAGACCCACGTTCTGGAAGATCCTTGCAACCTCGTGGTCGAAGTGCACGGCGCGGGGCTGTGGGTAGAAGCTGGGCCAGCGCTCCAGGACCGCAACCCGGTGCCCCGCCCGGCCGAGCAGAAGCGACATGAGCTGCCCTACCGGCCCGTAGCCGACCACGACGACGTCGTAGTGCTCGGCGTGGCCGGGCTCATCTGTTGTGTCGGCGCGCTCCATGGCGGATCCTCTCGGTGGGCTGCCAGCAGGTCAGTCAGTGCCGAACCCAACTCGGCAGGGACGGGTCAGCCGGGGCTGTGTGCGCCGGTCATCAGCCCGGCGAGGTCCTCGGGGGCGAGGAACGATGGGGGCGGCGGCGGCCCCCAGCTGTACAGGCCTTTAGCGCCTTCCCACACGCCCGGGGTCCAGAGCTGGTCGTCGACGATGCAGTCGATGTCGCTGTAGTACTCCGAGAAGTTGCCGGCCGGGTCCTTGAGGTACCAGAAGAAGTTCGACCCGACGAAGTGCCGGCCGAGCCCCCAAACGTGCCGGTCGGGGTCCTTCTCGAGCATTGCGGTGGCGCCCCGTCCGACGTCGTCGACGTCGTCGACCTGCCAGGAGGTGTGGTGCAGGTAGCTGACGGGGGCCTGCTGGACGAGGACGTTGTGGTGGTCGGTCGAGCAGCGCATGAACGCGGCTAGGAACGGGACCCGGTCGCTGACCTTGAACCCGAGGCCCTCCGTGAAGAACTTGGTGCTGGCCTCCTGGTCGGTGGAGCCGACGACCACGTGCCCGAGCTTGCGGGGGTGCACCCGCGCCTCGCGGCCGATGCCGTCCGCCCGCTGGTGGATGCGGTCGGTGCGCCCCGGCCCGTTGGTGGCCGGCCAGGGCACGCTGTCCTGCTGCAGCCGCGGCGCGATCTCCACGACGACCCGGACCTCGCTGCCCGGGTCTTCCGCCCAGACGCTGTCGCCCTCGCGCTTGACGGCAAGCTCGAGCCGGCCGAGGGCGACAGCGATCCGGTCGAGGTCGTCCGGGTCGTCCGCGCCGACTCCGAGCTGCACGAGCCGGCGGCGTGGGCTGTGCACGACCCGGAGCTGCTCGCCGCCGTCGGTGGTGGAGAACCGGTACTCACTGGCCTGGACCAGCTGCTCGCCGGCGTACGCGGAGGACACCTCGTCCTTGGCGGGCAGCAGCCCGAAGTCGGTGTAGTACTCGGCGGTCTCGCGGACATTGGGCACGCCGAGCGTGATGGAGGTCAGCCGGTGCAGCGCCATGTACGGTCTCCTCGGGTCAGGCGACGGGCTGGGACAGGGCAGGCAGGCAGGTGTTGTGCAGGCTGCCGATGCCCTCGATGGTGCTGACGAGCTGGTCGCCCGGACAGAGGTAGCGCGGAGGGGTGCGGGCCATCCCGACGCCGGCCGGGGTGCCGGTAAAGATCACATCCCCGGGCAGCAGCGGGCAGATCGCGGACAACCGGGCGATCAGCTCAGCCACCGAGAAGATCATCTGTGACGTGCGGCCCTTCTGCACCTGCTCGCCGTTGACCGTGCACTCCAGCGCCAGGTCGTTGCGGTCGGCGAGCTCGTCGGCGGTGACCAGGCACGGCCCGAGCGGCCCGAAGCCGGGGTAGGACTTGCCGAGGGAGAACTGCGGGACCGGCCCGACCATCTGCACCCGACGCTCGGAGAAGTCCTGCCCGACCGTCAGCCCTGCGACGTGGTCCCAGGCGCGGTCAGCGGAGACCCGGTCGGCGCGGCGAGCGATCACCGCGGCCAGCTCAACCTCCCAGTCCACCTGGTCGCTGGGCAGATGCACCCCGATGTGCGGTGCGGAGATGCACGTCGGGAACTTGGTGAACGTCGGCGGTAGGTCTGCGGGCAGGTCGAAGCCGGCCTCGGCGGCGTGGTCGCGGTAGTTCAGGCCGATAGCGAAGACCTGGCGCGGCGTGGGTGACGGAGCACCCAACTGCGCGTCCTGCACCTGCACCTGGTGCTCGGGGTCGACCTGTTCGGGCTCCAGCCCGGTCGCCCATGCGCGGAATTGGTCCCACTGGTCGAACACGCCGGACACGTCCGCGGCGAAATGCCCGCCGCTGGCGCGGGCCACGTCGACGCCGCCGACGCCGGTGATGACGGTCAGCCGCCCCGACACGTTCGCGATCCGCATGCGCACTCCTCTGGCTTGTCCTGCCGGCCGCCAGTGTGTATCCAGGCACATGCAACTTGTCAACGTATCTTCGAAACTTGAGCGCAGGTGCCGCTGCGTGCTCTACTCGATGTATGGCTCGACCAGGTGCGGCCCCGACCCGCAGCGAGGACGTCTACTCGCGGCTGCGTGCCGACATCCTGGCCGGTCGGTTACGGCCGGGTTCCCGGCTGCCGTTCGCCGAGCTCTGCTCGCGCTACAGCACGAGCGTGGGGGTGGTCCGCGAGGGGCTGTCCCGGCTGACCGAGCAGGACCTGGTCGTGGCCGAGCCGCAGCAGGGCTACCGGGTCAAGTCGGTGTCGGCGCAGGACCTGCAGCACCTCACCGACGCCCGGGTGCAGATCGAGACCCTGGTCGTGCGCTCGGCGATCGACTCCGCGGACCTCGCCTGGGAGTCCTGTGTGCTCGCCGCACACCACACGCTGGTGCGCACGCCTCAGCAGGACCCGCAGGACCCGCAGCGGATGAGCGAGGCATGGGCGTCCGCTCACGCCTCCTACCACGCCACGCTGCTGGACGGCTGTCCCAATCCGCGCCTGCGGGCGATCGCGCTCGCGCTGCGAGACTCGGCGGAGCTGTACCGGCGGTGGTCGGTCCCGATCGGGCACGACAACAGCCGGGACGTCGGCAGTGAGCACGCGGCCCTGCTCGCGGCCGCGCTCGCCCGGGACGCCGAGGGCGCCACGACTGTGCTGACCGAGCACCTGCAGCGCACCGCCCGGGTCCTACTCGACGTCGCCACCAACGACGACCAGCTGCTGGCGACACTCGAGGCCGGCTGAACCAGCACTGCCCCCGGGCCAGCATCTGCCCGTTCCGCCTTCCTGCTCCCGGACAGAGGACCGCATGGCACCTTCACCGCCCACGGCGGCACGTACCGCCATCACCGGCGTCCGGGTGTTCGACGGCGAACGGCTCACGCCGGAACGCACCGTCGTCCTCGAGGCCGGGCTGATCACGTCCGCGAACTCACCCGCAGCCGGCGACACCCTGACCGACGGGCGGGGCGGCACGCTGCTGCCCGGCCTGATCGACTCCCACATCCACCTGCACGGACCGCAGACGTTGGACGCGTGCGCCCGGTGGGGCGTCACCACCGGCCTGGACATGGCCAGCCGGCCACCGACTCTGGTCGACAGCCTGCGCCGGCTGGTGGGCACCAGCGACATCCGCAGCGCCAACAGCCCTGCGTCGGCGCCGGGCAGCCCCCAGACGACGTTCATGGGCTTCGACGCCTCGACGGCGCTGCGCGGACCGCACGACGCCGAAACGTTCGTGCAGCAGCGCGTCGACGAGAACTCCGACTACATCAAGGTCATCGTCGAGGACCCGGTCGCCCGCGCCGGCATCGCACTCAGCCCCGACACCATCGCCGCCATCGTGCACGCCGCGCACCGCCAGGGCCTGCGGGTGTTCGCCCACGCCACCACCACCGGCGCCTACCGGCTGGCGGCGGGCGCCGGTGTCGACGTCCTCACCCACGCCCCCGTCGACCAGGACCTCGACGACGACCTGCTGGCGCTACTGCAGTCACGGCCGGTGGTGTGCGTCCCGACCCTGACGATGATGCAGGCCGTCACCGCGCTCGGGCGCACCGCCGAGCAGGCCGCCCAGGCATACGGCCATGCCTCGGCGGCGGTCCGCGCGATGCACGCCGCAGGCATCGCCGTCGTCGCCGGCACCGACGCGAACGCCGCTCCCGGCTCACCCGCGCCCATCGCGCACGGCAAGGCCCTGCACGACGAGCTCGCGCTCCTGGTCTCAGCCGGCCTCAGCCCCGTCCAGGCGCTGCGCTCAGCCACCGTGCTGCCCGCCCGGCTGTTCGACCTCCCCGACCGAGGAGCGGCCACCGCGGGGTTGCGAGCCGACCTACTACTCGTCGATGGGGACCCCACCCGCGACATCACCGCCACCGCTGCGGTACGGGGCGTCTGGAGCCACGGGACGCAGGTGCGGTGATCGACCCGGGGCCGACACAGGCTCTGGCGGCACCAACACGGTCAGCGGCCCGGGCTATCGGCACGGCGAGGCCCGGACCAACAGTCCGCGCGTGCGTCAGGCCGCCCCGCAGCGCGCGCGGCTGCCGCCAGGGCGGCATCGGCTGCCGGTGCGACCGCGCGTCGTCCCTACGTGATGCAGAGGTGCTGTAACCGCCAGTGATTTTCGAACATCCATTGACTAATCGAGGTGAGGTGCGTTACACACCACATGTGACCCAGACCGTTCCGCAACCGGCCCAGCGCGTCGACGGCGTCCTGGCCGCCCGGCAGCTGACGAAGCGGTTCGGCGGGGTCACAGCAGTCGCGGACGTGTCGCTCACCGTTCAGCCCGGTGAGGCCGTGGGCGTCATCGGACCCAACGGCGCCGGCAAGAGCTCGCTGCTCAAGATGCTCGCGGGCGTCTACCGGCCGGACCAGGGCACAGTCCACCTGGACGGCATCCGCATCGACGCCCTCGCCGCCCACCACGTTCCGCGCCGCGGCATCGCCCTGGCCCATCAGATCCCCCGACCGTTCCCCACCTTGACGGTGCGCCAGAACCTGGCCGTGGCCGCCGGCGCACGGCACTCCTGGCGGCCCGAGCGACACCAGCACGAGCACCTAAACAACGTCCTGAGCCGCTGCCAACTGGCCGGCAAAGCCGACCGGCCGGCCGCGACCCTGCCCCTGCTGGACCGCAAGCGCCTGGAGCTGGCCCGGGCCGTGGCCAGCGACCCAGCCGTGCTGCTGCTCGACGAGGTTGCCGCCGGTCTGGTCGGCGAAGAGCTCGATCAGGTCATCGAATGCGTCCAGGGCCTGCACCGCGACGGCCTCAGCGTCGTGCTCGTCGAACACGTCGAAGGTGTCGTGCGCAGCGTCGTCAGCCGCGTCGTGGTGCTCGAGTGGGGCCACGTCATCGCCGAGGGAACGCCCGCCCAGATCGAGGCGAACCCCAAGGTGCAGGAGGTCTACCTCGGCACCAGCGCACCCGCGGCCAGCCCAACCACACCGACCCCCGAAACTCCGTCGACCGGTACTACGACCGACACCACGCCGAGCGCCAACCCGGTAAGCGGCGGGACGGGCGATGCGGCCGGAGCCAGTCTGACCGGGCGCCTGGCTCGCCCTGCGCCCGGCACAGCCGCCCCAGCCCTAGAACTGACTGGGATCGTGGCGGGCTACGGCGACCTCATCGCGGTACGCGACGTCACGCTCGAGGTGGGCCAGGGCGAGGTGGTCTCCGTGCTGGGCGCCAACGGCGCCGGTAAGTCCACCCTCGCGGCCGTCGCGAGCGGCCTGATCACCCCAGCGTCCGGGACGGTCCGCCTGGACGGCCAAGACGTCACCGCGCGCTCCGCCCACGACCGGGCCCGCGCCGGCATCGCGCACTGCCCCGAGGGACGCAAGATTTTCGCGGAGCTGACGGTGCACGAGAACCTCACCCTGTCGGCCCCGCTGCGCCTGGACAAGCGCAAGATGCTCATCCGGCTCGAGGCGATCCACGCGATCTTCCCGGTCCTGGCTGAACGGGCCGGCCAGCAGGCCGGCACGTTCTCCGGCGGACAGCAGCAGATGCTCGCGATCGGCAGGGCGCTCATGTCACGGCCCCGGCTGCTGATCTGCGACGAGATCAGCCTCGGCCTGGCCCCGGTCGCGATCGACGTGCTCTACGACGCCCTGCAGGCGGTCAACGCCGCCGGAGTCGCGATTCTGCTGATCGAGCAGAGCGTGCACCGCAGCGCCGCCCTGGCCGACCGCGCCTACGTGCTGGAACGCGGCCGGGTGTCCTACGACGGCGACCCGAGCGCCCTCACCGAACAGCAGACCCTGCGTGACGCCTACTTCGGCCTCGCCTCCTCCCCCGTCCCGACCGGCTAGCCGGACCCCGTCAGCCCAGCAACCCCTACAGCCGCGGTGCGGCGACGAGTGCCAGCACCGCGGCGCTCCTGAGAAAGGACCTCTGTGAAGACCACGCCCACGTTCGTTGCGGCACTCGCCTTCGGCACGCTCACCCTCGTCGCGTGCGGCTCCGGGTCGAGTGGGTCAAGCGGCTCCGGGTCCGGCAGCTCCACCGACCCGATCGTGATCGGCACCTCGCTGTCCCTGACCGGGCCGCTGGGTTCGCTCGGCAACGTTCAGCAGCCCGGCTACGAGCAGCTCGTCGCCGACGTGAACGCCGCCGGTGGCGTGGACGTGGGCGGCAAGAAGCGCAAGGTCACCCTCAACGTCCTGGACAACAAGAGCGACCCGAACCTGGCAAGCCAGCAGGTCCGCGAACTCGTCCTCAAGAACAAGGCCAGTGCGCTGCTCGGTGCCTGCACACCACCGATCAACGTTCCGGAGGCACTCGCGGCCGAGCAAGCCCGCACGCCGATCGTCATGACCTGCACGCCGGTGCAGGCCTTCGCCGGGGCGAATAAGGCCGGCTGGACCTACGCGTGGAACTTCTTCTTCGACGAGACCCAGTTCGCCCAGCAGGCCATCAAGTCGGTCGGGCTCACCCCCACGAACAAGAAGATCGCGTTGTTCACCGACACCGAGCCCGACGGCACTGTCGAGCGGAGCCTGTTCAAGCAGGCAGCCACCGACGCCGGCTTCCAGGTCGTCGGGGACTACTCCTTCCCGGTCGGCACCAGCGACTTCTCCAGCTTCGTCTCCGACGCGCAGAGCAAAGGCGCGCAGGTCGTGATCGGCCAGATGACCCCGCCCGACGGGATCGCCCTGTGGAAGCAGATCAAGTCGCTGGGCTTCAAGCCGAAGGTCGGGTTCGTGGCGAAGGCCGCCTCCACCACCGCGTGGCCCAAGGCGCTCGGTCCGGTCGCAGAGGGAACACTTCAGCAGTCGTTCTGGTCCTCCAAGGCCGGCCTGCCCGGCACCAACCACCTGCTCGCCACCATCGGCACGAAGCTGGCCGAGCCCGATTCCGGGCTGGCGGTCAACGCCTACGCCGCCGGCCAGGTCCTCGTGAAAGCCCTCACCACGGCAGGGTCCACCGACCCGAACAAGCTGAACAAGGCGTTCGGCGCCAGCACCTTCGACACCGCCGTTGGAAAGATCAAGTTCGACGGCAAGCACATCTGGCCGATGCCGGAATTCATCTCGCAGTGGCGGAGCGGCAAGGTCGTCCAGATGGTCCCGGCCGCCGGCAGCCAGCTGCAGGCACCCGCCGCGGGCCTGCAGTAGCGCGTCGTGACACCCAGGAACGCCTTATGACCCTGTCAGACCTGGTCAGCGGGCTGCTGCTCGGCGGCTTCTACGCCCTGATCGCGCTCGGCCTGAGCCTGGTGTTCGGGGTGCTGAAGATGGTCAACCTCGCGCACGGCGAGCTGGTCATCGGCGGCGGCTACCTCGCCGTGGCACTCGCCGACCACGCCGGGCTCAACCCCCTAGTCAGCCTGCCTATCGTCATCATCGTGGTGGCACTGATCGCCTACGCGGTGCAACGCGCCCTGCTCAACCGGCTGCTGGTGCGGGGCGCGAACGGGCCGCTGGTCGCGACATTCGCCCTGGGGCTGCTCGCCCAGGCACTGTTCATCAAGGGCTTCAGCTCCGATCCCCGGTCGGTCCGCAGCTCGCTGGCGACCGCCGGGTTCCAGTTCGGTGGGGTCCACGTCCGCACCGCCTACGCGGTCGGCTTCGTCGTCGCCGCCATCATCTGCACGCTCGTGCACCAGGTGCTGACCCGCACCCGCGCCGGCGCAACCGTCCGCGCCGCCGCCGCCGACCCGGCGACCGCCGAGCTGATGGGCATCAACGTCCGCAACGTGTACGCGGTCACCTTCGCCGTCGCCACCGCCATCTCCGCGATCGGCGGCGTCCTGGTTGCCGCCACGTTCAGCATCAGCCCGACCAGCGGCGCGGAGTACCTGCTGATCGGCTTCGCCGTCGTCGTGCTCGGCGGCGTCGGCAACATCGCCGGCACCTTCGTCGGTGCGCTCGTCATCGGCGTGGCGCAGACCGCCGGCGGCGCCTACCTCGGCGGCGGGTATCGCACCTTGACCATCTACCTGCTGCTCCTGGTCGTCCTGGTGGCGCGACCTCAGGGCCTGTTCACCAGGAAGCTCGCATGAGCGGCTCGACCGTACTGCGCCCCGACGACCAGACCGACGCCCACGACGGCACCCCGGCGGCGTCGCCGTCGGGCGCCTGGCGGACGCGTTTGCGCAGCCCAGGGGCACTGCCCTTCCGCTACGCCGCTGCCCTGCTCGTGGTCATCACCGCACTGGCCTTGGCCGTCGCCGGCGGGATCGACCCGTACCAGCGCGACGTCCTCACCAGCTTGCTGCTGTACGTCATCCTCGCCCAGGCTTGGAACATCCTGGCGGGGTTTGGCGGCCAGGTCTCGCTCGGCATCAGCGGCTTCGTCGGGACCGGCGCCTACACCAGCGGACTGCTGCTGCTGCACACCGGTGCCGGCTACGTCACCACGATTGTCGCCAGCGCCGCAGTCGGGGCCGCGCTGGCCGGTGTCCTGGCGTTCCCGCTGCTGCGGCTGCGTGGCGACTACTTCGCCATCGGCAGCCTCGCCGCCGCCCTGGCCCTGCAAGCCGCGGTGCTGAACTGGTCGTTCGCCGGCGGCTCCACCGGCCTGAACCTGCCTATCGCCGCCACCCCCACCCCGCAGGTCCTGTTCGCCCTGACGATCGTGGTCGCCGGGCTCGGCGTCCTTGCCGCTCTGGTCGTGCAGCGGTCCTCCTTCGGTCTGCGGCTCATGGCGGTACGCGACAACGAACCCGCCGCAACCGGCCTCGGGGTGTCGTCCTTCGGGCACAAGGCGACCGCGCTGGTGCTCAGCAGCGCCCTGGCCGGCACGGTCGGTGCGCTCGTCGCGCTGCAGCAGGCCTCTTTTGAGCCCGGCGGAGCGTTCAGCATCAGCTGGACGCTGAACGCACTGCTGATGACCGTCGTCGGCGGGGTCGCCACCGTCCTGGGACCCGTCGTCGGCGCCGTGCTCATCTACTACGGCGTGACCAAGCAGCTGGCCGGCTACCAGACCGCAGGCCTGGTCATCGAAGGCCTGCTGCTCATCGCCGTCGTGCGGCTCGCCCCCCAAGGGCTCTGGCCGCTCGCATGCAGCCTGACCCGCCGGCTGGTCACAGCCCCCGACCAAGGCCAGGAACCCGCACGCCCGCTCTAGCCGAGTCCGGCACAGCCGCCGGCCCGTTCCGCATATCACCGGAGGACTGATGAGCAGCCGACCTCCCACCCACCTGCCCGACCCCTTCGCCCGGTTCAGGCACGGGGACCTCGCCTGCACCGTGGTCAGCGACGGGATCTTAAGGCTCGGACCCGCGCACGTGAACTTCCCGACCGCCGACCCAGCCGAGATCGACGCGTTACTCACCGCCCACTACCTGCCGACCACCGATGTGCGCCTCAACGAGAACGTCCTGATCATCGACGCCGGCGATCACCTCGTGCAGTTCGACGCCGGCGTCGGGGTCGACCCACAACTTGGCCGCGGCTTCTTCGGCCCCGGGACCGGACAGGTCGTCCCCAACATGCGCGCCGCCGGCATTGACCCGGCCGACATCGCCATCGTCGCGCTCACCCACACCCACCCCGACCACGTCTGGGGCCTGGTCGACCCCGACGGTGTACCGGTCTACCCAAACGCCCAGATCGTCGTCAGCCAAGCCGACTTCGACTACTGGACCGACCTGTCCCACGTCGCCGACGCTCCGAACCAGCACATGCGCGACCACTTCACCGGCGCGCGCAAGAACCTGATCCCGTACGCCGACGCCGACCGGATCACCTGGGTGTCCGACGGCACCGAGATCGCCCCGGGAATCAGCGCGATCGCCACGCCCGGCCACAGCCCCGGGCACGTCGTCTACCGCATCGCCAGCGCCGGCCAGACGATGATCTGCTGGGGAGACCTGTGCCACCACCAGGTCCTGCTCCTACAGCACCCCGAATGGGCCTTCGTGTTCGACTACGACCAGGCAGCCGCCACCGCGCAGCGCTGGCGCATCTACGACCTCGTCCACAGCGAGCGCGCCGCCGTGCTGGCGTACCACTTCCCGTTCCCCGGCCTCGGGCACCTGCGAAAGGACGGCGACGGGTACGCCTGGCTGCCAACCGAGCTCGAGCGGCGCGCCCCAGACGACAACGCACAACCCCCCGAGACTCAGCCCTCCGACGCCACCACCCCGCAGCCGCAAGTCGGAAGGGGGTCGCGATGAGCCGGCGCCGCGTCGACGTCCACGCCCACTTCCTGCCGGAGGTCTACCGGCGCGCACTGGCCGAAGCCGGGATCGACCGACCAGACGGCATCAAAGCGGTTCCGACCTGGAGCGAGCAACTCGCCCTCGACACCATGGACCGGCTCGACATCGAGGTGGCGATGCTGTCCATCTCCTCGCCGGGCGTGCACTTAGGCGACGACCAGGCAGCCCGGGCTTTGGCCCGCGCCGTCAACGATGAGGCCGCGGCGCTGCGCGACCGGCACCCCGGACGGTTTGGCTTCTTCGCCAGCCTGCCGCTGCCCGACGTTTCCGGAGCTGTCGCGGAGCTGCAGCACAGCCTGGACGTGCTTGGCGCCGACGGCGTCGTGGTCGAAACCAACGCCGCCGGCATCTACCTCGGTGCCCCGACGGTCGAGCCGCTCTACGCCGAGCTGTCAGCCCGCTCCTCCGTGTTGTTCGTGCACCCCACCACCCCGCACTGCGCCGAGCACCTGGCCCTGAGCTATCCCCGCCCCATGCTCGAGTTCATGTTCGAGACCACCCGCTCCATCACCGACATGGTCTTATCCGGAGCGCTGCAGCGACACCCCGACATGCGAGTTCTCGTTCCACATGCCGGCGCCGCCCTCCCGGTGCTCGCAGCCCGCGTCGAACTGCTCTTGCCGCTGCTCGCCGAACCCGGCGGTCCCGCCATGCCCAGCCTGCGGGACGCGCTGCGCCTGCTGCACTTCGATCTGGCCGGAGCGCCCGTGGAGGAGCTGCTGAACGCCCTGCTGGCCGTCGCCGACCCCTCCCGGATCCACTACGGCAGCGACTTCCCCTTCACCCCGGCCGACACCTGCCTGACGCTGACCGACCTGCTCGAGCACACCGCAACACTGGACGACCGACAGCGTGGCGCGATCTACGCCGGCAACGCCCGCCGGCTGTTCCCCCGCCTGGCATGACGCGCCCACATCATGACCTGAGCCCTCGCCCCAGCCGTACTGCCCGCACAGTCACCGCCTGGCAACTATGACCGCCTGGCCAACTGTCGCCACCTATGCCCAGCCGGTCCTCGGGCTCACCCCATACGGCAACACTGGACCGTCTCCACGAGCACATCCAGACTGAGCTTCCCCTTGAACCGTGGAGGGTTCGGTTAAGCCGCGATGGCCTTGATGGTATGGGATTACTCGAACTCGATGGGGGACTTCATCCCTGCCGAGCCGTGCCTGCGCCTGGGGTTGTAGAACTCCTCGACCCAGGCGCTGATGACCTGCCTGGCCTGGTCCTTAGCCCGGATCCACCGTTTCATGCTCGGTGAGGAGTGGGTCGGAACCACGGAATGCCCTTCTGATGCGAGAGAATCGATCTTGTCTAGGGAAAGATTCAACTCACGCAGAAGGGCATCCGCTGGATGCGCGTCTGTCACGGTTTCACCGCCGACTTCGATGACCCGAACCTCGTGTCGTGCGCGGGCCTGGCCCCGTTGCTGCAACTCGCCGAGCGAGCTGGCCTGCAGCGACTGGTCGGCGAGCACGTCGAGTTGGGCAAGCCCGGCGGCGTCAACGCGCACCTGAAGATCCCGAGCCTGGTCGCGGGGATGATCGCCGGCGCCGACTCCATCGATGACATGGCGTTGTTGCGGCACGGCGCGATGGGCAAGTTGTTCACCGGGGTGCGGGCGCCGTCCACGCTCGGGACGTTCCTGCGCAGCTTCACCTTCGGCCACGTCCGGCAGCTCGACGCGGTCGCGTCCCGGCTGCTGATCAACCTGGCCGGGCAGGCGCCGCTGCTGCCGGGCGCGGCCGAGCTGGCCTATGTCTACGTCGATGACACGCTGCGCCAGACCTACGGCTACGCCAAGCAAGGTGCCGGTCGCGGTTACACCGGCGTGAAGGGCCTGAATGCGCTGCTCGCGATCGTGTCAACACCGAGCTCGTCGCCGGTGATCGCCGCCGCCCAATTGCGCAAAGGCGCGACGAACTCGGCCCGCGGCGCCCAGCGGTTCATCACCGATGCGCTGCTCACGGCCAGGAAGGCAGGCGCGAGCGGGGTGCTGGTGCTGCGGGCGGACTCGGCCTACTACGGCCACGACGTCATCGCGGCGGTGCTTGGGCAAGGCGCGTGCTTTTCCGTGACCGCCCGGCAGGACAAGGCCGTCCGCAGGGCCATCTCGACGATCGGCCAGGACGCCTGGACGCCGATCAAGTACACCGATGCTGTCTTCGACGAGCAGCAGCAGCGTTGGATCTCCGACGCCGAGGTCGCCGAGATCGACTACACAGCGTTCACCTCCCGGACCAAGGCCAAGCACGTTCACGCCCGCCTGATCGTGCGCCGGGTCAAGGACATGAACCCGCTCCATCAGAGCGAGCTGTTCACCGCCTACCGCTATCACGCGGTGTTCACCAACAGCCCGTTGCCGATGCTCGCAGCCGAGAAGGCGCACCGGGCGCACGCGATCGTCGAGCAGGTCATCGCCGACCTGAAGAACGGGCCGCTCGCGCACCTGCCGTCCGGGCACTTCTGGGCCAACAGTGCCTGGCTGGTCTGCGCCACGATCGCGTTCAACCTCACCCGCGCCGCTGGCGCGCTGGCCTCGAGCTTCCACGCCAAGGCCACCACCGGCACGATCCGCGCCCAGCTCATCACCGTCCCGGGCCGGCTCGCCCGCTCCGCCCGCCGGTTGACCTTGCACCTGCCGACCGGATGACCCTGGCAACAAGCATGGGAGCAGATGCTCACCGCAACAGCCCACCGCTCGCCGCCTGACGCCCGCCCACCGTCCGACAGGACCCAACCGGAGAACATCGTGAAGACCAGCCGGCTCGCCCGGCCACCTCGACACGCCCGCACCCGGTCCGCAGCAAGATCACACCAACAGCATGATCACCGAAGGTCCGACGGTGGATCCCTGGGCTTAGCCTGGATCCACCGTCCGTTGATGGCTGAGGCTCTTGGGCCGGCTGCGGAGTCGTTGCCTGATTGAGGGCGTGCGTGTGTGTCCGGCGGCCCGGTGGTGTCCACGTTCTGCTCCTGGTTGGTCCTGGCGGACGGGTTGGATGGGTCAGGCCGCCAGCGGCGGTCCGTGCCGGGCGCTGTCGGCGAGCCGGGTCCAGGCGGTCTCCCAGGGCCAGTCGGCGGGAAGGTGCAGGGCGAGTCGGCGGGCGGAGTGGGCGAGCCGGGCGGGCACGTTGATGAGGTGGGCCCGGATGGTGCCGGTGGTGGCTTTGGCGTGAAACGCCGAGGCCAGCACGCCGGCGGTGCGGGTGAGGTTGTAGGCCATCGTGGCGCAGACTGCCCAGGCGCTGTTGGCCCAAAAGTGCCCTGAGGGTAGGTGGGCCAAGGGTCCGTGCTTGAGGTCGGCGATGACCTGTTCGACGATCGCGTGAGCGCGGTGGGCCTTCTCGGCCTCCAGCATCGGCAGCGGACTGTTGGTGAACACCGCGTGGTAGCGGTAGACGGTGAACAGCGGGTTCTGGTTCGCCGGGTTGACGTCCGGGACGCGCCGCACGATCAGCCGGGCGGTGACCTGCTTGGCCTTGGCTTTAGAGGTGAACGCGGTGAAGGGAATCTCGGCGACTTCGGCGTCGCTGATCCACCGTTGGGAGTCCTCGTCCCAGATGGCGTTGGTGTACTTGATCGGTGTCCAGGAATCCTCGTCGATGCCCTCGATCGCCGTGCGGACAGGGGGAAGGCGCCGCGCGGTGATCGAGAAGCAGGCCTGGTGGCGCAGTACCGCCGCGGTCACGTCGTAGGAGTAGAACGCCGAGTCGGCCCGCAACACCAGCACCCCGGTCGCACCACAGGCTTTCGCGGTAATCAGGGTGTCAGCGACCAGTCGGTGGGCGCCCTTCGCGCTGTTGGTGGGACCCTTACGCAACCGGACCGCGGCGATCACCGGACGGCTCGAGGGCGTGCTGATGATCCCCAACAGCACGTTCAGGCCTTTCACCCCGCTGTAACCACGACCGGCGCCTTGCTTGGCATAGCCGAAGGTCGGCTTCACGGTGTCATCGACGTCGACATAGGCCAACTCGTCGGCGCCGGGCAGCACCGGGGCCTGCGCGCAGACGTTGATCAGCAACCGCGAGGCGACCGCATCTAGCTGCCGGACGTGGCCGAAGGTGAACGTCCGCAGCTTGATGCGGTCGCCGCCCGGCTGCTCGCTGGGCTGGGCGTCGCGACACCGCTACTGGCCGGGGCCGAGCAGCTCGCCTACCTCGACATCGACGACACCGTGAAGCGGACCTACGGCTACGCCAAGCAAGGCGTCGGGTACGGCTACAGCGGCGTGAAAGGCCTCAACGCGCTGCTCGCGACGGTCAGCACACCCTTGGTGGCGCCGGCTATCGCGGGCTGCCGACTGCGCAAGGGCGCCACCAACAGCACCCGCGGCGCT
>JAABUK010002796.1_pt1 | contig 30694 bp, 28 predicted proteins | sample 5559141 | NCBI WGS metagenome assembly JAABUK01 (sample SAMN10711869, study PRJNA513367) | rock metagenome | isolation source: Antarctica rocks | place: Antarctica: Victoria Land, Pudding Butte nord | collected 2016-01-03
CCTGTGGGCGTGACGGAGGGAAAGCACGGAAAGCAGCACAATGAAGTTCAGAAGAAGCCCAAGAAATGGGGATTGAAATGATTGGGATTACAACGTCCGAGTGCTCTGATGACTCGCCCGTACATCTATAGTACCACCGGGGAGAAGTTGGAAATGCCCACGAATCCTCTTCCAGACAAGCCGTCGCGTGCACGACGCCAACAGAAAGATGATCCGAGTCGATTTTTAAGGCTAAACAGCCGACTTCTCCAGTCCGTGGCCCACCTCATCTGAAGCGGATCCACTCGAGTGCGCGGCATCGATGGACGCCTGTCTCTGCGTATGCCCGGCGGTGAAGGGATCGTAGTTGGCCGTGCCGGGAACCTCGCCCGCGAGCTCTTCCAGGGTCTTCCGCTTCGTCTCTGGGATCAAGATGGTGGTGAAGATACCGCAGAACATGAAAAGAGCGAAGATCTGCATGACGTGGTTGAGCCATGGCGATTGTGCGGCTCCGGTGGCGTTGGGTGCAGCGCCGCGGGTGCGAAGCGGACCAAAGACGACCTGAGCGATGATGGCGCCGACCTTGCCGGATGCGGCGGAGATACCGTGGGATGTTGAGCGATAGCGGGTGGGGAAGCATTCACCGGGGACGATGAAGGTGGTGGCGTTGGGACCGAAGTTGAAGAAGAATTGGCAGAGGACGTAGAGGGCGAGCAGAGCACCTTGGTGTTTGATCAGTTTGTTGTAGGCAAAGCCGATGACGATGAAGAGGACGGTGAGGACGGCGAAACCCATGAACTGGATGGGCTTTCGGCCGATGGTATCCACGGTGGCGACGGTGACCCAATAACCCGGAATGGCACCGGCCAGAGTGATGATGAGGTTGCCAACGGCGGTGTTGTAGAAGATATGATACATATCCTTGCCGCCGGCGTAGCCGATCGCGGTGAGGATGATGGAGTTGTTGAGACCGAGACCGTAGAAAGCGACATCCAAGAAGAACCACGAACCGGCGGTGCCGATGAGGACTTTGGCATGCTTCCATTGGCTGTAATGATGGGCAAAGTCGGCCCAGCTGGCCTTGGGAGTGTCCAGTCGAACGCGAGAATCCTGCAAGACGGAGGCCCGATTGACCTCGTCTGGATGACCTTCCCGCTTGCCCTGCATGTAAGCCTTGACATCTTCGCCGCCCTGTTCGACGTCACGGGCAACATCGAAGGTATAGCGGGGGGTTTCCGGAATGGTGAGGCGGAAGTAGAGGGCAATGCAGCCGGGAACGGCGCCAAAGCCAATGATGACTCGCCACATCTTGTCGACGGCCAGTCCGCAAACACCACCGCACTGGCCCGCGGTTTTCCCGGTCATGAGCGATTCCTTGAAGCCACTGGTGACGATGAGAGCGATGATGGCGGCCGCGAACTGGCCGATGCCCTGCATGGCGAAGACGGAACCCATCATCGCACCACGCCATTTGGTGGTGGCGAATTCGGAGGTGATGATGGCGGACAAGGGGTAATCGCCTCCAATGCCAATGCCCATCATCACGCGCCAGAAGATGATGATGCCCACGATGGACATCGCCGGCGAGTTGGAGGAGAGCGCTTGGGCGAGGGTGGCGAAGATGATCAAGATCAGCTCCAAGCCGTACATGCGTTTGCGACCGACGAGGTCGGCCAGCCAGCCAAAGCCGACCTGGCCGATGACGGTACCGCCCGAAGTGGCGACCTTGATGGCGGTATCGGCGGAGGACGGGATGGTGCCGGGCTTGCTCTTGGCGCCATGCCAGTACACGACGCCCAGCATGGCGGTGACGAGGTTGATGGCGAAGATGTCGTACGCATCGGTGAAGAAGCCGATGCCGGCGACGACGATCGCGCGGACATGGTACCAGCCGAAGGGCGCCTTGTCGATCTCGGCGAGGGCCAGTCGTCGCCGCTCATTGGGATCGGCGACGTGGGCGAAGTCATTGTGGAAGTTGTGAAAGGCAACATTGCCGCCGGTTGTTTTACCCGCCATCTCGCGGAAGTCGCGGTCTGCCCGATCAAGACCGATCAGGACGAGGCTGACGATGGGGGAGGGGGAGGGGCACGAAAGGTGGAAAGCGGTGGGCGTGGGTGGATGGCAGGACGCGGGGGAGGTGCGTGCGAGAAGCAGCGAAGCAGAGAAGCAGCGAAGCAGAGAAGCAGCGAAGCAGAGAAGCAGCGAAGCAGAGAAGCAGCGAAGAGTAGAGGCAGGAGCTGAGGAGGGCGGCGTGCCAGGTCGAGTCTCTAAGTAGAGTCTCTAAGTAGGAAGATACGATATTGGGTGGGATGGGTCGCCGGTTCCCTTTCCGGCCCAATCTGCCTAGTGGTGCGGTCTTGCGCCTTCGCACCAGTCACAGGGCCCCGTCCACGACACGTTCTGCACCTTCCCCCAACACGTTCTGCACCTTCCCCCATCACTGCGCGGCGGAGGGTGCAAATCTCTGACCAACAAAAGCGGCCGTCATCCTACGGCGTGTCCAGTGCTCACGCAAGGTCCCCCGGCCCACAGACGGCCGGGGGGCTCATCTGTCACCGTCTAGCGAGCTTCCAACGCCTTCGCCCAGCCATGCCACGCTGATCTGGGTACGCTTATCACCAACGAAGCTTTGCAACAGCTCTTGGCCACGGCGCTATGGTCGAGCAGCTGGCAGCCTCTGAAGTAGAAACGTGCGCGCTCTGCTCGGCTTCATCGCCGCTCCGCTCGAGATGGTGATTCATGCATCCCTGGCGACACAACACACAGTCCCGTCCTGATCCGGTGGCAGCTCATCGAGTCCGTCCAGCACCCAAGCTCTTGTCCTGCAATCCTGCACGCCCTGGCTGGTCTGTGATCCCCGCTGCTGCTCCCCGACCCATGAGCACCACCTTCTGCCTTGCTGCTGACTACCCTTACTCCGTATGCAGCGCGCCAGCAATGTTCGTCGGCCCTTGCCAAGCTGCCTCCTTTCTTCGCCTAATGGTGCATCTGACGTGGGACCAAAGGCAGGTGCGGTTGGGAGGTCGTGAAGGGAGATCCAATCAGAGGGCGGGATGAGGGCACGTTCTTGCCAAGACAGAGTGATCCGCTGCTAGTCTCGGAAGAGTAAGGCTGCCGCGCGATGCCGTCCATTCTCCCGCCGCTAGGGGGAACGAGAGAAAGGGGGAAGAGGGAAAGAGGGAAAGAGAGTGCCAAGCCGAGGTCCCACCGAGCTTCGGTCATGCACTTGCCACCGATCAGGGCGCGGGTGGCGAGTGCATCCGCCGTGCGTAGAAGCGCGTTGAGCATCTGATTGACAGTCCCCAGATTGACAGTTGCCACTGGGTCCTGCCAGGCGCAGCATCATCGCTTCGGACGGCGCGCTGGCTTCTCTTTATTATTAAAGAATATTCAGATAGTCAGCTGGCCCTGCCAGGACACTCCCCGCTCCATCATCATCTCCGGCCTGTCGCCACGCTGTTCCTCCCACGGCCCGGCTCCCATCCCAGGCCAGAAGTCTCCATACCTCCATCGTGCAGCTGTTGGTGGCAATCATGGCTTGTATGCTGAGCCCGGGGCCTCATCCGCGACGGTTTCAGACACAGATAGCCTCTGCATAGCCGAGACATCTATCCGTCTTGCTGGGATGAACATGTCCATCTTCCTCACGTAGATGGGCCGCCGAAATGCCGGCATCCGGACAGTCTGACCCGAAAACCCCATTTCTCCTCAGTCTGCGCCTGTGCCTCTTTTCGCCCGCTCCAAGTCCGCGTCTTTCACGCTTCGAGTCTTGAAAAGATCACGGTGGCCTTTGCTTGACAACCGTGTTCATCGACCCTTGAGCAGCCGAGTCGCTCACCCGTTCGAGCCCTCATTGACGTGAGCAATGCAAAGTTCACCGTCATGGCTGCCCGCCAACTCTCGTTCTGGTCTTCTGGATGTCCGTGGCCTTCTTTTCGAGCCCACCGTGTATGGAGGAGGCTACTCCTGCAATGCGGAAATGTTCACCGTGGGCTCTGCTGCTGTCTTCTATGTCATACTACCATCAAGATGGTTCCGGCTGCCGTTCCGGCAACAAGATGGGGGAGGTGAAACTGGGACTGCCTAGCAAGGGAAAACGTTGGTAGGGGTAGGACTGGGACGTTTGGTGCATCTATTGCGGCTGATCGCTGTGCTGGGGTGCTGTCGCAAAGATGCTTCGTCAGTTGCGCTCAAGCATGGCTCCCGAAGTCCATGTTGCAGCGGTGCGCAGTAATGACGGTGTGTATTGTCGCACGACAAGGTGTGAGAGCAGTACATATACAAGATCCATGCGAGACCCAAATCCAGCACCATTACTTTCCGTCTTGCCAATCCCCGATGTATCCCAATCCCCAATCCCAACCCATCCGACCTTAGAACCCTCGGGCATAGATTGCAATGGAGTCTGCGGCCTTGCCACACTGTCCCACCGTTGGTCCATTGCAGTCGACACAGTCCGTCAGCAGGCCGCTGGCTGCAGTTGTCACTACATTAACAGTCCCCTGATGCGTCGTCCCGTTGTTCACTGTGCCAAAGCAATTGGGCCCCGGCCGCGGAGGATGCAGGCTGCGGCGCACCTGTGGATCAATCTTTGCTGAGGCGCTTCCCGGATATGTCATTAGGTAACCGCCGGCAACCCCGGTGACAGAGTTGCCCTACAGACTCTGTCAGGACGCGTGGACGTCGTGGATGGAGTCTGTGACACGTACCGATGCGTATGCTGCAAGGGCGTGACGTGGGGGTGGTTCATTACGGTTGCGGCCAGATGGCTCCTGGCTACCAGCTTCATCTTAGGACCCAAACGTGCTGCAGAGAAAGCTTGTGGGGATGTAAAAAGGGAACTCGTTGCCAAACACCCAGCAAGCCCATTATTCCAAGTACTTGAAGGAAGGTAGTGGAATGTTGGTGGCCTAGGCCTGTGCTTAATTCTGCAGGTCAAGAGCATTGGAAATCTTTAAATTGGAAACGTAGTTCAAGTGTTGCAGTATCAATGTGCGGTGTAAACGTTCTGACTACATTGTTTGGTATGAATAACAAAATATCCTCGTATTGCTTTCCTGCTTGAAAGGGATATTGGAATTAGGGAAGGTAGGGCAGCGTCCTCGGCTATCGTCCGCTTTGCACTCTGCGACGAATTGGCTGGTGCACGCAGAAGAAAGCAAGGCAAAGAGCAAATCAGTAATGCTCCAAGAGGCCAGTGGAGTAGCAGAATGAGGTGGCGCGGGAGTGCGGACAACTGGAGGAAATATATGCAAAAGCACATTGAGTTTGAGCAACGCGTTGCTAAGCAGATCGCAACGTGAATAACCAAGGCGGTGGAACAACAGCGTGGAATGACAGAACAAAAATAGCAGCACTCAACGCCCATCAGAAACGTTCAGGCTTGAAACAGGACGAGAGCTTTGGCAGAGGCTAGCTCCATTCGAGCGCAGCTGTCCCTAGACAGAGGCTCTTGCTGGAAGCTTGCACGGAGACAAATTCTTTCAGTCGCACACAGTAGAAGGTATAAAGAAGAGGGAGGTCTTGATGGGGGAGAACTGATGTTGCTTAAATAAGGTCCTAGAGACATCATTGTGCTTCTTGACCTATGTAGAACCCTGCATACGTATGAGTTGGGGTGACTAGACCGTGAGACTGAGACGTCTGTCTCAGATGTTGCATATTCGTGATGAAGGGGTGTGAAAGACCATCCCCGGTCATCTTCAATTCCGCAAGCGCGCCAAGCATCTCCTGCTTGGGCAATTCATGATGGCAGCGACCTCGACCTCGTTAGAAACTCATCAGCAGTACGCTTCAAGGCTGCTCCCATCCAACTCCATGGCCCGCCCCTTCCCATAATGTCGCATGGCCTATCTCATTCTGCACCGCAAGATGTAATACCTCGACCAAGGGCCCCTCCAATCTTCCACTTCCTCGCCGGACTCTTCTCCGGCCTCAGCACCTCGATCCTTCTCCAACCCGCCGACCTTCTCAAAACCCGTGTCCAGCAATCCCGCTCCTCCACTCTCCTGCCTGTCCTCCGCTCCATCCTCTCCTCTCCACATCCAATTGCGTCACTCTGGCGTGGAACCCTGCCATCTGCGCTCCGGACCGGATTTGGATCCGCACTCTACTTTTCCGGCCTGAACGCGCTGAGGCAGGGCGCGGCTAGAAAGCGGCAGCATGTCTCTGGGGGGTCTAGTCTAAGCGTCGCCGATGGGGTCTCAGCAAACACGCTTTCGACTTCCGTGCTGCCACGGCTCACGAACTCAGAGAACCTTCTTACTGGAGCGGTAGCAAGGGTATTTGCTGGCTTCCTGATGATGCCCGTTACTGTGATCAAGGTGAGGTATGAGAGTGATCTCTACGCATATAGATCCATCCTTGGTGCGAGTCGAGACATATTATTGCGGGAAGGGTTGCGTGGATTTTTCACCGGCTTCGGAGCGACGGCTGTGAGAGATGCGCCATACGCGGGACTTTACGTTGTATTCTACGAGGCAAGCAAGAAGAAGTTGAATGGGATGGTAGAGAAAGATAGAGGCGGAGCGGTCGCGCCAGGTGTGAATTTTGCTTCCGGAGTCTTCGCCGCAGCATTGGCGACAGGCATTACAAATCCCATTGACGCCGTAAAGACACGGTTGCAGCTAGTGCCGGCAAAGTATGGTAACATGGTGCAGGCGACCAAGTTGATGCTGAAGGAAGACGGTGTCCGGAGCTTGTTCGATGGATTGGGTTTGAGGATGGGCCGGAAAGCATTGAGCAGCGCGCTAGCTTGGACAGTGTATGAAGAGTTGATTGGGAGAGCGGAAAGAAGGTTTTCAGAGGAGAGAAGCACAAAAGGTGTTTTATAGATCGCAGAGATACCCAAGAAGCATCATGATGTCGGAATGTTAAGAGATTCATGCCACATTCCATCCCAAAATAATCAAGATAATGCAACTAGCATGATATGATTATGATCACCCCAGGATTCCAAAACGCATCGGGCTCGTGTCCTTCTTCCGAACCAGGTACATCCTGTCCTTCTTCTTTCTGTCATTGATCTTCAAGATCGTCTCTTTCTCAATGATCGGCGCCTCGATGAGCTTTCGAGACTTGATTTTCTTCGTGTGCGCAAAAAGATCGTCTTGGAGCTCGTCACTGACATATTCTGTAATGATTATATAGTCACTATCTTTCTGCAGTGATAGTCAGCATCATCAACTTCGAGATCTGAAAAGGAAACGTACGGAATCATAGGCCCACGGCAGCCGGTAGGCGTTCAGCGTTTCTGGAAGTAGGTATTTCTTGTGTACCTTGATGTGCGTTGGTCGAAGGTGAGCTATCCGCGTCTCGTTGATGTGCCTCTTATCATCGTCTTTGCTCTTCCTTTTCATGAAGGCTTCAATCTCTGCAGAGGTGTAATCGCGGTCCACAAGTTCTTGTCGTAAACGTCGCTCAACCAGCTTGTCCTGTTCCTCCTTTTCCTTCTTGGCCTTTGCTTTCTTGGCATCTTCCTCTCGTTGCCAATCCTCCACTGCTTTTTTCGCGAGCTCTTTTCTTCTCACTTCCGCCTCGGCCTTTTCCAGTTGCTCTTTAGCCTTCTTAATCTCTAATTCTGCCTTGTATCGCTTCTGCGCCTCCTCTTCGGCCTTTTCCTCTTCGAGGATCTTCAGTTTTTCCAACGCCTTTCGAGTTTCATAGTCGTATCGGTAGTAAGGACTTGGGCTCCTGGAAAGTCTGCCTCTTCTTTGTCTTTCAACGATATCCTCATACATTTCGTCTTCATCTTCCCAACGCCGTCCTCTGTTGCGGCTCCGAGGGCGAGCACGCTCGCGGCTGCGACTGCGACTGCGACTGCGACTGCCTCCGTCTGCGTTGATGATGATATTCGGTTGAGGCAGGCCACTCGCGCTCGAAGCTCTTTGCCGGCCACCTACATCAATTACCGGTACAGCAAGGTTGGGCCCGGCAAAGGCTGGCTCATGAACATGATGATGATGATGGCTGCTAGAGATTTCGGATCCGTGGCGGGTGTGACGTGGCCGCGGCCGCGGAATCTGTGTGTACAATTCTTCGGAGCTGCTTGAGTCATAGTAGAGGTCGGCAACACGGGGGTGGTGTTTGGGCATCTTGGTGACAGTTGGGATGGGATCGCCCTTCGATTAGCGCTGGTCAGCCCTAGCGATTGTCGGCTCCCTGATCTGCACTTTCTGCCGGGCTTGGAAAGTGTAATTCCGCAGGACGACCGTCAGTGCTGAAATTTGCGACTTGGGGAGAGTGAAGGACGCCTTTCTTCGTTTGTGCGACGAGAGAGAAGAGTGTCAGAAACGAGTTCTGACTCCTGGGGGGGCTGGAAGGGTTATCTACTTCTTCAGACCCCCCCGCCGACCGTCGGCGGCCTAGAGTGGATTGGACAGCATGGCGTAACTAAGTTAACCCGAGGATTGGGGGCCAGCTCATGCGCAGGACCATTGCAGGTGACCACAGCTTGTCCTAGGCTGGAGTAAAGACATCCTCGGGATTGGATGATTCACCAAAGGCGCGCCTCTTGCTACGTGGTTGATACAGGTGCTGATTGATCATCAACTCACAAGCTGTTTATCGCAGTATATTTTTGTCGTCAAACTGGTCGCTACGTCTCATCTTGCGCTCCAACGTTCGAGAAAAACATACCAGAATATGATTCGCGAGCTCCGTTCAGATGAGAGGCAATTATCGAACCGGGTACGCAGGGGGCCTGACCTGAGAAGCAGAGCTGAACAGCCTTTCATAGTGCGGCGCAGCTTCGAGTCACTTTCCACGAATTCGCTGAACGGTCCAATAAGTCCCTTGCGCGCGGCAAATCAGAAAGATCACCACCCTGCGCCGCATGCGACTAAATCACGCGAAGTAATAATGCCATGATTGTGCGGAACCCTTCAATTCACACGTACTGCGTCTCTCCATCCGTGTTAGAGATGGTACCACAATTCGGTCGACAGACTTTGTGCAAGCATCGATCACCCAAGTCCCGTTTGAATGATGCCCGAAGAGAAGGCATGCTCCTGACAACAAAATTTTACGCATTAGTCGAAAAGATTATGTAGCCACCTTGACATGTTTTACAGTTTGCTGCGAGAAGTCTGCACATGCCGTAAGTAGGCTCAATGCTGGAACCTGTTTCAGCCTGCGCCATGGGTAAGGTGGCATTTTGTACGCACTCGTGACGGAGCGAGTACGCATGGCAAAGACGAACTCCGAGTGCCACATCCGGCCTCAGCTAGAACCATCGGCTAGGTTCTGTTGGGTATCGATGAGTAAATCTGTGGTATCGTCATCAACTGCGACCACCGGTCTGCAAGATCTTCTCAATGTGCTCGCGGCTATTTCTGTGCGTCGTCTCCAGATAGTGGAGTCTTTTCTCCAGGGCTGCAATTTCGGACTTCAATGCTTGTGATTCCTTTGACAGACGTGCATCCACAGTTGAGATGGGCGCAGCAACAAACCTGATTAGGATATCAGTGATACTCTGAAGATTGGTGACACCACACGCTATGGTCGCCACGACTGACATCTTGCCCACTCCTTCGTAGACTTTTGTATCCCTGGAAAGCTGGCTCAACTCCGTGGAAGTGAGTTGATTGAGTCGTGCATCTCGCTGCTTCACATTCATTTGGGACCTAACGATATTGATTTGCTGCTGTGACTGAATTGCCTGCGACTCGACTTCTTGAAGCAGCTGTTTCCACTATTCTTAGTATGGTTGTTGAGATGAGAGAGCCGGCTTCCTACCTTCTGGAGTGCGGCATTCGGGATCGCCATGGTGGATGTGGATTGCAGCTTCAGGTGAGAGATCCTTGATTCTCGTTGACGTGCCAGCTGGAGATATGCTCGGGTCTGTGAGTGAGATTGTAAGAAAGAAACCTCGAGATCCCAGCATCCAAAAAGAATCCAAAGGAGGTTAGTTACACTGAAACGTTCGGCTGCTGCATGATACTCCGTACCGCAGTCGGCACGATTACGTCAGCCTGCCAAAATCCAACATCAAGCTCATTCCTACGATGTACGATGTGGATTGACTGTGGTCCATTCACCACCCACCATTTGATAAAAGCCTGTCTTTAGGCTCTTCGTCGACCATCATGATAAGACCTTAAGCCAAGAAGGATCTGGCGAAAAATGCCTTCCTGGCTGCCCTCCATTGCTTACCCGGCACCCAACCAGCGAGGGTTTTGGGAGCCTGTCACAAGTACCATCAACTGGTGCGAAGAGGTATGGATTCCGTACCGCCGCTAATACCCGTCTGATTCCATCTAGGACTACTACGCTTCTATCTATGCCGCTGAGATAGTCAACACGTTGACCAACTTACTTTTCATCTGGCTTTCATACAAAGGGCTCGTCAGCTGTTACAGACATGGACATGATAGTGTCTTCTCCGTCACTTACGCAGGCTATTTTGCAGTGGGAATTGGCAGTCTGTTATTTCACGCTACCTTGAAATGTATGCTTGACTAGACTGGTGAGAGATTGATGACAATTGACCTCTTTCCAGATCCCATGCAACTTGTCGATGAGCTTTCTATGATCTACACAACCTGTCTTATGGCTTATGCCTGCTTCTCCTACTCGCGCAGCAGGGAGTTCCGCATCATTCTAGCTGTTTCACTTCTTGGGCTCTCACTGTTCATCACGTTGTACTACCATTATCTACAAGATCCGGCATTTCATCAGAGTGTGTATGCATTGCTTACAACTATTGTCGTTTTTCGGACAACGTTAACTATGGAACGTACTCTGCGACCATCGCTGCGGCGCTCCGAGGAAAAGCATCGACAGGAGCGAAAGCACGAATCTCGTGATCTTCTGGGTAAGGAAACCCAAGCTCGGCTGAATGTTAGAGACAAATCAATCTTGAAAGACATGTGGACATTGGTCGCATTTGGTTTGGTTATGTTCTTGGGCGGATTCGGAATCTGGGCTCTAGACAATGTATATTGTTCAAGACTGCGAAGTTGGCGCAGGGACGTTGGCTTGCCATGGGGCGTGGTGTTAGAAGGACATGGCTGGTGGTAAATTTTGTTGCCTCACTCCACGAGCGACCTGCTGACGCCTTTACTAGGCACCTGATGACGGGGATAGGAGCGTACTGCTACATCGTTTGGGGCATTTGGCTGCGGCATTGCTTGAACGAGCGACAGGATGAGTACAGATTCGTGTGGCCACGATTTTATCACCTTCCGGAGGTGGTCCGGGTCATGGCCGAGACTGCCAGCAATGGGCCGACAGAGAACGGGTTGGCAAAGAAGACTCGATAATAATTATGCTCTAGAGTCTTTGTCCTTGTTTAATGATCGACTTTCTCTTCCTTTCCTCCAACGACCGATCTTCCGTGATTGGTAGGGCAATATCGTCGCAAGATGATAGCTTGAAATGAGCCTGGACTTTTCCACTCGCAATTGAGCCTTCATGAAAATCATGTCCTCCTTAGCGAGCAGGAGCCTAGAGCTATGACCGCGCTGTCTCTTCTTTCAGCCGGATGAATACTCTCCCGTAGCGTCGCCATGGCTTTCATGACCCAGAAAAGAGCGTCGGCCTTTGGTGCTAGCAGGCGAAACGGGTCGTATAGCTGGAAAGAATCTCCTTGGGTGATCTTGCCCATCCTCCACCGTCTTTGTTTGCGGCCCAGCAGACTGTATGCATCATTTCCGAGGCAGGGATTTAAATGCTTTCTTGTACTGGCAACTACATACAAGGTGTATGACCCGATCAGCCACTTTCAACTCCTAGCTCAATCTGCATTCGTGCGTCTGCGCATGCAGTGCCCCGAAGCAGGACATATTCGGCTCGTTTTAAGCCCGAGACACGGTGATAATAATGATGAGAGAGGTATTGGTCAGGGTGCCTACACCCGTGTGTCATCATTGTTATTACCGGGCCTCCAGGCCGGAGTCCCTCAATCACAAATCCGCTAAGCAGATTGAAGTCTTTAATATGCTTCAGTGCGTCTCATACCAAGTACAGGGGGCCGATCCGATCCTTGAGATCAGTCTGAAGCACCTCACCATTCATAAAACCATGCAAGTACGTCTCTCCGATCAAGATGTACTGATGTGCATCCATTTCTGGGCGTAAGACAAATGGGACTGTCGCATCGCAAATGAAACAAACTTGATCTCCAGATTGCATCGAAGGGGGGCCAAGTCCAATATAGCCGCGGGAAGTTTTATACAACCTCTGCCGGAGGAAAAGCCCTAGGTTTAATCCGCGATCATACAGATTGTAGTCGATCCAGACCTTGTCATCACCTTGGTCTTCGTCGTCCTGGGATGCCTCTTCTGGTGATGCATCAGATGGCGCACGTTCCAAGACGGTGATATCGTTTGAGTACGTCAGTTGAGCGTAAAGAAGAATAGACTCCTCATCGGGAAGAGTCCGATCCTGCACTTCGTCGAGGTCTTGCAAAGACTTCGTACATGCTTGCAAAAGGGCATGTGCTTCATCCATACGCTGAGACATCCAGCCACAAAGAGCCAAAACGCTGAGCAACCAACCCCGAAAAAGCTGACAAGGATCCGAAGGAGGAGGCCCTCTGTCAAGTTGGTTGAGGATGAGTGTCCTCGCGAAAGCTTCCAGTCGACTCTGCCCGTTTATGTATTTCCCTTCTAGGCAAGACAAGAAATCCAGCATACGACAGCAGAGCTCAAGATTATGGGCCGTCAGAGACTTCCCTAACCGTTGAGCATCGACTCGGTAATTACTCATAGCTTCCACAACACTGCTCACAGTATCAAAATAGCCACCGTACAACTTGAGCGTAGACCCCGCGATGGATCTCGGATATGTTCCTCTTTCGGAAGGACATGCATTGTGTGGATATGCTTCGTACCTTGACCTATACGTTGTATTCACCGAATGAGTACTGAAATCTGGTACCCAGGAAGGAAGGTCCGATATCAGGCGTAAGCTCCTATCCTCGACGAACGACAGAAGCGCCAGGAACGGCAGCTTTTGTATCAGAAACAAGGTGGTGTTCTGGTACACTTCGATAGTGGACAAAGAATAATCTGGTAAAAGGATCGTCTCTGTATCAGGAGGCAGAAACTTGGTTGCCATCCCAAGGGCAGCGTATACTTTATCTCTCGGATTAGTAGCTTGATATTCGCGCACAGCAGACAACATGGACAAAAGAAACGCAAAGCATCTCTGCAGCGGGGTTCCCGCTCCAGTGACCGAATATAGTTTGCTGTCATCCTGAAGTTCTGCCATTTGACACACAGCACGCAGTTTGGCAATTTGGTGGCCCTTATGTCCCATGATCAGTTCAGTGCGAATCCCTTCTGGCTTCCAGCCAACCGTCACAATAGCAGCGCCAAGATCATGCAAAAGCCAAGATAGGTCGCAGATGTCTTCAAAGTTAAGGCTTGCCGGCCCGCAGAAGACGGTGACCGCCTGTGCAAGTGCTACTTCTTGCAAGATCCAGCAGCGATGGAACCACCGATGCTGCTCATAGAACAAGACATACCCTTGCCACCTGGACGACGGATCTATGCCCAAGTTGGCCGTTTGCACCGTCTGCATCAAGTTAGAGATGCCCCCTTTATCGCTGAAGTGCTTTTCGGCGGCAGGGAGAAATGTCTCGTGAAACCAGGAGAAGTCCTCCAGATTGGATTGATCCTTTCCGAGCCATACAATCACTTCTTCGCTGTTCGCGAAAATCTGGCCCATGATGGCAACCTGGGAGGAACGTTCTTGTATGTCATCCTGACGGATACAGATTGCATCCACCCAGAGAAGGCCATTGCGCCCAGCCGCAATGAGCTGTTCTAATCCCTCCCACAAGTTGAGCTGGGTGCTCAGTCGTCCTGTACGGTTTCCAGTCCTTAAGTTCAAAGATCGTTTCGCGTCTTTATAGTCTGCTTTACATTCCTCTGTATCCACTGGTGGGCCCCAGGTGTACGAGAGACAGACGTACGTCGGACATTCTCCGAGCTCGTAAGCGTTCAACAACCAAGGCTGGTCAATTGCCTGTTCAGGAATCTGCAAGAGACGTATTGCTCCTTCTGGCAGGTCTTCGTAATGGTAGGGGATCGCATCTTCCTTGTCTTCTGCTCGCTCTGCCATAGTCATCGCCCTGCTCTGGGCTTGATGTCGTGTGAGGAGACATCATCGTCTCCGAAAATCTGTAGATGTGAATCGCAGGCATTCTCGATTTGGGGGCCACGGGTTGGAGCCAGATGCAATGCGGCGTTTCGAGCCCCTGACTTGAGCGCGTAAGTGTCCCTGCAGCCTAGCTTCGAAATACAACCTTGCGCAGTAAGTCGAGCAAAGTCCGAGGTCGAGATAGAACTTGAGATGCTTGGGAATAATGTAATCGACTATACGTGGTGGTATCGTTGGAAGACACAAGGAGATTTAGGACCACGTGGTTCCCAAATCTCTCTGCACAGAGTGTTTTCGAGGCACCGAGACACCAGAAGTACCTGACCTCTGGTCATCGTCTAACCATAACAGGTCTTCAGGTTGTTAAAGTGAGATTCAGCTCGACTAAATAAGTGCGAGATGTCTACCTAAACGTCACAGGAGCATTTATCAAAAACCCAAAGCAGACGACTACCATATTATTTTGCATGAACGAAGCCAGCTCTACAATCGACATCAATAACCGTCAATCCTATGCCAGGACGCAGAAATTAAGCAGAAACAAAGTTACTGAACTACGGTAATGGCCACTTTCCTGGCGAAATTGCTGATGGCCAATGTCTCTGCCAAAGCTGAAATGGCAACACAAAACATATCAAGCGGCAGACGGTCACCCAGACAGACCAGTATTGGAACAGCTGATGCATGGGCTGCGAACGCAACATCAGACTGCTGATACCTCGCCTGTCGCCTTTTGTCAGCCCAGAGTAACCTCAAACCCTTCTCTATCCACATTTCCTGGTGGGCGGCGCCCTTCCTCCCCCGCAGCTAATTCATAAACACATTTGCCGTATTCGTCAAGCTCTGCTGCAATATAGCGTCATCGGCTTGCAGGATATCCAGGACTTGCGGAGCGAAGACGCTAGCATCTATCTTTGAGGAACGTCTGTTGTTAGTGTTAGTTGCATAGCCTCGCAACCTGGAGTAAGAGGTCATCGAAAACCCTACCCCAACAACACCAGTTTAAGCTTTCAATTTGTCGTATAGCACTTTTCTTTGGTCCTGAGGGAAGGACTGCTTACGCAGAAAAAGAGTGTTGAGGCAATTCAAAGCGAGCGACGATCACGGCAGCACAGGAGCAGAATGGTGATGTGTACAAGCAGAGAAGAAATTGCAGAAAATGGAAGAGGAGACCCACTGAATCAGAGGCCGATGCAAGACCGTACTGCGTCGACTTCGCAAAAACGTTCTGAGGCTGAGGGGTGGTCTCATCAGCAGATTCAACATTGGTGATGTTGCTGTACTGATCGACCAGGGACTTAACTTTGGGATTGCCTGGATAGTTGGGGAGACTGCTTGCGAGAGCCTACAGCATGAACAAGTGCCGCTCTTAGTCAAAACCCACCAATGGTAGTAGACTGTTGATGCGGAAGATTTGAGGCCATGTGTTCGGCGACGCGAGAATGCGGTTCGATGGTCCAGGACACTCCAGGAGCTCCGAAAACAGCCGCAAGTCCCAAGGCAGACAGAATTTGGCAAGGAATTGCCGGATCGGACTCACGGTGAGATCCTCGTACACCAGGCCGAGGCCATTCATTACCGTGTTGCCAGTCATCATTTGGGCATTCACCCAGGAGGTGTACGAAAAGAGAAAACCGGCGACGAGAGCTGTGAGCATCTTGGTTGGTAACGAGGAGACCATTGTGAAGAACGTGGAGACAACAAACTGAACACAACGTCTCGATCTTTTCGTGAATTGGACAACGCAAAAGGGACCGATGAGTTGATCAATATATGCGCCGCAGCTGCACCAAAAAAGTCTGAAAGAGTACACACACGTCACCATTGTCATTGCAAAAACAGATCATCAATCGAGGTTACACGATTTGAGGAGATGAGTAGGGTGATTTCCATTCTGTCTGTCCTTGAGTGGAATTCCTCTCGATCGGCATGACATTTCGTTCCGTTTCCAGTTCAATCAGCTCCAGCTAACCGCCTTTTGCCTTCTCGTCACGCCTCACGGAACATTGCCCGATTCCCGCTGGTTGGCTGGCTCAATGAACATTTCACCTTTATGCTCTATCCCTTTTTCTGGTACAGTGTGACTTGATTTGTCATCGGAAGGAACGTATCGGAGATATATGAGGTCGAACATCTTGAGGTTGGGAAAGGAGCAGCTCGCAAGACGATTGAGTACCGACACCCCATCCCTTAGATCTCTTTAACGGCCATTTCCCAGCCAATCATGAATTGAGTCATTCTACGCCGGACAAGGAGAAGCATTTCCAACCCTTCATACTATGAGCCTACCTTTTGAGCCAGTTGAGAATGGAGGTAGATGTCATCCCAATGGCACCTTGCAGTCTCTCAAAGGTAAGCTTATGGTGGGATCTGCAGCTGGACCGCAAGACTGCGGCCAGCTGTTCAGCGCAGGTCACACTTTGCTGAGACGGCTCTCTTGGGCTGCTTCAATGTCTTCTTGGAATTCGCCTTGTTCTTCGAGGCGTACGCACCGGCTGCGAGCGCTGGCCGAAGTGTCGAGATGCGTTGTCCTCTACCTTCTCACTATTCTTCATTTACCATACCTCTAGATTCACTACTTGCTCAAAAGGGCAATGCCAACTGTCTTTGAGGCTAAGCATTGTCTCCGCGCATTTCGTCTGTATATTACTTCAGTTTCTCATGCTCTTTCAGTACTCAGACTTCTTCATAGCAGATCTTCTCTTGGGATATGACACGTCGCAGTTTGTCTCAAACCAGAAAATGCAACAACCTCATGAACAGTATGAGCCAGTCAGCACGGCCGGCCTCGAAGCCATCATTCCCTCAACCGCCATCAACCACGACACCGGGGAAAACCTCCATTCACCAAATGAGAACGAGGGCCTCGAAGCAGGATCAGGCACCTCATTCAGCCCCAAGAAGAAAAACAGAAGCCTTGTATTAGTCAGTCCATTCTCCCACCAATAAATCCCACACCTCTCTCAAATGACTCAAACACGCAACCCACTCTTCCCTCCCCTAAGAAGTACTAAAACACATCATACTCCTAACCCTCTACGCCCTCCTCCATACTTCTATAACCCTCACCACCCTAATCTCATCCTCAACGTCCACAGATCAAGACCTCTGCACCGGCCCCTCTAAGTCGCTACCTCATCGTCAACTGGCCCGCGGTGCTTATCTTCGGGCTGTTCATCTGGTTGAGATGGGAGTATTCCCACTGATTGTTGAGACATGGGACTGTGGAAGAGGAGGGATTGGAGAGGAAGTTGGAGGTGTTGGTTCCGTGGATGGGTTGGGGGTATGTGTTTTGGGCGGTATCAAGTTTTTTTCTTTTGGGGGTGTAAAGTAGGGGGTTTTAAGGGGTTGGCGAAGGCTGCTGGTCGAGGGCTGGGTGGAGTTTTTTTGGTCTCTGGAAGATGGATACTTGCTGGTGCCTCGTCTTCTTAGGCGCGTCCCCTCTTAAGAGGAAGGCGTCCAAGCGGGTGGTGAACTCTTGGTCTCTGGCGATTGCATTGTCTCGGGAGCGGCGTTTCACTGTCCTACGTCAAAATCGCAAACAAATTGCACCACTCAGTATTCAATGTATCCCATTTGCAGAAAATCTATCGCTTATATAACCTCCTTGCAAGACACTCTGATCAAAGCATCTATCGCTCATCTAGTCGCTTTTCAAGATGCTCCTGCACCCGGGGACATATTGGTCCAGCACATCCATTACCTCCACAAAGAGCTTTCTCGCCACCTTCGCCCCTTGATCGCTACCAACAAATGGGCTCGGCTCAGTCACACTTCCATCATTCAGGTAGCTTCCATGAGTTTCCTCGCCTGCAGCCGAGGCCGACACCAAAGTTCTTGCTCCCATCGCCACTGGACGAGCAAGGGCGAACAAGAACAACTTGAAGAGTGCTTTGGAAATGTGAGCATTAGCGTCTCCCTGCCAGACTGCATTTTCATTTAGGCCTGGAGTGGGAATATTGACGATCGGGTTGATAGGGCCAGTGCCTGATCCTGCAATGTGTGAACAGAATTCTCGGTAGAAGAGTATCTCGAGAAGTTTAGTAGTATGATACCTATCCCCGAGCGAGTCGGATTTAGTCTTGTCGTTCAACGATTCCAGGATCCGGACTGATGATTTCTCTGGGAATTCGGCGAAGGAATGGAGATCTGAACATACGACGACAAGGTTCGTTTGCGTCTGGAAATTCTTGAAAGTCTCCCGGAATTTCGGCAAGAATAGGACAGCAAGCAATGCACCTGAGATGAGATTCGTCTGCAAAGCTGACTTCCAGCCATCTTTGGTGGCAATCCAACCGTCGGGAAAGATTCCGGCGTTCTCGACTAGAACATCAACTCGATCGAGTTCTTCATTGGCGCGCTTCGCAATTGCCTTGATGGAAGCGACTGATCCCAGATCCAAAGGCCATACTTCGACATCAGCGTTCGTTTTGCCGATAGATTCAAGCATCGCCTTTCTAGCCTTCTCACCCTTGGCAGGTGTCCTGACAGCGAGGATAAGACGTGCGCAATCGAGATTGAGAAAGTGGCGACATGCTGCTTCTCCTAGACCTGCGTTTGCTCCAGTGACGATGACTGTTTTGCCTGTGAATGTTTTTTAAGAAGCTGAGGAGTAACGATAAGTTAAGAGTAGACCAATGAATGAATCGCGGACAGGGGGTAGATCATATTGACGAAATAGGTATTAGGATGACTCTCGAACGTATGGAGAACGACAACTGGGAGAGACGATGATATGGCTGAACTATAAACATACCTAACCTCCAATGGACTTACCTCGATTATTCATATATGATTCGATAGTTGCCCTAGACCTCGAACATCCCTTTAATGTTGAATATGCTGTTGTCATGATGAATGCTCCAACCAATCGACGTTGGGATAGTCGGAGGTCCAAAAGTTAGGGCATGCTGTCGCAGCTAAAAAGCGGACACCGACCTCAGATTTTGCAACACCGTTTCCTTGAAATATATCAATCTCGAAGGATAAGCTCCTATCTCGTGCATACCCATTCGACACGATCTATTGCCATGTGTGAAGATGCTACCGATGCAACACAACAGGCGGTGCACAATAGCTACGACGCTGCGCATGCAGGTCGAATCGACTATGAAAAGTTGCTGGATAGGATCAAGGTTCCAGACCGAGGTGGTCACAAACCGATTGTAATCCTGGATGGCGGTCTCGGCACCACACTCGAGGACGAGTATCAAGTTGCATTTTCTTCGTCAAAGACTCCTACATGGTCATCACACCTCTTAATAGCTTCTCCCGAGACGCTTTCTAAAGTACACGAGTCCTTCGCCGAAGCTGGAGCAGACATCATTTTGACGGCGACGTATCAAGCCGCCTTTGATGGCTTTCTTAGCACTCGCAGAGGTCATGGCGACGCTTTTGTTAAAGGGCGTGGTAGTTACTATTCCCAGGAGGAAGCAGAAGCTATCATGCGGTCAGCTGTACCTCTCGCAAGGTCTGCTTTTGGCTCAAGAGATTCGCTTGTAGCACTCAGTCTTGGTGCCTATGGGGCAACGATGATACCCAGTACAGAATATACTGGGAGGTACCCTCCTGAGATGGGAGATATTTGGGCTTTAAGCACGTGGCATGCGCGACGGATCATCGCATTTGAAGGTCACCAAAAGACATGGGACAATATCGATCTGGTGGCTTTTGAAACGTTGCCCCGTGTTGACGAGATTCAAGCTGTAAGGCGGGCAACTCAGCTCCTTTCTAGACAGAAGCCATTTTGGATCTCTTGCGTATTTCCAGATGACGATGAGAAACTGCCAGATGGATCGGATGTGATCGATGTCGTCAGAGCTATGCTTGGTGAGGCGCCTTTCGGAACAGACCAACCGATTTATGCTCCCCTCCCAATGGGTATTGGTATCAATTGCACGAAGGTCTCAAGATTGAGGAGCCTCATCAGCAAGTTTGAGAATGCAGTCGACTCGATGCAAATGCCGTTGCCGCATTTGATGATGTATCCAGACGGAGCAAATGAATCCGTTTACGATGCAACGTCTCAGAAGTGGATCCCGCAGAAGGATGCCGCAACATTTCCAGAGTGGGACGAAGAAGTGTTTGATATCTTGCAGGAGGTGCAACAGAGGGATAAGTGGGCAGGCATCATTGTTGGTGGCTGTTGCAAAACCAGGCCGCAGAACATCGCACAGCTGAAAAGACGAATAGATCAGAAACAATGATATCCAAACGCACATCTGTGGGCACCAAGCTCCATCAAAATTCCTGAATTGAACTTGACTATGAGCAGTCAAATTATGGCTCGTTGCTAAGGCTGAGCGCTCGGGAGCAGTTCAACTGAAGACCCTGTCGAAATAATGCATGAATTTGTTCCTGAGATAGGTCAGCTGCCGAACAATCCTTTGAAAGAGGTCAATTACCTTGGAGGTGTCGGAACATAATTTCGCTGATAGTCCTCAATCTCAGCCACGTCTTTGTACAGGTCAACCTCCCCCGCCTTTAACCATCTCGATCTCTTGATCAACTTCCATCCTATGAACAGAATTGGAAAAATGAAGATCATCATATAGCTAAACAGAAAGGTCGGAATGTCCCAACGATTGAGAATAAAGACGGGATACCCTCCAACGAAAGCCATGATGAAACAACCGGTAAAAGCATACCATGCGCAAAATGGCTGCCACCACGACTTGTACGGTAGGGAGTCTCGAGAGAGTCCTTGAGCCTCACAGGCATTTTTGAACTTGATAAAAGTGAAAGCCATGACCGCAAAATTGATCAGTTGTGAGGCGGTGACCTGGGATGATTAGCCGAGCTCTTCCAGCATGAAACGTCACACTCACCAAGCTGACGAACCAGCTCAGAACCACAGCTGCGTTTTTGCTGACTTGCAAGAAGCTCAATAGTGCAATCAGGAGGACAATGCCCACGCAGTAGACTGGCACCCCGTTCCTGGTGCATTTCGTCAAGAACCTTGGCGCTTTACCTTCGAGAGCGAGACCAAACAGCGATCGGCTGGCGCAATAGCAGTAGCTGTTTCCGGCGGAAAATGCACTAGTTAAGACGAGCGCGTTCACAATATCGGGAAGAACGCCGATCCTCAGCCTGTTCATTGCAACGACATAGGGTGAAGCAGCAGCACCAGGTTTTCCGTCACTGAATGCCGCCTTGAGTTCCGCATCATCGTGCGGCACGAGTATTCCAACAGCGAGCGATCCAAGTACAAAGAAGGTAGTCAAGCGATAGAAGACAGCCTTGTAAGCTCTCGGCATGACCCAGCGTGGATTTTCGGCCTCACCAGCAGCCATCGAGACATAGTCTGGTCCCGCAATGGTAAACGACGCTTGAATAAGACATTGCAAGAAACCAAGGAAACGGCCCAGATCGCCGGTATAATATAGCTCAGCGAAAGCACCAGGATCCCGCCAATATCGGAAACCGAAGCGATCGTGGAGCGGATTACCTCCGAGCATAGTGACGAAGGTAAAAACAAGAAGCCCAACGATGAGGATGACTTTCCCGAGAGCCAGCCAGAATTCAGATTCGCCATACCATTTGACTGCGAAGACGTTGAGGATGCTGGACAGTGTTCAGCGAATTGCAGAGCATTACAGGAGAACAGATTGACTCACGCATACATGACTATCACAATGGTGATTATCGCTGCAACCGGAATGGCAGAGGTCCAGTATTTGATGATGACGTTGCAAGCGACAATCTCGAATGGTACTAGGGCAGCTTCGAAAACGAAGAAGTTGTAGCCAGCAGCGAAGCCGAATGCTTCGTCAACATATCGGCCAGCGAAACGGATGAAAGGTGAGGAAATCGGAAGATACGTGACCATCTCATTCATGCCTGCAGGTGTGTAAGTGGATAACGCATTGGGCACGGTAATGCATCTGGCAGAGGGCGACTCGTGTCTTTGCTTCGGGCATTGGTGCTTTGGTGTCCGACGGTTGGCGAGAGGATAGACGTCACAGCTCAGATGAAGAGAATAATAGAGAGAACCTTCTTACAATTGGTAACTGCCAAGATGAATGTACACCTACAGGACAGGACAAATGAGCTGTTGACCACGACAGTTCCACAACTTGCGAGCCGAAAAGCCAGCCAATCTCCCTCAGGTGACTCGTTCCTCCCGGCACGACACCAGTTTCGACATCTCCACCTTACCTTCGACGAGCTATGCACGCTATTTTTCTTCAGAGGGTTTTCGAGATCATGACATACCAGATAGTGAATGCGAGGAACAGACTTGCCGGTCCACCTTTCAACAGCCCCTGCCCTATCTGTACATACAGGGCCGTACCGATTGTCCCACCAATACCGATCAACTGAATATGCCTAGGCTTCAATTTTCTGTGCGTCTCATCATATTGCTTGATCGAACCGTCTTCGCTGGGTCGTCTATTGGTGCTTGACAAAGCATATGCATTTTTGAGCGTGGCGACGACCGATTGCTTGCGTTCTTTTGTCCTCTCGACATCGTAATCATCGTGGGAACGGACCCCTCGTGCGATGGGCGTGGAATCTGCGAAATGGGGGGGAGGCTTCTCCATGTAGTCCGATCCGGAGGTTGCCATGATGGTAAAAGCGAACGAAGAAGAAACACGAGAGGAGTCACAAACTCGTGCCAGCTGAGAGGCGTGCAGATAAGAGAAGAAGCTGCACTGTACGAACGAGAGGGGAGAAGCATGGTTTTTGATCCCAGTCGACACCGATGACGGGGTAAGGGAACCTGTACGGTCGAGGCCATCGAGCATTCGGCAATCCAGCCAAACTCCACAGAAACTCCACAGCCACTCCACAGCCAAGCAGAAGCGGTCGGTGTGGAGGAAGACGGCGTCGAATCTAGCTCGGCGGGGTTCTGATTCGGAGAATCTGACAATCTGAGTGAAATGAGCGCCGAATGTGGCCGCCGTTGCCGCCGCTTTCTGCTCCCTGTGCACCCACGCTAGACAAGGGTCTAATTCGGAGCCTTCTCTCCCTCTCGAATTTCAGTCTCCAGCACTGTAAATATCCAAAGGCCTAGTGGAAGAAGGATGTAGTAAAGAAGCTCTGTAAACAAAGCGACGATACGGTCTCATCAACTCGATAGTATATAGTAATCGAAATAACACTATTAACTCGCGGTATAAGATCTAACTAGGTAATCAGGGCCCCAGAGCCCGACTAGTGCCCCAGTATTTGCGAAACCTGGGCCAACGCGTCCTCTCCCTCTCAGAGTGCCATGCCAGATCATGCAGTAAGTTTCCTCCCAGCCTCAATCTCCTCAAACGCGTTCAAAATGGGCTCCACAGCATTCTAAGCCATCCTTCCCCCCTCAGCTTCTCAAAGCTGTAGTTTTGAGGCAAACGGAGAGACAGGTCCGTCAGAATGAAGGTCGTGTCTCGCCCCAGGCCGAATACGGAGATGACGTGTGCAGGAAGGGTAGAGGCGAGGAGGAGGGGCATGACGCGGATGGCGAAGCTCATGCGAGAGAAGTAGAGCAGCGACATTCATCTATCTAGCCCTTCGCTTGTTTCTGGGGTATTACATGAGTATAGAGCGTAGGGAGGAGGCAGATAGATGCTGCGGGGAAGGTTCGGGCCTACCAATTCGGAGATCCCATGGTTTGAAGATTGCTGGAGTCATCGCCAACACATCTATTCTTGGGGTTCCGCCTGCTGCTTTGGCTTCCTTCTCCTCATTCAGAATGGGGTCGGCGCAGAGAGGTCAATCTCCGTCATCAGTGCCAAGTAGTTTGCACGTATGAAGTGGAACTGCCCGGTTGGGCAGACTTTCTGGCAATCGGAAATGATTTGTTCTGCAGCTTTGGCATTTCGACCGATAATGTACGCTCTTAGAGCAAGTTTTCCTTCTTTGCTACAAGTAGCAGCCAAGGCTCTGATGGTGTGCATCCCTATGCCAGACGTACCGCCAACGAACACGCCCACCAGCGGCTGGGTTGCGACAAGGGAGGCATTACTGGATTGAACAATGCTGAGGGCGACCATAGTGGATGACGGAGCAAGCGGAAAACCTCAAGATATGCAATTATTAAAATAGATGTTCCCTGTATTGACGCGACAACGATGATGACGAGTGGGAAGGGATGGCAGCTGCGCACAGAACAAAACGAAGAAGACGATGAGAGAGTCAAGAATGCATTTATGGGTTTATCAGTAAATGTTTGCGGAGCCATCAGGCGGTCATAAAGGTGCGCCAACATACGTATATGAGCGAACTAAAGGTGGTGTTGGTAGTTGTTGTTGAGGTCGTGAAGGACGAACTATTGAGGTTAGTAGTGTCCAGTTGAAACTCAGGCCAATGTATACTGACTAAACGAACAAGGGTTAGCGTGCGGCTGGTGTGGAGGGAGCTTTCTTCGTGGTTCCTCCATCGGAATTCTTTGACCTCTGCTCCCAATGCCAAAGCCTTGCTTGATTTGTTTCGCGAGAAGGACGAAAGAAGAAAGCACTGGTGTTGTTGGATTGACCGAGGTTTAGTGCAACCATGGCCGGTGGTGAAAGCAAGTGGAGAAGATAGACCATGTGGTATGCGAGGTTGTGGAACAGATGAGCTTGTTGTTGCTGCTAAAAGTAATGATAAAGGGAAAATCTAATGGTACAAGAAGAAATGTGTGAGAACAGTTGGAGTTACAATCGAATGCGGAGATATCGGACGTAAGAATACGACATCGGGTTAGACGAGTTCACTGGCGAATGTACGTAGTAAGGTTGTTTTCGCCGTGAAGTAGGAGATAGGGTTAGCGTAATAGTAGAATACGAGAGGAGGTTACAATGGGGCTGGAAATCTTTTGCCATCCAGCTACAAGCATGGGCTATACCGGGCATCGTCTCTTCCTCTCCAAGAACCATGTCCTTGCTCCCAGGTTCTGTGTTCAGTGACACAAACAATGTCTCAGCTTGAATTGAAATTTGAGGATACAAGACCATTCAGGTTTTGCCATAGGACTTATTTGGCCACTCACCGATGGGGCTAGCACGTGATACTGATTGGCATAAGGGCTTGGCACAAGGGCTTGGCATAAGACGTCTGTACATAAAAGCTGCGTAGCCACTCGTAACTAGAACAATCGATCTCCTTTCATATTTTAACCCATAAATCAATCCGTTGCTCGCTAGTTCAGACTAGTCCTGTCTCGGCATAGTGCAAGACTTGTAAACGAGGACAGGTATAGCGTATTGCGTCTGCCGGTGCCGAGCGGAAATGATCTATTAACAAGGAAGGCTGAATGTGACGCCGATGGACTTCTACCAGCATCGGAGTCTGCAGAAATTGGCGTCATAGATTTTCCTCGCTGAGCTACTTGGACATATTCCTCTTTCAATCTAGAAGTTCATCGTGACCAGAAATCATGTCTGTTCACCTGTCCCGCCCGGAGCAAGGCAAGCGTCGACGACGGGCTCATCAGAAGTCCCGGACGGGATGCGGGAATTGCAAGCTGAGAAGGGTGAAGTGCGACGAAACCCAACCGCGATGCAAGAAGTGCATATCATTCGGCGTCTCGTGCAACTACGACTCCACATCGGATGAGTTGCAAATGGCCACGAGCGGCACGTTCGTCTTTGGTGCGCCGCAGGAAACGCCGGTTTCGTTCAATCAGACAGTTCTGAGCATGGTCAATACACCATCACGGATGCATTCCCCAAATCCAAGGACTACCTTCTACGAACTGAGGTTAGAGGATTTGGAGATCGTGAGCAGATTTCAGTCAAGGACAGTTCTTACGATCGGCACGAAAGAGAGTGTCCATACGTACCAGAGGGAATGGGTCAGCCTCGCCTGCGAGCATTCCATGCTTATGCATGTAATCCTTGCCATGACTCTAATGCACGATCGGCATATTGCAGGATTTGCAGATACTCCGCAATCTGTCGCGGAGGCATACCATCACTATCAAGGCACAGCGATGGTCAGACGCAAACTTACAGATCATGACCCACATGAGAGGGACGCCTTGTGGGCTGCTGCCGCACTCCTTGGGGCATTGTCATTCGCAAACATCGACGCTAGGACATACGAGGAAGCTTGGCCGCTCAAAGCACCATCTGAATCAGATCTCGATTGGTTGCGTATGACGGATGGCAAAACAGCAGTATGGAAGCTAGTCAACCCGATGCGAGAGGGCAGCATCATACAGGAGGCCTGGCAGCAAGTTAGTTTGCTGAGACCTTCAGAACCCGGGCTGAGCTCTTGTCCTACATTTATCGAGCTGAACAGCCTAATGGATGTTGCGTCAGGAGAAGACAATGCCCATCAAAACGCTGCTTCGGTTCTAATGCCATTGCTGGCAATGGAATGTAATCATTCGACCATTGCAAAGTTTATATCCTTTATTTGTCATACAGAACCAGAGTACAGGCAACTTCTGGGGCAAAAGGATCCGCTGGCTCTTCTACTCTTGGCTTATTGGTATGCGAAGATGTGCCAGTATAAGCAATGGTGGATACAGCCACGCGCCGTGCTCGAATGTCAAGCCATCTGCGTGTATTTGGAAAAGTATCACCGCGATGAGAATAGAATACAGAGCCTGTTGCACTTTCCAAGGACGATGAGTGGTCTTGCTTCTGGATAAACCGCAAATTGGAAACTTGTCCTCCAACTATCAGATATACGAGGCGAGGAAAAAGCGTCTTGCAGAAATATACGAGGGGAGGAAAAGCGTCTTGCAGAGATATGCAGATCACCAGGCGCTAGTGAATATCAGCCATGAGGATCACACTTCAACTCACCATGCTTGTCTCATCGACGTATGGGGTTAAGTATGCTTTTTGCACATCAACGCCATAAAAGGTATAAAAGACTACCCACCAAAATCTTGATCGAGAAACCAGGATCAAGGTTCGAACCCTCTCATATTAGACATCATGTTTACCTTCATAACGTCTCTGACATGGGTTATGCTCGCTGTTATATGCTCGACAATGCACACAACACTGCGGCCTCGAGAAGTAGAAATACCACTACCACCAAGCCAGGATCCATTCTACACTGCCCCTGCAGGATATGAGAACACTGAACCGGGCACCATCCTGCGCACTCGTCTCGCACCTGGCAATCTCACTACAATCACTGGGAATTGCTCAACGATCCACAACATTGTCTATCGCACTACCGACAGCCGCTACGAGCCATCATGGGCTGTGACCACCCTCTTCACACCATCTTCGCCCTCTGGCAACAGCAGCGCACTCCTGTCTTACCAAATTCCCTACAACTCTGCTGATGTCGATGCCAGTCCAAGTTACTTGCTTTACAACGACACTGTGCGTCCACCAGACATTGCTGCTGCGCTCGGGAGAGGCTGGTATGTCAACGTTCCGGATTTCGAGGGTCCATTAGCCTCTTTTGCGCTGGGCGTGCAAGAAGGTCACGCCACATTGGATTCTGTCCGTGCTGTCCTGCATCCCCGCTTTGCACTTGGCAACGATATACGTTATGCCATGTGGGGTTACTCTGGGGGATCTATTGCCAGTGAATGGGCAGCAGAGCTACAGGTGCAATACGCTCCTGAACTCAGCTTTGCTGGAGTCGCTCTCGGTGGGCTGGTTTCAAATCTCACTAGTTTTATAGAGACCATTACTGGAACGAGGTGGGCAGGTCTGATTCCACCTGGCTTGCTAGGCGTGACCAGTCAAAACCAGGAAGCACACGACTTTCTGCTCGGCAAAGTCAAAACGTCTGGACCGTACAATCAGACCGAATTCCTGTCAGCATATCACATGAGCATTGCGCAAGCCTTTGTGACCTTCGCTGGCCAGAACATCTTCGATTACCTCGAAGGTGGAATTACAACCTTCAACTCGCCAATAATACAGAAGGTCTTTGACAGCAACGGGTTCATGGGATATCACGGCGTACCCGAAATGCCGATGTTTTTCTACAAGGCAATCGCCGATGAACTTGCTCCCATCAAGGACACAGATGAGATCGTACAGAAGTATTGTGATGTCGGAGTGAGTATACTGTACCACAGGAACGAGATTGGCGGCCATGTTGCAGAGGAGACGAATGGAGATGCCCGGGCTTTTGAGTGGTTAAGCGGTGTGTTGGAGGGTACTTCGGGTCTGAAGAACCCGGGCGTAGGCTGCATTGTTGAGGATGTGGCTGTCAATATCACTGATTCACCACTGTGATAGAAAACATAAGCATACGTAACCATGAAGGAGTTCATAGTCACAGTGCAGAATCTAAATCTAAAAGTAAACCTAAATTCAGGTGCGATGACTATCCGTACCGTTCATGCCTATTGTCTTTCTGCCATTGCTATCTCTCCCCAGCCTTTTCACAGCATCAGATGTCATTCAATCCCCCAGATCCACGAACACACCGCCGGCATGCGCATCCCGACCTTCGTTCTGGCTCTCAACTCCCGCGCTGCTTCCCCTCGTCTCCGCTGTGCCTAAGGGGCTCGACATCAAGGTCACCAAAGAAGTGGGTGCACACAAAAGACAGTCAAGGGCGACAAAGTTAACATGCAACACCCGGGCATCCTTGCGAGCGAAGGGTCACGGTTCGACGCTTCCTACAACTAGGGCAAACACTCGACTTGGAGTTGGGTGCAGGGCGAGTGATCAAGGGATGGGATGAGGGTCTGCTAGACATGTGCATTGGGGAGAAGAGGACTCTGACTATACCACCGGAGCTAGATCATGGCCAGAGAGCCATGGGCCCGGTTCCATCTGGGGAGTACACTGGTTTTCGAGACAGGAAACTGGTGGGAATCAAGGGTGGACAAGAAGACGCACCAGGATGAGCTATGAAAGGATACGAAGCGAGGACTAACACCGACATGAGAATGGATGACCACAAGGCGAAAGGCTAGCACGAGGTTCGCGTTTCCAGACATCTCGAGTTCATGTGGGATCGAAATCATCTCGCTCTACCATTGTCTCTGCCCTGGATGCAGATGCTGTACGTACAAAGCAGCGCGAAAAACATTTTCAAAACTAGGCCTTCAAGTTTTCTTAGCTCATTAATGCTTCTGGGCTGTTCTCATCAGTCATGGAATATCTCAGCAACACCACTCTCCAGCTCCCCGGGGCAGATTTTACTGCTCTTAGCAGGCCAATGTGTTCGTGACAAGACGGGTCGAGGTGAAACCAGTGGCACCCCGCGACGGGAGATGCATCAGCACTGTGAGCGAGGACTTGGGATATATAGACCAAAGGCACGGCAGGTTCCGCCAAATAAAAACGGCGGGCGACAGAGGTCGGCGCTTACCTGGATCTGGTTTCGGCGCCCATTTCACTCGGATTGAGAATACGGAGAAGAAAGCTCTTTCGAGCCACAGCTACACAGCTTCAAGGTTGATCCCTGCTTGGCCATGTAAAGGTTCTCACTACCAAGTGTCGGTGGATGATAAGACAAGGCAAAGCGGAGCAAAGTGAGAATATTCAGCCCATCCAGGTCTGCCTGGGGCTTTCGGGGCATCTTCAGGCTGAGGTTACTGTTCGACATGTCGACTGGCATTTCGGCCGAGGAGACAAAGCATAGTGATGGCGTCGTAGAGATCTCGGTAGCTAGTCAAGCCTTTACTGGCGTCTCTACCATCAATGTCATCAGTGAGAGAACTACTTCGGCTGCTGCGATCTTTGTCGTCTCGCCAGGATTGTCATAGATGGGCGCCACCTCGACAAGATCTGCGCCGATGACCTTCATTCCCTCCAGGCCGTCTAGAATGCTCAGCAGCTCTCGAGTCGACCATCCACCGACCTCAGCTGTCCCGGTAGCAGGAGCATACGCTGGATCCAGAACATCGATATCAACTGAAATATAAACCTGTGAGTTTCCTACTCGCTCTTTCAATCGATTGATCACGCCAGCAACACCGATTCGATCTATATCCCTTGCCGTCACAATGTCAAAGCCACACCTCCTGTCGTTTCGGATATCGCCCTTCGGACGCATCACGGGAGCTCGAATCCCAGCATGAATCGAAGAATTCAGCAGCAATCCTTCCTCGTGCGCCAAATGCAAGAAGGTACCATGATTCACCCCGGCATAATGAGAGAACCCCCCGCCAAGGACCTTCGGATCCCATGTATCGATGTGACTATCGAAATGAATCACACTGACAGCTCCCCAGTGATCATACGTAGACCGTAATGCAGCAAGCGTTGTGGTATGGTCACCGCCGAGTGTAATGATCCTCGGAGTCCTTGAAACATCCGTAGCATTTGCCGTTCGACCTGACACAGTCTTGTGTGCTTGCTCAAGCTGCTTCAAAGCCACAGTGTTATCAAGCAAGGTCAGCGGTGCATCACCACAGTCCACGATCCTGGCCCATTCGAGAAACGTATTCCTGCCCGTGTAAACGCTCCACGCGATCGGGGGACCAATTCGTCTTGACCCGTCTCGAATCCCATGCGGCCCAAAACGTGCACCCGGTCTGGCGGTCGTGCCAGTATCGAAAGGGGCTCCCAGGATAGCGATGTCGTACTTCTCGATCTCCTTCTCTTCCGAAAGACAGTGTACAAACGGGAGATTGGCATATGTGCTCAGACCGGAATACTCTCTTGATTCGACCAGTGCATCATGTTCTGTGGTTAGGACTGATTGGCCATTGGCTTGGACGGCTGCCACCGGTGGAAAAAGGATTTCACGCGCGAAGATGGCG
>JAABUK010002797.1_pt1 | contig 30694 bp, 28 predicted proteins | sample 5559141 | NCBI WGS metagenome assembly JAABUK01 (sample SAMN10711869, study PRJNA513367) | rock metagenome | isolation source: Antarctica rocks | place: Antarctica: Victoria Land, Pudding Butte nord | collected 2016-01-03
TCTTATAATCTAACTAATATTATAATATATACTAATAGTATATTATAAGTAAGCTATTATTAGTTATAATAGACTACTAGCTTATAAGTAATTATATAAGTATATTTTAACTATTACTTTAGCTAAATAAGTAAAGTTAAGTTTTCCTATTATAATACTTCTAATAGATAAAGTATATATAGAAACTAGATTAAGTATAATAGCTTAATTCTAGTAAGTTATATATATTAAAGATTATATACTTAATACTTATCTAATAAGCCTTTTATACTAGATACCTTTAGTATATAATTATAGTTAAAAGGTAAGCTATAGAAGTAAGTTATAATAGCTTATTATAGCCTCTTATAAGCTATTACTTATAACTACTTATCTTCTATTAAATCTAAGATAAAGTGAAGATTATTCTATACTAGTACATTATTAGACTAGTAGGTAGTAGCGTCTATCTAGTAGTATAAACAATTACGCCTAAGTTTAATACTTTAACTTAATTAGCTAATTCTTAATTACCTATAAATAATAGTATTAACAAAGTTAATCTAAGGATTAAAAGAAGTAATACTACTAAACTAATCTAGCAGATTAACTTTATCTCTAGGAGGAAGGATACGGCTAATCATATCGTTATAATCGTGTTAGGCTAGCTACTGTTGTGAGATCTGAATTTGGAGTAGACACTAGCTTCTGGTGGTCTTCATAGGTTTGTTATTGATGCCCAAGACTTACGCTTCGGACGAAACGCCAGATCCAAATCATCCTGGCAAGTATGACAGCTCGAAGCTAAAACTTCTCTACCAAATGAAGGCAGTGTCCGAAACAAGGCTGCTCACTGTGTTAGTCTTGTGCGGAGTCGCTCGATGGCCGCATTACTCGATACGAGACAAACTTCACAGAACTCCTCGACGATCGCGCATGGTAAGTCTTCAGTGATAGCTGGTGTTAGCTAATGACCTCGGTTGCAATTATTCGTACATAACACTTGCTACGTCGTTACGTTCGCCTGCGTCTTTACTTCATAACATCAAGCTCTATCAGTCAATACCATATCGCATCAGCCCTGTCGACCTAGATCGTGACTTTGATCTCCGGGTGGTACTCATTCTAATCCGGCTGCGATCCCACACCGGTACTTTCACTTGGCTTCCTGCTTCCGCTCTCTTCGTCGGTGAAGGTCTGGCTGCTTTTGAAGTTGAGCTCGTGGAGATGCGGGTCTCCGATAGTGGTCTTGGAGTCCGACTTTTTACTTCCGCTTGCGACCTTGTGTGCTGAATTGTCAGGATCACTGTTACGACTTTGATCCCAGCGTTTGGGAACAAGGCTGTTCAAAGTCGGTAGCGAGGCAACTGTGATTGCGAAGAAGATGTCGATAATGCTCCAGCGGATGTAGTCTGGGAATTGATCTGTATATCACAAGGTTGTTGTTAGAAGTGAGCCGGACAAGAAGTTCGTATGGTTTAGGGGCAAGCTGGCGTGAGATTGAGAAAGAAGGGGTAGACGTACATGTGATATCATTCTGCTTTTGGGTTAGGATTACCGGCCTCATGACAGCACCAACTGATAATTTCTCAGATCAGCATTCCTCGCCCATACTCATGAGCCGGCTCGAGAATTCACTCACTGGTAGATACAGAGCTAATGGAAAAAAGGAAGCAAAGCCGAATCTTCTTTGACAAGCTCATCTTCATCTGATACAGTACGATGAGCGGCACCGATAGTAGAGCGAAGTCAAACACGATGTGGATCGCACTGAACGCGGGAACAATTGCTTCCGACTTCATCCACCGAGGCGGGGCCTTCATTTTTCCGATGTAGAGAGCCTCAAGATTCTTTGGACGTGGCACGCAAATGGAGACGTTGATGGAGATGGTTATGATGATGTAACAGACCAGCAGACACAAGAGTGTGTTATGGACAACCATCCATCTGCGGGAGGTCAAACCTGTGAGACGGCGGTTGAAAAGAACAATCGATATCTTAATCGTGGCGACGACGAGTTAGAAGAGGATTTGTCCCACCCACATCAACTACGACGCCCAATTAGTTGGAAAGGTGTCAGTACAAAGCAGAGGTGCTGGCATACCGACATGTAGGTATTGAACTCCGCATAAGTGAGATCATACAAATGCCTGCCAGCTCCCGCATTTACCGCAGCGGCGAGGGCAATGCCAACCCAAGAGACAGCGCCGAGTAATCCGACGATGATAGCCCAATCATCCAAGCCCCAGCGCAGGTCTCTCCGGAAAAGTCGCAGCGACAGGCGAGTGCCGGTGATCAACGTTATCAGGGCGATTACAACGCCCAGGGAGACGATCAGCCTCGTCTCGCGGGAGTCGTGAGGTGCACCTGGCGGCACCATAATGGGGATTACGGAAGTCTCGTTCCAGGCAGCATCAGGAATGTGATTGAGTCGATAGAAGCCTTTGACAATCCAGGCATCATCTTCGGTGTTGGGTTTGTGGCCCAGCAACGCTGAGCCAGTCATGATGATGATGTATCGCTGGAGCGATGAGAGCTCTTTTCCCAAGGCAAGACCATTCGTCGTTGGAGAGAAGCAAGCATTTGGCTATTGCGGGGGGCCTCTGCCAGTTGATATGGTCGACGATTGGTGTTAGCAATTCCACTATCCTCGTGCCGAGAGATGGAGAACTCTTGATGGCTTTCAACGGTTCCAAGCTAGTCAACTCCTCCAGGAACAGAACCCTTTAGTATTTCCGTAGTGCAAAACATATTCCGCACGGTGGGAGCATGACCACAAGCGTCCAGCCCAGCCGGTGCACCTCATTGGATATCATTGGGCGGCCATTCGAGCAGAAACCCTGTCCATATTCCGACGGCCACGTGGTGACGATCTCCTGCAATGTTAAGAGCGATCGATATACAAGACGGCAAAACATCGTCTCCGAAAGTTGGGTATTTTATTATCCGAATCACGGGGAAACCTGGGCCAAGCCTAAGGCTAGCGGAAGTAAGCGATCCATGATCTCGAGCGTGGTTGGCGCGCCAATACGTGGGATCAAAGACATTAGGCTGGCCGGAGCTAATGACACACATCGAGCTGTGCCGCCCCTTGGTCGGAGTAGCTGTCCGAGCACCCTGCAAGTACCTTAAAGACCACTGGCCCAGACGTCACATCCAATCTATCATGCTCCTAGCCCATCCCGGAGACCGTCTTCTAGGCCTTCACACATCAACAAGCGCGAGATCTCAAGACACCAGTTCAGGCCCCGTACGGAGTGCCCTCCGCAAGCCCAATGAACATGTACTCTACATAGTACAGTGAAAGGATGTTCTCCCTGGCAGCTCCTCACTGAGAAGTGTTCAGGGTTTCTCTGTGCGGCGCAAGCCAAAGGACACTCCAGTCCAGCGCAGTATGCTTGCCTTGGGAGACGTCCTTATCAACCTTCTATATTGTATGAGATTTAGCGGTTGTTCATGGTTCTTACAGGTAGAAAAGAATAGCTTACCGAGTGAAGATGTCAAAGCTTATCGATAAAGAGGACGGGTAACGCCTGTTGCCTATCGTGGGAACTCTTTAGAGAGTTCATTGGGGGAAGGTCAGAGGTCTGTCGACGAAAGCTGCTACGAAGCCTTGCTCTACGCGATTGTCCGGCGCGTTGTCCAATCCCCTCCGAAAGACATCTTGTCACAAGGCAAATTCGGATTCGACTTGGCATCTGTCTTCTATTGTTGCTGGTTTCTATCAGCGTTGACGAAAGGGGACAAAGATATACAGTTGGCTGATGTGACAATGGGCAACGACCATGTTAGTCCGTTGATCTTGGGGTCAGTTGGCAAGCGCGAAGCTGTCTCGGCAACTCTGTGACCTCGTTCTATGGCGCAGTCTTTCTTCGCCTTCGTTGGACTTCCCACCGCTCGGTTTGTCGTCCACAATGCCTCGGACTCACAATTAGCCTATGACTCGGTCTTTCTACAGCTAATGTACTCTTCAAATTCATTCGGATCTGGGTACAACAGTAAGTGGGTCAGCCCTTCTTACTTCCATTGATGAGCCTTGCATGGCGTCACTACTAACGTGGCACTCCTTTTAGGAATTCCAACAGCACAAAGTAGCGAAGACTAGCCTCACTGCCATCTAGCGCGTCAGGGAAGCATTGTTGAGGGTCGATAACCTGATAGCAAGCATAGCTGAATTTTCAGCTAATTAAAGTTGCCAGTCCCTATGGCGGCATGAACATGCGCCCCCCAATGCGTTGAAGAGGCCCAACGGTTCCTGTCAGTTTGGGTCTATAAGGGAAAGGTAAAACCCCAACTATGTTTCAACCATCATCGCATGGAGGTTACTTCAAAACGAACTTGGACTCAATTCAACTGATAATCATAATGGTTCAAATAGAGCACCAAAGTCACATCCAATCTCTCGTTAGCCGTTTATAGGAATTATCCTATTACAGCATCGGTCTTTGGGCCAATCCCCCGGATGCACAATCTGCCATCTTCAGCTGGTGTCTGTGATGGTTTTGGTTCGTTCCACTGGCATCTCACTCTCAAAAAATGTTACCGATCGCTTAGTGTGCCATGTTCTCGGACCTTACGAGGAGGCAAAACTATGGCCCATAGCACCCATTTCGCTCTGACAGCTAAGGCTCTCCGATCGTCATATTAGATCAGATTTGACCTTCAAGCGACTCGCGACGATGAGTTGATTTGAAGGGTTTGACGCGGCGAAGCGATGGGCCGGCTGCCACGCTTTGCGATACGCGATTTTTATCTCTGCCAACGCCTTTCATCACAATTTCTGGGGTACATTCTCCAAAGAAGTTCTACAATGTGGTCCAGGTGCTCGAAGCTCTCAGAATCGTTTGCTGTACCATCATTCTGTACTGTCCGAGGAGATCAAGATGATTTATCACTTCGGGATCTTTCTCGCTTTCCTTATCGGCCTCTTCCACCCTGCTTTCACTTCAACACTTCAACTTCCGTCAACAAACACAGCACTTGACAATAGTACAGAGAACAGAACACCCAGCCATGGATCATTTGCTATCGGGGACCCTAGACCCGCGGTCTGTTTCGAAGCCTCTATATTTTCCGCCCAACTCGCTCAAACATACGACTGTCTGGATGCCATCATGAAGCTGCCAATCTCCTCTGAGCCAGGCGAATTCTATAGTGACCCTCGTCAAGTAACCCATAATCCATTCAACCTTCCGGTCAGCAAGACGCACGGAACTTGCAATGCTACGGTCAATATAAGAGAGGGATACAGAGACAAGAGCTCATGGATAAGTGTCAGCGTTGGCGCGAATCAGCTTGCCCAGAGGTGCTCAGTGGGATACTATCCGAGAGGGAAGAGCGGGGGCATCATGTATACGGGGGACGATAGCTACATCCAGATTGTGCTTCTGAAGGTTGGAGGGTCACCGATACCACCATTGCTGTACACGAAGATTGTTAATGGGACAAATGATGTGCATGACACCAATTGAAGAGCAGGAGATTTTGAAGAGATTGCCAGGTGAATTGTGTGAGGCTATCTGTCATGTCTTGTTCATGTGGCTATTTTGCTGCCTCAGATCCACCTGATGGAGTGGCGCGGAAGCAGCTCCTCGCGAATATGAAAGAGACACGATAGGACGAAAGTGTTTGGCACAACCACGAGACCACGAAGCAAGGGGAGCATGCGGGTTCCACATTTGACGATCAAGTGCGGATATGTAGGCTCAAAAAAGCTCGTACATCCGACATGACTGAACATGAGCACTCGATGGAAATACTCGAAGAGGATCCTAAAAGAAATTCTTGCGATACCAAAAGTATGGGTGGCGGAACCAAGATAGCTGTCAGCGTCATATGAGCCAGAGCATACCTATGGATGTACGACATGGGGGAATTGTACATGTACGTCATTTACGAAAAGGTTCACCGGCTTATGTGTATCTTATAGTTCATTATCGTCTTCGTGCCAATACTTTCGCCTCTTGACCACCGCAGGGGTCGGTCGCCCACTCGTGCATTCCATCTGGCTCATGGAATGTAGATCCTGGCCAAAATTGGGAACGGCAGTCATCATTTCCGTATCGTATTCTAATCGAATTTCGTCTTCCCAGGTACCACAGCTATCGATGTTCTTGGATGCCGTAACAAATGCCTTCCATCTGAGTCAATGGAACTCTTGGCGGAAGGTCTGCTTTCACCCCTTCGATCTCATATCCAATCGCCTACATTCCTCGAGAAATCCTACACAGCCAAGGCGGCGGTGCAGCCAAAATCGTGTGGGATCCTCGTGCAGTGGCTCATTCGTATTCGATCTGGCCGAACATTTGCCACAAGAACACATGCCTTCAAGAATCATCCGAGGTTCGGAAGCATATATGCAGCATCATCGGGGACCCAACCTCTACCTATATAATCTTGGATCTTTCTTCGCGGTTGGTCACCCTTCCATAACATCGCTCTTCCGAGCTTTCCCAGGAACACCCTCACGGACAGGCAAGCCCCTTTACCAAGCGGCATCCAGCGTCATCCTCATGTCTCCACACACTCTCCTAGTCATCGCCCTCTTCTCTTTAGGAATTTCCGCAATCTTGAGTCTTTCAGCAATGCCAACCCATCCCAAATCTACGTTCGAGCGTCGCTTCACCACCCCAGAAGTAGGTCCACCAATTGTCCCTTCCACAAAGACACGCATAGAATTAACAGCATGCCCAGCCACAGCGCCACGACCTACCAACCCCACCAACAACCCCCTCATCACTCCTCCCCCCCTCAAGAACAACCACCCCCTACCAACCACCACCCGCACGACCAACCCCCTGCGGCTCTCGCGGCCTACCTTCCTGTACAGGCAGCCAACAATGCGTCAACGACCCCCTATACGTGAGCTGGTGCAGCCCAGAGGAAGATTGCCCCGGCATCTGCGTTCTCCTGAACGGACCGGCGTGCGGAGGTGGGGCGCAACAAGCATGTCCGTTGGCTGGACAGTACTGTATCGCCACTCCGGGTTACAGTTGTGATACGAAGGAGGCGAATTGTCGTGGGATTTGCATTAGGAGGGACGGGAATTAGGGTTTGGAGAGAGAGAAATAGGGTGGGTGGTTACAAGAGAAGACTCATAGGGGCAAATGTATGCCAAGTGGGGGAATGGTCAAAGTGAGCCAGGGAAGTAAAGATGGCAATACAGTCGAGTGGCCTTGTGGGAGTCCAGTAGGGTTCGAAAAGTTATTCGGCTTCCTTCTTTCGTGTTCCAGGCAATGCCTGTTCCTGTCAGTCAATCCTATTATCATGCTCATACCTGAGGTCGTTGCATGCTTCACAATAGATCACAGTGACTGCCCAGAAAGAGCCATGGCATTTGCATCGCCTCTTTGACACTTCATTAGCCCCATTTCCTCTAACAGCCACCATATCAGCAGTGCCAAAGGCTCCGATTGCAGTATAGATGCAGATGCAATCCTTGGAGTAATTCCATCAATCAATACATCTCATGGGTGGTACCACTTCCATATCGAGGCAGCCGTTTGCGGAATAGCTCACTCCATTCAAGAAGCAATCTACTCATGCTGCATGATATACACCAGCTTCTTACTTCCCCAATACCTCAAAGGCAGCGGCGAGCCCTTGTATTTCTGCTCTTCAATTGGGCCTGAACAATAAGTGACGCCTTCACCAGCACAACACCCAAATTGTCATGACGAACGAAGCCTCATGCGCAAACCTGGGCGATTCATCGAAGCTTCTTGATTGCGTATTCGCCACGACTCGAGAAAATTAGGCGAAGTACTCCTGCTCGTGTTGATGAGTACACAGCCATCCGATCCGAATCCCAAGCCATTTTCGCGTCTGAAATGTGTAGATTGTCTCATACGAGATCTGCGCATCAATACGACGCTGCATAAACTCCATGAAGATCAAGGCGTCGGAAGTAGTTCCTAGGCGCGCTTTGAGGTTATCACACAAATGGCGCATGCATTGGTCCGATCTCTCCCACTTTCTTTGTTTTTGCCAACATCGCAATCTTTCTCTCCAGATTGCGTGAAAGATCTATCAAGAAAATGATCAGCTTAGTACTGCTCAGCCTCTCAGCCGTCTGCGCTTGTGTCTATTCCTCGGTCGTACCAAGCTCTTCGGCTGGCACCAGTCTCGCAGCTCGCACAGAGGCATCAGCAAGCAACGTTTCGGCGAATAACGATCTCCAGATCTCATGCAACGCGCCCGTCTATGGCCAGAACCTCAAAGTGCCCAGCTGCAAGAATGTGTTCAACGTAATTTCTAAAGATACCAAGCAATTCACGTTCGCAGAGCGTGGTGCCGTGATACCATATGACCTGCCTTTGCCATATAGGTTGCAAAGTAGTCAGTAGACGCAATGATCAGCATAGCTCAGGCTGATTTAGAATAACAGAGGATGGCTTCTGCTACGTACAGGTCGTGCTCGCTCCAGGCGCTTCTTCGGGACATGCGAGCTCGCTGGAAATTGGTACAGCAGCGATCACTATACTCGACCAGTGCGTTAAAAAGTATGGGTACGGAGGTGAAGCCTCCGAGCTAGGTGAGCTGATTGATGATACTGTCACGTACTCAGCCCGTGTCACATGTTGAAATAATCACCCAGGCGGCGACAACAAGCTGAGAGTAATTATGTCATCTTACAAGCCACGTGTGAAGTGCTCCCAGCGTCCGGCGCCTCCTTGGCAGTCGACAGTGAGCATCTTCGCCGATATGGATGCTACCAAAGATTTGGCCATCTTCGGGCGTAATGGAGCTTCAGACGTGGAGATTACACTACCGTTAACGGTTAAGGCCAGTAAGTCGGTCTTACATGATTTCACTGTACACGTTTACGTTGTTCGCGCTAACCTAGGGCCTCGAATAGTCGATGCAAGGGCCATAATTGTCGTCGACTTCGATGGTCGTAGTGCCTCTTCGTCCTGGTATGAGATCTGGGAAGCTGTCAATGCTATCGCATACATGTGTGTGAGACCACAAAAGAAGGGAGGGAGAGCCAGTGGCATCGGTAAGTACAACAGCGGGATAATGCACGGTATAGCGTCGCTCACGTATGAATTCTAGGCTCTCTTGGCAACATCAGGGTAGACCTATTGGATGAGCATCCGGATCTGAGCCAGCCTGTACCGAGTATTCAGAATATATCTTCGCTTCCGGACTTACTTCTGTCAATTGAGATTGAAGCAAATATGGCACAGCCATCGATTCAGCCAGATGTTGTATCAAATGTCACGGTAGTGTAAGCGGATGACTCCTCTATCCATGTAGCAAGGGCAATATCTCTGGATACCCCAGCCATGGACACGGCTTGAGCCTTGTTGCGATGGCGAAAGCGGTATGGCTGAAGAGTATCATGGGGATGCTACAGCTTTCGTTGCATCAGCCCGGCTGCCTGATCCGCAATCCCTTCCAGCGCAGAGGAAAATTACAGTACAGATAGAGCGTCTCGTAACAGAGCCCAGGAACGTACATGTACATACTTGAGTACTGATAGGATAGGCGTCGAACAGCTCGCTCGGCATTTGTCAACATTTCAAGCCACGCTGGCCAGCCATAGGCCCTGGGGCATACATACCAGAAGTCTTATTGGTGAGGTAACCGCCAAAGAAGAAACAAGCTGTCCGCGATCCCGGCCTCCGACAGCGCGCAAAGAAATAGCTGAGGGGAGAAAGGTGAAAGCGTTTTGTCCGGTTCCTATCTAGATCGAATAGGGCGTGCTGAGGTCACGAATGAACCTCTTTCATGTTAGTGAGAAGTCAGCGCCATGCGATCTTCCACGATGACCTCCAATAAATCAGCTACCTTAAGGTATCTATCATAGAGTTCGATGGCGCGTCTACGTCTTTTTTTTTGTGTCGAAAGCCCCAATTACCTCAAGCCGCTTGGCGCCCTTGTAGTCGTCCAGATTATCACATTCTGAGTAACTCAATATATACTTCCCAAGCAGGCAGTACCCATATGAACATCGATGACATTATCAACACGACAAATAATCAGTCTTGATTCTGAATGTGCACTACCCAGACGTTTTGCAGTATCGTCCGGCTTACGTTGTGACCCTACCGTTTTCCTGTCAATGGAAAGGATTCCCAAGATGCACCATTGAAGTGTTATGGAGATCTTGATCGAGTCAATACTACTTCATGTGCCGAACTGTATAGAAACTGCTATCCCATCAATCCCAAAGTCGGGTCTACAATCAACGTTCCAGGCCTTCGAAAGGGTGAGATGAGGTAGCCACCACAAAGCATGTTCTTCAACACACCCAAGAGGGAAATCGAATGGTTTTGGGTGAGAACACACCGTCCGTAGGCCTCGCATTGCACTTAACGATGGACACCCAAAATCAACGATCCTGCTGAACTATCAAGCTTGCAACGATGATATGTTTGCTTGATGAGGAAATTCCGGGTCATGGCGAGCCTTTCACGGGCCGGGAGAAAGTCAAGGGAATTGTATCGCGTCTGGGGTTCAGAGTAGCGGAAGTGCCCTCTGGAATTAAGAGCTCGCGTAGATCACAGCTTGCGCAGCTCTTGCCACGCCAATATCCCTCGGTGTCAGAGCTTAACGAAACCGAGCCTCACTCACAGTCAGTCGATATCATACCCTATCATTCCCAGCCTACTCATGAGCACACTGGGTCGACAGCTCAGATTTTCATAAGACCTTTTTGCTAGCAGTCTAGCTCGAATGTCTTCCCACGTCGAGTGTGATACACCGGGCTCTGTTGCCTTTGACCACACGCCAGATGCCATGCGATTTGTCACAGCTCCAAGATATGGATCTCACAGATATCGGTCGTCGGGTTAATGCCAGGGTGAATGGAAACCTTTCAGTGCCTGATCGAGCGTCTGAGATGAGGCTGTGACGCCGCGGCATATCTCGGACAGTGTTTGGATGATATTGATTTCCGACTGGAGAGATGAAGGACGTTAACTTTTAGTGATCGGAACGCAGGTCTATCTACCTCATGTAGTAAGGATCTACGATCCCAGACAGATAAGGTAGGCAGCCCAGATACCAATGCCGAGAGTAGTTTCAGTGCAGGAATCTAAAGGCACTTTTGTCAGTTGAAAGCAAGCGTTCTTGCCTATCCCAGATCCACTAGGCATTTCGACGAGGCAGAATTCTTTGAGCCTTGTCAGCAACTTGTGAGGAGCCTCGATCTTATATTGTTTCGCTACCATCTCTTTGAGCAGCTCTCGCTCACCGAGTGTTACCGAGCCTGCCGAGCCTGCCAAGCCTGCCAAGCCTTGAACATTATCTCCGCCGTATCGCCGCTGTCAGGTGCCTTTGCTGTCCAACCGTCACCTCCTCTTTCCTATCCCTATTCTGATCCTGAACAGGAATACACGGCGGGCGATGGTATAACGCGTCTCAGGCTGTGCTGGCAACACGCACCATCCTGTCGACATGCTTCCTTCAGCAAAGCATACTTCAATTGGCATTGATCGTGCCGCTTACAACGTTTACGACGAAGCCGAACGTCACCTTGTGGAGCCAATCCAAGAACAGTGTCAGACCTCCAGAAGTGACTCCAGTGACATTGGTGATGAGCAAGATGATACGAATGCAAGCCCTCGAAGCTTTGCAAACGTCCGACGGGTCTCAGAGAAGGTGCGATCAAAAGCCAAAGCAAAGACAAATAAGATCCTGCATCCCTCGGCCAAGCAGCACACATCCCCCAAATCTCCCCCTGCTCCACCTCTGGCACCTGCTCCGGCTGCTACTGCTGACAATGATCGTCTCTACAACCCTTTACCAGTTCACCAGGGCCCACAAGCAAAAGAACTTCTACGCCACCCCATCCAGACCGTTTCATCTGTCCTACATGGTGCGAGTGGAGCAAAGATGGCTGAAGTCATGGACAACCAGACTATCGCCCATGGTGCCAATGTCAATCTGGTACGCGCTCACGATAAGGTGGCTTCCACAGAGAACAAGGAGGAAAAGCAGTCAGCCGTGGATGACCTAGAGGGACTTAAAAAGGCCAGACAAGATACATACGTGAGATGGACAATGGATCGTCATGTGCTAAAAGTCAGGAGGATACCGCCGCTCCAGCTACCGCGACCGAACAAGAAAGACTACACACTAGGCGAAAAGAAGGGTAAAGGTCCGGTAAACTGGGCTATGTACGGTCAAGACGTGGGTTGTCTTCTTATGAATTGACGTGCTGCCCTCCACGTGTTCTCCAGCCGAATTCAATTGCAGTGTGGATGCGATGCTGAATGGGCGCACAGCTTGCCCGCTTCTATGCCAGGCTTTATGGGGATCAATACATTGATGAGTCCCCAAATCTGCCGCCGGCGACGGAGGAATCAATCAACGTAAGCTTCGAGAGGCTCCTCATGGCTTCCATGCCCTATCAGGTCATCCTCGTGAGATTCCGCAACATCTACCGCTGGGATAATCCCACGGAAACCGCCTTGTGGCTTGCAGGCTACATATTCTTCTGGGCTTGCAATCAGCTTGCCGGCGCTTCGGTACGTCGGAAGTGGTCATTCATATCGACACATGCGAGACTTTCTCCGCGTTTTTCATATACTAAAGAATAATCAGGTTCTGGTCACGATATGGCTAGTGGTTTGCCGCCGCCTATACCCCCCAACGCTTGATGATCTCCGTGAAGATATCAAGCGCTCAGAGGATGTCGAACAGACGGCAACCAATTTCACCCAATTGATAGAGCAACATGGGTCAAGAGGTTGGGTTGATGCTGTGATTGCAGATCTAGGACCGAGAGCATTGGTGCAACTTACAGACGCGGCCGATTCCCTTGAAATCATGCGAAAGTAAGCGCCAATCACCGCTGACTGGGTTTGGCATATTGCCAGTCCATGGTAGGGACCTGACACTCTCTTCCCAGTTTCTATGAGTGGCGTAGTCCACGCCAAACCCTAATATCCCTTGCCCTTCTCGGCTTGTGTTGGGTCTATGTCACCGTTACGCCACTATGGTTGTTAGCGAAGTCAATGCAACTTTCTGCAGCTCTGATGTTCTTCGGAACGTTTCCGATTGCCAGCCGCTATCCGCACTACCGGATCGTCGTGTCACCGCTGACATGGCTTTTCTGGAAGGTCCCCACAGATGGTCAGCCCCACTTATTTCTATCTATATGGGGTTAGAGTATTGACTCATGATCGTACATACAGCTGAATGGGCCATCGCCCGACTCCAAGTAGAAGCTGGTCATGTCAAAAAAGCAGTGTTGCCACCAAACGGTGCCAAGGACTCTGAACACCGAGCAGATCCAGAGGAAAAGTCCGACAATCCGAAGAACGTCGACGCTGCTATTGATATTGGAAAATACCACTGCACCAGTCAGAACCATCACGGAGACCTCATTCTAACCGCTGAAGGTGTCCGCTACGTGACAGCTGTGAGGTCGAATGTCTTGTGGAAGCTGCGTTACGACAACGTCAAGACCATCCAAAAACCAAAATCTGGCGACGGAATCGGGTTCGTGCTAATGGACGACAGTGAGCGGAAAGTCATGGGACTGAAGCAAAGAAACGAGGTTTTCACTCAAATCATTGGGTATAGCGGTCTAGTCTGGCAAGTCACGGGCTGATTCATGCGAGACTGGATTACATGTGAGGCTGGAATTCGGAAAGCCTATTCCGGGGTTATGTGCTAAGCTCACAATGAGTGGCCAGGGCCAGGCAGTAGCGTGGCTTGGAGGCTGCCCGAAAGTCCGTCAGCACTACGAGTTCCGATGCCATATTGAGATGGCAAGGGCAGGCGCTGCTGTATTTGAGATAATCCTTCAATGAGCGACACAATCAATCTAGAAAGCAGTTATGGCACATGGCTGTTTGGCCTTGCATAGCCACAGCGTGTCTCCAGCCAGATAGATACCCACCGGAATTTTGAATCAATCGAGATGACCCTCTGACACAGAGAACGGCCATTGAACAAGTGGCCATTACCTCATATCTCACATCAAGCTTGGGAATTACCATCCTATCACATGCAATTGGCATGGCTTTTGTTGCGCCACATCGCCCTTCGGGATCAATCGGCCCGACACGCGTAAACAAATCTGGGAGATCTCTTTCGCCTTTCCTCGCTCATTCCCTTACAATTACAACAGTAGTGCACACGTAGACTCGAATCTGCAACAAGACAACACAATCAACACGCTCAGCTGCCATCTCAAGCAGCAGCCTCATCTGCTCCGAACCAGCTAGGCGTCCAAGCGCCCAAAGCTTTAATCCCTCGCCCACGCTTCCCCATCGGCTCATCAAGCTTCACAAGCACGGTAGGCTTGCAAACCAACACCCTTCCCGTCCCATCTCCATGAACACGCAACAAAGCGGGCGAAACAACAAGCTTCTCCTCGCCGATACGACCATCTGGTGCAACCTTCAGCACGCTATCCGGACGCAGGATTTTATGCGTTGTGATATCGATCATGCATGAATTTTTGATTTCGAACATGAAGACGGTGGCGGCTTGGGTGGGGTCGCGGTGGAAGATGTGCGGGATGAGTTTGTAGTCTGCGGTTGAGAGGCGGAGTTTGGTGGAGAGGTGGATGGCTGGGAGGATGATTTGGGTGTGGAGGTCTTGATAGTCGGCTTCGGTGGGTGGAGAGTCGGAGATTAGGTGGGAGAGGGCTAAGTGCAGGGTTTGTGAGAGGAGTTGAGCTTGGCGTTCTTGCTCTTCTATGAAGTAGTCCATCTTGAGGAGGCTTTGGAGTGTTTCGGACCTCCATCGTCGTAAGGTGACGGTATCTGCGATGGTCAGTTATGGAATGTTCGTTCCAAATTGTTGTGGAATTGAGTGCTTACCTCGACGCGGCTCGAGCAGCGCCATGCCCTCTTCTAGGCCTTTCAGCAGAGCGATATTGCGGGAGTCGAGGCCGAAGAGATATATGTCATCGTCAAAGACGAACGAGCCAAGAAAGCGATAGATAAGATGTCGAATCAAAATCGGTTGTGAGTCTGGATACTTCTTTGCCATCTTCAGGTAATCATTACTAAGATATTCTCTGAGCAAGTCGGGCAGATCTTCGGCTGTTTTGATCTTGTCAATTTGGTCTTCGAGTATTTGTGAATCCTCCGTCTTGTCATCAACCCAGCCGGATATCTGCTGATCAAGATTCGAATACTGATCAGAGATCTCATTGTCGGAAATTTGGCTCGTTGGCTGCAATCTCAGCAGGTCGTCTTTGCATTCGGTCAGATTGGTCGACAAGTCCCTGACCTGCCTCTGCAGTTTCCTGGATTCCGACTGGATCGAGGCTTTCTCTTCGTTAGCTTCTCGAGTCTGCTCCGTCAGAAAATGCATGTGGACTTCTCGCTTTTGCCGCTCATACTGGAGGCGAGAGATAACCTCTTCCAGATATCCGAAATGCTCGTTGTACTTGGACTTCTCGCTCTTGCCGAGCTTCTCGCCACCAGCCCTGATAGTCTCCCGCAGCTGGGCGTTCTGCTCCCGCAGATAATTGTTTCTCTCTTGGGATGCGCTACTAGCTTTCTTCAGGTCGCGAAGCTCGAGCGACTGGTCTCTGTTTTCGCGGTTCACCACTTTTAATTCTCCACGTGCGTCTTCATAATCTTTCTTGAGGTGTTGAAACGCCTTGTTCGATCGAATCATGTCGTCAGGGGCTGTTATCTTGACTAAGCTCAACGTCTTGGGTCTTGGAGTTACGGTAAGATCTAGAGCTCGCAACGATTGGAGGGCTGCTGTGTTGTGATCTATTTTTACACAGATTACCGATCCATCAACAAGGAAGAGCGGACATTGATACATACCATCGAACAAGTCGTACTCATCGTCACTCTCTTGGATTTTGTCTATCGCTACTTCGGCCCTGGGCTTGTGAAAGATCTGTTTGCTTTAAGTTACGTGGCTTTGTGATATCTCGAAAGCCCAACACAAACCTTGTTCGCCATCTCATTTTGTCGCATCTCCTGTTGTCTCTGCATCGCTTCGAGCTCAAGGACCGATGTATCTTCAGACATTGGCATTCGGACGTTGATCTTCAGGAGGCTTCAGGAACCGCGGGAGCAAGGCTCATGAAAGTGTCATGTTAGCTGTTGTACTAAGGTAGACAAAGGTTCCATGGTGTCGGCGCTTGGCTGAAGCTTGGTAGGTGGAGGTGCGTGTTAGCCTCGCAGCCTCATGCACTGCGCCCCCACCATCCAGCCCACGACCGACTTGTGTCGCTCAACACTACCACATCTCTATAAGGCCACCCAATGGATGCCTATGCGAACGGGTACTGCCGGCTCGAACTCGCAGCCGGCTATGCAGAAGAGGTGTCAGTCCAGCTTCCCCAAAGGTAAACACGTAAGGCTTGGCGGCCTAGACTTCATTTAGCGCCTTGACACGGCCAAGGTTGAATCAGGACAACACCCAGCCTTCTTCAAATCAACATCTAAAGTACAATATTTGACCACAATCCTCGAAGCAAACCAAGGCTGACAGCTTCATATAGCAACTAAAAAGTCAATCATTCAGCCCTGAGTTTCGGAGTGTGGTAGCCTTGCCAGTAACTCCTCACTTATCCATCTGCTTACCCCTCAATTCATCAATTGAAGCGGCGAGTCCGTGTCGACAGCTCCTCAACTCTTTGAACACAGAAACGACCATGCAGAAAGGAGACCTTGAAAAGGTGAATAGTGCATTGTCAGATATCAAGGTTGACGATGATGGGACCTCGGATCGAAAGCTCCTTATCGCTGTCGACTTTGGAACGACTTTCTCTGGGGTAGCATGGGCGCAGACTCGTAGGGTATGTTGATACTGCAAGTAGAGAGTATGCGAACGATCGCTGATTTGTTCCAAGCCCGATGTACAGTCTGTGATCATCCAATGGCCAGATGCAGCAACTGGAGGCCTCGAGGGTATCAGCAGCGACAAAGTACCAACGTGAGTGAATGGTAGAACCTGGTTCTGACGCCCATCGTTTGCTCTCTTCAAGTTCCCTTTCTCACAATCCTTGAGCAATCATAGAAACAAGCAATCCACCAAATGTGCCAAGACTGACTGAAGTGCAGCGAACTCCGCTACGAGAATGGCGCCTGCAAATGGGGTTTCCAAGTCGACGACTACGGCCTCCGACATCAATGGTTCAAACTCGACCTCGACCCCACCGCCTCGCGCTCCATCTCCGACCTAAGCCGTCAATTTCCCGACCAACACGCCCTCCCACCCGGCTATCATGCCACGAGCGAGAAACTCTGCACCGACTACCTCAGAGCGCTCCGCACTCACACCGAGGAAGTGCTCAAATTTAAGCTACCATCTAGTATCTTACGTACCACACCCATCGAGTACATCATCACTGTGCCAGCCGTCTGGTCCGACTCTGCCCAGGCAAAGACGAGATCCTGTGCCGAAGCGGCGGGCATGGGAAAGAACCTGCAGATCATCTCCGAGCCCGAAGCTGCAGCCATCTACGCATTGCACGCCATGGATCCGCATAGCATCCAGGTCGGCGACACATTTGTGCTCTGCGATGCGGGTGGAGGCACTGTCGATCTCATCTCGTATACAGTTACGGAGTTGAAGCCCATCTTGAAAGTCGCCGAAGCTGCAATGGGCTCTGGGAGGCTTTGTGGAAGCACGTTTTTGAATCGCATCTTTCAGAAGCACTTGGTAGATAAATTGGGCTTGAATGAGGAGTGGGATGATGAGGTTGTCGAGGATGCGATGAAGCGATTTGATCTGGTCACTAAGAAAGCCTTCCGTGGCGCTGCCAATGAGGAATTTGTCATTCCAGGTGAGTTTTCGTAAGATCCTTCAGTGTTAATTTGGACCGTGAGCTCACAATACCCAGTCCCCGGATTAGCCGACGACCCATCACAAGGCGTCCGACGCGGGAAATTCAAGATGACAGGCACTGACGTAAAAAAGATCTTCGACCCCGTAGTTGACGAAGTCGTCGCCCTAGTACGCGGCCAGATCGCCGCCACAAACAAAAAGGTCAAGGCAGTCCTCATGGTCGGCGGCTTTGGCCAAAACGCCTACCTGCGCGAAACCGTTCGCGCCGCAATCGACTCAAACATCGAAGTCATGCAGCCGCCCAATGGCTGGACTGCCGTCGTAAGAGGTGCTCTGATGAAAGGCTTGAGTCAACTGGAACCCGACACCGAGCGCGTCAAGGTCGCGAGCAGGACGGCACGGAAGCATTACGGAACGGAAATCATGAGCAAATACGACAGCAGCAAGCACGCAAAGAGCACGTCCTGGTTGTGCGTACCCCCTCCCCCCTCATCATCAAACCCTCTCCCCAACCCCATCCAAAACCCCGTACTAACAAGCCCCCCAGCGACGACTACGACGGCGAGCTCAAAGTCTTCGACATGAGCTGGTTCATCACCAAAGGCAGCCCCGTAACCGAAGACCGCGCCTTCATCCGCAAATACCACAAAGTCTGGAAAGTCTCCGACGGCACGCGCCAAGCCGTCGCGCAGGACATCCTCATGTTTGCGGACCCGGACGAGAAGGGCGCGCCGATATACAAAGACGGGGCCGACGTAAAGCATTTGGCGCGACTGACGGCTGATCTGAGTTGCATCCCTGTGGCGGAGCTGATGCAGAAGATGGGCAAGGATGGGAATTGGTATTGTATGTTCCTCTCTCTTCTCCTCTCCCCCCTCTCCCTTCCTTCCCCCTCTCCCTTTCTCATGACTACTGCTATAGATACAACTAACACAATCCCACACAGATGTAATCTACTACGAAATCGAAATGACATACTACAGCGCGCAGACCAAATACACACTGGTCTACAAGCAGGTCAAATACGACAGCGTCACGGCGGAATATGTTTGATCGCCGCACGCGTGCGGTATCTACGACGAAGGGAGTTGAACCTAGGGAGAAGGGAGTCGGTTTCGATTGCGTTCCATGACATATCTAGCATTTTCCTCAATGACATTCAATTCAATTCATGCCATACCATTGCGCTTATAACAAATGAAACCACAATTCTCCCAACACGATCAATTCCTTTGCTGGGAGTCACCCCCTCACTACAGCGTCCTCCCAAATGCCAAGCAGCTCTGGATTACCGCTTCTCTAGTCGCCAAAACAAAGCTGCTTTAGACCTTCAAGCGTTGTTGAAAACAATGATGCGCCGATATTGCTCGTCGTACTTGGCGATTGGTCTATTGTGTCCATTGAATCCGTAGTTCTGAGTGTTGATCGGTCATCCTCGTCGGTGTAGGGCATGTCTTCGTCTGTTCTGAAAGCTTAGGTGAGGGAAACACAACCTCGGGTATTTGGAATGCCTTCCGGGTCATCTTGTCGAGCATGGTATTCGAGAAAAACATTGCCAAAAATTAGTTCCAATTCACTTGCCGTAGCCATCTATCATCACTCGTTATTCATTTTGAAATTCCACCATAACCCTCTTTCTTACTTTCTATGACCTGCCATCGGCCTGGGTATGTTGCACATAATCACACGTACGTTCAGGCCAGGAACGGGGTCTTTGGATACACTCCGGATAGCAGACTTCAAGATATGTAACCTTCCAATACAACTGCCCGGCTGGAACCGAAGTTTGTACAACCTCTACAGCAGGAACTACTTATTTGAGTCACTACAGACCCTTACCACGGTCATAAAGTTATCAATCTTGAATGTCATTGGTCTCAAATGGATCGTTGCATGCTACCATAATTCAGTCAAGCACCATGAAACCATATCGCCTTAGAAAAGATTTCGTTTCGAATAATTATGAGTTCAATTATCCTTCACCTTGGCCTACTTGCCCCGTCGAATGAAAGAGCAATCACCAGCACTCCCAGCCTTTTGTCAACCACTACAACAGATCATCGTTGAAGATCAGCATAACGTTCATCCTTGTGTAGCCAGTGTCTTATATTTAGTATTGAAGAGCAGATCAAAGCTTACTTTCCATCCTTCCGTCCCTTAAAAACATGTCATGATTGCCCCCTGGCATCGGGCGTATAGCTATGTCGAAACTTGTATACGCCACAACAGCGATCAATAAGCTCTCATTCTCAATCTTTGTCGCACACACCAATCATTCCCATCTCGTTCTCTCACTGTCATCTTTTATCTCGAACCGTCGTGGACAGACTTCGAAGGGCGCCAAACTTTCACCGCGGTTTTGTCCACTCTGTGAAAAGATGCAAGGCGGCATCGAACGCCCTTGGCGCATCCTGGCTGGTTTTGGCACACATGACCATATATGCAATCAGGCATACGACAACTAGAACCAGCCCTGCATGGTGATTGTCTGGCCCAAGTTTCCAGAATGTCAAGCTCTTGTTTATTGAGGGCCGGGTGGTGTCTATACTTACAGACTACACCCATTGTACCGGTGGAACAGTAGCCACGTAAGTGGTACGAAGAGCAAAATCTTCGCTCCTCAGCACGATTAAGCATGCTTTCTCGGACTTCCAAGTCTTCTGCGTTTGGCGGTGAATCGACACGCTCATCGTCCACATTCAGCAGTACGCTTTTTCGGGTAGACGCCCCTTTTCTCGGAGATCGTGACAAAGGCCGTTGATGAAATGGGCTTTCAACGATCTCTTCGGCCACCTCTTGCCATTTTGCGACTGCTTCCTTCACTGTGGCTCCATCCAAGCTGGTAGACGGGGTACACGACGTGGTTGGGGAGGAGAAACCGCCAGGCTGAGAATCTCTTGTGTCGGCACACGGGAGGTAAGATTTCGACGAGAAGGTTATTGGCCTGAAAACGTGGGGAAAGTCGACGATCTCATATTTCAAGGACTGGTAATAGTCGTCATTGTCGCCCGACGCGAGTAAATTGATTCTGGGAGCGATGAGGGGGTTGCCGGTGTATGCTGCCAGGGCGATGGCGTAGGAGCTATCGTGACAGCACCCAAAGAAGATTCGTTTGCAGTGGACGTTATTTGCGAAGAGATGAAACATTCCTATAGCCGTCGAAAAAAAGAAGTTAGGAATAGATAGAAAGACTATGCAAGAACGTTGACATACCTTCGATTTTACGGGACATATTCTCCCTAGCCCGCCCAACGTCCACAATGTTGAACAGCGGCCCAACCAGCGACTGTGTAAAGCCACGCATAAAGTCTCGGAGACCGAATTCACTGAGAGAGACGTTGGACATGCTGCATCTATCCAATAAACCCTCAAAGTCCAAGTACATGTGAAGCATGATGTCCCAGTCCTTGGAGTCGTTCAATTCTTCCACATGATCCCACAATCGTCTGACCAGTCGATCAGCGGCTTCAATGCCTCCGGCTCTACCATTTTGAAGGAGATCCTCATGGAACTGCAGTCGGACAGAACATTAGCTTCCGCATCTGCCGATAAAGATGGCGATGGGCAATACGTCGTAGCCTTCTCCATCGATCAACACAAAGACGAAAGGTTTCTTCTGCTATGGTATCATTCATGTCAGCGAGCTGCCAATATCGAACAGTCATCCGGGGCTAACCCACCATGTCCTGCCGAGCCTCAATTAGACTTCGCTCAGCTGCTTCTGCTCGTGGATCATTGCTATTCAGGTATGGCCTTCCGGGAATTGATTGAGTACCGCCTTGTCGAGTATATTGTACCTCTCTATGGAGATTCTTGAATTCTCTTAGCACGATGGAGGCTCTAGTTTATCGAAGCGAAGTACTCACGATCAATAGCTCATCTCTCGCCATATCTTGGTGGTGTAGTTCACGCAAGCGCTGGGCCAAGGTTTCCGAGTCACTTGAATCCTGTGAAGTTGCTGGTACATGAGCATAATCGGGTGTTTCCTTAGTGCCATTAATGCCGTAAGCCTTGTCACCATCATATGAGGACGCCTGATCCACGACCCTGTGCTGCTCTATGGCCTCCGTGTCGTTGTTGTACAATTGCTCGACCGACTCTTCTAGCATATGATCTTCGTAGCCCATCTGGTCGGTGATCTCACTAACACCGTCAATCTCTGGACTTCCAAGGGCTTCTGTCACCGTGTAACAGCCATCTGACTCGTCCTGATCGGGATGATTCTTGACCACTTCCGAGACCAGGTCATGCTTGATACTTGACTCGCCGTTGAGGTCCTCCAAATCACTTAGTAGGTTCCTTTGTGGGCGGGAAGTCGGTGGGGCTGATGGAGCCGTCGAGTTCTCGTCATGAAAATGTCGTATGTAGTCGCCCTCATCCTCATCGTTGTCATCGTTATGGTCTGCACTATATGCGTCGTAATTGGTAGACTGGTATTCCATCGAACCATAGACATTGGCGGCTGGTAAAATCTCTTGTCGTCGGAAGAGCTCACGATAGGTATCCAAGTCCATGGTGCCGTCCCCAGCGAAGCAAGTGAAGGGGCGGCCGGCTGTGGAAGGAGTCGCTACGGATTGAGGCTGGGCGATTGGGGGAGAAGGCCGTGAATCCTTGATTGTTGTGGTGCTTGTGAGCGGCGCGCAATTCGTGAAGGGTGTTGCTGCAGGTGCCAGAGTTGAGGCACCATCACAAAGAGGCTTCACTCCTGCAGACTCTGGTGGAGGTTGATGTACGGTTGGAGGACTGAGAAGCTGAGGGCCATGCCCACTGAAGTGCTCCACCAGGTCATCCATCGTGCAAGGCGAGAATGGTGGCCACGGCTCATATGGAAGAAGCAATGAAGGAGGAATTGGTTGATGAAGTAAGTAGGCGGCTATTCCGTCTAGCGCGACTGCCAAGACTGTTCCCAAACAAGCAGCTTTACGCAAGCACGAATGTTTCTCCCATGATTGCTGCCGAGCTGGACACTCACGCAAAGCATGATGTGCTGGATGTGATTTTGAGAGAAAGATGGGAGTCTTGAGGTTGTTACCGATACGGAAATTGCGTATACAAATCCGGAGAAGGTACCTCAACTCCAGATTGCATATAGCTTAGAAAGATGCGCTCGAGGCCGTCCTGTTGAATTTGAGTGTTGTGGTATTTGATCTCAAGATGATACCACAATAACTTGTGCAACTTTCAAGCGTAAGAGACTGCTCAGTCCACTCGAACTGTCGATGGGCACACCGTCAGACATAGACAAGTGTGATACTGTTAAGCGTTTCAGTAGGCTTTCAATCCATGACGGTATACTCGTTCATATGCTGTTCAATCAATATGCCATCGCAATTCGGACCAGATGGGAAGATGACCGCGTGCTCCAGTCTTCATCTATCGCCATCTCCATAGCGCATGGTAGCTGTGACGGCAGCATGCGCCTTGTTCGTAGCAGCAACATGATATGGGACAAGGCCCTTCACTGGATCTGCAATGCCTCTCACCCTCGCCAGCAGCCCCAGGTTTCTATACCACCCTAGCACAGCCTTCAACAGCGGCCTCACTGGTGTTTGTCCATGTATAACATTCACTTCCATTCTTACCAAGCCATCCTCATCTCTCGGCCCAGCTCTCTTGACCAAGTACCCGCAAGCTAAGGCCGAGCAGTGGTCTGAAACAATGCAGAGATCCTCGACGCTGGTTTTCATCGCCACACCCCAAGTTTCGTCCACAATATCGATAAGTCTGGCTTCTCCATCGTGGTCGCCGAACGCGGTGTTGGGTGGTGGGGTGCTAACCTGTGTGGCACCTCCCGTTGTTGAGCCCAGGCCTGATATGTCCGGCGAAGGGGCGTTTGCTTGTGGTGTATTGTCTGGTGTTGCAAGTGAGCTTATCGCTATGTCTGAACCCCTGGCCTCCTGACTCTGAATGGGAAAATCAAGCAGGGGATCGAGATTGAGGGTCAATAAGCTTGATCTTATGGAGGTCCTGACCGAAGAAATATTGCCATCATCAAACGCCGATTGCCAGACTACGCAATGTGTAAGACTTCTGAAACCGTACCGATCGATGAGGCATACTTACTGGCTAATTCTCTCTTGAGAATAGTACCTGACTTGCTGACGAAGAGATGCCAAGGGCCACCACGCGGCTGTAACATGTCGAGAGTCGTCTCCCAGATCTCATTCACTATCCCAGAGATGGTGGGCCAAGGATTCTCCTCTATTTCTCCGAGGCAGTAGCAAGCGTTCCATGACAGCACGCCGAGATTATCGGTCCATGATGCTGTAAGCCAGTCTTCTCCGGTAGTCCACGAATAGGCGATGTGGAGACAGTTGTCGGACTGTAGAGACAGCGCCGAATTTTGAGGCGTCAGTCTAAAGTCAATGGTTTTGGGTATAGCCTTGGCCAGGCGTATCGACGGTAAGCTAAAGTATGGCGATGTCTGTTTCTGTTGGGCGTTGTCGTTAGGACCGCATCGATCGTACACCTCAAGAGCGAGTCTCCTGTAGTCGGAAGGAGATGGCATCGGTAGAGAGTTGGCGGCATACATGAGATCGGATGGGACTATCTGAAGCACTAGGTCATTCGGTTCATCAAGATTCTTCTGTTTCATTGTCGCAAGGTAGGCGTCGAACAGCCTCAAAAACGCATTGCACAATATTGGCAGATGTTGCCCATTGGGGAATGGGTTCACCATGTAGATGACAGTGTTCCCGCCACGAAGGTTCAATCTGCCAAGTGTTCTACCAACACCCTCGCAGGCTAAGTAGAACCCCTGGAAGGAATCCTCCAGTCCACCTTTGCCCATTGGAGCTGGGAAAAGGCCGCTACCTTGTTCAAATTCTCCAAGATCGTGCAAGCCAAGGTTGCAGCTCTGATAAGCACCTTCCATCATTTTCAAGAATGTCAGAATCTGGTCTTGTACACTCTCAAGTGGGCACACACAGAAAGCTACAACATTTTTATGGCCATAAGAGGGCGCAAGGCTGAGCTCTTCCCAGAATCGAAGCGCTGTTACAGCTATATCAATTGCCGTCCCCGTCCGTTGGACGCATGTGTATGGCGCTTGTAATTTAAGCACGGCTTGACCGATCACTGGGGAGGGTCTTCTAGGGTACAAAGGTCTGGATGGTTTTTGTTGAGGAGGTTGCTGATCCCGCGACACGCTGATAGCGTCATGGTCATCCAAATCGACAAAGTCCTTTAGTGTACACTTCTTGCTAACTTTGCCCCATTCCGATGAGACGCAGGCCAGTACCTCTTCAAATCGTCGATACAATCCTGTCATATCAAGCGAAGCAATTTGTGGAGAACATGTAGTAGAGACTCCGAGAGTGTCTGTTCCAGATACGGCTTGATGCGCCACCATCTGTGCGACGTGGATGAATCTCTGGTCTTTTCCTCTATAAAACCCACTGTCAGATACATCGCCCTTGAGTCCAAGTCTCAAGACATCCTTGTCTAGCGTAGTAGATCTTGGTGAGTACAGGTCGGCTGGAGGAACCATAGTACCGATTCCCTCCACAATCTCTGCTCGGTCTTCAGCTGGGGAGGTGGAGGATAAGGGGGTAGCAGGAAGGTCTGGGATTGCCGACGAGAAACGGGTTTCCTCGTGCATAGGATGTTGATGAGATTCTTTGGGGCTTTGCTCTCTGTTTCTCTCTTCTTCTTCGTCGTCGCCATCGTCATCGTAATCGTCATCGTCTTCTTCATGAACCTGAGAATCGTCCAGAGACCCAGCAGAAGACTCATCGTATGTGTCATCTGCTCTGCCAGTGTTATCATTGCCCTCGACTGTGGCGTATCGAAGCATGGACTTACCTATATCCATGTTGTCCTCGACTGGAGACACACCCATCTCAAGGACGCCAAAATGAGGAACGTGGTTTTCGTGCGACACTCTTTCTGAAGGTAATAAATCTTGGGGAAGTTCGTGCAAGCTGAAAGCGTAACGGCCATTAGAAGCATATTTGTTATCAAAACCTAACGAAGTGCTGCTGAAGGGTATAAGGTCGAAAGAAACCTTCTCTGGTTGAGGGGATTTGGGAAGTAATGATTCAAGTTCAAGGGCAGAACGATTAGCTGCCCCTTGTTCGATGCGCGTGGTCTCATGGCTATCCTGGTGCTCATTTTTTAGGAGGACGGTGTCAGCAGTAGCAGTGAAATCTCCCGAATTGAGGACCTCGATCGCAAAGCCTTCCACTTCGTTATCAGCCATCCGAATGAAGTTGGGAACCGAGGAAAAATACGCATACCTGGATTTTCGCTTGCGTTGCCTGCATCTAAGGGGAGCATTTGTTGTGCACCATCAGGAGCCTCTCGAGCCGGGCTTAGATGTTCATCGAAGGGCGAAATACTTGTGGGGGCCATCACTGGCTCTTCGAAAGTGAAAGGATCACTGGAAAACGTCGCATGAGCGTTGTCGTGCTCGTTTACGCCTCTGAGACTTGGCTCGTCAAAGAAATTGAAGTCATCTTCTGTGAGTCCGTTGGTTGCAAAAACGTCTATGTCCATTCCTTCAAAAAGATCGTCCTTTCGTTCCTCTTGGTACGACTGGTGCATCCCGTCTGATGCGATTCCTCCGTTGACATCGTCAGCATTACCCTCTGACCGTGGCGCATTGCTCAATGACGAGTCGTGCGCCGCAGATGGCATTCCATCTGGTGGAGTAGGATATATACCATTGACGTCTCGAGGGGTGACGTCTCGGTCGACTTGGGATTCAATGTCCGACACAGCGTCTCCATCTTTTGCGTCCGCCGCTTCTTTCGTTCTTTCCAGCTCCGCCTTATCTTGCAGCCGTCTTGCCTCGAGAGCTTCCATCCGTGCTAACTTTCGAATGAACCATTCCTGGGCCTCTTCCAGCGGGTCCCCAGCAGATGTGAGGGCGTTTTCCGGCAAAGCCCATTTTCCTAGACTTCTTCTAATGGTTTGAACATCCCTGCAGAGACATAAATGCGCGGGCCATAGCTTCAGATGAGGCGTTTTCAGCCCGGCCTCCCCTTTGCTTACTCGCCCATTCTTGTCAGCCTCAACCTGCACCAGTGCCCATTGCGGTATTGCCGGCATCGAGATACCTCTCGACATGAGACCAGAAGCAATTGAGGACTTCATTTCTGCTCTTGCACGATAAAGAGGGTGGCCCTTTGGAGTGTTCTCGAGTCCATGAAAGTAGCCAACAAGGCCAGAAGGGGATAACAGCAGGGAAGCTCCCAGAGGGAACGGACTAGAGCTTTGACGACTCGAACCAACATGAGCTAAAGTAGACAGCTGGGGAAGGGCGTCTCCAGACAAAGCAAATAAAAGTGTTCCAGACGAATGCCATCTGACAGTGCAAGAGACAATGGCTGTTCTAGCTGATGCAAGACCCGATTCGGGATACTCATGTGCATGGTCGCCCAGAGTACGCACATCCACACCTTTGCATGGCCCAATAAGTAGAAGACCCCTCTCTTGCGATAAATGATGTGATATGGTTTGAGAGATGGCAGCGAGCATTTTTGGATAAATGTCCGTCAACGTGTGGGTTTGGCCAATGCCTGCAGGCCTTGTGTCGATCTTCGTGTTCGCATTGAACTTTTGCATGTTGATCTCTCCGATACTGCTGATAGGACGAGAAGGAGAAGTCGCTGTGTGTGTTGGGTTTGTTACAAGGCCTAAAGCAGAAGACAATTTCGATGAGTGAGCACATCCCGAACCCAAACCTATATCGACGTATCAGCAGACGCCTCGAATGTGAGTTGGTTGGACTTACATGCAAATCTATCAAGATCTTTGAATTGGGCAATGTCTTCCACCTCGGCTCGGGATAGACAGAAGATCCAGAGGCCAGGATTATGCTCGTCCGACAGCACATGATAGCCATGTTTCCGAATGGTATACTCGATGACCTGAACAGAGTCTATCATGTCCTTCTCCTCTTCATCTGGCTGCTCATTTTGCAACTCCTTCCCTTCCTCATCCACCCCATGTCGCCTCGAATAAAACGCCCAGTAGATCTCCTCTACATCATCCTAAACCTCCGTTAGCTGACATAAAAGATGATGACGGTGGAGACACACTATCCTATATACGTTCGTCGAGACGTCATTGGGGAAGTCCATGCCCCTTATGAAGTGATACTAGTCGACGCTGCGGCTTGTAGCAGCTCATCGACCTGTATTCTGCTGTAGCGAACCCCTCACTCTGCAAAACTCGGTTCATCCTGACGGCTTTGAACAGCAGTGAGACAATATGTAGCGTAATCGGGCTGTCACTTTCGATACGTCACGTCTGTCACTCTCTGTGGCAAGGTGTCGAAGCATACACAGGCCAGTCGAAAGGGAGCTCAGCTGTATGGGGGCCGTCGGCCGAGACCGCTTGAACCCTGGCTCCTCCCGCCTATTTTAGCGCCGGGTACGCCCGCTGCCATGCCTGGTGGCTGCAGATTCACACGAAATCCAGTAGTAAGAGATCTTACTCCCCCGGGCGTTGTTGCAATGAAGATCAGCAATCATTCCGCAGTGCCAGTATACACTATTTCCGGTTCTTCAACGGCTCGGCCTCTCCCAGAATGGCTGGCTAGGAAGCGAAAAAGAAGCCTCAAGAATGACAGCGAGTATGCGAACCGAATCGAGCTCTTGCAGGACTTCGAGTTCGAGGAAGCCAGCCAATGTGTCAGAGTTAGCGACGATGGACAATGGATCATGAGCACTGGTAATTACACAGTTTCCTCTTCCCTTTGTATGAGATTACGGTTTACTAGTGCCTCACCGAAGTGGAGAGTTGAGTACAGACTAATGTGAAGATCGCAGGCACATACAAACCTCAGATACATACACACTACCTCCCACATCTCTCGCTCTCCTTCGCCCGACATACAATATCTCTGAATACAACTTTTCTTCTACTGTCATCCGATTACTCCAAATCACTACACTTGCAATCCGATCGTTCAATCGAATTCCACACCCCTTTAGGCTGCCATTACACCACGCGCTTACCAAGATACGGAAGAGATCTGAAATATGACAAGCGATCTACGGAGGCCCTGATACCTGCAGTCGGGGTGAATGGAAGTGGTAATGGAGAAGTATTCCGGTTGAACCTAGAAGTAGGGCGGTACATGAGGGGATATGAAGTCGATGTGGGTGGAGATGACTTTACATCTAGTGGCGGTGGAGCTCTGCAGGGTGGTATTGCTACAGGCGGCGTCAACACAGCTGCAATTGCCGAAGACAGTCACAATCTTCTGGCTTTTGGGACATCGCTCGGCACTGTGGAATTTTGGGACACTCGATCCCGAGGTCGAATAGACATACTGCAAAGCCCGCGGCGCTCTGATCCCCGCGATGGCGGGCAAGAAATCACAGCTCTAGAGTTCGGTCGCTCCGGATTAGGCCTTGCAACGGGATCGTCCACAGGTCTAATCCACATCTACGATCTCCGGAGTCCGAATCCGATCTTGAAAAAGGACCAAGGCTACGGATATCCAATTCACACTTTGATATACCTAGATTCATCAACCTCCACTCGAGCGCAAACCTCAGAGCCAAAAATATTATCCGCAGACCAAAGAATCATCAAGGTCTGGAATCAGATGGACGGATCGGCTTGGACGTCTGTTGAGCCCGCGGTGGACATCAATTGCGTGGCCTGGTGCAAGGATTCGGGTATGCTGCTCACTGCTAACGAAGGAAGACAGCAGCACTCCTTTTTCATTCCACAGTTAGGGCCGGCTCCGAAGTGGTGCTCTTTCCTCGATAACCTTGTCGAAGAGATGGCCGAAGACCCGAATGACCCCAACGCTTATACAAGCCACAATACCGGAGATGTCTACGACAATTACAAATTCTTGACCACGCAGCAGCTTCAATCGCTCAACCTCTCTCATTTGGTTGGAACTACTAGTCTCCTTAGACCATACATGCATGGCTACTTTGTGGCACAGAGGCTTTATGAAGAAGCCAAGCTCATAGCAGATCCTTTGGTTTGGGAAGAAGAAAGGAACAAGAAGATCAAAGCCAAGATCGATACAGAGAGGGAGAGCAGAATCAGAGGCAACAAGAGAGTGACTGCCAAAGTCAATAAGCGCTTGGCACAGAAGATGATGGAGCGAGCCGAAAGAGAAGAACGGTATCAAGCTAAGAAAATCCTTGAACATGGTGGCGACGAATCCCTGGTTGGGGCTGACAATACCGACGATATGCGTGATCAGAAGCCAGCTCCTGGCGGCTTGCTCTCTGACCCTCGCTTCGCTAAGCTGTTCCAAGATGAAGACTTCGCTATTGATGAGAGGTCTAGGGAATTCCAAATGATTAATCCAAGCACGAAGCCTGCCCCCCTGGAGATCATTGATGGTAACGAGCCCAGACTCACTGCGGTCGAGCAAGAAGAAATCGACGAGATCCCAATATCAGCGTCTGATGAGTCGAGTGTGGAGGATGAACCAGCGGCAAAAGGGAAGGACAGTGGAAGAGTTTCTTCCGGTTCTTACAAGAAGACTGGTCATCGAAGTCAGCAGCCGCAAATGCGAGTCACCTCTTCCAAAAGGCCTCAGCAGGCTAAAGATCGATCATTCGGGTCCAGACCGGAGCGAAACAAGACTGGTAAGACCAGTGTCAGCAGGGTCGTTGGTGAACGTGAGATCACGTTCGCTCCGGAAAAGAAGAGCAAGGTCGCCAAAGTGGAACCAGCAGAGGGTCGGCGAGACAAGGAGAGGAGAAGCGCCAGTGGGAATGTATTCAGAAGCATGTGACATCTATCAGCGATAGGTCGATGTCCAAATGGCGTTGTGTTACGACCATTAAGAGCATCGTAACTCTACGCCATCACATTCAAATTCACAAAATAGCCGGTACTCTCCAGGGGAACAGGGATGAGCACGTGATGTACAATCCTGCCGAGGTTCGACCACTTTGCCAAGACGCCCTTCGCCCGCGATAACAACACCGTCAACCGTTAAAAGTTCAACGCTCCTAGGCACTTCCTGCTCACCCACTGCTAGTCAATCGCGAAGATGGTTGCGGAC
>JAABUK010002798.1_pt1 | contig 30688 bp, 38 predicted proteins | sample 5559141 | NCBI WGS metagenome assembly JAABUK01 (sample SAMN10711869, study PRJNA513367) | rock metagenome | isolation source: Antarctica rocks | place: Antarctica: Victoria Land, Pudding Butte nord | collected 2016-01-03
CTGTACATGAAACTTCAGCATGCGCTCCTCTGTCGTGATCTCATAAATCTTCTTGATGTTGACTTGACCTAAGTGCTGAATGTAGATGGGTCGACCCTGCATGGCACAAATCATAAACAAATGCAATGCAGTCATGCATTGACGTCTCTTGCAGAACTCCAGCATCAAGACATTAAGTCCTTGGCATTTGAGGCATGCTGTCCAGTCAGCACAGGTGACATTGACCAGGATGGTGAGATTGGTAAGATCAAAATGCATGCGTGATGGGAGCTGACCATTTTGTCCATCTTGTGGTACCCCTGAGGATACAAAGATATCATGGCATCTCGCTCTTGAAAGACAAACTGATCCAGCTGATCCACACCAAACTCTTTTCGCCATTGCATGTGGGTCATGAACATAGCCTTGGCTTTTGCAACATCATGATTGCGAGCACGCAAGAATCTTCGTTGCATATACATGTCTGCATTGGAATGGCATTGCTTCATGCACAATCAGGAGCAAGCTTGAGTGTGGGAGTCATTGAGCCCACGCTCTGACTAGCGTTGCAATGTATACTTACCAAACTGAGGCCTAAGCACACCCTCCTTCTCCAGCAAAGCATGCAGCTCAGCAAGCCGTTTTTCCTATAAAGATCACTTGTGCACTTTGACAAGTGCTAACAGTAACGAGTTCATGGCATGCAGCAGGACGAAATGCATATATTTGGCAAGTCATGCACAACAACCTTGTTCAATTCTCCTGCAGCCTTAGAGCCTCACCTCTTCCTGCAAAGTGAGTTTCCATTCCTCATAGAAGGCTTGAGGATCCACATCGGCTGTTCCTCCGGTCGGCTGGAGCTTGCTCTGCTTTCTGGTCCGTTTTCTGCTCCCGCTGAACGACAACCTGTTCAGACCAGAGCCTTCGCTTCCTTGAGGGTCTAGACTTGTTCTCAGGGAGCGCTTCGGCGACAAAGCACGTCGAAGGCCAGAGTTGGACATTGTTCTGAATTCACCGCTCGTACACAAGTAAGGCTGGGCCTCGCGGCCCCAGACGAGCAACTGTCACTTTTTTGACGTGAATCACACCGGTGGAAAAGCAACGAGATTTCACAGCGACCGATCAGATGTTTGCCCAGCAGAGAGATGCTGCACTGCCTGGTGTGTTGATCCCCGTCAAACACGGAAGGTGCCTGTGACGCCTTTGCTTGCCGGTGGCAGAGGAAAGTTGTCACTGATAGCTATCGTTCAGCGTGCTGATTTTGACGCAATGCGTGAGCAGTGCAGCGGCGAAGGTTACCTTTGGCAAGTGGTGCACCTTCACGGTGATGGCTTCACCCTCCCCTCAGTGCTCGAATACGGTGACTGCGAACAAGCGTCTTGCTCAAACCCAGAAATTGCAGCTGTCAACACCTCTTGTGTACGTTGATCAAGAGAGCGATATGCGAGTTTCTTTTGCAAATACCACAACACTGATCAGCTGAGGTATATAATCAGGCATTCATGAAGCTGTAGGCTGCGTGTCCTGTATGCACATCAATTCGCTCCTGTTCAGTTGCACACACTGCCACGGCAGATGATCAAGCAGGATCAGACTAGATCGCAGCGTCGCTTCCGCTCTGCAGAGTTTTGCATATACTATGTGGTGAGCTTGCAACGGTGCCTCAGACAGCGTGCACGCAAAGCAACCGCATTGAACTGGCTTGCAATGACAGGCTATAGCAGCAGCTGCGGGGAAGTTTATGTGGCGCGGCAGGCAACTTTCCTCACAAGTCAGCATAGCTGCCAGGCATGACCGTGACTGGCAGTATCGTCTGCAGCCTGGCTTTTTTGGCTTGACACAGGTAATTTTGCACAATCTCAGCTCCTGCTGAAAGAAAGCAAGCGTGACTCCTAGTGATCAGCAACGCAGGACCTTTCCGACATACAATGGCGTGTCTTTCGAGAAGGGCTTCCATATGCAGCTGGAGCAATGCTGGTGTTCACCATGCTGAGCAGAGGGGTATGATCTGAACCAGCAGTGCTTCAGATAAACCGAGTGGCTTGACACCAGTACTGTCTGTTGCAGGTCCGATGTGTTGGGCCCAAGGCACGTGCATGTTATTGCTTTGCCTTTGGTTTATGCTTTATAGGTGCGCTACAGCATGCTGCAAAGACAATTCTGGCCATCTCGTACAAGTTTGTGCATGGCACTGTTTGATCAAGCGTTCTTTGCAGGATATTTACACCAAGCAAGCATAGTCTTCCCATTGACTTTGACGCTTGCCAATTTCTGCTTGGCAGAAAGCAAGAAGCCCTGGCTATCCAGGTTGATGTCCACAGCAATGTATCATTTTTGATGGTTGTAGCTGATCTGGCCTCATCTGCATTTGGGCTGATTTGTGTCTGCATTAGACTGTATGTTTTGCAGCTGCGTAATTGTATTTGCAACAGGTAATGTCAGAGGGACTGGCGTTACTTGTTGCAATGCAATTCTGTATACCAACATGTGTGCAGGCCAGCAGCTATATGGGTGAGTAACTGTGCAGCTTTGCTGATGACTCGAATGATACATGGGGGCACCTTTGGCAATATCAGGTAAGCTCTGTGTATTGTTGAGGACTGTTTTGCCATCAGCGTTTCTGGTCAGTAGTGCAATTGCAAAGAGTGCATTTGATGCCATCAACATGGGTCGTATCTGGAGCATCACTCTCAACCAGGCTTCCACACAAGCTGTTTTACCTGCTCTTCAGCATGAGTGTCAGTGCTTGACATATGCAGTGCTATGCAGCACCTCATTGATATTTCTGGATGCATATCAAGGTCCATTGCAATGGCAAACCAGCTACAACCTGGTGGCACTAAGGCACATAAGCTTTGCAGTGGATAAGCACTGGTCTAGCAACAAGCTTGCTGTTCAGGAACCTAGCAGGGCTCAACATGACACCCTAAAGGTCAGATGCATAGAGACAGAGAATCCTTACTGTTCTAAATGCTATTCTATCAAAGACAAATATGCTGTGAATCAACCTGCATGCATGCACATGCAAACCTGACGTGCGCTCTGCCTGCATCATGCTGAGGGTACATTGCTGTGTGCATGTACTGGGAAATGCTGCTGTTAACTAGCCTGAGCGCTTTGCAGGCACGACAAAAGGCCTCTTTGCCAGCCAGTGCGTACAATTTGATCACATACCTGGCTTATGTATACTATCCTCCTCTGTATATTGCTGGACCAATTTGCACCTTCAATTCCTTTGCTTCTCAGCTCAGGGTGCCAATGCGCTTGCAGCACAAATATGTAAGTGTCCCTTCTTAGCAGATGTTCCAAATGCAAACCACCCAACTGCTGTCGCAGGCTGTTGCTCTGCTCAAGGCATCACAGCATGCTGCCTCTTGCTTCCCTGAAGAGCTCTTTGAAGCAGTATGTCAACCTGTGTTGGCTTCCCGGCTTGGTCATGTAAATTTGCGCATTGACTATACCATGATTTCTGCAAGCACAAGGTCAAACTGTACAGGCTGGTTGCCAGGTGTTTTTATATGCGGGCCGGCTTGCTTGTGCCATGCTGCTGATGGAGACCATGAGTCACAGCCTGTACTTCAACAGCATTGCCAAGCACAAGCTGTGGCAGCATTATGGTGCCCAGTTGCACCTGAGCGCCGCTGACATGGGCATGATCAGCTTCTGGGTCCTCATGTTCATGTGGCTCAAGGTCAGACACTGTCTGCGTTGTGTCTGGAAATCACAAACGTGCTTGGCATGTTGTACACCCCAGACTGTCCATTGATGGCAGGACTGGCATGTCAACAACAACTGCCCTGAAGTATGGTTATAAACAGTTGTGAGTTGTACAATCAACATTTGTGTAGGTGTGCCCATCCCCTTGCACTTATTCTAGGCAGGTGCCAATTGTGCTGCATGGCAGACAAGACTAATCATCATTTGTGATTGGTTTGACCTGCAGTTTCTTGTGATATGGCGCTTCTTTCGGATGTGGACACTTGTAGACGGCATCCAAGTACCAGAAAACATGTTGCGCTGTATTTGCAACAACTACGACATTGAGGTCAGTAATATAGCTTCACATGGCACTGTATGTCATGACCTCAAGTCATCAAACATGCATTTTGTCGCAATGATTTGACACAGCAAAGGCTCAATTAGTTTGCTTTACAGTAGCCAGGAAAACACATGTTGTGCCTGGCAAACCTCAGAAGACGCCTTTGTGCACCTTGCCAGATGATGTCTGCACCGCTGCAACACTCTACGAAATGCCCTCAACATGATGACTGGGTGTCTGTATGAATCTTGGCAAACCATGCCCAGAAGGAAACATGAAATGCTTGACCTGTTGATGGTGGCATCATCCTTGTGGTCACTCCCCAGCATACATGCAGATCACTTACATGGGCATGTAGGGTTTTTGGAAGGGATGGCATGCCTCTTACAACCAATGGCTGGTCCGGTACATGTATGTCCCGCTTGGGGGCTCCTCCACTCGCCTCCTCAATGTGTGGCTCATCTTCACATTCGTTGCTCTGTGGTAAGGCTGTAAGAATTATGAGTGCGGCTAGCATGTTTGCTTATCAAGTTACGCATCTTTGGAGGACGCTTTGCTGGTGCAACAATGTTGCCGTTGACACAAGGGGGTCCAAGCCAAGTTTTGTGAGCCGTATCAGTATAACCGTCATATCACCACTTTTAATGCAGGCATGACCTAGAGTGGCGCTTGATTGGCTGGGCATGGCTAACCTGTGTCTTCTTCACGCCTGAAATGGTAAGCCCCAGCAGACTCTGTTCTCATTTTGCTTGCATAAGACTCTCTTGTGACTCCACCTGCCAGGATTTACAAGAATGTGCCATGACACATGAGCAGTTTGAACACAGAAGCCCAAAAGATAGTGATTCAATTCTCTGTCTTGATGTGTGCTTGCCAAATGTGCAGAGGAATGTTGCTTATCCATCTTGGCTGATTTGCGCAGCTCTAATGATGCAGCTGGGAGCACGTCCCAACGTTACTGTAGCTCATGATGCATGTAGATGCTGAAGAAGGCAGCCATGCAGACATGCATGGCGCCAATGAGGGCTAAGTGGTTCTATCGCCACTTGTGTGCACTAGCTGGGTGCATCAACATGATAGTCCTGATGGCCATCAATCTGGTAAGTCTTCTATGTGGGCGACTTGCATTATGGATCTTCAGGCCATGCCTGTCATGTTGAAAATGAACTGGCTATAGCACAGTGTGAATCATACGCTTGTCCTGCTTGCACAATATGCACTAGTCACTGCTCTGCATGTCAAGCACAGCTTGTCTGTGAACTTCGTGTCTTTCAGCTACAGCAGCCTGTCAGACATGGTGTATGACCTGCATTGCAGCCTGTCGCTGCGTCTGTATATAGAGTTTGTGATTTGGTTCAGGTTGGCTTTGTGGTGGGAACAGATGGCATCTTACCTTTCCTGCAGCGATGCCTGCTAGAGCCCTGGTTCATGCTTGGCACATTTGTAGTGTGCTTCTCAGCTGTACAGATCATGTTTGAGATACGTAGTCTGGAGCAGAGGCGGCAGGCTGCAGTCCAGCCATCCAGTATGCACTCTCATGCAGTTACTCAGACAGCACATATATAGGTGCATAATTTGTGCAGAATATAGCCGAACACTGTCTAGCCAGGAGCCATTCACACCTTGATGAGTTTATCAAGAACAGTTATTCAACTGGAAGTCAGGTTGATATGCATGGTGTCAACTGGTAATCTTACTGACTAACTGTATATCTTGACTTTTGATCCATGCATGTCACTTAAGGTGGCCCCTCAGGCGTTCAACCAATGATCAATTAGTACACATGCATCAGCGATGTGTGGCTATTTGCATTTAGCTGCTGCTGCTAATAATTCAAAGTTGCCATGCAGTTTTTGCTGGTATGACTGATACATCACTGATGCATATGCTGTTTAGCAACCTTGCCAAGGCTTGGACAGCTTGGCATTTCTTGGCACCTTGTCAGTGGAACTCTTGAAGGTGTCTGGCTGTAATGTATTGCCGGACTCCAAAGCCTTAGGCAAGTGTGTCGTGATTCAGTATCTTAGCGACCCAGCATGTCCTCGGGTAGTGCATCTGGATTGCCTCAACAAGGCCTACAGATATACAGTACTGGTACCCACAAGTATACATGTAACAGACCGCACAGCTCATGAATGAGTGTCGAATGTGCTGCTGCATCTGCAGCTGCTCATACAGCACTTGCTGCGCTCGTTGACAAGTATGGCACTTGCTGTGCCCATTGGCAGGCAGTGAGGCCCGAAGTGGTGTGTGTACAGCGACCACAAACACAATCAAAGCCACACAGAAACTTTCTTGGTTCTTGGGGCAGCAAGTGCCATACGTCAGGCTTTACCACTGAAATGGGGACTACAAGAGGCAGACTGGTGGTCACTGGCTGGCAAGATGCACATTGTCATTCCCATCACTCATGCTGCATCACTCAGCCCAGAGTCAAACAGTCACTCAAGCGCAAAACTGCTGTCAGCTCACTCAGCTCTACCTGCAGCAGTGCACACATCCACTGCAGCATCATCTTGCGGCAACCAGCGCAGCATGTGGGCTGAAGAAGATATTGCTGAGCTGCACATGCCAACGAGCGCAGCAAGTGTCAAATAAGCAGCAGCTGCAGCCTGGTCTTGCTTCATACACAGAATTCCTGAGTGATGCACTAATACACTACAGCAGCATTCACACCACCCAGTTGGGGGGAGCCTGTAGGCAACCAGCGCAGCGTGTGCAATAGGGTCAGAGCAGACATGTGAGTACCAGCACCAACAAGCACATCACATGTGCGGCTGCGGCAGCATGTAATTCCACCCGATCATGAATGCTTCAGGCCCCACTGCAGATCACCCAGAACAGGGATGCAGAAACCCACTGCAGCATCATCATGACCGCCCAGCCTGTGAGCAAGCAGTGCAGCGTGTGTGGTGTGACCAAAGCAGATATAAGTGCTGAACAAGACCGCTGAGCTGCATATGCTGACGAGCGCAGCAAGCACAACATAAGCAGCACAGACTTCACCGCTCAATTATGACATGTGCAGTCTGCGCACGGCAACACCAGTCCATCACTGCTTTGAGTGATCGCCTGAGCTGCAGGTAAACACACCTCACCTCAAGACCTACTGCGGACCACTCAAACAGTGATGCTCAAACTCACTGCGGCATTATTCACACCACGCAGCCTGTGGACGATCAGCGCAGCATGTGCAAAAGGGACAAATCAGCTGCATGGGCTGCATAGGATCCCTGTGCTGTAATTGTCAATACGCGCAGCACCACCAGCAGCAGCAAAAGCATCAGCGTCGGCAAACAAACAGCACAACCAGAGCTGTTTGCAATTTGGGGCAGCAAAAGTAATATGGCCAGGCTGCGTCACTGAGATGGTGACCAGGCTGATGAACACTTTTCTACTCATTGCCTCGCTGGAGACAGAACATCTGCAGTTTCCCTCATTGATGCAGGGCAAATGTCATTCCCATCACTCACATTGCGTCACTGAGCCTAGCAAAAGTATACTGGCTCCAGAACCACTTTTCGCACATGCATGCAAGCAGGTTGATGTGCTAGTGAACGCATGTTGCTTAAGGCCTGCCTGTTTGTGTTATTTGTGTTCCCAGATGATGCACAATGATGAGATACCGCAGCTGAAGTCAGGCAGTCAGCGAGGAGTACACGGCGAGGCAGGGTTGCATTTGGTGTCAAGGCACTTGACTGTCGGTACCCGAGCTTGGGCTAGCAGGGACAACGCGGCCAACGCTGCATGGTAGTTGAGGATGGCATCTCAAGGTTGCTTTTGGTGTCAAAACACTTGACTGTCGAAGGGCATATTCTCGGCAGACATTGCTCAGAGAAGATCATGCAGGCTCGACAACACAAAGCGCAATCAGGCAAAGGGGCCCGTCCACATGGGGCTCCTTTAGCGTTTCAGCTGAGGTAAGCACATGCTGCACTCACATGCACCGATTTTGCGCTGCATTGAGCACAGCAACGCAAGGTGCAAGCTGGAAAGGAAGCACTCTACCTTACAGCTGTGGTGCATCGGGCTGAAGCAATGATTAGACACCTGGAAGGCCATGCTTGCATCCTTGTGATGATTTACCTTGGCCTGCAGTTCTCCTTCCAAGATTGCCAAGCGTAATGTGCTTGATGCTCCTGCCCCACAGACCCTGGTCAGCAACGCACTGGCAGGTACAGGTAAGTCCAGCACCAATCTTGACCTGCATCCCTTCAACTGTTGCTCGCGTGAAACAGACATCACTGCACAGCAGACGCGCATGATCTGACAGCGTGAATTGTGCTGACAGGAACAGCAGAAGACAATGCTAATGCTAGTGGCAAGGTCAGGCCAAAAAAGTCTCGCTGGGGGCCTGATCAGCCCACTGGTTCACCTATACTGCCAGTGGCGGCATCAGGTAAACCCTGGCCACCTGCCTCAGGCTTCAAAGGGGTAACTAGCCACCGTCCACCCGGTGCGCCTCTGTTGACTAAGGCTGCAAAACAGCCAGATGTAAATGCGCTGCCTTCAAGCAAGGAGTTACACCAGCCAGCAGCAGACCTCAGCAATGGCAAAGACATTGTCAGTTCTCCCCTCGGAGCAGCAGCTGCCAGCCAGGTGACAAGACATCACAGTCCAAGCAGTCTTGATGTACCTTCTGGCCATTACAGCCCAAAGCCTGACAGGTTGCACCACATCTCCAGTGGTAATGTGCAGATGGCATCAAGCAAAGGCAGGTACAGTCGCTCACCTGTCAGGGAGCCCTCTCAGGCCCCGAGCAGAGACCATTTGCGGCCATTCAGCAGAGAGCGTTCTCAATCACCCAGCAGGACTGGTGTCATGCCAAGGGATCAGATGAGACCCTCTAGCAGGGAGAATGGCTACCCCAGGGAGCACTTCAAAGGACCAGGCAGGGACAGTAAAGACTATAGGGATTATGCAAGACATGATATTGCGCAAAACAAGCGTCCTCGGTATAATCGTCACTATCAGGACAACTATGAGCGTGATAGAGAGCCAGTGGACTACACAGATCATGACCAGATTGCAGCTAACAGAGGGGAGTATGATTGGGGTCTTGCTAGCCAGAAAGTCCCTTACATTAATCAGCATGACTTCAGCAGGCGAGATGACAGGAGCCACAGATCGTCACATAGGTATATGATTGTGCAATGCAGCACCATCTTGCACCTCCAGCTGCTGGTGCAAGGCACGTCTGTCTGTGCAGCTGGTCTTGTCCCAAATCTTTGGCTGACATGGCACAAATGCATTGCACCTCCACAATTTTACAGCACTGAGCTGGTGTGGAGCAGCTTTCAGTCGTGTTTTGTAGTCATGTCCTTACGGCACATCTGTACAGGAGTGATGGTAATGGTGGTGGCAGGCAGCCGCAGCGTAGCAGAAGTCATAGTAAGACCCCAGGAGGCGGGTCAAGTGGCGACAGGCGCAAGCAGGAGAGGCAGGCCAGGCACCGCAGTCCCAGCCATGAGGAAGAAGGACAAATCACAGACAGGTACAGCTCATATTCTATGCATCCTCCTTTCCGAGAAGTGTACTTTACTGGGTTTTGTTGAGCATATCTGTGCAAACATGTTTCCATTTGTATGTTCAATGTCAGCATAGTGCTCTATATGTTTCATACTCCTAGCAGCAACAAGAATGTCAAGCTACAACATATGGGCACACGTCAGCCTCTGGCACGGGGTCTGTGATTTCTGGATGGTATACAGCCATTGCATCTTACTAGTTCCATCATCACTTTGCGACGTGCCGGTGGATGCAGGCCAACAACCCGGTCTCCTGTCTTAGGGAGGGATGCTCCTAAGCTGCCTGGGCAGCAGCTGAACAGATCACCAGGGCAACTCCAATCTCAGACACCCTTAGTGTCCATGTCCGCCCATCAATTGCACCATTCAGGCTCACATCAGAAAGCTGTGCAAGAGCCAGCTTCTGCACCTGCCAAACCAGCTGCTGCTGCTGCTGCTGCTGCTGCTGCTCTTCCTGCTGCTTCTCCTTCTGAACCTGCTGATGTCCAAGCGCAACAGCTGGCTCTCCAGCAAGTTCTGCAGTCAAACCAAGAAGTGGATCAGACAGCTGATCTGGCAGCTGATCCAATGAGTCAGCCAGCCCGTCCGCTTCAACTGGACCCAGCAGCAGTCAGTTTGATCAAGCCACTGACACCTGGTGCTTCCACCCTTTCTGCTGTTGTTGCTACAAACAATGATCTTGCCTCCCTTGATCCAGAAGCCACGACGGTGCATGCTGAGCTGCAATCAAATAGGACAGCATCAGCAGCACAACTTGACCCATGTGCAGCAGAGCATGCTGCTGCTGCTGATGGTGTGGCAGGTTTTCCCATGCCTGATACAGCCAAAGCATCTGTAGCTTTCAGGATTGTCAATGATGAGGGCAATCAGTCAGATCCAGACGGGGCGATCCCAAGCAGTCACAGAGCCAGGCCTGTCCAGCACAGCCCCAGGGAGGGAAGATCCCCAGACAGGCCTGCTCATCAGAGTCCCAGGACCAGGCCTGGTAGGCACAACTCTGTATATGATTTTGTTAGGGGTACCTGCCATACTCAACAGAGATCATGTACTGCAGGAAGGAGCAGGCAGCCTGTGGAGCATCATACAGAGCCCTGCCGCGTTCGCAGGCAGTTTGAAGATGCTCCACCTCTATCTGCACATGGACTTAATCGGAAACGCAGTCAGACTCCAGATACTCAAACTGACAGATATGCCAAGCGCTCACGCGACGACCAATGGCAGCCACCTGTGTCATCCAGTCAAGCGCGTGTGCACAGGTCACGGCAGGCACCACAGCCAAGCTTCAGGGAAAAGCAGATCAGCACTGCGGAGGTCAGGAGAGAGGCTGCAAAGCTAGCTACCTTGCGCCCTGGAGAACCTAGAGGAAGCAGTCATTCTGTTTCCACCAGGTCCAGGCAGCATGCGGCACCGCCCAATGATGCTTATGCTACCAGGCCATCATCTGAAAGCAGGGAGCCTTCAATGTCCATGTCACCATCTCCTGTCCACAGGAGGGCCCTACAGCCCCAGGGGCTCAATCCCAACAGGGGAAAGGGCGGTTTGGCAGCACCCCACTTGGATGACTGGCAGTCCGAGAGATGGCACAGTGGTGACAGAGATGTAGTGCAGGGATCAGGCAGACTGCCTTCTGACTTGCGCCAACATGGTAGCTTTGCTCAAACTTTGCAGCTCTCAAGCGGTGATCGTGAGTCATCACAGCGTGACGCTCCTCATGGTGGTCATCGTCACAGGGGCACCTATCATGGTCATCACAGCCATGATTGGGATGTACCCTCAAGATCCAACAGAAATGACAGGGGGCACTCCTTTCATGACGTTGATGATGGCTATCCCTCACATGTGGCCCATGTTGCCAAAGCTTCACCACCCCTGACAGAGTCAGACAGACATCGCCAACATGGCCTGTCTAAATCTGAGCAAGAAGCTGCAGCTCGTGTCAGGGCACAAAAATTAGACTGGGACACAGATCAAATGATGGTCAAGCTGCTAGGTGCTTATGGGAAGCCAGCAGAGGCCATTGGTGACAGGCAGGTGCTTGAAGCCATGAGAGAAGCTGTCAGGGTGATTGGCGACATGGATGAGGACAACAGGGAAGCCTCACCCGGCTTCCTGGTCACACGCCAGGTTCATCCTTGTCCCATGCTGCTGCTGCTTCACCTGCTGTTGAGGTTTTGATCATGCTGTATGACAGCCAGACGTGCAGCTTGTTCTTGTATCTACTGCCTTTGGTCACTGAAACTGTGCAAGCGCAACACCCAAAAAGAGCATTGAATTTTGCTCCTGATAGATGAGTGCTGCTCAATTGCACTGTTGGATTGCTGTCACAGCCTGATTTGCAATTCACTCACCTTGAGCTGATTCAGTGTGAATTGGCAGTCAATGGTCATCTTCGGTGCTGTCATGTATACAGCAGTATATGTTATCCAACTGCAGAAATGAGTGAGGCATTTCGTGAGTATCCATTGTACAATGCAGGACCTGCCTGAGTGGCTGCCAGATGCCAAGAAGCAGCAAGTGCTGAACATGCTGTTTCCTGCTGCCTGGCTGCATCAGGATCCCGATTTCCAGCCCCAATGGAAGCTGCCGCTGGGGTGGGAGGCTCCTGAGTGTGCTGGCGATGGCTTACGGCCCCCTGCTCAGCCCCTGGACCCCACACTGCAAGAAGGGGAAGGGCTGCACCAGGTCTCTGATCTAAAGGTGAGGCAGATGTGGTGTCTAGGTACCTTCACAGGCTTCTTTGTGCACTGCCTCACATTCAGGCACAAATGCTATTCTGTAATATTCACTGAACAGGAAGGGACTGCATATTCATCAGCTTCAGCATAAACCTATGTCTTCAGATTACTACCCTATTGTGCAGAAAGCTTTGTTCCAAGGTCTCATGCCCATATCTGAAGTCTGAGATATTCTGTTGCAGTTAAGTTGACGATGGTCAGACAAGATCACAGACATAGAACAGGGCCAGTTGCAAGGCTTGTGGATTTGGTGCAGACAAATACGGTGACGGTGCTTTTGTCAAGAGAGGAGGCAGAGGCAGGGGATCTAGGCTTGGAGGACAGCAGGGATCCCCGCAGCAGAGCTTGTTCAGCCCAGCCTGCTCAGCCCCTGCTGCTGCCTATGCCGCTTTTCCCCTTCCTGCCTCATCCTGAGGGAAACACATATGACTCCCCCTCCACTTCCCCTGGTAAGTGAATCTCGGCTGGCTGACATTGAAGCAAAGACACCCATCTGGCTGCTATTCAGACCACATGCTTCAACACTGGCTACTTCACTCGCTTGCCCTGCAGCAAATTGTACTTTAATGTGCACTTCCTGCCGTTTGTGACAATGCTGGTATGCAGCTCTGTTTCTTATGATCAAGGTGTGAAGCACGCGGTGGGATCTCAGTTGTACAGCTTTGTTGGTCTCATGGTTTCCATATCATATTGGGCAGCCGCAAGTTGTCTTGTTTGCTTGTCACTCTGCTTGCAAGTATACTTGACAGATCACTGCAAGACACTATTACCCAGCACAGCATTTTCATGCAGTGCACGCTGCCATTTGTTTGTTTCCAGGCGCAGATGTGAGTGAGGGCAGGAGTGGTGGGGCAACAGTAGGCCCTATTGACCAGCTAGCTCCAGGAGGCTTCCTGTACGACTTGTGGGACATGTGCCACCGGGCTGCATCCCCTGCTGGCAGCTGGTCCACCACCCCCGCCCCCCATACAATGCCATCTGCAGGTCTCCTTCCTGCTGCCACACTTTGCTGACACAGATATGCTCTGCCTGCCTGGAGTACGTGCTGTTCATGCGACAGCTCTGTTTTGCTTTCTGATGATGGTTACAATGCTTTCAAGAGTCATTAGAGATTCTTCTTGGAGCAGTCGTCATGGTTAGCAATGGGTGGTGGTGGAGCGGGGGTTCCACACACTGACATGTTGGCAGATGCTTGGCAGCTTGCTTGGGCAGACCTTGTGACATGCAACAACATTGCTGGTGTCTTTCAGGGTGGAAGGAAGCCTGGAGGCCAGTGCCAGCATCAGAGTGGGGCACTTCTGGCCACCTGGAGCCGCCTGCTGCTCCCTCCCATATCACCAACACAGAGCAGCAGTACACTGACCAGATCACCACCACAGCTCAGCCACAATGGCCTCCTCACAATGACAGCACAGGCCAGCACTACTTCACCAGACTTGAGCGTTACCATGCATTGGGAGTTGCACTGCATCACTAGCTTGTTGTGCGCGCTTTGGCCTACACTTTGAGCTGATTGTGCACAGAAGCAGTTTTGCTGGATGCCATCAAGACAGACAAGGACAACATTCCTAACTGGACCAGCATTTTTGTCGCTGTGGCATCAGCTACTAATGTGGTTGTGCCTGGCTCCTCCTGATAAGTGTGACACTTACCTGATGTCAAGCTCGTTAAAATGGTTGCATGCACAAGCAGAGTGACAAGGGCTGCTGTTCAACAGGTCAGCAACATGGCGACATGTTGGAAGTGCAACAGCAGCCTCACTGGCAGCAGCAGCAGCAGGATGAGGCAATCACCCCTGCACCCCCCAGCAGGGCCCCACCCCCACAGGCCCCATCAACTCCACAGCTGCAACGGCCTGCTTACTATCCAGATCCTGAGCCAGGTCTGTGCTGCCAGTTTTTGGGAAGCCTTCAAGTTTGGGCCATGTTGAGTGCTGCTTTATATCAGATTCCAGACAGCATCTGACCCATGGTTAACAGAGTTCAATACATTGAGTACAGCCTTGCTCACATGCGACAGTCTGTGCTACAGTCAGCACTCTATATGCCTGTGCACACAGTGCAGGAGTCTGTGCATCAGAGCAACTGTCATGTCACATTCCTTCTGTTGTAAGTCCTCATAGAGTCTTACACGTCTGCCACCACCTGCATGGTATGTTGCAGCGGACTATCACATCCAGTTTTGTGATCAGATGGGCCTCAGAACTTGGAGCTTGGCAACATTGAGACAAGACATGAGATGCGGGAAGGGGGACGCTCTGCCCAACACTCCCATCCTCAATGAAGCAGACGGGTATTGGCTACCTTTGCGAGAGGTGCGCACTTTGCATCATCTTCTTTTGTCCTGGTACTGTGGCACCTTCTAGCGCCGCTTTTTTTTGCAGTCAGCGCACTGTTGCTTACATGTCCTGCATGCACCTGACATTGCAAGCCAGTCTGAGTAATTTGCTGAACCTGAGTCAGCAGCCAGAGTCAGCTTGATGTGCAGGGCCGCTGGTTGCCTGATCATCTACATTGGGCAGGCATTGACCAGATTGTGACGCAAGGCACAGCCATCACTTCAGATGCCGTCACCTCTGCTGAAGGCATGAGTGATACGGGGCTGGAGGAGTGGGTGCTACACACGCTGCCCAGCTGTCATCACCAGGCACTGCCTACGCTGCAGCTACCACACGACATGGCCACTGCTCAGCACCAACAAATCAGCACCTTTGCCACAACTGCAGGCATTGGGGCTGCTGCAGAGGCATCTGAGCAAGATTCAGCTCTCACCACAGCTGCAGTGTCCCCTTCGATTGAAGATGATGCTGCACTAGGGGAAGTGCTGGCCTCCCAGCATTGGTTTGATAGCTTTGATCTGCCAAGTGCATATGAAGAACAAATGTCAAACATCAGCACAAGCCAATCAGGCAATGATGGCCATGGGATTGGACGTGGTAGAAGTTGCTGGGGTCCCCAACCCCCACCCCAGTACACAGCCATGCTACGTGGAGAGCTGTCTCTTGCAGTCATGAGTGGAGTTGCTGGCAAGTCACTCATAAAAGAGGTATGCCCATGCAATTGTATCACTGCCATGTGCTGTCAATTTTTTGCCTGCAAATGGCTGCCTGATGCATTGGACCTTGAGCAAAATGATGCAGCCGAGTCACAACCAACACAATACGTATGGTGCAGACCTGCATGTGCTGCTCAATGAAGCTGGGGTGCAGATCAAGCAAGACGTAGCGTTGTTCTCTCTGCTTGCATGAGCTCATTTTGACAGCCTTGCATAATGACACATTGCCTGGTGCTTGTACACATACTTGCAACCATTGAAGCATGATGAGATCACGGCATGGCACTATTCATGCAGGTTCTTGACAGAGCCATTCAGCAAGAACTGGACAAAGCCACCTTGAAGGCAAACTAGTCCGACATGTTCAGCTGATCAAAATATGGTAACAGCCTTCATGTACAAAGGCAGTGCTCTTTGATGATGTATTCGTTTGCGTCCACACAAAGCTTGAGCACAAACTGTTACACATGCATAGAACAGGACAGCTACATGGCATTGCGTTTTAGAACTCCCATGCTGTATCAAGTCATCGCAAGCTGCTATGCTATACTATCAAGATGTCAATTGGCAGTTCTGTATTGCGCCATTCATCTAGATTTTCTGGCGTGTATCACCAAGTGGCAAGTTTAATTTTCCAAAAGTCTAATTTTCCTTTGGCATGTGTACATGTGTGCTCATACCAGATGTTGGCATGACTGACATAGCCTGGTGACCTTACAATCAACACATGCACAAACTACCATTTCATTGTACCATGTTAAGCGCGAATCGTCTGCAGCACACCTTACGTTGAGTCAATGCATATGCCTGCATGAATACCGTATGATGCATCAACCAGAAACATTCAACGTCTGCTCTCGTTGCACAATAGCATACGGCATGCAGACTACTCTTGGCATGTGGAGAAAACTTTAAAAACGTGGCCAAGTGCTGTCATGGTGCATGAGCTGCATTGTCCATCTGTACACATCAAAAGCTGGGGGCTAACAACAGCCTATCTTGGGGACATGGCAATGGTTTGACAGATGCTGGCTTGACATCAGCACATGGCAGAGGCTGTGGCCAAAACGAACCCAGGGCACGGCAAGCTCGTTTGAAGACTGGATCATAAGAGTCAAGCAGTTTGAGCTGTTGCTGGCCATCATGGCATGGGTCCTAGAATGCATCATTGTCATCATTTGTACCACTACTAGAATCAGGTTGGCAGGAATTCTTTGACCATGCTATCACTGCTTCAAAGCTTAACATCTGCGTCGGAAATTGTACCGCTACTTGGTGTACTTGCTTGCTGCACTGCACGGGTAGCTGGTGATGACTTTTAGCACCTTGTTCACACCAAAGCTTGTCTAAGAATACGGGATGGTGGCCGCTTCCAAGGATGCCTTCCCTTAATCAGGCATGCAGATGTGCACACTTACAGATATGTGCTGACTGAGCTGGTCTGGCACCTGATGAGGCTGTTCTTAGCCAGTCCAGCTGAGCACATCAGGTGGCAGTATTGTTCTGTCCTGATGCTGACCAAACAATGGCAAACATGATGTCTGTTGTGCTGATGCATCACCAGCATCTGCACTTGCAGGCTCAGCATCTGATCAATACAATGCTGTAGGGCGCACTGTGCATTGGGGCCTAGCCAGCCCCTTGTGCACAACAGGCACACTTTTGATGGCTGCTATTGTAGATCTTGGGGTCACACCTGGATGCTTTGCACACAGGCACTGCTCACATGAACACGAGTATCCTGGAGAAAGGTGTTGAGGCTTGGGCAGAGCCTGCAAGGCTTCAGGGCAGAGGGTGAGGCGTGACCAGATACCACAGGCAGGCTCTGTGCTTCTACCTCACCTCGTGTGCACCACACAGCACCAGCTGAGACATGAGGTGACGGTGAAAGCAATGTATGCTGATTGGCAGGCAGGTGCCTCATGCCAGCTGGCAGATGGTCCTGAGCAGCTGATGTGCATCGAGCCTTCAAGCAACAGCAGGACAGAACAAAATCCTATTGGTGGAACACATGCAGCTGGATCACTCATTGTTCCAGTTGAATGAATTCTGGCGTGTCTCAGCAAATTAGGGTAGCCTGCAGACATCAAAACCAAAATTGTACTGCATGTAGCTGTAGCTGCACCTGCCAGGCTGTATGCCTGCATAGACTGTAGTACTGCTGTTTTCCAAAGCAGGGTGTCCTGGAGTGGTGCAAGGCAGTCTGCTTGCCAACTAACCAGACCGTCAAAATACAGGGATGACTGTCAGTATGTGTTGGTTGAGTAATGATTATTACCGAAGATCCCTGCGGATCCTTCAAATTGCCAACATGGTTGTTTGCGTCAGCCGATGAGCCAGCGAGTACGAGGAAATCAAGTTGTACCATGGTGATACATTTGACGCAGAGTGCATCACAGCACTGCTGCTGTCATTGTACAGTCATGCCAGGGTGTGCAAGGCATGCATGCATAATGCATAAGAATGCAAGTTGGAGGCTATACTCTCAGTCATAGTGAGTAGAGCTGCTGACTTTGCAAGCTGCTGAGTTGGCAAGCTGCTAAGACAGATCTGTCTGCTGCTGGCTGCTGGGTCAGAGTTGAAAATTTGGAGGCTGTGTCAGTGGTTATACCTAGAGAGTAAAGAGGAAGTTTCTGTGGAGATCGGTCAATGTAGTTTTACACCTCCAGCATACCATCGTTAGTGCGGTACGTCATGCACTTACATCTCTAAAGGGACGTCCGACATGTCGACATTCAGCAGGTACAAATGCTAACTGACATTGTGCAAACAACCATTTATCAGTCATCCACAACACAAATCAGGCAGCATCAATTCATCACCTGATCATGGCAAAAGAGACTTGCTCAGTCGAGTGAGGTTACTCAATGTCCTCAAACCAACAAGGTGATATGTACACATGTCTGCATACAACTCTTATGACACTTGATGTACCAGCATGTCTGCTCAGTCAGGTCCTTGCTTCCAACCAGCCTAGGCCTCTACGGGTTGTGCAGACAACATGCCACCAGACGGCCGACAACAATAGAAAATGAAAGAGCTCAAAGCAGCATTGTGCCAGCTGAAGGTATTTGCACACCCAGCTGTGTAAGCTCACAGGTGCACATGCACCAGCAACTGCCTATCCTCATCCTCAGAAGACCGCCATGTGCGGCAGCTGTGTTGCTCCCACACTTGACCACTCCAATGCTGAGGCAAACACACAACAACCCGATGCCAAGTAGGCAACAGCTGGACTCCCAATTCTTGTTTACATTTAGCACCTGGCTTTAGTGTTTGATGCAGCAGGACAGGGTACTGATTGCACTGGTGCATATGGGTCCTGGTCAACGACCTGCTGAACATGTTCATCAAAGTATGTCCACTCTGCTGTCATGGGTTGTCTTTTGCCATGGCCGTGGTGTCCTCTCTGTTAGCTTCAGCTCAGATTACAGCACTCGGATCAAGCACCTCATCCACAAGAGGAAGATATGAGTACAGGTGGATGATGCACATGGCAGCTAGCATCCTAGACAGGATCTGCAGCAGAACACAAGCCTGGGTGGTCGGCAGAAATGCAGCTCAAGTATTGAGGCAGAGACAGCTTCAGGCATCAGGTTGACTGAGTCAACTGGTAGCAAGACAGCCAGTCAATCCAATTGCGCAGCGCATACAAGGATAACTACCTGCATCAAGCAAGATGCCATTGCTGGCACATGTAGGTATGCTTGTGTATATAAGGCAATCCAGAAGCATGCACACCTGCTGTGCATGTAATTGTCAGAAGTCAGGCACTCCAGGTAGGCAGCACCATGACAAGGATTGGGGTTAAGCTGTGTTCCCCCTGCTCACCCAGGCCAGTGCATGTCCCAGGCCTGTGGTCACCCCAGCAACCCTGCTGCCCTGTTTTGTTGAGCACCTGAGCTAGGTTGCAAGCTGAGGCATGTCATAGTGTGAATGCATACATGGATGCTTGCCCTTGCACGCCTTCATCATGTATCCTTGCCGCTGCAGCTCAACTGCACCCCATTTTGTGAAGTACAGGCGCCAGATGTACAGCATATGTTGTGTTTGTTGTTCAGAAAATTCTGGGTATGTCTGCAGTGGCCCATGCAACACTGATGTACAACCAGCAGAATGTTGATGTTGTGCAATACTGCGATCAAGATGTACAGACGTTTCAGTGCTGTGTAAGCTTCAAGCTATGTTTCTGCTGCCAGACAAATGGCATTCCCTGTGTGTATGCAAGCTCAGCATGAGGACACAGGACTGGCAACATAGAGGGCCTGCAGTGCAAAGATGAACATGACACAGACCGCCGTCAAAGCATTCCAGGCGCGAAGACACGGGAGATAGTTGATCTTGCTGTCATCTGGGAAGCGCAAGCACCTAATGGATTCTTGGTATGAGGGGAAAGTGGTATGAGGGGAGTGACAAGCCTGCAACACAGCACAGTATGTGAAGATGAGTATGCAAGACTATGCTGCTGATCAGCCCCGGAAAGCTGATCAGCCCAAAAGGGGGTTCCTTCAAGGGGGGAATCACGTGGCTTATTTCTTCTACAGATTAAGAGCCCTAAATTAGACACAGGCCGCTATGGCAAAGATCGTCAACAATGCAACAGAGAGGACAGGGTCTGTCTTGTGTGCATGTCTGGCTCAGTTGAACATGAACACCATTTCCTGCCTGACTATTCCGCATACAGTCACATACGTCAGCAATACAGCCAGATTTTCCACCAGTCTTCATCTTCAGTAGCAGCTTTTCTGGCTACTGACCAACCCAGTGTGGTGGGCAGATGTATCTCAAGACTCCTTTTGCACAAATGTATCTCAAGACTCGTTTTGCACAAAGACAGTCTTTTTTGGCCAGTCCACTGTTAGCTTGGCGTCTGAACTTTGTAGAGCCAGATGAGTGTGGAGCATATGGCGTCGTAGTAGTAGCGCCCTCCTTCATTACAGCACTACTTCAGCACTACTTCAGCAATTTCTTTGGTGCTTCATTGTCAAAAATTGCCGTGAACATTTAGTGCTTAGTGTAAGTTGTCTTCCCAGCTATGGTCTGTTGACTCGTCCTGAAAACAAGAAAGGTAAATTTATCGATTGATGGAATGGGATGACCAAGAGCCCTATGTTAGGGTGCAGACCCAATTCTGCATCCAAAATAAGCAAATTAGCAGCCCTAAGCTCATCAGCGTGCAGAACCCCAGTGCAGAACCTCATGCAAAGTCAAAATGCCGTGCCGCCTGGCTTGGCCTTTTCTCATGAATCGCTGCGAACTGACCTGAACTTGCCAGGCACACAATTTGCAGTACTAAAGCACACATCATCGTTCAGTTTGCCCCACGGCACCGCAAACGCCAAGGAGCCATGGAGGCTGCGACCCCAGAGAGGGTGTCAGAGCTCGACGGCTCAGCTCCCGAGGGTACCGACTATGCAAACTACTTCTGCACTTACGCTTATCTATATCATCAGGTATGCGCAGGCTCCATCGCCACCCTATTGGGCTTCCCAAACCACGTCTTGATCAGTTAGCGACTGCTCTCGTCCGTTTGCGTTCCCAAACAACGTCTTGATCAGTCAGCAACTTCTCTTGTCCATGGCGTGAATATGGGAGGCACAACACTGTCAGCGTCTGCGGCTTTGCAGAAAGACATGCTGGAAGACCACAAACGTACCGGAGCTTATTACGCGGCAATACGGCAGAACAGGAGACAGTTTGAAGGCAAGGTAGTTCTGGATGTTGGCACCGGGTCTGGAATTCTTGCTATCTTTGCAGCTCAAGCAGGAGCAAAGACAGTATATGCTGTAGAAGCCACTTCTATGGCCAAGCATGCCAGAAAACTTGTGGAAGCGCATCAGGTGCTGCCACATAGTTGGCTTGTGCTGTTCATTGTGAAATTTGACACTATTGTGATGTACATGAGTAAGCATGATGCAGGTTGCCTGCCAGCACACTACCTTAATGATATGCTGCTTACCTCTACTTTGATGTGCAGCTAGGCCATGTCATCAAGGTCATTCAGGGTGTCGTTGAATCTGTAGAAATACCTGAGAAGGTGGACATCATCATCAGTGAATGGATGGGATACTTTTTGCTGCGCGAGTCCATGCTGGACTCAGTGCTGGTAGCTAGAAACAAGTTCCTGAAGCCAGGAGGAGCGCTCTACCCCAGTCATGCTCGCCTCTATTTTGCCCCAATTCGCTCTGGTCAAACACAACAGAGGCTTGCTGACTTTCAGGTGACACTGTTGGCTGTTTGCTCCCCACACACATGTTGCACAAGCAGGTGGGGTGTCAAGATGGTTGCTGCATAGCTGCATGTTATGGACGACCTTGACATGCTTAGCACCTGCATCTGACAAGTTGCTCATCATGTGCCTAACAGTCGTGACTGTTACCCCTACCAGGTCACAATGGTGACTCACATGTGAACCTCATCAGCTTGCAATCCCTGCAGAACTCAATGGGTGGCTGGGGCGACTTCCTAGGTGACATGCAACGCTTTTATGGAGTCAAGCTAGACTGCCTGAATGATGAGTTCAGGCAGGAGCAGCAGGAGTATTTTATGAGCACTAGTGCATGGGCAGACATACACCCCAGTCAGCTGCTTGGGCCTCCAGCCTGCTTCAAGCATTATGACTTACTTACAGTGACCCTGGAAGAGATAGCTGCACCTCTGCAGGTATGGTGCGGTCTTCCCTCCACACTTTGCAGATATTCAGCAGAGCATTTGTGTGGCGTGTACCCATGCTGCACTGCCAGCTTGGTTTTTTGACACCTGGACATGTGATGTCATTTCCTGCCACTGATAAATGAAAGCTCCAAGCCGTGTGCATGATTTGGCTTGCAAGTGTGTACCATGTATGATACTTGTAGATGGTGCATCACTGTAGCAAACTGCATTGTTGTTGTGCAGGAGTGTTTTCAATTGGAAAAGTATGACCCGGGTACAGTTGATGGCTTTGTCGGCTACTTTGATGTACTGTTCAAAGGTTCCAAACAGAACCCAGCCGATGTGGAAATCCTGCTCAGCACAGCTCCAGACCCAACAGGGGCCACCCATTGGGGTCAGCAGAGCTTCACTGTCTGGCCTGCAGTTGAATGTGCCCCTGGGGACAGGATAGAATGCCAAATTGACGTTTCACGAAGAAAAGACAACCATAGACTGATGGATGTGCAATTGAAGCATCAAGTGAAAGGACCCAGTGCTCTTGCACAGAATGCCCCTGCCAGGGTCAGCAATTACAGGATTGAGTGATGAGTTATGTGCTTTGTGTTCAGTCATCTGTGGCCTCTGTTGGCATGTATTGTCTGCAGAAGCATGCACATTTGTAACTCTGACAACAGATCAGGATCAGCTGTCAGTTATGGACACACAGATCATCATGTCATTTATGGACACACAGATCAGAATCAGTGTGTCCGTGAATTTGCAAAGTCTTTGGTCAGCGCAAGCTGTCTTCTTCCCATATTGGCAATATGATATTGCTTTGTGGCTGGCTCAATTTTTGCAGCAGGATACACCACCTAGATCCTCTGGTATAAATTGTGGAATACATTTGCCTCAAGCTCGAAATATGCGATTAAATATTGTGTCATGCTGCAAGTGCAGGTTGTGTATTTATTCTGCTCAAAGTTATACGATGGCTGTTTGCTCGAATCCTCTGTGTCTGGTTTAGTATTTGAAACAATCTTGTACGCAGACTTCATTCCTGTTCTGATTGCACGTTTGCCTGAGGTAGGTTTTTATGCAACAGCATGTCTGTCAACCAAGTACACTGCGTGGTAGACTGTTTTCACATGTGCTGCGCATCGGTCCGTTGCACATTTGCTGCGGCTGAGACTCGAGACGCCTGGACGCATTGTCTGAACTCTGTAATGTGTGACTGCGCACAGTCGGTCTAGTCGAATTGCATTTAAACACATTTGTCATTGCTTAGGTTTTACCTCTGCTATGGATGTGGTTTGACTTTGCTGGGAGCATGCTGCCTCGACAAGCTGAAGGTAGGGGTCGGCAAATGTGTCACGAAGGATGGAGCCTGGGATAGCGAGTGGTTGGTCGTAGAGTCACTTATGTCAGCGTCCTGTAATATTTTCCGTGTCAGGTGTGCGGATGCTGGCAACCCACTCAGTGCCCGCTCCCGCACCAGTTCATGTCTGCATTCGGCTAACAAGCTGCATTACGTGTATGTTATGTGAGTCGCTGGCCGCCACAGAGAGGTGAAAGCTGGCCTACAGCACAATTCGAGCAGGCTTGCTCTGTGCAGGAAACCAGTCAGGCCTGCAGTCAAGAGCGGTCGAGCTGTAGTGTCTCGAGGTGACAAACTCTTCTGCATTTGGACTGCACTGCAAATCACCAGTGAGAATAGCAATTCTTAAGCTTGCAACAACAGGTGCTTGCCGCGTCTGCGCTCAAGCAAGAAATGTAAAAGCCAGAAAGCCAGCAGCTGGCAGCACACATGGCGATTCAGGCAGCAAAAGTGGGCTAGGTATTGCTTAGGCCCATAAACGGCTGTTTGTGGCTATGGTGAACTCTGTAGCATCAGCAACCGCACATGGCCAAGTCATTGTTTTGGCATGCAATCTATTTTCATGTGTTTTAGGTCATGACACAGAGCATGTATCAGTGCAAAAGACAGTGCCTCTCGTCAGCACACCTGCAGATGCTGACCTTGAGCAACATGAGGTCAGTCATGACTGTCAATGATGTCTGCAGACTTCTGCCCGTCACCAGCTGCCATGTCTCTGTGTGATGCCGCAATGGTGAAATAGAGAAGAGTATTTCCTCAACCTGAGTAGTTTGACTGTAGAAGGCTACACTTGTTTATCGTGTGCTGCTATTGCCTTCAGGCTGACATGCAGCAATTTGACAGAATGCACACATTTGAGTATGACCATGTTTGTTGCATGTTGCCCAAGGTCCTGCGTAATGCATCTGAGGGTGGCAATTGTCTGACAACAGGGCAAGTTTTTTGATGCGGTGGTCAAAGTGTACTGCATCCATACAGAACCAAACTATTCACTACCATGGCAGCGGAAACGGCAGTACAGCTCAACCAGCAGTGGCTTCATGGTCAAGAATGAGGAAGGCCAGCGGTGTCTGCTGACCAATGCCCATTCTGTAGAATACCATACACAGGTCTGTTGTACCTGGCTCAGAAAAACGTCGGTCAAGTCAACGGCCGGGAAGAGCATTCACTTTGCAGATTGTGTTATTCCGGCGTGCATGCTAGCTGCTGTTTCATCATCGCCCTCTCACACAGGCCTCATTTGATTGAGCCAATCTGTACGGATTGCTCAAGTTTTAGCATGCTGTGTAACAAACACATACATGACTATGGTAGTGCATGCAACTGTGCAGCCTCTGATTGGTCACTATGGTGTGCTGCATCGCTCTCTGGTGCTTCAACCATCTGTCCGCCACACAGGTGAAGGTGAAGAGAAGAGGGGATGATCAGAAGTTCATTGCTGAGGTGCTGGCTATTGGCATTGAGTGCGACATTGCCTTGTTGACGGTCAAGGACGAGACCTTCTGGGAAGGCGTCAAGCCACTCTCTTTTGGACCCCTTCCTCGCTTGCAGGTGCTCTGCTAGGTTTGCCACTGCGTAAGCATATCAAATGACTGTGCACACTTGAGTAAATACAGAGCCTTCAGCCAAGCCAGATGTGCAATGCACTTGCATGGAGCAGGGGTGACGGCTGACAGGTGACGCGTGGCAGACAGTGGGCCTGCAGATTGGGCAATCCATGCTTGTTGTCATGCACCATCTGTATGGTTGACAGCATTTGGAGTCCTTGACCGACACTGTCATTGTTGCAGGATGCAGTGGCTGTTGTGGGCTACCCAATTGGAGGTGATACCATCTCAGTCACATCTGGTGTGGTGTCACGCATAGAGGTCACCTCCTATGTGCACGGCAGCACAGAGCTACTGGGTGTCCAGATTGATGCCGCCATCAACAGTGGCAACTCTGGTACCACTTGTCTATGTCACCTCCTGCAGCAGCCCACCCTTGCTGCCTAGTGACTGTTGCTAGCGTATTGCTCAGGGACTTTGGCGATTCCACAGTCCACTGTACACTGGGGGACTTATCAACATGACACATGTGATTGATCTTGTGACAGGTGGGCCTGTGTTCAATGAAGTTGGGGAGTGTGTGGGGATCGCTTTCCAGTCTCTCTCTGGCAGTGATGCAGAGAATATTGGCTATGTCATTCCCACACCAGTCATCCAGCACTTCCTGACAGACTTTAGGTATGCTCATCTCATAATTTGCAGGTGTCAGGTGACTGTGGCGTGCCTGCCAAACATCAGAAAGCCCTGAAAAGGCTGCAGTCATGTGCACACGCAAAGCATATCCCAGTAGCAAGCTTATCAGCTGTGACTCAACACATGCATTGCATTGTATGCAGTCGCATGTGCATCAACAATCACATTCATCAATGAAAGCTTGAGCCACTTGTTTTGCTATTGTTGTGCTTATACGATCACATGCGTTTGCCATGTCAATATTCCTCTCTCATCTTTGGCAGAACTCTGCAGGTGCAGCTGGGACAGCTATGCACAGTCACACTCAGTATGCATTGAGCTGCTTTGATGGTGGATGAAATTTGCAGGCGGAACGGCCAGTTCACAGGCTTCCCAGTGATGGGCATGAAATGGCAGCGAATGGAGTCCCATGCCTTGCGCTCTGCTTACAAAATGAAGAAAGAGCAGAAGGGCATCCTGGTGCGGCATGTGCAGCCGACCTATGAGACAGCTAAGCACCTGAAGCCTGATGACATCATCATGCGCTTTGATGGCATCCAGGTGGCCTCTGACGGCACTGTACCCTTCAGGTCTGCCCTTACTGCCCTGTCATGACCCGCTCCTTATCCCTACCCATGCCCCTCCCCCTTCACCAGGTGGCACTAGCAGCTTGCTGGCAAGGTCTGCTTCTGACAAAGCATGGGAGTATGCCGCTTCTGGAGCTCTGCTTCATGTGAGCCTTGTTGCAGCAGTAGTTGCAGCACATAGCAGTGTGCTCATTGGTTCAATGTTTTAAGGCCTTTGGGACAGACATGTGTTGACACATATGCAACCATGCTTGGAACGATACTACACTCCATCAGAACAGCAGCAAAACGTTTTGTTGCAGCAGCGTTAGCCTCAACCAAGTTGAGCTTACCTGGTAGCAGGGTTGGGCTTGAGAATTGTGCCACCCTCCCTCTCCTGTTTGCTTCCAGTGGCCCTGGGCGGGATGATATCTTTTAGGGTCAAATGTTGGTGTCACTACATCAGATGTGGTGACCCATTGTTCACGGCCAGGCCTGCTTATCTGGTTTTGTGATCTAACAATATATGCAGTAAGCGTCAGTGTTTCAACTGCACACACGTGTATATTAACGGCAGCAGAAGCTGAGTACATGAGCGAGGCCCCAGTCAAGCTATTAGAACGACTGATGCATGGTGAAAGACTGGAACCAGATGAACAGGTATCTCCTACATGCTGTTGATGCATGAGCCACTCCTGCTATTCCACTCCTGTGATGTGCATATTGGCACTGCCACCTTACATCTGTGACAAAGTGTGCCTTGAACTCAGCAGCTAAATATACAAGCTGAGCTGCAATGACTGCCACAAAAGTGCTTGTTTGCTGCCACTTCACACTATTTTGCACAGCTGTAGCATGAGGAGTGGCAATGCTGTGCAGGTGGTTGTCCTGTCTCAGGTGCTGGCCTGCGATGCAACTCTGGGGTATGAAGATTACTGCAATGTGCAAGTGCTCAAGTTCAATAGCACACCAGTGAGGAATCTGAGACACCTCATTCAGCTTGTGGGTGACTGCACTGCACATTATATGCGCTTTGATTTGGCCTACAAGGTATGGGACTTTCGCTAAGCACATTAGCTTTAGCAATGGCAATGCAGCAAGAAAATACACATATATAATGGTGCACCGTTCATGACCAGGCACATTTGGGCTTCCTAAGCATGCCTCAAGCATACAGCTACTGTACTTGCAATGAAGCCAATGCCACTTGATAAGGGTGTGGGCTACAAACTCAGCATGTGCCTGAACGGAAACATCCATTTCCATTTCAGGCCTCTGCCTGAACATGTGATCATGAATGCAGGAGGTCGTGATATTGAAAGCAGCTACGGTAAAAGAGGCCACTGCAAGCATCCTAGAGCTGCACTCGATCCCAGCTTCAGTATCAAAAGACCTGTCAACCCTTTCACCAGAAATGCAACATGGTCTGCCACCTGCAGCAGATATAACGCATGTTGGGGACAGCTGAAGGAGACATGCAGCATTCACATCACCGTATAGGAGCGGGTCACAGTACATGGCTCCAGCACGGCACTGTTTTCAACTCGGTCGATTCTGTGGGTCCCTTGAGCCCTCTTTTGAGGATGCTTTTTGGAAAAGACATCTGAGACATACACAGACAGCTGCGTTTCGAACAACACCATGCTTAGAAAACAAGTATTGTGTCCATTTCGAGTTCAAACTAAACTTTGTGTCAGCTGCTGTCGGACAACACTTGTGTTGATCAAGTCAGTCAATGTAGGGTATGGGTCCTGCTGCCTGCAGGAGTTGGAGTAGTGTCAGGCCCTGTGACGTCGATGCTTTTTCTGCAAGATGCCAAAATTCACGCATGGGTGCCAATGCTGTTCACAGCAGTGTCTTAATGCTGTGAGCCATCACAGTCGTACGACATTCGCTAAATGCATCTCCTGCGCATTGGTTCTCACTAAGCACAGCGCATCTGGCGCCACAGACTCCACCTGCGTGGCTGAGCAAATGCAAGTGCCATAAACTCTTTACAGTCGTGCTAAAAAATCATAAACTTTGACACCATTTTGCTTGACAGGGTTGCAGCCTATGCATTGATTGTACTGGAACATGATTGCTTATTGTAGCTGTCAAGAAATGCCAGAATTGAAGCCTCACCGGCTCCTGTAACCGACCGTCTGTTACAGGTCAATCGCGATCCAAGTGCCTGATATATACTGCCTGGTTACGTAACCAGGCGCTATCAAGTCGGCTCAAAGGTTACTCTTGAATGTGCATGTATACATAAGGCAACAAAAGCAACTTAACATTGTGAGATCCAAGCCAGCATCAGGCTGTTAGTTGCAGCAACACATTTGGACAGTTCGATTTGTTCTTGAGACATCAATGAAATCGTCATTGGGTCATCGTAGACTATATTGGCAGTTTTGATTCCATGGAATGAAAGGGGGAAACGCAGTTCAGCGAGACAATATTGATTTTTGTACATATGTCAAGCCTCTAAGAGTTAACTACTAATGGCAATGGCGCAAAGCACATTTGTCTTCCACAACACTAGGACCCAGGCATTTTTTCAAGCTCTGCAAATCAGTGTATCCTTGGGAAAGTGTATGTGGATCCAGTCTATCAAGGAAAGCACATTTGTCTTTATAGCAACTTAGTCCACATGTCAAACCAACACCGGGCACTGCTGTCCATCCCAGCACTGGCCATAGTCATACTTGATCAGCAAGAGTACTTGCTGCAGTACTCACAGGGGTACGCGAAGCTACGTGATTGCAGAAGACAGCTGCAAGTACTGACGCATGCGCTCGGATTGCCTGATGTACCTACACTGAATAAGCGGTTCTCAGAGGGCTCATAGCAGTCAGGGTGATAGCAGTCGGGCGATAGAAGTCAGCATGTTCAGCTCACATGTGCTGCATGCTGCATGCAAGATATGATGGCTTGGGCTGCTTCTGAGGTGCATCTGCAAGTTCCTGAATGCATGCGCGCCGCTGTGTGGCAAAAGGCTGTTGCTGCACCAATTCAGCAGCACTGTCTTTGCCAGAAAGACACACATGCATGCAAGACACATTTCGGTGGTTGCTCAAGGCTACTCACTGGACAGCAGAGGAGGCACAATTTCTAGCAGTTATATCGTGTCAGATTGTGTATTTACTCTGCTCAGACTAGTATGATGACTGTTAACTCAAATGCTCTGTGTCTGATTCGGTATACGGAGCAAACCTTGCTTCCTCTGCAGTCATTTACACGAGCGCGGCCTTGCAGCCATCTGCTCGTATGGGGTAGGCAAACGCGACACGTGTTGAAGCTGAATTTGCATACTGACATTGTTGTCTTTGTCTGCCTGCCTTGGCACCAATACATGTGTGGTTCCCACAGGACTATATTCTGGTAATTCTTGGCAAGAACTGTAGATCTGCATGTTATGTCCAGCAATGCCAGTGTCGCTGCCCGCTCGTGAAGGTGTTTTGTCCCATCTACATTGTGGCATGAATTGATTCACCAACCTGGACAGGCGAAAAGGAAACGCACCTGTTCTTGGGAGTAGCACAGGCTGGGAATCTGGTCATAGGCACGCAGCCATCTTGGCTGGCATTCTGCATAATGAGTCTGTATACAGTGGGTACACCAAAAGTGTTGATCTTCTGGTCGAAGACACCATGGAAAAGGATTATGTGGCATGAGACCAAGCCAAAGATGAGCTTAGCAGACCAGGTTAAGGGATATAAGTACATCATCAATGCAGATGTGCACTGTGCAGCTTTGCGCATGCGCCAGCTCATTCTCTTGTCCTTTGGGTAGAATCAAACCAGATTGAATGGTTGTATCCACTGCTGCAACCCGTTGCGCACTATGTACCAGAAAACAAAAGTCCGATTTGTTACACAGGAAGCAGCCCATAACCCTTTGCCTGACCTCATAGAAAAGATACCATGAGCTGAAACAAATATCCAAACCATGGCAAGCATTGTGCATAATGCAAACAAGTTTGCAGCGACCCATTTGGCTGAACACGCCTTATTGTGTTATTCATTGCAGCTGCTGGCTGATTATGCTGTGATGCACATAAATTGAAAAACATAGTCAAAACCGGTGGGTTCAAACACATACATGAACATACATAAGATGTTGTGCACTTGTTGCAGGGACCGTCAGTAATCGTTTGGAAGTGCGATGCGAAGCGGAAGTCTGTGTTCAAGAGGCGGTCATTCCGATCACAGCAAGTCAACAGCACACCCTTTTTGTGCACCGCATCACTGGCTCAGCACAGCCCTAGGCAGGTTGAAGAGCACGATTGAGCCTATTTAGAGAGCTTCCTGTTCATCCTGGATGTGTTGGCCCACCCCAATAGGGGCAAACTCCGATGACTTTCGTTAACCTATCCGGAAACTCTGTCGCAGTCGATTCCATGTTACACAGGTCCGGCGCATTCGCTTCTCCAAAAGTACAGCTTGAGCCATAAATTTAGGTCTGGACCATTGCATTGCTGGAGATTGCAATGTACATTGTGAATCCCATTTGTGGCTGCATCCTGAGTCAGCACGCCCTTGAGGATTGCACAATCAAATTTGAAAGCAACAGCTT
>JAABUK010002799.1_pt1 | contig 30684 bp, 34 predicted proteins | sample 5559141 | NCBI WGS metagenome assembly JAABUK01 (sample SAMN10711869, study PRJNA513367) | rock metagenome | isolation source: Antarctica rocks | place: Antarctica: Victoria Land, Pudding Butte nord | collected 2016-01-03
CGAGCAGGTTAGAAAGCCCATGGTGGTAACCTTTTAGCATAAACGAAAACTCCTTCCCTGTTCTGAGACAACGAATAGACCGCTCTCGAATAACGAAGCTTGCGCCTGGATCGGGGTAGATCATATGGCGAAAGCTGCTTGCAATGTGAGTCGCTGATATCCTTGGGGGCGCTTGGCTTCATTGGTGCCCTACAGGGACTTACGGTGCCTGATGAATCTTGCGGAGGAGCCACGTAGGACAACCTGCAGCTAACACAATGCGCGAAGACGGAGAGCGTCAGGGGCCGGAGACTCCGCCCGTAGAAGCTAATGATGAGTCCTTCTGGATCACTGGCTAATCAATAAGTCTAACTTTTGTAACGAAATATTAGCTGAACACTATGGCGGCAACAGCGGCCCTAAGATGACCAAACATCGTCGAACTGAATGCATGGTCAGCACACCGTCATGTTTTGCGACTGGTCGTTTAGAGCACTAAATGTAAAGGTGAACCTCATGCTATCTGTCTCTCCGTTCGGCTGAGTGTGGCTTCAGCAGCCCTTTCAAAAGCAGCCTACCAAATGATCGCCGCCAGCGGCGGAGCGAATATTTGCTGCGGAACCTGGGATACGTTTACCACAAACGAACAGAAAAGAAAACGTGGAGCAAGTTGAAGTGCTCCACGAAGGTGCATGCAAAGGCACCTTGAGTCTTGTTGAACCTCGATGTTCTTGTTGCAAAAACAGAGCCAGATCCAAAAGTCTCAACGCTACGAAGTGACAATCCATGAGGGAGCTTTGATGTTGGTATCGTAGCTATCATGAACGCCACACAATGAACCTTTCTTCCCTCCGAAGCTTTGCCAGCCAAAGCCCGCATCGGATGGTGCACGGGGATCCCGTGAGAGCAAGCGTGTCGTCTGACGGGGAACACTTACCTTTGCAGCTAGACGATGTTCCAGACGTCCTCAACAGCGTTGCAGAATTTGCCACACGCCACGCTAGCACTCAGGCTGTAGTTGCTTATGCTGATAGTGTCGTCCTTGAGGCCGTCTGCAAAGTCGTCCTTACCTTTGGCCATGGCACCAACGAAAACGCACACGCTTTGTTTTGGCCCTATGTCCTTAATGTAGTCCTTGACCCGAACAACGTCGGCGTCGTAGCTGAGTGTGACCTTACGGCAATTTGGCGGAAGATGATCCGTTATGGGATTCTTGATGACCTTGAGTAACTTTTCTTGCGAATTGGTAGAGCGAATAGAGAGCCGATGTAGAAGTTGGACCATGAGACCAGCAAAGCGCTTGAATGTGCGAGGAATCCGGACAGTAGGGCTGACTTCGATGAGGACTCCTTTTGCAGTATGGATGTAGATCTGGAGTTTCCCCGCTTTGTTCACAGGCGAATCAAGAAGAGTAAGGAGACACTAGGTAACACTCAGCAAGAACCAAGCGGAGTTGAATGATTTTCGGAAGACTTGAGAAGCAAACCTGGTGTGTGATATCTGGTCTTGCGTCACTTATATCTCGGTTCATCTTGCGCATGACCCCAATATGCTCGTCGCTGTTTAAGAGCGAGTACTTCTCGTCTCGCATGTTCCCAGTCCGGCCGCCATGCGATGCTTTGTACGTTTCCAGGCTTGCATGTGAAAGAACGACAACGAGTCTCTGAGAATCCTTGTCGTTGGAAGGGATCGGTATGTGCTGCTCGGCGACGAGCTGGGGAAGCTCAGGTGGAGGGCATGACTGCGTCCCTATGCGGTAATGCGTGAGCGGAGATTATAACCTACTACAGCAGGTCTTCCCTGTATTGATAGCATTGAGTAGACTCAGTCCTTACTTGGTCGCTTTCGCACTCTCTCCTCAGAAGACATCGGTGCCATGCTTTGGACTCGAAGTGCGATTTTCAGCAAAGTACAAGAAAATCACCCGAAAGTCGGCGGGTTGATGATAGAGTGCTGCAACAGCGATGCTTTCGAGTTTGAGATCAAGCGAAGGCTATGTGTGAGTTAATGTGATACAGATGGTGAAATGTTCTATGTTACAATGCAAGGCCAGAATTATGTACGAGAGTGGGTGTGGTAAGAGGTAAGATGGAGTTTCTCCGGGTACGGAGTATTTTGTGGGAGGATTCGCAATTTGATGCCAAGCTTTGCCGGAGTCCGTTCCCCACCAAAAAGCCGTTGGTCGTCGTCTGGAACCTTGTTTATTATTTGGGACTGGGTTCGTGTAATGCTTCATTGCTTCACATCCGTACCAGTGCTCGTGTGAACTCCGCTCCAGTCTAAAACCATGTCAGGAGCATCCTTGACCGCCTCCTCGTTGCTCCCAGGCGATCGTCGCAGTACCTGGAACCGAGAGCAGTGACTCTGCAAGTCGCGTTATCCGAAAAGAAGAAAGCAATGCTGCCTCGATAACATTCCACGTTCGCAATGGAGTCTGCAACGCAGCGTCTGCTCAACGATAAGCTCTACGAAAAGCGAAAGCAAGGTGCTCTGGAGTCAGTCCCACAGGGTCTCCTCAAGCCTCAATGTAGCTGACCTCCGATCCTTCAGCCTCGAACGAATTGTCCGAGAGGCGAGCGCGAATCGGGAGCATGAAAAGATATCCAAGATTGTTGATCAGCTCTGTCATGACTATGCATACGCAGTACATCAGCCACATGCCAGAAATGGTGGGTTGATCGGTCTTGCCGCAGCGTCAATTGCATTGGGCTCCGTAGGTTCCCCCCAAGTTTATACGGCGTATCGTCACCTGAGACATTTGTAGGATGATGTTGCTCGGTATCTCAAGGCAATTGTTCCGCCAGTGTTAGCCTGCTTCCAAGATCAGGACGCCAGAGTCCGATATTATGCGTGTGAGAGCATGTATAATATTGCTAAGGTTGCCAAAGGAGAAATACTACTATTCTTCAATGAAGTCTTTGATGCCCTGTGCAAGGTGCGTGGTGTGCGAAATCTTTGTCTTTACAGCATGTTGACCGTTTGAGAAGCTTGCCGCCGACTCGGAGCTCTCGGTGAAGAACGGTGCAGAGTTGCTTGACCGACTCGTCAAAGATATTGTTTCTGAGTCTGCAGCTACCTATGTGTCTGTTTTACAATCCCCTGAAGAGGCTGTAGCAAGCCCGAAATCGAGCAAAGAGTCTGCCGGATACGAGTCCGACTCTTCGGACCTTCAGACAGCCTTCTCCCTTGCCAAGTTTATACCCTTGCTCCAAGAGCGTATATACGTCATCAATCCATTCACTCGTACTTTTCTTGTATCGTGGGTCACTCTACTCGATACCATACCAGATCTGGAATTGGTTTTCTATCTACCGGCATTTCTTGGGGGCCTGTTCAAATTCTTGAGCGATCCGAACAGGGACGTACATGTCGCAACGCAAGGGGCCCTTGAAAGGTTCCTCAACGAGATCAGAAAGATTGCCAAGATAAAACGTGGTTTAGCGGAGAGCCGTAAAGGACATAATGACGACCAAGCAAAGATTTCTAACTCGAGTGATAGCAGCAGTGTACACTCAGAACGCAGTAGCTTGAATGAGAAGTCTGATGCCATCGACGGTGCCTCTGGAGGCTTTCAAGATGAGAAGAGTGGCCGAGGAGATGGTGACTGGGTGCCCGGACAGGACGTGCAGGTTGACCATCCGAAGATCTTGGAAATACTCGTGGCTTTCCTCGATTCGTCTTCAGGTACGAACCCCTGTCAAGCCCTCCCTTCACCAAAGCTGACATGTGATGTTAGAGGAGGAAATACAACTGACTGCACTCCGCTGGCTTGATACTTTTTTTGAAATCTCCCCAGAGGATATTCTGGCTTTTGTTCCTCGGCTCCTGTCAAAAGTCCTACCGGCGATGGCCAGCGGTTCGGACGTTGTCCGGCAGGCTGCAAATCGACTCAATAGTTCTCTGATGGATCACATTGCATCTCTACCCGATGAAGTCACACCAGAGGATGTCCGACCGCCACCTCTATCTCGCATTCCAACAGGCAATCTCAAAGAACCCACCATCTCGCTCAAGGAAGCCGACACCAAGTCGAGGCGCGCTTCAACCCCCACACCAAAACTACCCTATGCACCAGAGGCAGACCCGGAAGCCAAGAAGGACGAAGATGTGAACGATCAAACGCCTCCTTCATTGGCTTCGCCTACACCACCAAAGCCGGTCACAGACCTAGACTACACAGCGGCTGTCGGCGCCCTCACCTTACATTTTATAAACGAACACGAGGCTACCAGGGTAGCAGCGTTGGCATGGCTTATCATGTTACATAGAAGAGCGCCTAGTAAAGTACTGGCTACGAATGACGGCACATTCCCAGCGCTCCTCAAGACACTTTCGGATCCCGCTGAAGCTGTAGTGACGCGAGATCTACAACTACTCTCCCAAATATCAAAGAATAGCGAGGATGGGTATTTTACTTCGTTTATGGTCAACCTCCTGCAGCTGTTTGGTACAGATAGAAAGCTTTTGGAAACAAGAGGCAATCTCATCATCCGCCAATTGTGTGTCAGCTTGAGCGCCGAGAGGATCTACCGGACTCTTGCCGACTGTTTAGAGAAAGAAGAGGTAAGCAGGTAATCGGAAGTGGCGGACCTGGCACTGATAAGCCATACAGGATGTTGAGTTTGCAAGCATAATGGTTCAAAATCTCAATAATAATCTCATCACGGCGCCTGAGCTTGCGGAATTGCGAAAAAGACTTCGAAATCTAGAGACCAAAGTGAGACTCCACCGTAAATCAAGATTTCAACGTGGACTGACTGGCACAGGATGGCCAAGTATTCTTCGTAGCACTATTTCGGTCTTGGTGCCACAATGCCGTTGCAACCTTCTCCTTGTGTCTCCTCGCACAGGCCTACGAGCAAGCGTACAATCTCCTGCAGATATTGTGGGTGACACTCTAGCGCTCATCAGTTGTTGCTCGCCTAACATGGACAGCGCGGAGCTGGAAATGACAGTCAATATGCTTATCCAGATAGATAAGCTAGTGCAGCTGCTTGAGTCACCTGTTTTCACCTGTCAGTCTTGTTCCCTCGGAGGCTTGAAAATACTGATATTCCCTAGATTTACGATTACAGCTCCTCGAACCGGAAAGATACCCCCATCTTTACAAATGTCTCTACGGGGTGCTCATGCTGCTCCCTCAGTCCTCTGCTTTTGCAGCACTGAAGAACCGCTTGAACAGCGTCAGCGCTATAGGTTACCTTCACATCGCCCCACGAACGTATGTTGCTCCCTGCTCCTCTCACTTTCGGCAGAAGAGCACCGAGGCTAAGCTTGGTAGCGCCCCGCAAACACCTACAGCTCCCTTCGACAGATCGAACCGTCTCAAGCCTCGTGAAGAGGGGGCAATCAAATGGGCAGAGCTGCTTGAGAAGTTTAAGAGTGTGCAGGAGAAGGCGAGGAGGGCACACCGATTGCAAAATCAGGATGAGTGGGTCCCGTCGGCACCCAATGCAGCGATAGAGACGATAAAGGATCAGGCATTACCGGATGTGCCAAGGCAAGGTTTGAGACCGTTAAGTGCTGCTAGTGCTACGCGGGGGATGCCACCCCCGAGTGGTCCTTTGCACAAGCCAAAATCCAGCCTGGGAAACCTGAGCAGATTTGCTGGTGGAGTGGCCGGGAGGAAAGGAAAGAAGTGATCGATGCATATAATCAGCATATGGTCAGCATGGTGGGCATGTCCGATTAGCAACGGCGTTATAGGTGTCAAATAATGCATCGTGTCCTGAAGGAGCAGTCCTCCATCCACGTAAGAATAAGGTAGTACATATCTCCAATAGAGTTCGGCGATACAGCGTCTTAGACCTCAGCCGGCTAGGCAGCCCATGACCAACTTTCACGAGTCCTTCAATATTCTAAAACTATGAATACGTATACGCTTGGAGTTTTAGGTTATTAGCAGTACCTTCAAGGCCGTGACTCCAGCCTCACCACAATCCGCCGCTTTCAAGGGAACCTAGCCTTCAGGCCGCTCCATCTTGTCATTGCAATTCTTCTATCTCATCGAGGATAGTTCCTGTTCATCCGTGGCCACAAAGGCATTCACGTCAGCGTTCCTCTCAGCGGGATTTTCCCCTGCGTACAGCATATCCGAATTGAAATGGAAGTGTCCGAGAGCATCGCAATAGATTACCGCAATACTTTACCGCAATACTAAACTCAGAGAAGCAAACTCGGTGTTCACAGGAGTCCTTGTTGAGGGCTGAAGCGATTTGGCTTGCCTAGAACATTGGAATGGAAGACTTCCAATATGCGATGATTCACTCAGGCAAAGCCATGCTTATGCCGATGTCGCTCATAGGAGCTAAGGCTTTCAGTCTCCTAAGTGATATGATTCAATCTTCTAGATTTTCCAGCATTTGCTTGAGACACTGATACCTAGTAAGCTGGTCATTCAAAATCCAAGGTAGACGTTCAACCTCTCGGTGAATGCATGGTACGTACTGTCATTACTTAAGACTGGCCACCCACTTCTCGATATCAATATGCCCTAGCTTCTTGCGATTCTTCGAAAGTAGCTCTGTTTTTAACGTGACTATCCTCCTCGTTCCGGTAGCCGTCGGTAGGGATAGCATTGCCTTCATTCCCCCAAACATCTCATTCTGCTTCCCGTGGCTAGCAAATAGATGATTGCCATACCGATCTGCTGTTACTGTAAATTTAAACCCCAGTGTACGCAAGGGCCTCGTGCTATCTTCCTCTTCCTCTTCCGCATCCCGCGTTTCGTTTAAACAGCGCAAGATCTCAAGAACAAGATGTCCACTACCCGACCAGAGCGCCCCCCACATTCCTCTACCCCAGACAGCACAGTCTGCAGTCTCGATCACAACATGCCGCAGCCGTCTGAAGACGTATGGAAACATCTTCCCTTTTGTAAAGAGAGGTGATCCCTTCTTTGGATAGCACCTATCTTCTGCACTCCAGAGGTAATGTACATCAGGTGACATGAATAAATCGGGCGCGTAAGGGGGCAGTGGCCCGTGACGGCCGGCCGCGGGTGCGGGCGATGTCAGGTCGATTCTGTATGTGTTGGAATAGAGGAGGGGAAGCGCTTCGTCGTAAACCTGCTTGCTAACAACGAGAATTTGCGGGTGCATATTGAGAGTCGAGGGCCGGCCATGTGGGGCACGATAGAGGGTCATGGCTTCATTGGCAGTAGGACAGAGAAGTTCGCAGAAGATTTGGTTGCGAAGCTCAAACGGAAGATCGAGTAGGGGAGAAAGAGATGTTGCGGTCATGGTTATGGGACGGTCTGGTGCAAAAATTTGACGGAATACTTGAAGTCCCTGCTACCTAGACAACACAGAATAGGCGTCAGCAGTAAGTACAGGGTGAATGTCTTGGGAGAGCCCCTGAAAATGATAGTCGAAGCATTGGGAACGATAACATCTAGATTCAAGCTTTGGGTGCCGAGCCGGAGATCTAGGCCCTAAGGTAGGGCTAGAATCTCCACACTAGCACCATTAGAGTCTATGAGCACATGGTATGTACTGCACTCAATGCTCTTTACAATGATCTATTGTCCCTTTTTTCGTGTGCCGTACAACTCAATCTTTTCGCCATGCCAGATCGTACGTTATTCTTTGACTCGCCTATCCGTGTCCGAATTTAGCGGTTCATAGCGGGAAGCTACATGCCTGTCTACTATAACGTCGAATGAGTCCAAGGCTACGGGAGGATGATTGGGATTTTACGCCCGTGATAGACCTCATCTACTCCCTTTCCATCAGAGAAGAAGCCTATGTACAAATTAAACATGCACAGGATTTATCAAGTCCCTTGCCCAAGGAAACGATCATCTCTGAAAACCGGAATGGGTTCGAGCAAAACGCACGGCTCGGTGATTTCGACAAGATTTGGCAGTACCTTGGCCAGCCACTCGATTTACTGCCTCCGAAGGTCTCCCCGATACCTGTGGAAGGATCCATTGCTGGATTAGGGGAGAATGGCGTTGACGAGCAATCTCCCTTGAAAGAAGTCCGGTGGCGAGACCAGGTTGAAGGTGCAGACCTTGCAGACAATGACGAGAACGATGATTCGCGCGACCTGTTATCGATGACGAAGGCACAAAGGAAAAAGGCAAGGAGGAAGCAAAGACACAGGGAGCGGACAGAAGTCTTGACGGATGGAAAGGTTCCTCCAAGCGGTAGCGAGGATGAATCAGGAAATGATACCCAGGCTACGAACACCCCGAACAGGCAAGCCGTCATATACAAAATACTTCATGGGACATCGACCCCAGAGACTACCACTAGCCGCTTGCGATTGGGGAAGATATCCAGATCTGAAAGTCTCGGCGACTCTGGAGCATTGGCTGTAGCGTTCAGTCCTTCAGCCAAGCAGGCCATTAAAATACTCAAACCACAAAAAGAAAACATATTCGCAGTTGCAGCAGCGAAGAAAGCCAATTTGATAGCCATGCTTACTGAGACCTTCATAGACGAAAGGCAGTATCTCAGCAATTATTCTTTATTACAACATGTCAGCACCAACACCAAAGATGCGGAAGAAGGTATACATGTCTTTGTCGATGCTTCGAATGTACGTCATGACCCCACAATGAATCGTGTGTATAGTTATTGACCGGCATGGCCAGATAATGATCGGCTTTCACGATTCCCTTAAGTTGTCGCGTGGCCTATCCATAAGCCAACGAATACGCCGTCAGCCCCTTTCCTTCCAGAACTTCTCACTCATTCTTGAACGCGGACGTCCCACGGCCAAACGGATAGTCGTAGGCTCCGACAACTTTCCCGCCATTTCGGAGGCCAAAGCCATTGGCTACGAAACCAACATACTCGATAGAGTACACAAAGCGAAGGAATTAACTCCCCGCCAAAAACGGTTCTCCAACACAAACGGGCACGGCACCGGCACAGGCAGCGGCTCAGAAACGACCGCTGCTACTGCGGTGCAATTTGCGCCGGAGAAGTGGGTCGAGCAGGCAGTTGACGAGATCTTGCATCTGAAAATGATGGAGAGTGTTGTTGACGCTATCGAACCTTCTACAATGGTGCTTGCCACTGGAGATGCGGCCGAGGCCGAGTATTCTGAGGGCTTCCTGAAAATGGTTGAGAGGGCGCTTGGGAAGGGCTGGAGAATTGAGTTGGCGAGCTTCAGACATAACACTAGTGGAGCTTACAAGAGGAAGGAGTTCAGGCAGAAGTGGGGAAATAGATTTAAGATCGTGGAATTGGATGGTTTTGTGGAGGCTTTGCTAGGGATTGAGTGACATATTGTTTTGCTTTAGACCAGTTCTACGGTGTGAACCTCATTCCTTTGCCAGATTCGTGATTTGTATCTCCGTTGCCGTCAACGATCCTATCATCCAGCTTGAACTCAGCCCAACATTTCCCGGTGATTCCGAAGCAAGCGTAAGAGAGGCAAGCTAAGGTCTTGCTGGCTGAGCTCAGCGCGAGAGACTTCCATGCCATCATTTCCCGTCAGCGAGAATATGTCCCAATCCACTAGTGTTATGTAACATTGTCGGGCCTCCAGAGACAAAAGCCATCACAGCGAGGGCGGTACAGGCTGTACCAACCCTTCTCCATTGAAACACGATTCAAGTCGTGCCAGCCTCTTGCATGAGTCCTGCTGGAAATTCCGACGGCCAGACACCCTCTTCGAAGATGAAAGAGGAAAGCTTTTCCAACAATTTCTCATCACAAGTCCATTCGAAGAAACACTCCTCAGAATTTGCAATTCTCAATTCCTGAGGGTGAAACTTCTTCAATGCTCCTTTCATTTGCATATCCTTAACTGCTAGGAAAATCCTGTACCACGAGCCTGTGTATAGCGTGATACCGTCAATGCGTAATGTTTGCAGCGTCTCGCCGAATTTTTCAATTAGAGTGGTGAGATTGACAAAAGTCAGGTCAAAGTCAGAGAGTGACAAAGTCCGCAATCCTTTCCAGTACACTGTGCCAAAAAGGTGGTGCAAGGATACTACAAACCCATTGCCAACATTCGTAACTTCCAGAGTATCCAACACACTACACCAGCTTAAAAATCGGGACAGGTGTCCGGCATCAAGCACCTGTTCAAACTTCTCGTCGTTCTTGCTGTACAGGTTTATGTTTAATCGAGCGATTTCCCGTAGTGCTTGCTTGGCAAAGACCCGATCTCGTGGCGACAATTCGAGGAATAGACAGTCATACGAGCAAACAGCGGTTCCCAAGTCAAGAGTGTCAATGACACACTCACTCATGGCAATAGCCCTTATAAGCATGAGGGCATCTTCCGCGTCATTAGCATCACCATTCCAGCCTGCGCAATCCCTTGCCAGCAGAGTCTTGCTGGCAATATCGGTTACTTTCGATTGCTGATATGGCAGTTTGTTGTTGTTGACAAATATCTCGTCCAGGAAACCATTCGTTATCCAGATCAAGTTCGTGAAGGCGGAAAAGGCAGCTTGTAGAAGGTCTTCGGCCTTGCATCGGAAATCTAGCTGGCTGTTGTAAAGGTTATGATACTCTGCAAATCCAGCGTCCAGCTGCGCCTGAGAAAGTGTCCGTTTCCCATCGACGTCGAACCCCCATGCTTCTCGGCCTTCACCAGTGAATGTAAGATTTTTCACGCAATTTTCGTAGTCCCTCCTGAGGAGCAGATCGGCCGACAGAAGGTTCGAAAAAATCTTCACTGTGTTGACTTTAAGCCGCAGTGTTGGATGCTCAGAGAGGGCTGTCATTCTGGCAAAGCTGTCTTCGTCTAGGTAAAGCCAGACACATTCGAAGATGTAGTCGGCCGCAAGTTCTGCGAATCGTCTGCACGAGAGTCGCATTGCCTTGAGATTCGCGAGAGATAGCTCGTCAAGGATCATATTGGCTACCTCCACCGGAAGGCGATCCATCCTGACTGGTCAATCTGCTTGAACGTGGTAGTACTTCAAGTGAGCAATAAATGATCGGCCTCGTAGATTGTACAGTACTCGAGGCAAGACCTGGGTAACGAAGTCCACTGTGTCAAACTTCATGGACGTGTAGATGAGATACAGCTTTTTTTATAGTGGACAAAATCGTCATTGAAAGGACTTTATGTTGACTAGCTTTGAAATCGAATGATGATCGTTTAAATCGGCGAGAAGTTTGTGTGTTGAAAATCTATAACCAGTAAAACTAGTATGAGGGCGTCATTTTTCTGCATACTTGAGTTGAATCATGCTTATGTGGCAGGTTTTATTGGAGATAACATGCCAATCATTGATTTCTACATACCTACAATTCTATGCTTAGGCCGAAAAGACGTTCACTTCGGTGTCATAGTATCATCGCATTTCGTCTCGTCGTCCGTGTATATTCTCATTTCTCATGGCAATTCCATCTCGCCCCTCAACGCTTGTTCATTGCCACGCCGCCCTTGGACTTGTCACCACTGCACCCATGTGAGTCTCAATACTTCAGTCATAGAGTGTCACCACACCTACGCGTTCCCAGCAGTCTTGCTATGAGTCCCTCCACTCTGAGCACCGCTACCGATCGTGTCAGGCCGGACAGCAGCTTGAAGGTGTATTCCCTACCGTCCAGTACGATCTGTACTATTCACGATACTCTCTTTCAACTTCTGCTGTGTTGACTTGTAGGAGTTGGGAGTCACATCCTCTTTGGTGCCTACATCATGTCAGTGCGATAGCCCTAAGCAGGATGCGAGGCAATATTACGACTCGAACCATCTTTACGAAATGCCTCAGACATCCTTGCTGACAATATAGCCGGTCACACCTAGTCGGAGTATGAATAAGTCGTTTGCAAATAGTGGCTTTCAAGAAGCTACGAGGTGTGTAGTTGTTCATGCTGGCCAGCAACCAAGTGCCTGGCCTCGGCATGACGCAGGGAAACATCAACCCGAAAAGCGCCAGCGCCATAATTGGAGGATCGCGAAGATATCAACGCAGTTATGTCGTGGCAGCTTTCCTATGGACCCATGCGGACGACTCGTCCAACACTGGGCCCGCAACACGAGTCTCGCAAGCAGACGAAGCCGACGTAGTGTCGCTCACAGGACCTCGGCAACAAGGATCAATGTCGAAGCTGAGTTATCATCGTGGATTGCTTCAACCAACCGACCATGGATGGCTACAGGTCTACAACAGCGTTCTCCGCTCCTGACGTCGCACACTTTTGGCAGCGAGTTTCAGCGTGTCAAGTCCACGTTCGAAAATCGGCAATCTCTGGCCGTACGACCAATCCGCATTAGATCTACGAGGCCCCAGCGCCCTAGCATGCTGTCGTGGCTGTCTCATCCCTAAAAGCATGGAAACCAGACTCCAGCAACCAGTCACGCTTCCTAGAGCTCTCTAGCTGGGAGGTCCGCGCGATGCTTCATAGTCTCCATCTGGCTTAGGTGAACTAAAAATGAAATGACCGTCCAATTTCGCTAACCACTAACCTGGTCAGGCGAACAGGGTCTGGCGTCTCCTTGCAACCCCCGTCGCCCGTCTATAATATACGTTTCTCCAGATTCTGCTGTCACCGTGCATAAACAACAGCATCACCTATCTACAGCTTCATCATTCATAATGTCTCATTCCACCAACAACACCTGCATTTCCCTCGGCCAAGGCTGCACCTCCCCTACCAATCTTCCTTCCTACATCGACGCGGCCGCCTGCCTCTGCGGTCTCCTCGAACAGAAATCGTCACTTCCCGTTAATGGCGAACAGATCGAGATGTGGCGGTGTATCGGTAACGCCTCCGCTAACATCAACTCCGGAGGCAATGGCAAATGGTACAACACCAGCCTGCCGAGCCAGGAGCTGTCAGGTATCCACGAGCCTCAGAACTGGGCGGAGAATCCTCCGGATTTGAGCCAGGCATACGTGTTGGAGGATCATAATGGCAAAGCGGCATATGCGAAACTGGGATCCGGCGGCTCACCAGACTTGATTGGTGCCGATGTTGATTGCACTGGCAAGAACGACACGGGATTGTCAGCCATGTACTACGCGAAAGGGAACGGCACTTCGAGTTCGACGACATCCTCCTCGTCCTCTTCCTCCGCAACCTCGTCGGCAAGCGGAACGGCGACTTCAGGGTCCGCGACGACCACGTCCGGCGCAACAAGCTCTGCTGCAACTGGGGCTACCACCTCGGCAAGTACAACCTCGGGTAGCGCGTCGGCACCGAAAGGGACATCTGCGGCGACTCACTTCTCCTTGAGCTCCGCATTGCTTGTGGGAATGGTGTTCGCTCCATTGGTTTCGCTGTTGATCTGATCTGACAGCATGGGATGGAGTCTGGCTAGTGGGCAAGAGGGATTCGACAAGTAAATATGGGGGGACAGACATGCATATTTGGATGTGGCAAAGGCATCTTGATAAATTCAAAGACGGTAATAGAAGCGGCTGGATATGCACGTGAGCCCCACTCTCAAAGACTGGGGATCTGGATCAGCTCACAATCCGAGCCAGTGGCTAAGCGGTTGATTCCCAAGGTACATCGGTATGTAAATACAGGAAGGTGCCTTATCAGGCTTGCACCATTGATACATACATACTTATTAACTTTCTCATTGATAACGGGATCTGGGAGCATTGCCGCAAACGTGTTTTACATGATGCGTCTCAATATAACGCTTGGCCTTCCGACGTTACCGATGTCTCAATGTAGAGGGCAAGACGTGCATTACGATCTTGCCAAGTCTCGATACCAGACTGGAACAGTAAAGGTAAAGGAAGTCAAGACTCAAAGAATAGTGTTGGAATAGTTGGCACAGCTAGCTAGCTTACTTGTGGGACCTTTTCGCCTTCACGGCCGCCTTGGCATTGAGGTCCACTATTGTGCCATTCTCGTCCGAGTTTGTATTGTGCAGCACAATTCACTACCGTTTCTGAACAAGGATTTGTGATTTATTGCAGGAGCCTACAAGGTTCGACCAATGTTACTCATCACAGCAGTCTTGAAGTGATATCCCGCATATTCAAGGGACGGAAAGTCAACATTGCCGGCATCTGCAGCCGCGATACAGGTTGGTTCGTCCTGGAACTTCGACGAAAGGGGACATCCAATCTGCAGGTCAATGGCGAGAGCAAGCCTTCTAGAATCCAAGGAAAAAGATACTCCAATCATGGAATCATTACGTCGGGCGCCGATAGAGATAGCTGTTGTGGCTCATCGCCAACTACAGACGCCACTTAATTCATCTAGTTGCAATCACTCAATCTGGCGCATCGATTAAAAAGATCGTTGATCTACCAATCGATTCTTCTGCGTGGTGCGGATGCTACCTACCATGCACGAGCGTGGAAGCTGGAGATACCGTAAATTGAGCGTTGGCCATTCGTTTGCGTCGGATCCTCAATCATGCACGAGAGGTTATATACCACTGTCCAAGTAAGGGTTTGCGAAATTCGCCGGTATGCCTTTACTACCGGCCGTTGTCCTTGCCCGGGATATTGGCGGCTACCTGCAGCATGCAATGTAAGAATATATTGGCCGTCTGCAAACTCTGCAGATCCCACATTGTAGCCACGTACGATTGAGCAAAACGAGAACTTCCTGCACTTAATGCCTGCGGGGAAACGCATAAGAAACCACATCAGATCTGTCTCAGCAAATCCAACCTTATACCAACGATCAAAACCAGGTCATGGAAGAACAAGACCCAGCATTGGCATCATGCAGCGAGAATCAAGGACCTATGATTCTTGGTGTCAGTTACTCCCTTCTGGCAGTTCCGATAATAACGGTGATTCTACGACTACACCTCAGGTTTGGCCTTCGCCATGGCCTGAACTCCGATGATCACACAATACTAGCAAGTCTGGTCAGTCGCCTTTTGGCTCCCCAATCGTCGACGGCAATAGCTGACTGCTCATCAGGTCGCTGCCATAATTGGGACAGGGTGTTTGACCAAATTGGTGGCCGAAGGACTCGGGAGGCATATTTGGTGCCTGCCACCGGAACAGTTACCCCAAGCATTGAAATGGAGCACTATCGCTCAGATCTGGAACATCGTCGGAATTGGCCTAGCCAAAATATCGGTGTGCCTTTGTGTGCTGAGGATCATCGATAGGACTCGAAATGCTTTAGCCGTCTTCCTCTGGGTCGTCATTGCCTTCGTCTCAGCTAGTCATCTTTCGCAGGTGATCCTCTTCATCGTTCAATGCCGGCCAATGGCTGCCATATGGAATCCCCATATACACGGAAAATGCTTCTCCTCACATATCACCTACCTGGCGGGTTATATTGGCTTTGGTCTTGACGCATTTACGGATTTCCTATGCGCCGGTATCCCGATTCTTATACTACACAATCTGCGGATCAATCAAAGAACGAAGTTAGCACTGTGTTGTCTCATCGGTCTTGGTTCCTTGACAGCGGCTTGTGCCATTGCCAAGGCTATCACTCTGAGAGGAGTCTTCGCCTTTGATTATACCTGGGCGCTCACTAAGCCCGCGATCTGCACCATCATAGAGCACCTCACGAGCATAACTCTCATCTCCCTCCCAGCGCTCAAACCCCTCTTCAAGAGAATCCTCGACGTCTCCCGCTTTGGCTCTGGAAAACGCTCGAGCAGGCCATATCTTCGGCAGACACCTGCAGAAAACAAGGACTCCTACGCCTTCGATAGATCATTGAGGAGCGGCGACACCGAACGAGCCGAGAAACCACTCTATGATACCATCCTGAAGACGACCGACTTCCGACTAAGCTCGCACCATTCTCAATCAAGCCGATAATTTGAGGATGATTGGTCCATGCGACCTCATTCGGCCCACACCGCGGGCATAGGGCGTTTTGAGAAGTCATTGGGTAACTCATGGTCTACACGGTAGCTTGTGAGCCCGGATTAGGGCCTGGTCGCTTAGGAATGCCGCGCTGCTGAAGGTGATACCCGAGACATGAGCTATATCTGATCCCTGGATGCCTAGAGCTATGCATATTGACTGGCAAGTGCTTGCTACTCTTCATCTCATTTCATATCCGGAGAGCAATCTATCAAGCCAGCCTCACATATGCTGACAGCATATTCCCACTTGTATCTTCTGCTCCGGGCATGATCTTCAGCTCGATTCTTCTGCTCCGCCGAACATCAAGGCGGCGTGCCATCCGAAACCAGGAGTTCGCGAGAATGCCAACCATGCCCTCGCCCTCACCCGATCCCCCCGAGCTCAGTGCCCACCACAACGACGCAGCACAACGTTGTACTTAGCACAGCTTTATAGATCTTACACTATCTAGAAGCGAAGCTTCAACGGTGTCAATCATGTCGTTTCGTGCTCCCGAATGGCCTCTGAAGGCAGTCGTTGGCTTCACACAATCTAATCTTGAACGCAATTGGTCGATTCTACTTCTCAGATCTGCCCAAAAACGGATCTCGATCATGCGTAGACCTGCTTCGAAAGATTTTACTTTGAGGGTTTTCTTGTACCAGAAACACTGACAATGTTCAGTCCGGAGGCTTGGACGAGGTTTTCTTCGCTACGCAATCGGGGTCGTCGACAGGTGCACGGCGTCTTGATAAAATTTGGTTCTGGTGGCGGAAGTTTTGCAGTGGAAAGTGCGAAAGTCTGGACATGTATGTATCAAAAGTTGTATAGTTTCATGTCCTCAATGACATTTTATTTTCTCCTTCCAACTTCCAACTTTCTTATCACCGTCCATCAAACAACGCGCATAATTATTCTATATCATGCAAAACAATATGTATAGCATCTGGCAGCAAGTCCATAGCCCTCCCTCCCCTCCCACCCTTCCCAATTGATCCGACAGCCCCTGCCACTAGAAGCATCTAACCACTCCTCTCCACTTTTCTACCACAGTGCGAATCTTCCAACCCCAATATCCCGTACCATCTACCCCATTACGATCCCCATCAAGCCAATATAAAACTAAAACATAGCATTCAACACTCTCCCTCCTAAAACCCCAATCTACCCCCTCCACAACTTCAAGCCCGCCCTCCGCATTTCCCAAAGAGTAAGGAAAAATCACGCAATCAATTATGCTATCCCAATAAAAATCCATGACCTGATTCCAACTAACATCATCCATTGCACAGGTCTAGCTACGATGTAGGGCAGTCTTTTAACTTTAAAGATAGCGTGTAAGGAAGTGGTGGCTCATGGCATTGCATGAATTCTGATAAGGGAGCATAAAGAGGATTATCTGAAGGAGGAGGAAAGGGTTATACAGGTGCGACGAACTCACAATCGGCAGTCTATGACTGGATACGTATTGCGGATTGATGAGGAGATCAATTAGTCGATACGCTATTCGGCCGTTATGACTGCTGAGAGAGACGGGGTTTGATATTGCAGAATTTGGGGGATGGATCAAGGTATATGCACGTTGGACGAAGATAGTCGACAAAACGCCTCAGTGGAGAACAAGACTATCTCGACGTTATCGGAACAGGTTCAGTGGATAGTTCATGCCATTCAGTTCGAGGGATACTTCATAATGTATGCACAGACCTCTCTCACGACTCACCCAATAGCGGCTAGCTCAATAGCTACCTTCAGATACTGATGCAGTGCGTAGAGCCTTTCAAGAAAAATTGGAAACGATATCAAGGATCACATTGGAGAGACCTTATCTGTTACTCTGGTCCCTTGTCAGATATGCCAATGCAACTATAATGGTCTCGTATGAATGGTCGCTATCGTAACATCTCACCCTTTCGCGAGCTTCATGATAATAGTATGCCGCGAAGCCAAGCACCAGCAATGCAATTCGTTATAACCGCGCAGGTTCCCATTCCATAAAACCATGCGTGACACTGTATCCATTTCGCTCAATGACTGATGTACTGAAACACAGCACTAACAGCCTTATCTGCCGTCTCCTGTCTCAACAGTAAATCCTGTATCTTCCCAAGTGCTCCCGCCTCCCCATCGTTGACGAAATGATTCCAACTACTCGTGTCACCGTACAAAAGAGCAGGAGCCTTGATGTACTGTTTTCCATCCGGCTTGCATCTTTTGCACTTGAAGCTGTCGTGGGTGTCACTCGTCGTGCCAGGCTTGTACTGGAACAGCTCTTTCAGCGAGTCGAGCGTAAAGTGCCTTTCGACATCTTCGGCCGAGTCCACGACACAAGAGGAGAGAGACTGCTTGTGAGATTGGCGCTGGAAGATCTTTTCCTCAATGGAACCAGTGGCGATGAAGCGGTAGACGAAGCAGTCCTTTTTCTGACCATCACGCCATACTCGGGCCAGTGCTTGTTGATCGGCTGCCGGATTCCAGTCAGGATCGAAGAGGACCAGGCGATTTGCACCGATGAGGTTGAGACCACAGCCGCCGGCTTTACTGCTGAGAAGGAAGACGAACTCCTCACCCTCCGGATCATTGAACTTGTCGACGAGCTTCTGACGCTTGTTAACATTCATAGTACCATCCAGCCTTAGACAGCCATAGTTGCGGGATCGGCAGAGCTTGTCGAAGATATCGAGTGTTTGGGTATAATTGCTTATGAGGACAATTTTGTCGTTGGTGTCTTGTCTGATACGAGCAAGCATGCGGTCAAGGACTTGCATCTTGCCCGAGTACCAAGTCTTGACATCTCGGTCTCTGCCTCGTGCGTCTTTCGGCACATAATCGTCGGGGAAGAACTTCTCACAACCGGGAAGATCGTCTGGAAGGTTGAGAAGATCAGGATGATTGCAGAGCTTCTTGAGCATGCCTATCGCCTTTAGCGGCTGGCTGCCCTTGCCCCTCAGCAGGGCCTTGATTTCTGGGCTCTGCACAAAATAATTGTAAAGGTCTAGCTGGAAGGGTGCAAGGTTGCAGAAGACAACGTGCTCATACTTGACTGGCAAGTACTTGGAAAGGATGTCGTTAGTACGGCGAATGATGAACTTGTTGACCAAAGCAAGTAGCTCTGCAAGCCGCTCATTACCCTTCTGTTGATCTGCGTCCGTTCCGGCAGCGTCTCGACCTCGGAGTATGGGTAATTCGTACTGTTTTCGAAATTCGGCACGTGTACCGAGTAAATTAGGATTCGCAAAATTGAGCAGTGAAAAGTATTCCATCAAGTCGTTCTGAATCGGCGTCCCAGAGAGAATGACTCTACGGTCGACGTTCAGCCCATTAAGTGCTGTGAAAGTCTGGCTTTCGCCATTCTTCAGACGATGGCCTTCGTCGCAAAGGAGTAGTCCAATGGGGGTATTCGATAGATTTTCGACATTGAGCCTGAGAGTCTCATAGGAGACGATGAGGACAGGCCGTACCACAGATCGACCACTGGCGACAGACCATTGCTTGAGCTGCGACGTGAGTTCGTCTTTCGAGGCTTTCCCATCTACTGCGAAAGGCGTTACTGCATCTTTCCCAAGCCATTTGACCAACTCATTTGCCCAATTACGAACCAGACTTGACGGACACGCAATGACACACTTTTGGATAGTCGGTTTGCCGGCTTCCGGAGATTGCTTCAGTAGAGTCCACATCAAAGCAATGCACTGTAGCGTCTTCCCCAGTCCCATCTCATCTGCCATGATGCAACCATTGGCTTTCTGGTCGATATATCCCGTAACGCATCTGTAGAGAAACTTGACACCTTCGATCTGATGCGGCCTCAAAACCTTCGACAGCCTCGGATCGATGACTACAGGCACCTTCGGATGATCGTCGACCTCCTTCTTCAGGCCCAGGATATCTGCCAAACTCCTGTGCATGATCGGGACCTCCAGCGTTGGCTTGCTTTCTTCTTGGCTCAATTTTACCACCTCCTCTGTCGTAGTAGGCTTGTCATCGATTGTAGGATCGAAGAGGACGATGGCGAACTCTCCACTCGGATCATGTAAAGGCTTTGCGACAAAGACAGCCCCCTTTCGCATACCCAGGGTAGGCGCCGGCCGAAATGCATTGTAGCCTCCAATATCTTTGTTGATCAATGGGACCGCGAATCGTTGACGAAAGAGAGAGTCTTTATCTTTGACTTTGAATACTGGAAATTTGTTGACGTCCCGGTTTGCCAACGCAAGGCGGTCCTCATTCGTATATGGCTTGTCCCCATCTTCCACGCTGCCGTCTGCATCCGCGTAGCTGACCTTCCGCTTCTTCCTTGCGGGCTTCTCTGACGCCCGCGTAGGTGTAGCGGTACCGGGACATCGGAAGGGTTTTATGAGACGATCGATCGATTGCGGTGTACCGCCATACAATCGAACGGATTTCTGGGTTACCGGAGTGTTTTCCTTGTCAGCGGATGGATCAAAAGGTTTCGGCCGATGCATTGGAGATACGTATATAGGTGAAGCCAGGCCAATGAGCACCTTAGAAGTGCTCTTTATTGAGCTAAAGTCGATTGGCAAAGCTGGGGATCACAGACAGTCAACTGTTATTTTGCCACCAACTCGCGCTTCGATTGAACTTGGCAGTCGCGTAATCACGTGATCTTATCAATCGCTATCAGTGACCACTATTCCTAGTGGCGCTCTGCCATCATCCCACAAACATCCCACAATCACAAAATATGTACCTTTTACACCCTCCATACATGATCGCGGATAGATTAGAAAGATCACTCAACCTCGATTCCGACAGCTGTGTATGTACGCTACTTTAGTGCGTCCCACAATGTGGTACCCTGCCTGCGTATTGCACCAATCTTATGGCATCGTCTACGACTCGCAGTGCCTAACGAGCGAGCTTCTCGTCCTGGTTGAGGAACGTTCCATCCATCAATTGTCGTTTTCAAAGACGATCCTAACGTAACATCCGTAATGGACATGAGTAAAGCAGCCAACAGCATGCACGCTGAATCTCCAAGTCACGACCTTGAATGTCACCAACGGTCTGATTAGGACCGCGCTGAGGCCGTTGCAGAGGTCAGCATATACTGTGGTGTACCTCGATCGTACAATGGGTACTTTCAAATATAACCTCACAGGAAGCCCCCAAATCCCTCGTCTGTGACTGCTCCAACAGCTGGAGCTCCGCTGACTGCAAAATCAATTAAGACGTTGCCTACTCACCTACGTGTGGAAGCAGTGCCTCCACTAGTTGCTTGTATCCTATGAACAGATTCCTCCCCACGGTTTTCGGCGCAGGCCACGGCGACATGCACGTTAATCCATGCCACGTCAAATACTTCGTCAGAAGCGGCTGTAGTTACAATTACGAAGCCTACGTTACCCACTCATGGGGAAAATCAGCAGTGCCCCCACGACGACACAAATTCGATGCGTATGCTGAGTTTGTACTGGCGGAGTGAAAAGAGAAGTGGGTCAATAGCATCGCGAAAGGCTTCGAAAGCCACAAGAAGGAGCATATCCAGGGATTGCTGCATCACGGCTTAGCGGACAGATAGTACGGGTGGTGATACTCCTTTTGCAGGGGTCAATGGGCGCACGATGATTACACCTGGCATTGTCGAGGCTGTGGGAATGCCACTGGGGGATATGCATGGAGTACATGTATGGTGTCACTCTTCCTTGTCGGGGTTGTGGCGGTGCAACCAATTTGCGCATTCAGATGCTCGATCGTAGTAAGACTTTGGTGGCTGAATTTCGAAGACTCTCGAGTTACTTATTCTGTCAATGCGACCTTCTTAATCGCTTGTTAGCAACCTGAGTATTGCGAATGAATGTGCATCTGGTGGAAGCAACGATCTGCACAGCAGATCATCTTCATTGTTGGTTCTGTGTTGTTTGAGTAGAGTTCCGCAAGCAATTTGTGCACGCTAGATTGAAAAGATAGTGGTGATAGTACAAAAGAAAGTAATCCCTCGATCTATCCATCATTAAAAACGGTTGGCTTGGAAAGGCGAATGCCGACCAGGCTGGTTTTGGCTGCTTTTTCCCACTTCGCAATATAGAATGCTGACCAGGTGCATGCAATGAAACCCAAGCGTTACATGATTTGATCTTGTGTCATGCCACCAGTCTCCTCTTGACCTTCCATGACATCTCCGGGGTTTTGATATTTGACATAGGTGAGACCGAGAGGCCGGCCGCCGTACTGGTATCCCGTGAATTTAGCTAAAGAGAGTCAGCATTCTTCAGCTGGGCAGAAATCTTAGAATGGTCGTACTGATGGCAGTCTCTGCATTTTCGCGAGTGTCGAACTTCACAACACCGGTACCACGAGAGCGGCCATTGGGCTCGTACTGGATCTCCGCACGCTCGACCGTTCCAATGGTGGTGAAAAGCTCCACTAGGTCCTCGTTACTGGTAGACCATGGTAGCTGTGTCATGTAAGCAACTCCGTCGGAAGATATGGGGGGTCAGGTAGCATACGTTTCGAACGTATATCAGCTCGCTTGGCTCTCCACCAGAAGAAGCGAAGTCAGTGAAGGGATTTGCGGGTGCAGCGCCAGCAGCAGGAGTAGCTGCGTCGTTGAATCCGCCTCCAGGAGGTCCTCCATAACCACCTCCGTAGCCTCCACGTCCTCCATAGCCACCACCAAAGCCGCCACGGCCACCAAAACCGCCTCGAGCACCGAACCCTCCACGCATGCCGCCTCCAAACCCACCACGACCACCGAAGCCGCCGCCACCTGGGGCTCCAGCGAATCTATCCTCACGAACCTCTAGTGTCCGGCCTTGCCAGTCATAGCCGTTGAATTGCGCAATGGCGTTACGAGCGTCCTCGGCGGTTTCGAACGCAACGATACCTGAGCCTTTGGGTCGACCATCCGGGCCGAGATGAACGTCTGCACGGATGACGGCACCTTGCTGGGCTATACAGACCACATGTTAATAATGAGCCTGAGACGATCACAGTTAGTCGCTGGAGCAGGTACGTACCTGCTTGACGGAACAAGTCCTTCAAGTCTTGCCAGCCAACAGTGTAGGGCAACTAAATCAAATGTGTTAACATACCACGGTACGTAGTTGGAGAGATGGACAGAGATTAGGAACGACAGACGTTATTGACGAAGATTTGACGTCCGTTACCAGAGGCACTAGGTCCTCCCCCATATCCAGCTGCCGCACCACCACCGTAGCTACCGGCGTAACCACCGCGTGGTGGCCCCCCTTCGTAGCCTCCACGAGCAGGAGGGGGTCCGGTAAAGCGAGGCTCCGATTCGCGGTCCTGCGTACGTTGAGTGTCAGTACTGTAATTGCTGCATGCGTTGCGCAACCGACCAAGCCCCCAGGACATCAATGGTCATTGTGCAAAGAAGCCAACGTAAGCTTACCTCTCGAACGTAGACGAGTCTACCCATGAGGTTCTGATTGCTGAGTGTGCTGACGGCCGACTGGGCTTGTTCCTTTGTTGCGTATTCCACAATCCTTATTCTGTCAGTAAGGAAGCTCCGTTACCATGCTGAGGTACTCACCCGCATCCCTACATAACCCGCGGACAATTGCCCAATCCGTCAATCCAACGTCCATCAACCAAAACAAAACCAAAAAGACCACCATCTCTGCACATAGGCGCCCACCTTCGACATTCCATTCGGAAGCAACAACACATCGGCAAAAATCACTTCCCCCGCTTTATAAACAGGTCAGCTGTTGTGGAAGGGACCCGAGTAGATTTCTTTAGAAGGTAGGTGTGCTTACCTTGCCTCATGAAATCTTTTAGGTGATGCCATTTCACATCGTATGAAAGGTTTCCGACGTAGACCCGACGTTCCTGCTGGGACGATTCTCGAACGGAGGCCATCATTTGCTCCTTGGCTTGAGCACGCTCCTCGAAGCTCCTAGCTGGTGGAGGTGCTGCTGATCCACGGCTGTAGCCTGATCCCGAGTAACCTCCTGCGCCGCCTGTCATGGGCGAGCGGGATCGACGATCGTTCCGACGATAGTCTTCACGGCTTCGGGAACGACTACGGGGTGAGTAGGAACGACGACGACGTGGGCTTCGAGAACGACGTCTCGGAGATCGAGACCTCTCTCGCTATTTAGTGTTAGTCGTGGCTGGGTCATTCAGGTGTTGTTCAAATTTCTTTTTGAGAAGCTTGGTATCATAATGACATGCAAAGAAGGGAAAGTGTTTAGGCGGAGGATGTTCATAAATTGCCGTAAAAGGTGTGATGAGTGATCTGGTGCCTGAGAGGGAGTGAAGCAGCGGTGTACGTAGTACGAGCTGGAAGCAGAATGCCCCGGGAGACCCGAAGTTTTGATAAGTTGTTGCGTGTGGGCCTAGTTTCCTGCATGATGAACACCAATACTAAAGAAAATTGCTTGACTTACGGCGTGAGGTCGATAAACGTCTGCTGAATCTGTAGTAAGACTATAAGCGTGCAATTTACATAGATGCTCAAGTATGCAATGCAATTGGATGCTGGCTAGATTGAATGTGTCCCGGGCTCATCAAGCAGGCGGGAGGAATCCACGCACACGCGGTCCACCAGATCGCCAAGGGTAGACTAATCTTAGTGCACAGGACAGACTACTTCGGAGAGGAAGAGGTAACGAACCCATGATGATTGCGATAGTTTACGATTGCCGAAAGGGATGGCTTCTTCCACGTTACTGTGATAGTGATCGAGTTCTTGCGCAAGGCGTTGAGACCTGGCAGCTTGGGATCAAAGTTGGCGCGCAGGGATTTATTCGGGGCCGGAAGCGATAGCTGCAGCTACTTGAATCGGCGAAAGCTTCGGAGCAGAGAACTTTCGTCAAGCCGTCCAGTCAGGGGTTTTGAAGAGCTTTGTCTGTGAGTTGATAGGATGTTCCAAGGTAGAAGGAAGATGGAGGTGTGGAGAGGGTGGGGCTGCAGTAGAGGCACGCCTTCTTTTGCCTTGCCGCTGGCGTTTCTTTCCGAGCGACGATTGCGACTCTACGGGCCAGTCAGCTTTCACACAGGTCTTGCGCGAGAGAAGGGAAGTGAGACCGGGATTCGGTGGGAGGAATACAGCTTACGGACGATTTGAGAGGCTGATGAGCAGATGAGGTCTTCGTGGGGTTGAAAGCTTGAACGAACCAGAGGTGCAGTTGCCGAAGTCCCAATCGCGTATAGTCGGTCGCAGCCGGTTTCGTAACGGGTTCAGTAAGATGGACGGTAGGCGTAGAACGAATGCCGTCGAAAAAGGAGCAAAGGGTAGAACGGAGGTGTGGTGCAAAATACTTCAGTAGCTCAAGTACCTTGGTATATTGCCAGGAAGCTAACGCAGCCCTACCAGCCTTGCCAAGATGAGCCTTTCTTGTACCGCCTGGTGATTGGCCTACGATCACTGCTCCTTCATCCACTTCTGTCGAATTCAGCATCATCAATCTCTCTGTAGATTCAGCATAGCGAATACTGTGAGCAAGGTCTCATTATGAGATTACGACTAGATTGAGCTAGGAAATCAGGCTTGCAAGCGGCCACTCACATTGAGGCTCAAGATTTTGTGACTTCTTTGAGGTCATTCATTAATTGTCTGTGCGAGTGTGGCGCTCGATGTTCGTTTCCCGCGTACATGTGGCTTGGTAAGTTGGAGAGCTACTTCATAGCTTCCTTTGCCTTGTAGAGGGAGAGGCAAGGTACTAGGGTATGACAGAGACGTTGTGCTCTAGTCCACATGTCATGGCTTAGAATACAGGCTTCATGATTGTGCACAAGTTGTCCTCTGATGGAGATAGCATGGTCGGTTTTGAGTCCTTGTTCAAATCCTTTCAGCTCAGAAGTGTATCCCAACGCTTTGGGTCTACTGCCGCTCTCAAGGGAACCGATTCAAGTATGAGGCAGTCACCGGCAATGCAGGTCATGTCTTCCGAGCGCCTCTGTCGCGTTGATATTGCCTGCAAATGGTGAAGAGCCTCCAGCCAATCTTCGTTCCTATAGGCCTTCCCGCCCTTCAGCCATTGTCTAGGGTTGAGCACATGCATTAACTTTACGCACCAATGCAGCTCGGACAAAGTTAGTCCAATGCGAGCGGTACGGACACATGAACAGGCCGTGGCTTTCTTCAGTCCCGGCCCTGCCTGAAGCTTTGTTGCGCAAACGACAATACTGCTTGTAGATCTCTCGACATTACTTGCTGAGGTCGACGTTGCGGCCGCATAAAGGGTCCGAGGGTCACGGGAATATCTACCTAGCTATCTAATTGTGGGAACAAGACCGAGGCAGGCAGGCAGGCAAGGTTCGGCATAGACCGCAAGATGCCGCTGTCGGATCTCACCTTGTAGACAAGGCGACTTGTCCACCTCCCCACAGCGATGATGATCAGCTCAAAGGCCTTGCACACAGCTCTTAAACTCCCTGTAACCCTCAGGTCCACTCTTTATTTCCCATGTAGCAGATCATACCACTCTTACGAGCACCATCCACCCCCACCATTCAGCGCAGTCGAAGATTCCATCCTCTCCGCCGCACTCTCCCACGTCCCCACACATGGCTTCACGGCAACAGCCCTTACCCGAGGTGCCCGTGACGCAGGCTACCTAGATATATCTACCAACCTTTTCCCCCTTGGCCCCTTCTCGATTGTCAAGTACCACCTCGTCACCAAACGTCTTACCCTCGCCGAGCATGCTCCAACGCCGGCTCAACCACCTAACAGCATCTCTCCAAAGGATATATCGAACAACATTAGGAATCTAGCTCTACGTCGATTACATGCCAACAGACCTATAATACAACGATGGCAGGAAGCTCTGGCCCTCCTCTCTACCCCCCGCCACCTCCCAACCTCGATTAGTGAACTCGCCCTCCTCTCTGACGAAATGCTGTTCCTTGCCGGCAGTACCACCGTCACCTCCGCCTGGTACACCAATCGTGCCGCTCTCGCTGCAATATACGCTAGTGCCGAGTTGTTTATGACCACAGATACGTCGAAGGACTTTGTGGAGACCGGAGAGTTTCTAACCAGGCGGCTACAAGAAGGGGAGAAGATCCGCGGGGTGATGGGAGGTCTGGGATCTTGGGCAGGAATGCAAGCAGGTGGTTTAATAGATGGATTGAGGAGTAAGGGCGTGTGGATATGACGAAAGGACCTTTGAGCTAGATTGGGGTGGCTTGAAGTCACCACTCCTCTCAGGCGGACATCCACGACCATGCGAACGCTATCTACATCAACAGTAGAGACCTTCTAGCGATCTCCTCCAGACGTTTATGTACTGTGGTTTAGCTATGGTGACTCCGTACCCAGGATGCCAGGCCGTTATAGGTCCAAGGCTCACTCACACCTTCCAATGTAGCAACTCAAAATACACTGACCAGGCTCGTATTGCGTTGCAAAATGTCAAGCTTTTGACTTCCGTTCACGTCTCCTTTCCGCGCCTCGGACTTGGCTTAGAGACCTGTCACATACTCGGTAGCATGGACCATACTCTGGTATAGACTTGGTTCTGGCTTCTATCTCGGCGTGCTTCAGACCAAGAGACCCTTCAGCAACGTCATTCATCCTCTACCACTTCACCCTCCCCTTCGTATGCTTGAGCCTGCATCAACGCATCTCTCTCAGCTCTTTCTTTATCTTCTCTCTTAATCTGCTCGTACATTCCCCATACACGCTTCCAGCCTTCCACGTTCCCTCTCATATCCCACCACTTCTGCAAGACCGGTCCAAACCTGCCCATGCGTCCATACTTTCTCTTGGAATTCAATCTTCGGATGAAAACCATGGTAACCTCATTAGTCTCAATTCCCTGATTGACCATCTCTTGCATCAGGTCTGCCATGCCATGTAAGTCACTGAACTGGGTCCATTTGAGAAAGAGGATTTCATTGTAGAAGCCCGTGCTGGCGCCAAGGACGTACGAAATTGGGCCGAGGCGTTTCATGTGAGGAAGGAGGTAGAGGGCGTAGAAAGATGTAGGGTGGTGACGGCGGAGGAGTCGGAGCGAGGAGAGGAGGTAGTCGGCATAATTAGATTGGAGGATGGAGATGAGAGTATTCGTGGGGAGGGCCACGGATGTCGGGGTCGTAGAAGGGATATCTTTTAAAGCGCCTTGATCGCCTGTCACATCGTCTTGTTTCGTAGTTTTTGCTTCCTCTTTACTTTTCTGTTTGGCTGACTTCTTTTCTTCGCGTTCCACAGCTTTGCGGGCTTTTTCATCAACCTTGATCTGATCATCCAGCTGCTTCACCAAGCTAAAGACCTCATTTTCAAGGAGACTCCATATCTCAACATCCGTGGTTGCATGCTCGAGCAAACTGGCGACCAGGGCTCTATGATCATCGCACGCTTTCTTCAAAAATTCCTCGTTCTCCTGCATATCCACTTCGCCTCCCACTACCACACCATTGGCCAATTTCAACGGCCGAAGAAAGGTTCTAGGACTAAGGCCAGTATCCTTGAATACGAGAAGCTGATCAATTGCACGTTCATAAGTCGGAGGTGGACGCTGTTGTATTCTGGCAGCACTTTTCGCCTTCTGTTCCTCCCTTGCTCTTAGTTCCTGGATGGCCCTGTCGAAGATGCTGTTGAGATCTTCGTAGGGATCACTTTCCACATCTTGCTCGTCTAAGGCGACCTCTTCTTCAAATTTATTAGCTGAGGATTGGTCAATGTCTTTGAATATGCGGTCAAATACTGCTTTCTCGGAGGGTGTCATCGTGGATTTCTTCGAGTTTCCTGCCTTTTCAAATTGAGATTCGACATCTTCAAATGGGATATCTGGATCGGAGGAATGACTATGCCTTGGGGTTGCAAAAACATTATCTTCGAAGGGGTTTCTAGCAGGGCGCCAGGTACTGTAGGCACTAGCATGTCTTCGAGAAGTGCAGCTGAGGCTTCGATAGCTTATGCAATGGTTGCAGGGCGTCCTTGGGGTTCTTTGTAGTCGGGCTAAGGAGAGCAGCGTTTTGGTGGTATACAGAAAAGGAAAGAGAGAGCTTGTTCGAAGGTAATGGACTATCGATGGCGAGATTAGAGAACGCTTCATTGGCATATTTCAGCACGTTGATGCAATAGCCTACCTGCATTTTGTCCTCACTTTTCTATGCCAAGAAACGTAGGGCACTAGCGCCAAACGCGAGGTTAGATTGATTTCGCGAATCTCGGACGCGCTGATGTCGACCCAGATCCAGATCCACATCTCATCAATCAACATCCTCCAGCAATACGACTCTTCATGATGGCGCCAGAACTCAGCGAATATGAGCAGCAGCGACAAGCTAACATTGCACAGAGAGACAAGCTTCTCAAGCAACTCGCATTGGACGCTGGCCAAGCCGGCCTTGGCCCTCAGAAGCCTAAAGCTACGGCCAAAAGTACTTCTAGCAAGAAAAAGACACCAGTCAAAAAGGTCAAAGTAGAAGATGCTGGGCCGAGGAGGACATCTTCGCGTCTATTGGGTTTGACCGCAGATAGCGAGGTTGCGAAACGGAAAGCTGAGGATGAATATGTTGCTGTGCAGCAAGCTGCGAGGGTCAAACGGCAAAGGCACTCGGGAGATCTTAATCTGAGCGATGTGGTTGTCGGGGGAAGGGATTGGGACAAGAGCGAGAACTTCCTAGTCGATGTTGTGTCCAGAGGCGCCAGACCTCATGAACGAACCTTTGGAGAGACGGAAGTAAAGGAAACCTCGGACAAAGAGCTAAGAGCTCTGAGAGAGCAAATGAGCGCTTTGGAATTGTACGATGGCTTTGAACCCAATCGCATTAAGATCACGCCAGAACGCATATACTCGCTAGGGTTCCATCCCACGACTGACAAGCCCCTAGTTTTCGCTGGTGATAAGATGGGCAACTTGGGCATCTTCGACGCCTCCCAGACATCCAATCCGGCTAAGAAAGGGAGTGGTGTGAAGAAGGAAGAAGAAGGCGAAGAAGAGGAAGAGGAAGAAGATGGTCCAGATCCAGCCATAACGTCCTTCCATTGCCACACTCGTACAATCTCCTCGTTCCAATTCTCGCCCATCAATCCTTCCCATCTTTATACTTGCTCCTACGATTCGTCTCTTCGCCTCCTCGATCTCACAAAGTCTATATCAACAGAAATATACGCTCCCGCAGACACATCAGCGGACGAGCCCCTTTCCGGGGTAGAGGTTGACCCATCAAACCCTCACATGCTGTACTTCTCCCGCCTAGATGGTCACGTCGGCAGGACAGACACTCGTGCACCAAAGACCACAGACATATTCCAGCTCTCTGAGAAGAAAATCGGCGGCTTTTCGATGCATCGCGGAAACCCGCATTTTATAGCCACGGCCTCGCTAGATCGATACCTGAGGATATGGGACCTGCGGAAACTTAGCGGAAAAGCAGGGAGACAGACGCCGGCTTTAATAGGCGAGCACGAAAGCAGGCTGAGCGTGAGCCACGCGGCCTTCAACTCCGCCGGGCAGGTTGCAACAGCTAGCTACGATGACACGGTCAAGATACACACTTTTGAAGGCATGGGATCATGGAAGGCCGGACACAAATTGTCGGATCAAGATATGAAGCCTTCGTCTACCATCAGGCATAACAATCAAACAGGAAGATGGGTGACTATGTGAGTCTTTTCCCTCGCCGCTCTCTCCTTCCACCCATGCTAACGCGGGCCTGCTCCAGCCTCCGTGCTCAATGGCAGCGGCATCCACCAGATTCGATTCAACGTTTCTGCATCGGAAACATGAACCGCTTTGTAGACATCTACACAGCCAACGGCGAGCAACTTGCCCAGCTAGGAGGAGACGGAATAACCGCAGTACCAGCTGTTGCACAGTTTCACCCTAGTGAGCAATGGGTCGCTGCCGGGACCGCTAGTGGTAAATTGTGTTTGTGGAAGTAATATAGAAGCGACAGCGACTATTTAAGAATTGTATAGACAAGTGTTAGTTGCACATGACGCGGCGCACAGAAATTCAGCAACCATACGTTTCTTGTACATTTCAATCGTCAAATCATGGAAACATATCGGACATCCTGCAATCTCTCATCCAAGCTCCTTGCAACCCGAA
>JAABUK010002800.1_pt1 | contig 30680 bp, 37 predicted proteins | sample 5559141 | NCBI WGS metagenome assembly JAABUK01 (sample SAMN10711869, study PRJNA513367) | rock metagenome | isolation source: Antarctica rocks | place: Antarctica: Victoria Land, Pudding Butte nord | collected 2016-01-03
CTGTGGTAGTAGCTGGCGAATGACTGAATCAAGACAGACATTGAACAAGGGTGGGGCAAGCACACATCCCTGCTTGAAACCAACACTTGTGCCAACTGGGGCAGAGTCAACCTCGCTGCGAATGACTCACAAGTTTATGCAGCATATATACAGTGCAGATGTAGCGAGAACAGCACAGACATCAGCGCATGATACGTCAGCAGACACCTGAGCAAAGCACAGTCCCTTGCAGCCACCATAGACAAGGTCTGCTTCGGCAGCCCTTGCTGCAGCACCAGAGCAAGAAGGACACCCTATGACACCCTATGCAAAGCAAGTCAAGGTCAGCAGAGCTTTTCTGCTTGGAGGTCAGTCCTAGCTGCTGTTTTCCACACCTAGGACTGTTGTTGCAACAATTCTGACAGTGTTGAAATTATGCTGTTTCAGTTCTTGTAGCTGAAACTGCGCTCTCTGCAGACCTGGTCTAGAAACAGCGTCCAGCTTGTTCAAAGCAGGACAAGAGACCTGGCAATGATCATTGGCATGACAGCAACCCTGCATTCGGCTAAACTTACCATGCACAATTTGGACGCCAATCTGACAGCTGTCCTTGCAACACGAAGTTCGACAGTATGGGCTGCAGGGGTGGCTGAGGTCAGCATGGCTGTGTAAGGAACAGTGTCAACTTATTCGATCTAGACACTGCAGAGTCCACAGCCACAGGTCACTATACCACACAGACAAGGCTTCGCTCTATTGTCTGTCTGCCACACGCAAGGTTGGTTTGAGGTTTCAGCCACACCAATATTTTGTGTCTGGCGCGACGTATGCAGCCCTTTCACAGCCGACAAAGTTCGCCGTGTACCCGCGACAAATTTTCAGCGCATGCAGGCGTTGCAGTGCATTGCCTGAGTTTCCTTTGCTGTATGCTTTGGTCGTGTGCAGTTAGTCAGGCTGGGATGCTGGGATGCTGGGGATGCATAGAGTCCCAAGAAGAAAGAAGAAGAAGAAATATTTTACATGTTTCGGCCAGACAACACGTCCGATCACATGCAGCATGGCCTAATGACCCTGCATCATATCATCAGTTTGCAACAATAATGTTTGTTTCACCCCAGGCACAACGCCCAAAGCATCATAGGACACATCAATCTCAATATCATAATGTTCATAAATTTCGCGACGTCAAAACGACTGCCCAGCAGCCTAAATGGCGACATCATCGTCAGAGGCGTGCACCATACTATCAAAATCAGCAATAATAGCCTGGGCTGCCTGAGCCACCACACTGCTAGGATCAGAAAGCCCATCAAGAAGAATGCCATGCTGGTGCAGAAGGACTGAAGGGTCCATGGCCACTGGAACACGCGGCTCTTGAGCCTGTTGCTGCTTGGGGGGTGGAGGCGCAAAACTGGACTGAATTAGGCAGCTAATCTCTGTTGACACGAACAGAACGCTTTCGCTCTGCTTCATCTGCGGTCGGATCACAAACCCTCTGTGCGTCATTGTCAGTAGATTGACAGCGCATCACTGGATGGAGCATGTGAGTGATGTTCTGAGCCCTTGGGACGCCGCGTTTGCTGATCCAGAGCATGTTGATCTGTTCGGAGGTCAAACCTCAACGACGAGTGTACCGCCATATTCGACGCAGAACTGGACATTCCCCGATGGCTTGTCTACTTCCCTGTGCACCTTTTTTGGCTCTGCGGATGAGTGGGATCAGTCAGGCGACCAACAGCTGAGTCCTAACATACCTATACAACAAAGTCAAGTATGTAGCGAGCAGCACAGCCCTGCCAAGCTTGCAAAGCGTTGAGCCCAAAGCTTGTGTTTCGAGGATGCACATTGGCTTACGTGAGGAATGTCTACATGTAGGGCCCCATAAGGCAGGAAGAGACTTCGGTGTCAGCAAGCTTGCAAGAGCGTAAAGCAAGCGGTGCCTCCCAGCGAAGACTGGCAACCGCACGAGAGGCGCAAAAACGCTTCCGCATTCGCCAGAAGGCAAGCCGACTCCGTCTTTTATCACCCTGCTGGTCAGTATACCTTCACGCTTGAGCTTAGATCTCCCTCGCTGAGTCTCGGCTGATCTGCAGGCACGCTCCCTCTCCATTGAGGCTCAGCTCGCCGATACAACAGCAGAGCTGCATGAGAGCAAAGCTCGTCAGCAGCAGCTGACCAACCGAAATGCACTGCTGGAAAAGCTTGCTGCACTGAACACCAAAGAGGAAGAAAGCAACAGCACCTCTGACTTGGCTGCGGTAAAGTTTGCTGCAGCCTCAAGTCTGTCTGGCCCAGTAATTATGCACCTGGGTCATACATGCAGTTCGATCTTGGTCCACAGCTGCAACCCCAAGCGTAGGCATGTATCAGTGGTGTCAAGCTGAGCTATGACTGATCCTGCAGGACACAGCCTATGAGCGGCTCTTCATGGCCTGTGACACAAGGGCCTCTGACAAGGGACCTGCTGTTGCTGTCTCGGTGTGGGGTGAACAGTATACCATGGGAGTACATGAAGTCAGTCAACTGTCCCTTAGGGAATTCTCCACACTCTGGACCGACTATGTCCGGAAGCTGGCTAAGTATCTTCTAGAGGTGATCATTGACCTGTTACTCATCCTGTCTGTCGTGCAGGCATTTGGACGCTGCAACCCCACAGCTCAATAGTTACACTACTGATTCACCAGCCAAGATGTGACATGTGTGATGCAGCTTTCTGACTCCGTGGATTGCCCAGTCAATGCTCAGATGCAACAGTTGACTGTAGAGGCTGCTGCATTGGTGTTTTGTTTGAAGCTGTACAATCCAGAGACTCAAAACGCTTTTGTCAACGGCAAGATGGATGAAGGACGTGCTGCAAGTGATGGACCAGGACCAGCCGTGTACTCAATGCTGCTGGTGAGTACATTTATGCCCACTGAGTGGAGCACATCTTTCTGTCCTGCGCTGCCCGACCATTTCCAACACAGGTTGGCTTCATCCTGTTGCATTGCAATGCAATTTTCCAGCAACATGTTGTGCTGCCCTGATCTGGCAGTCTGCTATTTGTCTGCAGGTGGCTTGCACTTTTGCAGCGTAGCACAGTCTTTTTCTGCCTGTACATTGCGTTCCGAGATGTCATGAGTGTGTTGTTTGTGCTGATCTGCAAGCATTCTGAGCAATCCACCCATCGAAGCACATTTGTTGCAAATGTTGTGCAGAGAACTCTCGAGTTGTCACAAGAGCAAGTCAAGGACCTGCTTCAGTTGAGGAGGCTGTACTTAGCCAAGCGAGCCCAGCTCATGAACAGCAGAGAGCAGCTGATGGAGCAGATGAGGAATACAGGCAATGGGCTGCATCCAGGAAATGTCATGACCAGGATGTCCCGCCTGGCAACAAAACTCAAAATGAATGCAGCAGAAGACTACAGGGTGTACAACAGGACTGTCTGTGCCCTTCTGCGTGGGGTAAGCATCCTTGCCAGCTTGACAGACTTGGCTGCACTCTTGGTTCTCAATGCATACCAAGTGCCCGATCAGATGAATCACAGCAACATGTTGACTGCACATCGCCACATGTGCCAATGACATGGTTTGCACATCCTGCATGTTAAAACTAGCCAATACAGTGCTCTGATGTTACTTAGACCTTTTTGGAGCAGCGATGCATGGCAGTGCTCATGACAGCCTTCAATGTGTGATGATGCATGCCATTTGTTGCAGGTTTTCACTACAAAACAGCATGCAATTGTCATTGTGTATGGCTACCCTTACATCTTTTCCTCAGAAGCTTGAAACACCTTGCAGCAGTGAATGGTGAGCCCACAGCAGACATGGAACAGCCACCAGGACAAGCCTTTCCCAACCCCATAGACTGGTCTGACTTTGATGACTATGTTGAGCTGGTGGCTTCTAACATCATGCACAACTATGTCCCACTCAATCCTAAAATGCGACTTGCAACCTCAAGCAAGCATCCAGTGACAGTCAATCTTTCAATGACTGGACCTGCGGCAGAGTCAGCTGGCCATGAAGCTGCTATGCTACTGTACTAGCCTTGGTATGCTGCCTCACATACACTAACAAGATACACCACTTATTGCAGCATCACATTGTGTGCACTGATAGGTTTCATGTAGGCATGATGACATGCAGAACCAGCGCAAGCACCAGTACCTATTCTGCACGTTGCATATCGAAGTGTTCAATGCTCTCTCTTGCAGTAACAGCTTGTCTGGGGTGCATGCCATAAAGTTTTCACAGGCTCAGCTTTTGAGTCAGTACGCGTGATGTCCCGGTATATGTATTGTATGAGTAAATACGCAATGCCCAAAGCAATCCAGGCTGGAAGCTTTCTCTAGGCATTTGTGCTTTCCACATTCACCATTTATCTTTAGGGTTTTGACTTTGCTTATGTCCTGTTGCAGGAAATGCTCTTCTATGATGTCATGTGTGCTATTACCCATTAAATAATAAAGGAGCATTTCCCTTCACTGAGCATGACCTGCATAAGCTTTATAAATCAAGAGGTTCAAAAAATTATGTGCCGTGTATACATGCCCCTGACTGAACCTATGCTTTTCAGTTGAAAGACAATGTCTTGCAAGGCATCTCAATTTGGGGCACTTGCTGTGGTATTCACATCTGGCTGTATAGCTTTTTGTTTAGGCAGAGTTGCATGTTGGGGTATTCTGCTGCCAGCTGACATGTACTGCTGCCAAAATTTGATAGAGCATTCCAAACGGCTGCATGACGTGTTGTTGGAAAAGGGGCTTGATGTCAGAATATTGGTATTGTAATTGCTTACTGTGTTTATGCAAAGAGTTTGTTCATTGGAATAACCATTGCAGCCGGCAGCGTTCCGGCCCAACGGGTTTTGTCCGGACTCCCCCAGTCCATTAGAAAGGGGGGTGCTGCCAGCGCATTTGATTGTTAATACCAAAAGCAAAATAGAGGTGCAATGTGCAACGTTCCGGCCCAACGGGTTTTGTCCGGACTCCCCAGTCCATTTGAAAGGGGTGTGCTGCACATCACACCTTTGCGTGAGTGATAAGCTAACTTTGTCAAAATTGCAATACATAGTGTTTCGTTGATGGTCAGAGTATGGGTTGCGCCCCTGGCCCTTAGCCCCAGCCCTAAGTGCGACTTTAGGTGTGCAACTTGCATGCAACTTGAGCACACCTGCGCATGCTGCTGGCATCATAAGCACGCCTTGACCCTATCCTGTATGTCGTCAGTGCCTGCTGTCGGCCCTGATCAGTTCCTTGATGCAAGCATCGCAAGAGGTGATCAGCAGCGTGATCCAGACTATCGTCACTGCACAGCAGCCCACTGCATCGCAGGATCAGCGGAGGAAGGCTGTCGCGCTATCTGAACAGGTGGGCGTCTAGCTTGTGTCTCTGCAGCGCGCAGCTGTATCACGCAGTCCTTAGTATTGCCTATCTAAGCAATACTGTAGATGGTGTTGCCATAAATGGCACTCGCAAATGTCAGCATCGCGCATGTGACATGTTTAGCTTACGCCTGTTTGCTGACGCCTCCGTGCTGTCGCAGTTGAAGCGGGGAGAGGCCCACAGTTCTGTACAAGTCGCCCTTCAATTAGTCCAAAGCAGCCACCAAGTAGAAGTTCAGCACTTTGGTTACACTGTACTCCAGCATGTGGTGAGGCCTCCTCCGTGATTCTGAGTCCCCCATATGCACTGTTCCTACCATTGAGCTGATGCATATTTGTCAATGTCTGCCAAGATTGGTGTGAGTACTGCAGGTTGGTGTACGGTGGGATGAGTTCACAGCAGAGGAGCATACGCAGCTGGCTGCCACAGTTTTTTCTTTACTCAGACAAGGTGTGCAAACGCCAATGCAAGCCTACAGACAGCAGCTCACAACAGAGCATGTTGCATGCAACATGGCATCGCTTCTGACTAATCTCAAGCAAAGTGTGTTGAGGTTGTATGCATGATGCAATGCAGTTGGTGGGACCACCTCAAGCTTTGCAGTCCGCAGCAAAGCAGCAGTGCTGTTGGCACTGGTGACAAAACGCCAAGGTGGTCAGCTGTTGCAAGCTCTGCTACCTGAGCTGCTGCGCCTGGCTTCTGAGGGACCCACACAGGCTGACATGGTACACTCTCTGTTCTGTATTGCATGCAAGATGACAGTGATCTTGTACAATCAAGCAAGTAGTACTGCAAGATGCGATCAGCAGCAGCAGCAGCAGGAGTAGGCTTGCCTATCAGCAGCAATGATGGCGGCGGCAGCAGCAGCAGCAGCAACACAGACAGTGCTTTGGCGCCAACCTTTGTTGACGGCCTGTTGTTGCTTACAAGGACATTGTAGCTAGTGATGCTAGCAAAAGACATTCTGCATGTCCACAGCAGCATGCACTGCAGTCATTGGGCATAGACAGCGCTACATTTTGCACTGGTGGAGCTGGTGGTGCCGCTAGGTTCTTATTCTGCGCACAACACTATGACCCTGTTTTTGGGCAACGAAGACACTTGCTGACTGCCAGACACCAGCATGATTATATGGCCTTGACCATGCGGCAAAACAACAACAATTCTTGGACTGTGTATAGGTGTGCATAGTGTTACGTATGATGGCAGAGGAGGTGACACAGTACAGAGATGACATGGAAGCTGACAACAAGCGTCATTTACTGTCTGCACTTACAGCATGTGTGCCTCAAGTGCTGCCGTTTTTGGAAACAAGCATGGAGGGGCATTTTGGACAAGCCTTGGCTGCTAGTCAGCAGGGACAGCATCAGCTTTCACAGCTGCATGCTGCTGTTGTCACATCCGCTTTAGGTGAGATACCAGATGTCATCATTCAGCATACTGCATTGCAGGCCATGCCATTGTTGCCAACTCATTTGGCTTGCAACTGGTAACTAGCTGCTTTCCTTTTGCACACCAACTTGGTTGTTACTGTCATATTTGTTGCCCAGTTGCACAATGCCTTGCGCCACGCTGCATGAAACTGCTACCTTGCAAGTAGATGGCTTGTGGCATCAGCTTCATCCATAGAGTGTGTATGCTTTCAAGCTAGCAAGGCTTTCTTTTGGGTGGCTGCGGCGGTGACTGAGCTAGAACAATGCGCAGGCACCAGCCTGACATATGCTGAGTGGGCCCCGCTGGCTCCCTTGACCGACAGTGGCCTCATCAGAGCATGTACCTACTTCCTCAACACTCAAGACTTCCGCATGCTCGCTTGTGACACTCTCAAGCAAATTTCCCACCGCCGCCAGGACAAGGTGACTTGCACATGCCTATTTATGTCCCAGCTGGTCTGTGCCTGCTTTGGTCATCTTGCAGCAGCAGTAGCTGGCTGCATGCCATTCAGCTCAGCTGCATAGCTGCCATCTTGTTGACTGCTCATCCCGTCATGACATTATACCTGCTTCTTCATGCAGTCCTGCACATTTGGTGCAATACCAGTATGAGCTGTGCATAGACCAGATCAGCTTGCACGTGAAGTATCATCATGTGTACTGAGGCAACACACGGCTGCTTAACTAGTTCATATTTCCACACTGCACCACACAGGAGACTTTGGAGACATACAACTCAGCCATGGCAGCCACTGGTGAGGCCCTGGTTCAAGCTGCCTCAGCCTTGCTCACTCAGCAAGCTCAGGAGCAGCTCAGCTTTGAGGGTGACTCAGATGAGTTTGGGCAACGGCTGTGCGAGACCATGGCTGAGTTTGGGTCCAGTCACCTGCACTGCCTTCCCTCCCATGACAACAAGATCTTGTTCCTGCAGCAGGCAAGCTTTTCCTGCAGCACACTGTCTGCAATCATTTAATGCATGCAAAAGTCACGTCATGTCAGGCAGACTTGTTGTTGGGCAGCAGGCTGATGCATGCTGCATATTCTTCTCACCACGCATGCTTGGCCTAAGCAGGGCAGTGATTGGCTGCTTGGCTTGTGATAGATGTAGAGCCTTTGCAGAAGGAGTGCAAGACACAATCAGGACAAACACTACTTCTAACACATCATCACATCAATGTCTTGCAGCTCTGTGTCATGTTGCCTTCTTTGCATAGGATTGGCCCCTTGTTGCCAGGTGATGCTGAAGTGCAAGTCCTGACTGTGTCTGCATCTGCAGATGCTGGCATTCACACAGCACCCTTACATGCTGCTGTCCAGCAAAGCCCTGCCGCTGTGGATTGCCCTTCTGTCACCCAGAGACAATGCTGCCAAGCAGGAGTCTCACCCACCTAACCCATCCCATTCACTGCTGCCTTTGGAATGCGTCTCAGCCTTGCTAGACCTTGCAGGTGCGGTTCACCACGACAGCCTTCCAGCATGTCACGCTGGCTTTGCTCTACATCAGCAAGACGCACAGCAAGCAATGGTGCTTTATCAGCATATGTTCACAAGGCTGAGGATTGTCCATCACACAGTTCACTCAATGAAGCAGCATGCAGGTTGTAGCGGTTGTTGGTTGCTAGGCTGCCGTGCAATGTCATGTACTCACAGTGCGTCAGGTCACAGCTGTGCCAGAAGCGCTTGAAACAGCCTGTCCCCCCCATGATGTGCAGGGGAGCAGCTAAGGAAAGGTGTAGGGTTCAGCACAGACCCCTCTGACTTCCCTCCTTACTTTGCGGACCACCAAGACTACAAGGACTTCTGCATTAGCTACAGGGGTGACATGGCGCGCATTGTCAGGCTCACCTCAGGGCTGTTGCCAGATCAGGCCCTTGCAGCTGCCTCTCGCCGCCTGCAACATTCCCTGCATCACTGCAGCACCAGCGGCACCTCTGTTGCAGTAGGTTCCATCCAGCTGACTCACAATATGCAGCTAGTCTGCCTTATTGCAGGACTTGCATATCAGTTAGCAAACAATGCTGGATTTATATAGACAGGTTTAACAATAAGAGGAACAGTGCACTACAGTATCATCTTGCTGTCTCAGTGCGTCTAACCATGCTTCCATTCAGGCATGAGTATGATGCACATGACCAAACTGTTTGCATCCATGTAGCAATACAGCTCTGTTGACACCCTGGCTTGCTGGAAGCAGCAAATGCAGTAGAGAAGCCCTTCCAACAAACCCATTATATGCGCGCACACAGTTGGTTGAATATGCAGGAACAGCACAGTCAGTTTGAGGCGGCGGTTCTGTTCCTAGACTCTGTAGTAACAGCTGTCTGCAGCGCTCACCTAGGTCAAGCAGCCTCTCCCTCCCTCAATTCCACACTGTCCAGCACAGAGGCACTGTTGCAGCTGCTGCTGGGAGCACGACTGGCAGATCCAGTGCTGCTCAATTGGCATGCACGCTCCCTGGAATGCTTCTCAAAGCTACTTGCTAGGAATCCTGAGTTGGTCCTTGCGGTCATGCAGAAGGTATCAAGTCAAACCTCAGAGCTCTTAGACAAGATGCTGATACTGCTTTGTACTTGCCTGCCTCTTTGGCACACTTGCTTGTGCACACCATGTCCTGACTATCGACGCGAGAAATGCGCCTGGATTAAAGTCAGCTGCATGAGGCGCCTTCATCTTTCAGGTGCTCAGATATCTGCAGCAGGCACTTGACACAGGCAGGCTCAGGTGTGCCTGCCATGCTTGCTCTTTCCTATGCACTTCTGCACACACCATCACATGTGACCTGTTTACAGGACACGCAGGCTGACTTGGTTGCCAGCAGCACAAACATGCTCATGGCACATGTCAATGTTCCACATCTTCTACTGATTTGACATCAAGGGGACTTGCGCAGGCTTTTGACATGTACACCAGCAATCCTCTAGAGGGCAATGCATATGGGGGTGTACCTCCAGCTAAGCCCACCCCCGAGTGGAAGGAGCTTCAGACAGCTCGACAGCGTGTAGGGCTGATGCTAGTAGCCCATGCCAAGGCACAGCCCCAGGCCCTTCTGCCTCACCTAGCAGCCCTAGCTAACAAGATACAGGAGATGTGGGCCAGTGGGGCAATTGGCACCAATGAGCAGAGCACTCTGTTTGATGTGATTCTTGCTGCTGCTGCTGGCGCAGATATCCAGCTGCAGAAACAGGTATCACCTGTGACAGTGCATATTCCTAGCAAGCTTTGCTCATCACTGCTTTGTGGATACTTTTTTTATGAGTCACCTGGTCAAGTCCATGAACATACTGCTGCAGTGACAGCCCGCGAAAATGGTGAATCTGCATGCTGCTTCATCAGCTCAATCGAAGTCAATGCATATTGGATGACACCATGCACTTGGAAGGTGACTGGACACGGACATTACTGGTATGTTGCACCCCAAACCTTACAAAATTTACTTGACATGTGTTGTCTTGGGGCAGGTGGTGGAGTGGGTGTTGGGAGGAGTGCGCACTGAGTGGCAGTCCTCTGCCTTTCAAGCTGCCCTTGACAGCCCTGCTGCCTTTGTCAGTCACTACATTAGCCTGCATGCAGATGCAGCTGGCCAACCAGAGGTGTGCTTGTATACTCACATTTCTCAGTCCTTGTATGCTCACATTTCACAATCCCTTGCTTGGCATTGACACGCTGTTTCTGCAGAAGCTATGGATTTAGTGCTTTTGCAAATTAAGAGTTCAAGCTCTGTCCGCAGTACGCTTACTGAATGTACATGTGCTGCTGGATGGCCTCAGTCCCAACAACCATGCCATTGATGTCTCATAGACCATCTGTCAGTTTGCTTTTGCATCATGCATGCATGCCTGGTCCATTAGTACAACAGCATATGCCTGCATGCCTAGACAGAGGTTCTTTAGTGTCCTCACCGCTGCCAGTGATGCAAGGTTCATCAAGCACTCACACTCCAGCCGTTTAGAGCTTTTCCCATCCACAATCATCTTTGTTACATAGTTTCCAGATGCGTGTTTGAATGCATGTCTACAGGTGGGCGGACAGCAGCCCAGGTGGCAGCTTTATCATCACCTCTACCTCATTGAGCACAGCGGCAAGCGCACGACCCCCTTGGTGAAGGGCCCAACAGGAGCCAACCCACAGAAGCCTGTGCCCCCCCTGCCACCTAGACAAGGCCACCCCCTGAATGAGCACGTGGGCTGGATGCTGCCAAGTCTGTTGCGCGTCTGTGCATGCTTACATGCCATATGGACACCACAGGTAATCTTCGCTGGTTGCAAAGTGTGTCAGGTGCACTGGTAGGCTATCCCCTTAAATCAGATGAGTGTGTTTGATGGTAATGTCACAAAGTCTTGTGTTTGTATATCAGTGCTCCTGCTTGAGCAACAAGCATGCTGCTCAGATGATGCATGTATACGTCATGACTGTACAAATGTCAGCTTCAAGTCAGCTTGGCTGTGTCCCAAGCAGCGCTTGTTTCTGCACATCCAAGTTGCAATCATTCCTGTATTGCAATGGCATGCTACAAAAGCAGCTTCACACCCTTACCCTGGCAACTTAGATCCAGGGTGTTGCTGATGGCATGCAGACTCAGGCTACATTGCAAAGCGTGCACAGCGCGTTCTTGATGGGTCCCAAGGAGAGGGCAGTCTACCTGAGGAGGCCGTTGCCCAAGGGCCGCCATGCTGCAGAGCAGTCTGGGGAGGAGGAAGCAGGCACTGTGGCAGGCACCAATGCAGCTGCACTCAGAGCTTGGCTGCGTCAGGTCAGCAAGCATGCACACAACAAGGGTGCACTTATGTAGCAACCTTTCCGTCTTTATCCTTCTGTTCATCATGCCCATACATCAAGTCCTTATACAAACATGCAGGACTCAGCAGTGTTGCTACTAACCCTGCTGGGCTTCAGCACTGTTTGCTTCAGTTGTTAATTGACGAGGGAGCTGTCAAAACTTTGCGATTTGCAGCTAGGTTTGGCATGGCTCTTGCCTTGCCTGGACGTGCAACTGCTATTCCACCCTACTTTGCTTTTGCAGATAAGGGAGTCAATGTACCAGAGCCTGGGCCTGATGTCCACCAGTGTGGCCGCCTTCTATGCCTGTGGGGCTGGCCAGGGGCTGTGGGGGCCAGGCCTTATGGATCATGTGGAGTACATGGATCACCAACACTTGCGTATGCTGCTGCGTCACCTCATGCTGTCTTTCACCAGAATCTGTCCCCCTCAGCATAGGTAAGCCCCAACACCATGCTCTGTGCTCCGTATTGTTCATGTCAGCATCACCAGCTCAAGTGGTGCAAGCAATGCGCAGAGTGACCCCATAATATGTACACGGCAGAGCAATGATTACAGGCATGCAGGTAAAAGATCAGAAGTAGCAATGATGTATGTTTCACAGTGTCATGGTCTGCCTCCTGATCATGGCAACTTATGTTTCAGATGCAACTTGCTCTTTTCAAGCATGGCGGCTACATTCGACTGCCCAGCTGATGTGCTGAACAAATTGCTAGACTGTCGCTGCACATACAGCTCTTGCCAATTTTGCCATGTTGCTCTCCTTCAAACATGTTGTGATCAGCCACCCCACATCTACCAGTTCCCCAAACAAGCTCAACTCAAAGCGTGCTCATGCATAAGCGGTGTGCATTACCAATCGCAATGAGTCTTGCAACTCTGCACTGCAGGAATGCTTGGCTGCTGCCAGTGCTAGCACCTTTGCTGCCTCACATGCTGGCACGCATCTCCTCCAAATGGGCAGTCATGGTCAGCCAGCCTGCCTTGGGCCGCCCCAGTGAGGATGGGACAGCAACCAATGATGAAGTAGTAGAAGAGCGCCTGGTGAGGGAGCTGACCAGAGAGCATCTGCAGCTGCTGCTCAACATGGCAGACAAGCCTCCACTTGAGCCTGGTCAAGGTACAGACCTAGGATCCTGCTTGTCTGGTTTGTCTGCAAGCGTTGTCCACTGTTAACTATTGCCTGGGAGAGTCGCATTCCATTGCTGGACTGCTTTCTGAGAACAGCTGCCGTTGCAGCAGATGCAGTTTGATGCGGCCTTTTTTCAGGACTCTGGCAATACTGTATACTGTGAGTGCTACACATGTGTGATCATCTGGTCCTGGCCGTTAAGCCTCATCCTGAAGTTGTGCTATGCACTGCTCAACAACCACAAGAGACTTACAGACCTTGCTGTGTTGGTCAATATGTCTGTGTAAGCAATAGTGAGCACATGGCGCGTGCCATGACTTATGGCCTGCAAACCTGTCCAGCGTATGGTGCATTCACAACACCACTATCAGCAAGGGCCATGAATGCACAAGGCTTGCACCTGGGCTGGTGCAAGATCAGTGTTGCACCACAATCGTTTTCATGCAAATGTCGGTCTGCTAGATTGGTGGAGCAAAGCAGACTTTTGGTATCACATGTGTCAACATGCTGTAGACTTTTTATCTGGCTTGCTCATTCCAGTGCCTCTGCACAGGTGCGGCGGGTGCAGGCCAGTCTGTGTTAGAGTGGTTGCTGTCTGAAGCCCCGGACCTTGCTCTCATAGCTGTGGCCACCGCTGTAGCTGCTCTCTGGTGGCCAGACTCTGACTCTGGCGCCAAAGCAACTGCCTTCTGCAGGTAAGCTTTTGCAACCCCCCCACTGCGCAGCCTTGCAAACAAATCCACAGCAACCAGGTCATGTTTGTGGGGAACGCATGGGATGGATGCACCATGCATGTACGATGTGTGTGGCCAATGGCAGTTGTTGATGCCCCTGTAAAGTATCACAAAAGGTGTGTTGCTGTTGCATGCAAACAGTGTTGATGCTCGGCTATTGCCATGGTCTGTCCTACTGATGTGGGGTGAAGCCTGCATGACTTGCAGGTGCATCAATGCCCAGCAGTCTTGCCAGTAGAGACAAGCCTGAATGATATTGCCCTCAGGATTTGAGCTTGAGAAAATCGTAATGTTTTGTGCTCTGCAGAGCTGTGGTGGTTGTTGCTCGGCGCAATGAGAGGGTATACAATTTTGTGGGGCGGGAGATGCTGCGGGGCAGCATGGCAGCCCTTGCTCACCCCATCTTCACTGCTGCTGAGACTCTGCAGCTCATCAGAGATATTCTGGCTCAACAGCTTGCCACCTCCCCAGGACCTCGTCAAGTGGGTCTACCTACTTGTCTGTCTGTCTGTTTAATTGTGGTCTGTCTGTCTGTCTGTTGGTCTTTGTGTCTGTCTGTATGTCTGTCTTTCTGTCTGAACATATGGGCAGGGACAAGACACAACAGAGTGGGGTGGTGTGCAACAGGCTCAGCAGACCTGCCTGCAGAACATCTGTCTCGTTGTACTTCTCCTTTCCATGCCTGTCTGCATGTTGCCACAAGTTGATCGTCGCTGCCGAGGCCACATCAACAATCTCATGGTGTGTGCAGGAGCTGCTAGCGTTGCCTGCCATCACACCTGCAATCCTGCAGAAGTTTGAAGCTGATGTGGCAGCTACTGGCAGCGAGAAGGAGCAGCGTTTCATCATCAGGAAGCTGCTCATGCAATCAGGCATGCACATGCCTTTCAATATGTGTCTTGCATGGGGATAGTTGACCCTGTTTGTTTGTGATGCATCATGTGGCAGGCCTGAAGATCATGTTCATGTCCGATAGCAGTGCTTTTTCTGCATTGATGTTGTTCGGCAGGCTGACATAGCATGCTGCAATAGCATACTAAGATGGCAAAAGCATAGACTGACACGTGTCACTTTGCTGTGTGATGTTGCTTGTGCAGCTTGTGATCTGATTACAATTGAGTTCGATGGCACAAATTGAAACAAGCCTGTGTAATGTGCAGGAGTTGAAGATCTACAAGCTGCTCTGCAGCTCAACTTCAAGCCCATTGTGGCAGCTGTTGTGAGCGTGAACAACTATGAGCAGCGAACAAATGGCAAACAGGTACCAGTGGATCAGCAAGGTGGTGACATGGGTCTGAACAGACTGACGCAGTGAGAAAGTATTGTGCTGGTTGGAAGTGTTTTTGCTGTCAGTAGAAAGCTGAAGTACTGCTACAAGTAAAATTTGAGATGCTTTGCTAGCTTTGCGGCAGCCCTGCCCACCAATTTACACCTACTTTGCCAAACACTGACATGCTTTGCTAATGACAGACATTCTGATCTTTATCAAACTGCAGCGCACAGAGTCTGCATGCTGTATAACAACTGTAAGCATCGGGCTCATACACTGTCCTATTGCCACCAGATCTGTCTGTGTGCCAAGGCACGTTTGCGAAATACGCCAATGTACTGAGTTGTATGTAGGAATGTCCATTGTAGGTCAGATGGGGATTTCTGATCTCTGAGATATGTGTCAGATATGAGCAAAATCAGTCATGCATTACGACTGATCAGTAATTGCATGACTCCGAAGCTTTACGAAAGTGCAGAGCTCACAGTGAAAAGCACAGCGTATTTACGCTATCAATCGTGGCGCAGCTAGGGCACAATAAGCTGAGACATTCGAAAGTCGCACAGCAAGTCGATCGAACAAAAGTACGTGAGTATACTTGTGGCTCTGCTCGATGGCTGCTGTAGCGAAAGGGGTGGTCCGGGTTGATGTTGTCAGTGACACAGTGTGGTACGTTCTTAACTGGTCCGCGTGAATCTATTGTTAAGCTGACACAGTCTCTTCGTATGACCTTACCTCCTGGCAAGCTGTGCTGGCCGTCCAAACACAGAATATGTACACGGATCTTTGTATGCGTAAGTCTGACTGTGTGTCTGCGGGTGTGCAGCCCCTGGTGTTTTATTGGCAAGAGGCGGCTGGAAACAGCGATCAGGAAGTTCCAGGTAGCTGCCTCTCAATTTGCTCTGCCCGTGCTCTGGTCAAAGCTCAGCAGGGCATAACATAGTAGCACAGCCTGACAGTGACTTTGCATTCAGGGACAGAAGTCTTTTGAGGTGCGATGGCACCCGTTCTTCTTGAACCCAGACGCTTCAAAGGAAGGTGTGAACAAGATTGAGATGTACAACCAAAAATTTGGGGAGCAGCGAGTCAAGCAGATGACCCCAATGATGACGGTAGAAAACTGCATCTCTTGATTGTATGTCGATGCGACAATCTTGCACAATTTCAGCAGCATGATCAGTGCCTTGCTGCAGTTATGATCATGACTGAGGTTTATGTCATGCAGTTTTCAATTTAGCATGCATCCATGGATGCTACATGTGCAGGCATGAATGCAGCATTTATGCACTCGAGTCTTTTGTTGTACTCCTTCATGTCTGAGCCAGATGCCCCAGTCTGCCGAAGGTGTCTCTATGCAGCATCTGATTCTCGCACTGCCATGTTGATCTGTGTTGATGCGTAGGACACATTTGCAAAAGAAGGCTTGAACTACAGTATGGAGGGCCAGACTGGAAGCACATTGAACAGCCACAGGCTGATAGCCTTGGCAGGTCAGCAGGGCCTAGACAAGCAGGACAAAGTAGTTGAGGCACTCTTCAGAGCCTACTTCACAGAGGTACTTGTATGCGTCTGCTGTCCTTCCAACAAAGCATTCATATCAGCCAACAAAGCATTCATATCAGCCAACAAAGCATTCATATCAGCCAACAAAGCATTCATATCAGCCAACAAAGCATTCATATCAGCTGAGGGCTGCTCCGCAGTCATGCTTATCACCACAACCAGTACAGACATACAAGTTACAAGGTGGCACAGATAGCTTGAATTTTTGGACTGCGCCTTGGACATGTGCCGCCCTCTCTTGCTTTTCTTCCAAGAGTTACCTGGCAATGTGCAAGCTTGCAAAACAAAGATGCACAGCAACATGCTCACTCATTACTTGCTAGAAACCTGGTCTTGTTGTGAAAGCTCAAATCATTTGCACTGTGGTAGTAGCACGCTGCCTTGCTACTGCATAGGTGTGACCTTCTGCATGCATGCTTTCAGGGCCAATTCATCAATGACAAGCAGGTGCTCCTGAAGGCAGCACAGCAAGCCAGCGTCTCAGGAGCCGAAGAGTTGCTGAATGATGAAGATGAGCTCAAGTCTGAGGTGATTTCCTAGAGCATCTGCACACAGCTGCTTCCCAGATTGTGTGATCAGATGCGTAGCTTTGGAATGCGCTGGCTTGTGGTGGCTAACACTGTTTCAGGTTGCCCATAGTATGCAAACACACAAAGCAATGCATATTCAGCTGACCTGCTGCAAAATTGCCCACAGGGAGCATGACCAGTCTGCTTGATGAGCTGCCCTGTACATGATGCATTGCCACAATGGCAGAACTGCTGGCAGTGAAGCCGACTGTAGGCATGACTGACCTGCAGGTCTTGCACGAGGTGAAAACTTTGGCCAAGGGAGTGACTGGCGTTCCTTTCTTCATCATTGATGGCAAACATTCATTGTCTGGAGCTCAAGAGTCAGAAACCTTTGTCAAGATGTTTGAGAAGCTCTGAATATGCAGAGGCTGCATCGCAGGCAAGGGGAGCATAGTAAACCTGAGCAGCTCTCAAAAGATGATACAAAGACCACATATGTGTTGGTGATTGTCACCACAAGTGTAGTGCAACACATTGTTTTCGTTGTGTGATTGCCATCTCCTGGCTAGCTTTGCCAATTGGATTGCAAGGATGATTGTGCTTATTGATTGTGTGGTTCAATTTTGACCATTTGGTACACACCACATCTGAAGCAGCGGTCTTCATCAGAATGTGTAGGTGTTTGTGTGCAAGTCTGTGTCCAGAGAGGATGAGTCAACTCAGTTTTGAAAGTTGTTCAGTTCTGATAGAGGGGCTTGAGTACAGCAGTGTATTTTTGATGTTGGTCATGTCCGTCCGTGCGCTGGAGTGATTGGTGCTGTTCTGCCCATCTGCTGGCACAGTGTTGCGGGGTCTGTAATGCAGTCTGCATGCTGATCCCCTTTGTCTTTTGCTAAATCTGCTGCCTTGGATCATTCATCGCAACACACCATATGGATGCATGTCTGGTCTCGGAGCATAGCTGATGTCAAATTTGGCGCATGGTGCTGTGCATGGTGCTGTGCATTCATGAATCATCAGTACTACTGTGCGAGCAGAACTCGTGAACGGCAACGTTGCCGTCAACTTGCATTGTAATCTCTCTCTCCCTCTTGCTGCACACGAATTGTCACGATGTAGTCCGATCTGGCTCGCAGCAATGTCTGGACCCTTGGACAGGGTGAAAAGAATAGCGAGCCATTTGACAGTCGCAGGATCGGCAAAGTCCGAGACTGCCTCTTTATCGGTATCTTGACGGGTCAAACCTGTACTTGTCGTCTTTGTTTGAAAATTTCGTTGATTCCCTTTCTTTGACTATCAGTTCACCTTCGGCAAACAGTACGTTTGTCGCAATGCTTGCTTGGACCTCCAGGACGATTTGTCTCGCGTATCGAGCCTGTGCCTCAATCGACAGGTTTTATACTTCTTCGGTCTGTGCAGGCAGATGTTTTGATCGTAGGAGGGGGTGTCATTGGTGTTGCGACCGCTTACGCCCTTTGCAAGAGTCGTAGTAATCTGAAAGTTGTGTTGCTTGAAGCTGGCGAGTTCGGTGCTGTCAACGGCAGGTGTGGCCTGCAGCTGGTGCTTGTGCAGCCCACCGATCCTTGCTTTCATTCACGGGCTGATGGCGTCTGAAATCGATGCTGCTGCAGTTCATATGGAGACTCCAGAATGTACAGAGAGTTGTACAGCTCTGAGTACTGCTCAGTCATGCAGACAGAAGCACTGAAGCTGTGGCATGAGCTAGAACAAGAGTCTGGCCAACAGCTGCTCAAGAGGCATGGCCTGCTGTTCTATGGTGACATTGACACAGGAGAAACTGTTCAGGCAAGCTGCACCCATGTTGCAGCTGAACAGTGTGCCATGTGCAGCTGCCACTTGCCAATATATGTATGTGAAGCTTGCAGCTTCATTGCAGGGAAGTTTGCTCCAATGCCAAGCAGTTGCAGAACGCAGAGGGCTGTCTCACAGGCGTTATACGACGGCTGCCGAGCTGCAAGCAGCATATCCCATGAATGCAAAAGAGGGGTATGAGGGCTTATTTGAGAATGGAGCTGGCACAATCAAGGTAAGTCGTTGTGTACCAGGCATAATGCAAAGTGCCACTCTCACATACTTCAGCCACACGCTCCCACCAAGTCATCCTTTGGGCAAGGTTGTGCATGCGTGCCACGTCAGGGGCAACTGGCTCACAGACAAGGCTAGTGCATGTCTGCAATAAAAGCATCTGCCAACGTCATGTATTACCCTTTACATGTAGTGTATGGCCAACAGCACTCAAATGCACTGGAGCATCTTGAAGCTTGTATCTGCTAGCACTTGCAACAGGAGCCTGAAACTTCATGGTATAAGTAAGAGAAACACAGGAGACCCACCATCTTTTGCAGGCCAAGGAAGCTGTGGCTGCAATGCTGAAGCTGGCGCAGCAGGCCGGCCTGCACATTGTCCAAGGCGAGCGTCTCACTTGCCTGTCCGTGCTGGCGACTGATCAGGTGACTATCTGCAGCCAGGAAGGCTTCCACTCAATAGTGTGTTCACATGCCTTCCAGGCCAGCTATGTCAATGCCACTCTCACTGCATTCAGGTTGTCATATGCAAGTCATCATCATGTTGCATCTGATCATCCTGCAAATGACAAAACCCATCACAAATTGTACCCTGCCAAAACCTTTCCGCGCCATCTGCATAAACGGTATTGCTGGAATTTGTGATGTCTGAGCCTTTGTGATGTACATTGTCAGGTAGCTGTGCAGACAAGTACAGGTCGCACAATCATGACCAAGCGCTTGGGCCTAACAGTGGGGGCCTGGACCAATGATGTGCTGGCCCACCTCGGCATGGAACTGCCCTTGGACATTTGGAAGGTGCACTGGGGCCACTACTATGTTGACCCAGCAGTCAAGGACTCAATACCCCAGTGGTACAAGTTTGGCAAGCTCCAGCCAGATTCCTGGGATGAAGGCCTATACTATGGGTTTCCTCCAGAAGGTTCTGAGCCTGTCGTCAAGGTCAGTGTCTCAGTTGCAGATCAACCCTGCTCTACTTAAACCTGGTATGAGGTAAACAGAAGCCCTGCTTCTTTGTTGACCAAATGGCTACTGATGCTATGGCAGAGAGCAAGTGTTGACTGAAGTAGGTGGATCTGTTATGGCATTTTACAATAGTACGGCAAGCACTTGCACAACCTCAAGCAAAGCATGCCACCAGCAACAGAAGAAGCGTCATTGACTTCTATGAAAGGCCAGGCTGAACATAGAACTTGACAACTGCACACATTGTGAAGTGTGTCGATGCTTCTGAACATCACTGCACAACAGGTGCAAGACATATTGTTCATGAGAAGTTGTGTTTGCAACATTGCTATTGTGCTGCCTTGCAACGCTGCCCCCTTTTGTGTTTGCTCTAGGGTTGGTGCAATGTTAGGTACCTTGACATGCAGGTTGGTGTCGACTTTGCACCGCATGCAAGGAGTTGTCGCATGAAAAACATGCACAACTTCAGCTACAAGCCAGATGCAATGGTTGCTGCATCACTGGACACCTTCTTGAGGGCAGAGTGGAATGGCTTCCTGCAGAGGCGAGATTTGTTCTGCAGCCCGTATACTATGACAGCAGATGGCATGTTTGTACTTGATCAACTCCCAGGCTTTCCGCAAATCAGCCTGTTTACTGGAGGCAATGGCCGAGCTTTCAAGTTTTCCGTATTGTTGGGAAGGTAAGCAGAGGAAGGCTGCTTTAGCAGGTGTTTCAAGACAAGTGTATGGCTGAAACGTCTAGCGCTGTTATATTGCACAAAGTGCAGTAGGGTCTTGCATGCATGTCTACACATACTGTGCAGCCTGCCTGTGAATGCATGATGACAGCATTGCATGTTGTTATTGTGAAACTGGAAGCAGCCTGTGCTGTTTGCATGTTCACTTTCTGCTGTGAGGAGCAACAGACACAAATTCTGACTTGCAGGTGTCTTTCAGACCTGCTATTGGGGCAGGAGCCAATGTTTGACATTGGGCTGCTCAGTGCACAGCGGAAAGCGGTGCAACCGGTGCAAGCATCACATTCAGCTGCTGCAAGGTTGCATGATCACAATGGACCTGCTGCCGCACTACCATGAGGCCATCCGGCATGTGGCAAGATGTCCAAATGTAGCATCAGTTACATGTATGTTGTTGTACATTATTGTACCCTGACACGCACTGTTTGGTATGTAGCATAGCCTGTTACGAGTTGTTGTTTTGACATATGTTTGGCTACTTGAGCATTCACACACACGCAATACATGTATTGTACAATGTGTACATTTCTTTGCTAGCTTGACCCAAGTTGTGCATGCCACCAACTTGTGTGTTTGTATGTTGTGTTGGGTGCGTTTTGAGGCAGCCTTGCTTAGCAAAGCGACTTGATCACGACTTGTTTTGCGCAACGGTGTTGTATATACATGTCTATACTTGATTGATATTCAGGTCATCCAGCTTAATTAAGCTCATAAGCTTTTGACTGTGCAACCTTGATTTGCTTCGCTCTTGACAAATACTAATGTGAAAAATCGTGAGATGCACCCTGATCTCTGTCGGCACAGTGTTGTTCAATGCATGTTCTATAATCGTTCCTACATTCAATGCTGAGATACGAAATGCTTGGAGCAAAAGCTTGCCAGGCTAGAGAAATATAAATGCCAGACAGGCAGATGCGTCCAGCTGCACCGCGCTGTGTGTGTGTGCTCTGCAAGACTCCGCTACGGTTGCCTTTCACATACGGTGCTGCTGTTTCAACTCGGCCGGTAGCCATGGTACTGGTGCTCGCTATCCACACTGTGGCGACAGTCAGCGCGACAGTGCCTTTTGCTATGATCATGCTCAGGTGTGATGGTTCGCTGCATGAACTTTTCTGCTCGAGCTTTTGCACTTCAGTGTTGGGTCAAATACTGCCGATGCTCGCGGCTGTAAGCACAGGTTGTCTCCATGGTGTTGCTGTCAGGGCCCCTGAGGAGTTGTTCAATGCAGGGATCACGTCAGGAAGAACGACGTCTCCCCAGGCCTGCACTGCAGACTCGTGAGTGCTGTATTACTGCCAGCTGTAGCATTTGTCTGCATCGGCCTGACAGTACCGTTGCGATCTTGCCAACTTGACTGCAAGGCAGTGCCACCCACCCTTTGTCCCCTTCACAGGTATTGCCTAGCTCAGGCAACCGTTCTGTCAGTCTTTGGGACGTTCCTGACAAAGAAACGTTGCAAACTTGGCTGGACGAGTTCTTGGACGTTGACTGCTCAAATGAAGTTTTTGAGGTAATGTGCAGACTGCTGCACAGTCCCCCTACTCTGCTTGTGTTATGGCTTGCCTTGGCAGCAACAAGTTTGAGCATGCGTCCTTTCAGACGTACTCGTCTCTGCTTGGTGGTTGGTTGGTTTCACACGTTTCAGAATCAGGCTGACCTGTTGCAAGCAGGTTCATGAGGAGATTGCTTACGGCTTTTCAGAGCAGCTACTAAGAGCACGCGCTACAGATCAGGTATGCATGCCGACTCTGTTCAATCACACCAAGCTAGCCGCAGAAGTTTATGCATACTGAGGCTGCATGCCATAGGTTTCAATGAAAGCGCACGAGACTGCAGACCAGGTGCAGCAGAAAAGCAAGCGCATCACAGAGAACGTGCGGCATCAGGTACAATGTTGTACTTCAGCTCTCAGCCAGATGACCAGCATTGCAGCATGACGACAGGACCATGACTTGTGCGTGTGCTGCAGTGGGATGAGGTGGATCAAAAATTCAAGGTGTCAGAGCAACTGAAGGTAGGATCCATAACATTGATGGGATGGACTCCTGTGGCACATTTTGCAAGGGCATGTTGCATAGCAAGTCCATTATCAAGCTTCATATTTGTTGTGTGCAGACTGCAAGAGAAACAGTTGCTCCTGTGTTCACCAAGGTCAACAGTGCCGCCAAGCAGCAGTACTCCAAGGCGCTTGAGAATGAGAGGGTATGCTGTTCTGCTTGACTACTTGCTGATGGAAATAAATGTATGATTGCTTTGCACTTGATGCATGTGCCACAACATGCATCTGGATGTGCCTATCACACACAAATGACACTTTGATGTTATTCATTGGACCTGCCATTCACCTGCACAAGCTGACCTTGTGCTGCCTGATGGTCCAGCCATACCCACATATTGATCAACAGCATCATGACGCTGTTGCATTGGTGCGTAATGTAGGTAGCAGCTGCTGCAGCCAGTGTGGGTGGTGGACTGGCTGCAGTCAACAAGTCACTGGGCAGCTGGGGAACTTACCTGAAAGGACAAGCAGACAAGGTGGGGGAGAATGTGATGAACAGAACAGGCAGCCCAGGGCTTGCTGGCCGCTCCACAAGCCAGACAGCTTCCCCTGCTAACTCTGCTGGCAGCAACACCCAAAGGTACAGCAGCCATCGTCTTGCCAGATTATGATGCAATTGACGCATTGATAAAGTACAGATTGTAGGCATAGCTGGATGACCCACGCATTGATCTGCAAGGCACATCAGCCAAGCAGGGTTTGTGTGACATCCAGCAGGCAACTAAGATTGATGCACACGCCATTCGTACCAAGCTGCTGTGCTGCCTAGGCACTCAACACCATCGCAAAATTGCTTCCTGTAGCAGGTCAGCTTTGACATTGCGTTCTTGTTTCAATCAAATGATGCAAGATGAGTGGAAATGCTGGGCCTGCAGTTCAAGGAGTACAGTGACATCCACACCAGTCCGCCAAGAAGCTTCACGAGCAGCTGCTGGTGCTGCTAGTGGAGATGGTGCAGGCAGGACGCCAGCGGTGCCGTCCGCAGGTCAGTCCGCTCAGGCTTCACAGCCAGCAGCTCAGCCTGCACCTCAGCCAGCTGCCAAGCTCGATGAGAAGCTTTTCACTCTAGGTACACGTTTGTCACTGCACTACAGCAATGACCCTGTCCAACACAAGACACAATGCTGAATGCATATGTGACTATCACAGTTGTGCTGAGCATGCTGCTTGGACAGCATTTTGGCACAGAATCTTCCAAGGGCCATCGTGAAGCACGATATGGTGAATCGCAGCTAGCTTGCCTCCGTTTTGTGTTCAAATCCCGACTTGTTTGTTGGATTGTTCCTGCATGTCATCTGTTTGTTTGTCTGACATGACGTGCCATTATCATGATGGTCATGGCCTGATGGTGACTGTGCAAAGTATCCGTACAAGCACTTCATGTCTGGAAGGTCGGCCATGAGCGCTAAAAAACGCAGTACAAAGTCGTAAGGCACGTGTGCAGATGACTTGTCATCAGAGGAGGGCGGGAGCCCAACTGCAGTGAAGGGATTAGCTGACTTGAAGGTTAACGACCCCAACCAAGATGCCAGCAAGCGTGGAGGATGATTGCAAATTCTGTAGTGTGCTGTTTGTTTGTTGTGTATTGTTGGCTAGAATGCGCTGGTACATTGTGTGTACCCAATACACTGCATTCAGCTTGCGCAAGTTCAATCAGCATGCATATTGCCCTGACTGTGATAAGTAAACTGTTCTCTGCTATGTGACTACGCAGCATGTGCTTTAAAGCAGAAATTTTCTGTATGTAGCTTTTCTGTGAACAGGATAGCTGCATGTTGCAAGGCCAGTAGTGATATACTTGCAATCAAACCTGCAAGGTCTTTGATGTGCATTATGCTGACTGATTGCAGCAAACATCTCGCTGGATACATACAGACTTGTTTGCTATACTCGCAACCATGTTTATAGAGTCTCGTTTCCTGTACAGCAAGCACACCTGTGCTACATTTTGCTTTTGTCCGCCTTGCACTGTACGAGGGGATGCAGCTGATACAACACCTTATGAAGCAAGCCAGCTGGCTGCGAGATCGCTGCATGCATGCTGGCTTGCTGTGTTTGTCGTATGCATGTGACAGCGAAAGATCCCATGAATCGGGCACAATTTAAGCACACGTGAGCGTCTTGAATCTACTTTAAGCAAAGCGTGATGGACAGGCTGACTGTACATCCGCTGGACGCCTCAATAAAGCGACTGTGTTTTGACTCATTAAATTTTCCTCTCATCCTGAGCAGATTTTTCGAGTTGTTCTCTTTGCTCGAAAGCGTTTGTAGTCGGCGGAATCGTGGGACCGGGGTAGTACTTCCGCTTTGGGGTTGCTTGTGAGATGTATTGTTTCATGATGCCAATGTGAAAAGCCGAAAAGTTCAAGTGCTGTCGGTTATATGGCGCCTCATGCTGGTACCACAGGATTGAAAGTCTTGTTGGCTGGAACTTCAGAGCTTGATTTGGGTGAAGCACAAGCTTTTCTGAGTGGAGAGGGCGCAGTTGGTACGTTTTGTGACGCGTTCAACCTGGCAATTTTGCGGTTCTCAACTGCAAGCTGACGAGGCTTTCACGTTGCATCCCTACAGTTACCACCTCCTTCTGTCACAGCGAGACTGTCAAACTGCTGCAAAGCGATGATTTCGATGTTGCGGTTGTTGAGGTACGCGCATATTGTATGACATGAGCTGTCATCTGATTCAGCTCGCGAGTCCGGCTCGTGAACCTTATATGGTTCATGGCAGGTTGAAGGCGACTCACAGGCCGCAGACGCCGTTGCGAGATTAGCTTTTCTGACAGACAGCAACCTGCCCATTGTCGGTAAGATCTGTCTACTTGGTGTACCCTTTTCACCTAGTTACGTCAACCAGATCCGCTGGAGCTAGTTGCTGTCCAAGCGCGACTTGGGACCGACTTTGATTGTATGCGCTTCTGCAGTCGCGCTTGACTTTCAGGATGCTGTATCGATGGTGAAGGCGGTAGAGGTGGGTCACGATCGACTGAATACCGCAGATACTGACTGATGAGCGCTGCTGATTGTAAACAACATTCTCCACTGGTCTGCAGTTGGGAGCAGTAGACATTCTACAGAAACCAATCAGCTCACAGACAGGCCGATTGGGCACACTTTGGCAACATACATTGAGGAAACGCAGTTCGGCAACAGCAACAGCTGGGGGATCAGAGAGTCATAACAACAGCTCTGGTGCTGGCAGCACAGCAGCAGAACCAACAGTGTGCACAGCTGGTGATGATCTTGTCAAAGCCATACTGCCAGACCTATTTGAGGTCGACATTTGGGAATCCCCAGACGAACAAAACACTACGGGCAACTCAGGAGAGCATGGATCAAGCATTGATACCCCAGAAACTCCAGACATATCTCATCACTTGCGTCAGGTGCGCAACAATCAACTGTCTTTGCCTGCTTCAACTCAAACACTTTCCCCAACTACACATGCAAGCCCAGTCACAACAATGACATGGGCTGGCAAGCCACACCAGTAACAAAGTCAGAACAGCAGACATGGCAATGACACTCAAATGCAATGCTTTCAGGACCTTGCAAGTAGTCAGAGTCTTCTGTCCTGCTACCACAATGAATTCAGCTCAGTCCACAGTGGGTCCAGCATAGGTCATGACCACATGGTGACAGCACATTCAGTCAACAGTGCTTTGAGTCCTGTCTTAGTTCCCCAGGTACGCCTTCCGCATGCATGCAGTCTCTTTCATTTCAAACTTGCAGATCTGTTGTTGAAAACATGCAGCTGCTCTTCTGCCAAACTGTAGATGTGCAGCACTTGTACAGCATCATTTTTCTTCAGTAGCATACTCGTCAGTGCAAGTTACGTGATACTGAAGTCACTGTCTGTGTTCCCTACAGCACGATACATTTCTCTGCCATCATGCCTTCTCTGCAGCACGTCATCAACCGGGTTGCAGGAATTGGCAATGTTGTCCACCTCTGACTGGAGGCTGACCCCCCCTTCAGTCTCAGTGGGGTGGCTTGTCATGGCTTCTTCTGCTCTTTGCTGACCAGCAACCACTGCGATGCAGGTTGTCAGTGTTGACTGTGATACTACCAGCTATGACCTTCAGCCTACATTCAGTGAATGTCTTGAGTACTTTGAGGGGGACCCATGTGAGGACACTAGGCAGAGCAAGAAACAGAAGGTAGGCTGTTGCATCTTGCTGTTCTGCTTGCCTTGACAATGTCATTTTTGTGATTCTTGTCATGCTGCTGCACAGTCTGCTCTGGCATGTCTATTGGTATCTCAAGTCTTTGAACATTCTCGCAGTAAGGATGCACGCCTGCAGCAGATGTGTTCTACAGCATTAGCTCTCTGATGTCTTGCTTGCTGCATCTGCCTGCTAAGCTGATCTTGGATAATGTTCTCTGCCTGTGCCTGAGCAGCAAACTGGTATGGTGCAGGTTGAGTGGACACGTGACCTGCACGACAAGTTTGTGAGTGCTGTGGAGGCTTTGAGTGTTGACAAAGCTGTTCCCAGCAAGATTTTGGAGCGAATGGGCACCTGTTCTGAAGGCCTCACCCGCCAAAACATTGCCAGCCATCTTCAGAAATACCGCAATAGGTAATCATAAGCTTCTGCAGGACACAGGTCCAGGGTGTGTGGTGTTGGTTGCATAGATAGCAAGAACCACCCTGGCTCATCACTTCAACCTCATGCAGGGCAATGTTGCTATGGCTTCCCTGTACGCACTGCAGCAACTGCCTCTGATGAGCAATTTGCTGACGTGAACCTGTCACCCACAGGAAAAGAAGTCGGCAGAGTCAAAGTTATGCCCCCTTCAAACCAGTGGGCTCTGCCCATCTGCCCCCGTTGCTACCTGCCCCTGCCATGGGCGCCTGGGGCCCTTCCACTGCCTGCTGGCCTGCCTATATGCCATCAGGGCCCCACTGCGCAGCCCCTTACACGTGGTCTCAAGGCCCTACTGCCCCTGTCACACCAAATATTGCTCTCACCATCAGCGAGATGCTGACTCAGCCCCAGGTTGGTCTGCAGATTGATCTGGTGACACCCTTTGAGAGATGTAACTGGCCCTCGTCATCTGTTGGCCAGCTGAATCGTGATCATAGCCCTATGCTTTGTTGCACAACCCTGTCCTGTATGCTTCCATCAGGACAGCAAGCACAGACCACTTACAACAGCCAACATTTGCAGTTCTGTGCAAGCATATCATTCTCTTGTTCATCATTGCTGATGCGTGTTTATGACCACTGCAGTCGTGATGGTCCTGCTTGCAATGAATGCAGCTGTATGGATAGATGTTTGACTTGGTGCATGTGATGCGCAGGGTGCACCACCACTGGGTCTGAAGCTTGATACTGCGGCTGTGTTGGCACAGATGTCCAACACTCGTCTTATCCAGGCTTGATCACTGAGCAGTGCATACTGCAGAGCTGCGTACTTCAGCTCCTTCTAACTTATTTTTTGCTAGCGGATGTTGCAAGTCGACGTCACATGGTCCAAAGGACCAGTTTGCCGTCTGCACATCCCTCTTGCTACTGCTTGCATGGCGTGCCGGCCAAATTGGCAGCCTTGATACCAAATTTTGAGAGCCAACTCACGGAGCTGGGTTGCTGTCACACAAACATCATTGCCCTGAGAAGAAAATTCATGTTTGATTGTGGCATGATATGTGACAGTTATCGGGAGAGCCCGTGTTGCATTTGGCCTTGTGCTCATTTGGTATATAAATATATTTGCTTACTAGGATTTTAATGTGTGCCTCCTGGGTATGTGAGTGGCTTTGCCCTTGTGAAAGCCACTGTCAACCAATTTTGGTATTGCTCCCCTCCTAAAATGAGAGGTTTTCCTGTTCTGAGAAGACTTGCCCTGACAATGTGGGTGTGGTGGTGTGTGAGGTTGAATGAGCCATGCTTCCAATTGGCAGCTTTCTTTGCTGAGTGCAGTTTGGTATTTATTAGCTTGTTGTGTAATTGTTGTGCTGCACATGTGCTTCTAATGACACCATTGTAATGAGCTGTATTTCATTGGCCTTCAGCATCCATTCCCTACGGGTCAGCCACTCATGCTGCTAGACAGCAACTGTTGGCCTCCTCACCAACACATATTGGCATCGTGATTTTGCAAAGCGATGTGCTCTTGTCAAAGACACGTGATCATTACATAACATTGATGCCTTCCCTAGTGCCGATTAGGAGGGGAACAAGAGTTCAACCGGTAGGGAACATTTATGCTCCGCACTGTCGGACACTCCACCTAGGTGCTGCAGCATGGTTGGAATGCATAGTGACATCATACTGCTGCATCTGTGCTGGACATCCGTGCAGGACAGCAAGCTGAACACAAGAAAGATGTGCAGAGTTACAGAGACCAGTGTGAATCTCAGGCAAGTTCAGAGACTTCATGGCTGGTTGCACCTTCAGAGTGGTTTTGTTACAGATGAATGAGCCCGCTATGACAAGAGTCTAGTAGTGTCCTGCCTGGACTAGCTACAGCATGACTTTTAATATGCCATGGTAGGCAAAACGCACCAGCAGTACCGCTGCTGTGCATGCTGCTATAAACTGAACCGCTTGTGGAACGCTGCAATCAAAACTGGCTGCCAACATGTTGTTGCTTTGCTACCTTGCTTACAAGTGAGGTATCACAGTTTGTATCAAGGGTACAACTGAAAGCGCTGAGTACACACTGCAACAAAGTATGCAGCCACTTCATCCTCGCAGACGCTGATGTATCAAAAGCGACATCTTCAGTTGAAGACAACATCACTTGCTGAGCTTCATTTAGCATACATAGACAAAAGTGTGTACATGACATGCTAAGTTGCAGTGTTGCTGTTCGGCCAGAGTGGTGATGGTTCCTTGATGGGTCGGATCTCAGATACACATCCCCAAAATGCACTGATTTGCAGAGCCCGGTGACATGCCTGGTGGCGATGGCTGACTCTTTCACATGTGCACTCGAATGTCTGTAACTATATAAGTCTGCTTTCCGGCTTGGTTGTTCCTGAGGTCATGGCACAACGATCACTGTCAGGCATAGCACACACTGCAGCACGTGAACTACGAGTCAGCAGCGGAGCCATCTACACCAACTGCGCAGAACAAGGCCGGCACCCCCTGCGAGTTGTTCTGTGTGTCAACTGTGCATGTTTGGCAAATGGCTGTCGAGTCAGTGCATGGCAAGCCTCTGTTTGACACCCGCTAGAACTCTCATTTTGAAGAAATCTCTACAGAAAGACTGATATGGTGCCTGGTCAAATTGCTAACGCCGTACTAACAATCACGATGCGACCTGCCACATAAGCGCTCAAGTCAAATAGAACGTACACCCTCTAGAAATAAACTCGTGTAGTAAAAGAGAGTAAAACAAAAAGGCTAGGCTAGGGATAAGTGTATACGGGCTGCCCGGCCGCGGTTAATATCAGAACAGGATGTTCCCCATCGCGGTCGTGCTGTTGAAGTTCGGTGTCGCAGGTGCGGGATATGGTATTCTTGCAAAACTGTGCGAGAAGGCGAGCAACGAGAAGCAGAGCACTTCTGTTGCCAAAGCAGCTGTGAGCAGCGCATCTGCAGCTGCTGCTGGTGGAGCTTTGGTACTGCTGACCATGGACGCGTTTTTGCGAGGAATGTTTCTCGTCTTTACAAAGCTGGAAGACGAACTGCCTTGAATTGGAGAGCCCACCAGCGTAGTGATATGACAGTACCGTCAACTTCAGCACGAAAGGCATGTGGTCTGAGAGCGAAGATCTGACACTTGTGAAGGCGTCCAGCCGTGAGGCCATCGTCAAGGCCTTGCTCCAAATAGCAGACACTTTTACAGAGAAGCGTTTGCTGCCATGTCGTCACGATCTCCTGTACTGTACACACGTGTGGGATATCAAACACTTTCGCGATAAACCGACTTCGTTTCCAAGAGACTTAAGGGCAACGATGACAGCTCGATCAACGATGGCGGGTTTTATATGGCCATTCGCAAACTTGAGGGTGTGCAGTCAATAAATGCTAAGGTACAGTGGTCGTCAAAAGTCTGTATCCAAAACCAGTCCTTGCTTGGCACAACAGTTCGTGTGCGACGACAGCTCAACCTGACTGGCGGTACGGTCAGGTAGGCCTAGTACACCATCGAACG
>JAABUK010002801.1_pt1 | contig 30678 bp, 48 predicted proteins | sample 5559141 | NCBI WGS metagenome assembly JAABUK01 (sample SAMN10711869, study PRJNA513367) | rock metagenome | isolation source: Antarctica rocks | place: Antarctica: Victoria Land, Pudding Butte nord | collected 2016-01-03
GGCCATGCACTCTGACCCTGTTGAGGCATTCATACATATCACACATGCTAGCATACGGTCAACTAAGCATAAAAGACAGAGAAGAGCTTGCTCGGGACATGTGCCACTCTGTCAACACTCAGGCACAATACCAGTTCATTCATTTGCACTGATTTCGAGGTCACCGACTGAAGGAATGTGAACTCACCAACAAAAGGGGTCTGAGTCACCGCCAGAACGGTTCTGAGTCACTGACAAAAGGGGTCTGAGGCAAAAGGGTATGAGTCATCAACAAAAGTTCTTGACCAGAGTCACTGACAAAAAGTGTCAGAGTCACCGACAATGCATTTAAATGGTCACAGTTTATCACAAAAGCTGTATTTGGTAACAACGTCAGCAATGAGAAACAGGATGACGCAGCATTGTACCCCATTCAAGTCAGTCGGATTGGAACAGCGACGCAGTTTGATAGGTCAACAGCTGGCCGAATGGCATAGAAACACAGCTCTGACTAAACAACATTCTCCAGCATTACATGGTAGCATTACCTCAGGTATGAAGATACAGAGTGGCAAGAACCTCACTACCAAGCCTCAACTCAGCTGACTTGAAGTCATTAGCAAACAAGACATGATAAAGGTTTGCATGATGGTGTAAAACTGGCTGTGTGTGGTTGCTACGTATGTCTAGCAACGCATATGCTGCCATGTTGCCCTGAGTCAGCAGCCCACAGTACTTGCCAGCAGGTGAAAACCTGCAGTCAATATACACTGGCGGTGTTTGCTTTGAGACATCAGCAACGAGACAAATGGTACATAAGTTTCCTTCTTGAAGTCGCGTCAATTGCTTTTGTCAAACTTGCCTGTCTACATGTTCCTTGATGGCCTGGCCATCAGTTAAAAGCTCAAACCCCCACTTCAGTTGCATAAGCATAAAGTCCATTCGGCTGGGTATACCAAACACAGGGCCTACATCTGGGGCAAGGTGTGCTCCAGGCGGCAACACTGACCTGCAAGCCCTGCATGTGCAATACAAGATTGAGACACTGCAATCTAGAGGCGCAACGTACACAAGGCAGCCAAATTACCTGTAAAATTCATTCTGATAATGTGCCTCTAATAGCCCTCTTCTTGGGTTCTTGCTGATGTTCAAAGAGTTGGCCATTTGTGCAAAACTCATACGTTGCAAAACCAATCTCAGAAAATCGGACATGGACGTGGGCATTTCAGCCAGTGTGCCGTAACTCCGATTGTTAAAGCAAAATCGTGTGTATTCCATATGTGACTTTGATACAAAAGCGACAACCAAGGCACCCCGATCAGCTTCAGATGGCTTTGTGACTAGGTAGCCAGACCTAGTGAGCTGATTCGCAACTGTTTGCTCTTGTACAGGCACGTCAGGTAGTATCACCTGAGCATGGCAAAGGAAAAAAGTCAATCGTCGGTGCAGTAAATCGCCGACGTTGATACGGGTGCCTTGTGAATGCAAAAGGATGTGCCCTGCTAATTGTCTATACCTACCTGATGTTTGAACAAGAGTTTCTCAAGGAGATCATACTGTGCTCCCGAGGTCATGATTGACTGAGAGCTGCATAGCCACCATACTTTAATAATGGCTTCATTGTGATAGAGTCACTACAAATCAGCTCCAAAACCAGAATTGCAGAATCCAATGATTTACCTCATGAAGCTCCGCACATTCTCAAGATTGCTGATGAATGTCTGGCCAAGGTATATATCATGTGCTCGCGCCACATATTCAGCTTCGCTGTCAGCATAGTTAGTAATGACATCAAGGACGTCTAGCATGTGAAGTACAAGGCCAGGGTGCTTGTCAGACATGTTGCCGATATAGTCCTTGATCATCTGCACATGTGCAGACTGGAGCTGTTTGCGCTGGCAAAAGCTAATGAAGACCTCGGTATACTCTGAATCAGTGAACTGCAGAGCAGGCTGGTCATCTCCAGACCTCCTGCAAGATAACAAGGCTTGCGCGTCTTTTGTGGGATGACAGCACATCTGGGGAGCAATCTCTAGTCAAGTTATAGCTCAACATGGATGCCTTTGCTCTTACGGAGATAGTGCACTAAATCCATCTCACGCACAGGCATCAATTGACAAAGAATGCTCTTTTCTGCAAACATTGAAAGCCATTCAACGATCACATCATGGTACAAAAAGCATATCAAGCACAAACCCGTTTTCTAATTGACATAATGTACACTGTCTGCTTGGTCAAAATGGGATCCCAGATTTGCAGCCAGTTGTTGGCCTCCCCACAAGACTTGTCGCTTAGCAAACATCACATGCAAGCGACTGTGACTGTGCCACTGTTACTAGAACATTACATGTACATTCCCAAAATAGGGCACACTGGTCGGGGTCCCATTCTTTCTGGCATGGGCACCCCTGGAATCTGGTTGAAAAGATCAAACATGTATTGCACTTTGGTAATGGCAGCTTCTTCAGCTGATAAAGAGTCAATTGTGTCAGCAAGGCTTGTATCTCGCTGATCTTTATGCCCAACAGCATTAGGATCCAAAATCTGCCTCTTGTATATGCCTAGTCTATCACAGTCTTCCTTTGGCAAAGTCTGAACTTCTGAGTTATTCAGCTCCTCCTGCTGCAGCATGTCTTCTAGAATTCCAGCAGCAGCTGGCCTGTCCTGAGCAGAGTGCCATATGCACTGCCCTTCCAACCAAAAAAACACCCAGCTGTCACGCAAGTCAGTCAACACCACAACCGGCTTGAACTTTGGATTTAGGGAATTGGCTAGTAGCAAGATCACCATGGCTTGGTACGAATCATTGTGAACTGGAGCCTTCTTGACCTCGAGCAACACCCGCATGCCTGAGGTATATATGTTGCTGCACACAGCATTTCGAGAGCACAAAACCATGTCTGTTGTGCCTTTGAAGTTGTACCCCAAGGTGTGCATAGACACGTGTGTCAGCAAATTCTTTTGCCCTTGTACATCGACCCACTGCCATCGACGGCTGTCAACCTTGATGTTCTGCAAAATATAGGGCAGGTATCTGTCTGCCTGAGTCCCCTCATATCTATCATCCCATTGAAACGCTGGGAACTTCTGTGTGTGTGTCGGTGACATGGATCCCTCATAAGACGCAACAGTAAGGCGTGCTGTTTGCTGTACTGTGTTCCAAATCTCTGTGTTGATATTTGAAACCTGAGCTGATCTTATGCTGCTTTTTCTGCGTGCCTCATCCCACTCAGCCAAGAAGGCCGACAGACGAGAGCCATCCTCTCCCTCAATCAGGCTAGCTCCTGCAGTTAAATGAGCATGATAATGTCTGCGTACACTGACAGACCCGTTAGCCATCAACAAAAACAAGAAGCTGCATTGAACATGCTCAAAGGCTCTGTAAAGATGTAGACAAGCTCAGAATGTCCTCAAATCAAAAGCAAAGCCTCAAGCCACAGACAAAGCAGAGAAGTTGTGCTGATTCTGATGTACTGTGTGATAATGCCTTCTAGATATGCTGTGAGATCAACAGCAAACTCTCAAGCCACAAACGAGGCTGAGAAGCTGCATTGACTCTTCTCAGAAGCTTTGAGAAAATGCAGGCAAGCTGGGTGCTTATAAAGCAAATTCTTAAGCAAAAAAAGGCTATACTGATGCAAGGTGAAAACAATGGCAAGCTGGGTATGCCTAAAGCTGCGGACAAAGCCAAGTAATTGAAATTACCTGCTCTACAACAACATGACAACGAGATACTAAATATGCTGTGAGATCAGCAGCAAATCCTCAAACCACAAAGAAGGGTACGAGGCCAAGTTCAAACTGTGAACCTGACGTGCAGATATCTATTCATGCGATGCTATGCAGCTTTTCGTAGACAGTCACTAGTCCCAGCATGAACAGACACATTTCAATGTCCTATAGATCCCAAAAACATCAGGAATGGTTGTCACCCACACCTGCTGCTGCACGCTGTTGCAGTAACTCCTTCTCCCTCACTTGCTCCAGAGCCTTTTTTTCTGCCAACAGAGAAGCTTCTTTTGCCAGCAGGAGCTGAAGGCATGAGTCTTTAGATGAACCAGGCTCTGCTTCATCATACACTTTCTGGACACGTGCCACAGCAGCTTCAGCTTGCTCTATTTTCAACTTGAGCTTGGCCTCTTCACTAGACATCCTACACCAATAACGGGCAACTTTAAGACAAGACCAAACTCGTGGTTCTAGCAGCGCATCAGACATTAAAGAGTATGTGTGCTTGCATACATTACCTGTGTCGATGATGACCACGAAGGGAGGGAAGCCGCAATACGCGGATCCCTCTCAAAAGGCAGCACAGCAGTGCGTGCACTCTGACCAACCCACGCAACCAAATTCGACTGAAGTTGTGCAGCTGCTTAGCAGACGGGATGTGCTTGTGACTTTGGAAGCAGCTGAAGAGCTGAAGCTTGCAATCAGTGCACGTCCTGGTGAGTTGGCAGTCGTGCCTCCGTGCAATCCACCGCCACCTGCAGTTCCGGCGGTCACATCATGAGTAATTCCGGTCAAAGTGGCTGGAGTGGCTGTGTAGCAATTCTCCGAGATAGCGGACATCATGCACGGAGAGCTCTTTCCTCGCTGTGTCTGACTGCTTCACTAATCAGAGTTGCAATGCATCTGTGCTGTTTGGACGTTCACGAGACAGCATGAGCCTCAGAATAATTTTGTACGGCAGCAAAGGCGCACCTGTTGTGCAGACCGTGAGCCTAGCATACCATGGCAGGAAACAACTGCATTCACCGTTAGCAGTATGATTACATATATATCATGTGTATAAAGGTTTCACAAACATCATACCTCTACATGGCCTCCGTTACTGGCCAGTGAACAAGGCCCTAATACTATAGCACAGCGTGGAAATTAGGCCTTAAGACTCCGAAGATAAATAGGTCACACTTGTCATTGAAACACACTTATCAAACAACAACACATATCACATAAAGGCAGTCGCAACCCTAGTAATAGCATCCCCTGCAGAATATAAAATCTCCCTTCTGGCAGAAACAAAGTCTGGATGTGCAACACAGAGGCTTCAGAACTCCCGTGCTCAAATGACCTTCCGCGTGCCAACATTGTGAGCATGCCTTGCTATTAGAACAACATGCTTGCTATCAGTGCACAATGACCTTATTGTCAGTGGATGCCAGCTGCTAGACCAAGAATTTTGCAGACCAACTACTCAGCGGACTGATGCCTTGGTGCGCTTGCGCAGAGCAATGTAGACCAGAGCTCTGAAAAAGAGCAGGTAGGCAATCAGCGCTAGAGGCTCCCATACCCACTGGTTTGGGTCTTCCTGCAGCAGTGGGAAATGTATTTTGCAGCCCAGCTGGCAATGACACGACCTCATCTTGTGCAAAAGCACAAGCATAGCTGATGCATGCTTATTTTGCAAGGTGCGCCAAGTACTGAGCAGACTTGAATCAAAGCTTGTAGTGCATAGTAGCCTGTGTGGACAACTAAATGCAGACAATCAAGTAAGTAGTGCATGCAATTTTGAGCGCTCTGGGTGCATGAATAATAGGCATCCTGTCGAGTACAGCAGAAGCAGTAGCACCAATTGCCAGGAAGTGCTGAAACAGGTCACAAATGACAGCAAATGAAAAGACAACTGACCTGTAAGCGCAGAGAGTCCTTGAGGTTGGTCACAACAGTGCAGGCTGGGTTGTTTTGAGGGTGCTTGGGGTTATACGTGGTGCCACAGTCGTAGATGGTCATGCCCTTGAACTGAATCTGCAGCGTGCATAGAAGCTGGTGAGTCGCCAGTCCCCAAATATGACTAGCGTGCTGCCAGACCACAATTGAGTAACTTTCAGCAGGTGCATTGTCAGCAGGTGCATTGTCAGCAGGTGCATTGTCAGCAGGTGCATTGCCAGCAGGTGCATTGCCAGCAGGTGCATTGTCAGTCAGACTGTGTGCCAGTTTTGTACAAAGCAGCTAATGACATGCCATGGGCCCAGGCATTAGCTTGACTGGCAGTTGACCATGAGCCCAGCTTTCGGGAAAAGGCACCGAAAGTATGCCAAGCATGTGCAGTACTGACATGCAGAAACAAAGCACAGCAAGCGCTGTGACAAGGGCTGGGCATGTCTGAAAAGTAATAAGTGATGAAGTGTAAGTAATAAGCGATAGAGTGATGGCTGTGCATCTGAAGCCTCACCTTCAGGAGGGTGTTGTAGCCATAGTAGATGAAGGAGAGGTACTTGAGCCAACCAATCCAGTCAGGGATGCTCTGAACAAAGAAGCCCGCCACCTGCACAACAGTTTTGTTGCCAACACAGCACTATATAGCTGTTCTTTTGTTTCAGTAAGCTTTCCCCATAAAACCTGACCCTGAGCACAAAGATGGCAAGTGACAGTTGGCACAGGCTTGCTGCTGATACCAACAGTTGGACAAGGCTTACAGACCTGATCTGGAAGCAGTAAGATGGCAGCTGTGCTGCCTGCACAGTGATAGTGTGTTGGCAAATGAGCTAGGGGCACTTGTGCAATGTGCACAAGCATGTCCAAGCTGACAAAAAGGGGCAGCAACACCAGAAGTACAAGACCAACTCAAGCATTTGGCCGTGACTGCCGGCGACTTCAAAATAGAAACAGGACTCATACTGTGTACACAAGTGAAGAGCAGAGTGCTGACTGGTGGTCAGAAGAGGTTTGGGTTTGGAGTGAGAGGTGTACGATTACAGCGAGGGATGTGGGGTTAGAGCGAGGGGTGTGGATTTACAGTGAAAGGTGTGAGGTTAAATTGGGAGGTGTGGGGTTAGAGTGAGGGGTATGGGGTTAGAGTGGTGAATGGTGCGCACCAGAACCATGGTGAGCGCAGTGATGGTCGCAATGGTTTGCCCAGTCTTGGGATGAGTGATCACAGAGCCAACAAGGAGTCCGATTGACTGTGCTGTCAGCAGACTCAACAGCACTGCTGCCCAGTTAGCAAAGAAGGACCCAGCATTGTACCTACAGTGCACAGCCTGAGGTTGAAGACGAGGAGCGACAGTTTCATGAGTAGTGCTCAACAGGATCATGGTCAATGCAGTGATGGTTGCAATGGTTTGTCCTGTCTTGGGGTGGGTTATGACAGAGCCGATAAGAAGACCAATGGATTGGGCTGTCAGCAGACTCAGCAGGACGGCAGCCCAGTTGGCAAAAAAGGATCCGGCATTGTACCTGTAGCAACAGCTCTGATGCAAGATGCATTTGATACCCACACACACAGACAGCATTGCACCCATAGCAAATGATTGCATCTGCAGCAGCTCTAATGCATATGACAAGTGGCAAGCTCATACACAGCAGCAGCAGCAGCAGTGTGCCTGTAGCATGCAGCATTATGTGCAGTAAATGCTTAACAGGCGGCCTGGACGGCCCAAAAGCAGGTGTAGGCAGCTTGTTGACACAAGATGCAACACGGCAACTGTACACTCTGCCCACTAGCTGAGTACTGCACACAAGTGCCAAGAACCTCAGCATGGAAGAAGAGCAGCATGAAGACATGCAAGGAACAATCAGGAAGGGAGGAGATCATGCCAACAAGATCCTCAGGAAAAAACTGCAGATGGCAAAGTCTGGCAACAACAAGGTAACATGCTGTTGTTTGGTGAGGCGCGTAGAGTTACACACCTTATTTGTTGATACACTGACTGTCAGAACAGGATTTCACGCAGGAAGCTATTCAAGACTCTGCAAACCTGTTCCAAAGGGAAGACACATGTAATGCATGTGCAAGGAAGAAACGAAATGAACAGAGCAGTACATGAGAGACAGTGAGAGTACCTGAGTCCACCCATGAAGTAGACAATGATGATGAAGCAGGTGGGGATGGTGCAGTCAATGGGCAGGTCTGAGGCTGTACGAGCAAAATAGAAGGCTGACAGGCGATACATGCCACTCGCCCTCTCCTGCAAAGCATGCATCAAGTTCAGAGGAGAAGACTGCAATGCAATGCAAAGGTAAGGGCCAGGCACCAGCAGTATGTTGACATATACAGGACAAGCCGGCTTTTCAAGGTGCAGCACACAGCAACTCCACAAGCCTTGTATGCATATTCAACACATCTGACCAAAAGTAGTGTCAACAGGTCCCTGCGGTGTGGCTTCATGACATATACACGCATTACATCTACTGCTTGCAGTGTGGACAAGTGCAAAACAGCTTGTTGCGAGGACTCAGAGTATCATCTCAGAACGGGTAGTAACTACAAGTTCCAGCATGATTCAAAGCAATGCCAGGTGTCAGGCACAGAACAAACACAAAGCATTTAGGGGGTTGAGACAAGGAGTATGTTCAGGGTGCAAGCATAAGACAAGAAGAAGGAGCACAGGAAGAGGAGGAAGGGGGTCACCTTGAGCATCATCTTGAACTCAGAAGGGAATGTGAAGAGTGCTCCCAGCATGGCACGCATGGACATGAACATGAGCTCAAAGAAAAGCAGCCCCCGCAGGTTGTTCACCCCGGCGACTGTGCTGGTCTGCCCCGCTTGCAACCAGAATAGCCCTGCAGGCATTCACAAAAAGAGTGTTTCACCACGATTGTGTGTATTGCTACCCCCTTTATGACTTGCATTGCCTTGCTCTTTGTTGTGTAGTTCCCTGCTCTGTGTCATTCACTGTCTTGCGCTTTGATGTGCTCTGGCATGCCCTGAGTTGTTGTGCACTATCATGCCATGATGTTGAACTGGCGCAAGGCTGTACGCACCAGACCATAGAGGAAGACACATGGTTCAAGCATGAAGAGGGTGGCCATGTACAGCAAAGGGCAGAGCAGTGCATGAAAGAGGGCATGGCAACATACATCAAAGGGCATGGCAGTGCGTGACAAGGGGGATGACAGGGGACCATGAAGGGCATGCCATGGCAGAGCAAGTGGCGCGGCAGTCTTACCAGCAAGCACGCCGACAATGAGAAACTGGAGGAAGTCGCGTGTACTGAGAGCCTCAAAGCGACGAGTCTTGATAGTCCGAGTGAAGAGTATCCTGATCTGCTCCCTGTAGGGGGCCCCCCACCTGTGCTGCTTGCCCCCCTTCTGGGGATTGCCTGCTTCAGTCATGTGACTATCAGGGCTTGCATAACAAGTGCTGATGATGAAGACATGTCGCTTGGTTTCAGAGCAGACATGTGAATGAAGAGGAACCTGGGGACTAGAATTTTGACACTGTATGGTATTGGCTGCCCCCTGGGATTGCCTGCTTCAGCCATGTGACTGTCGCTTGCTTGGCAGTCCCTTTGGGATGCAGAGAGGCCGCTTGCTGTAGTGACATGAGCATTTCAAAGTGGACACAGACCTCAAAGGCAACACGTTTTCACATCTCCTATCTGTACTGGAACAGTCTACTCACCTTCTTGCATGTCTACGACAACTTGCAGAGGCGAGGCTAGAGCGTAGTCATCACGAGCTGATGACATGGGACCTGTGTGTGCTGAGCTCTCCTTTGCTGCCTCATCTAGAGGGTTCATAGTGGGCTGAGACCCACCATCCAGATTTCTCCGACTCTGCAACACATGGTCATGGTCAGCAGCAGCAGTTCCCACATGTTTATTTAAAATTTATTTAAAATACTTGGCTTCTCATTAAATTGACGCCAAAAGGCATGTTCTTTTCTTTTCTTATTTAGGCTGCAAGGCCTTCATACATTCTTCACAATCGCAGACCTGACTTGACTGTTGCCAAGGTGGGTTGTCCTTAGCAAGTGCAGAGAGATGATCATGTATGGAATGCCATCTCAAGGTCAATTAGGGCTCAGAAGACTGGTATGTGGGCAAACAGGAACACAAGGCTTTGATTTGCATGGCCGCCCTTCTCCAGTCCAGATTTTTGTCATCTATGGGAGTGCTACACTCGGTGTGCAAGCAGCACAAGTTTTAACAGGGTTCCAAACAGCAGGTTTGATGTTACTTTGATCCCCAAAACAAGCACAAATCATGCCTGGGGGTACAACATGGTCTGCATGGTGCACACATCTTGCAAGCAAGTGCAGATGCACACTGCATTTGGCACATGCCCATCCCGCTCTTTCCCCCCCCCCCCGGATTGGTCACCCCCAGCAACAGCTAAGTCTAGCGCAATCTGGTGTCATGTCTTACCTGTGCAGCATTCCACAGCTCTGAGCCCAGCACATTCTCTGAGACCTTGCTGTCTGCCTGGTACCCTCCAGGGTGCTCCTGTACACCAACATACTCATTTGTTCAATGTGTCAAAATCTTTCATGCATAGTGTCCAGTGAGTACCCCTAGGGTCCAGTGGCTGCCCCTAGGGTCTAGTGAGTACAGATCTGAGTAGCCCCTGTGTACTGAGGCAACTGATACGCCATCATACGTGATTTCACAGCATGTACGCTGCAACAAGTGAGAGCATTGTGTTTGAACTGCAGCAACAACTGACAGCAACAAGTCGAAATCACTGCAAATGATGTGCCAGCGTACAGCTGCCTGAGCAATTTGAAGCAGCAGCACTCACAGTGAGAAACCTCTCTGCACAGTTGATGAGATGCAGCCGAGAATCTGCCCCTGAGATCTTCTTGGTGGAAACATCTCCTGAGGCCAGATCCAGAATGAAATCGGCGGCATTGATTAGGTATGGGATGGTGTAGCCCAGCTTGTGGAACCACTCTGTTGCCAGCTGTGCATCTCCGTAGTATATGGAGTGCCTGCATATAAAGCAAGTGTGAAACCAGCAGTGCTTGTGAGGTATGGGATGGTGTAGCCAAGCTCATGGACCACTCTGTTGCCAGCTGCGTGTTTCCATAGTATATAGAACGCCAGCATGTGCGACATGGGTTGTTGGCAATGCTGTTATGCAGTAGAATGGTACGCATTGGCCAGTCCAAACGTTCTTGCAAACGAAAGGCGTACAAAGGCACAAACAGACTGGGACTGTTACAGACACACGATGAAGAAAAGAAAACAACAAACTAAAAAAGTTACTGCACTGCACATACGCCAAACTAAATGACAGCATACTAGCGCAAAGTACATCCAACAGGGTTTGTGAACATAATATAATTTCTGAATAAGCAACATCATGTGCAAAAATGTGCTATGTTTGCACTGTTGTCATGCATGACCTCCCATCCCACATATTACCACATGGCAAGCATATCTCACCCCTCTGACAGCAGGAGCAGCTTATCCAGCATCTGGTACAGGCGGGAAGAGGGCTGGTGGATGGTGGTCAGAACGGCCCTGCCCCCCTGTGCCAGCTGGCGCAGTGTTGCCACCAAGTGCATGGCTGTTGTACTGTCCAGACCTGTACACAGCATGTCTGATGAGTCAACCTTCATGAAGTTGATTCAACTCGCTAGAACAGCAGCAAGTGAGCTCACACACATTTGCATGTTGTGCCCAATTTCCGCAAGGTGCATGCACAGTGACTGCGGTATCAACCCAGATGGTAGCACACATGCAGTGTAGAAGACGGTCATGTAGGCATACATGCAGCAGTACAGCTTGTTGCATTTCCTCATGTGGCTTTCCTCGTTACAGCCTGTTGCAAGACATGTGTGATCATGATTGACTGGATTGCGCTCAACTGTCAAAGCAGCAGCAAACAAACAAGGCATCGATACATGCAACACCATGTACCATGAATATGCCTCTGCATTAAAAAAGGTGCACAAGCCCATGTCCAAAACAGTAAAAGCAGAAGAGACACCTGAAGTGGGCTCATCTAGCAACAGGACTGAGGGGTTGATGATCATCTCATGACCCACTGACACACGCTTGCGCTCACCACCACTGATTCCTCGCCTGAAGAAGCCACCTGCACAAAGCAGGCCACCAGAAGTCACACCTTGCCATACAGTCAGGCTGACACTCAGCCAAGCACCTGTAGTCCTGCAGTCTTACAGCTGCAAGCAGACTGCAGGACTACACGAGTAAGGTCCAGGCACACTCCTTCAGCTGCGCTGAACAGGAGCGGCGCACTCAGTGTGCGCAAATGTGTTGCAGCTGCAAGTCACGTGTGCATGTGCATCTGTATCTGTGCATGTGCATCTGTATCTGTGCATGCGCCTGTGTGCATATTGTGTGCTGCCATAGCAGATGATGACAAGTTATCGGATTGGGAGACCTGATGGATGACTCATGTTCAAAGGGCTCAGACAGTCAGGAGAACTATCTGTGTACCTTGGCATATGATGAAATGTACGTATCTAAACATACGCAGACGAGTCCAACAGTAGGACATGCTGAGGAGGCAAACAGCAAAACATGAACGCCAATGTGTCAGTACAAAAAGATGTGGCTGCAAACCTATGATGGTGTCCTTGCAGCGGTTCAGGCCCAATGCAGCAATGACCTTGGCCACTCTCTGCTTCTTCTGCTCTGTTGACATCTCTCTGGGTAGCCGCAACATGGCTGCAAAGTATAGCGTCTCCCACACCGTCAAGGACTCATACAGTAAATCATCCTGCAATGCACGCCCAGCTCATCACATAAAGTTCCATCGGATACCATGTGGATGCAGCTTGATCGTGACTCGCTTGTGGCATTGGCAGAAAGGAACCAAATATTGTAAAGTTTGGTGACAATGCCTTGGTGAATGTCCTCCAGTGTGAAGTACATTGCAGGGGTCCATGCAATGTAAACCTGGTGGGACATGTTGAAAACATGAGCAACAAAGTCTGGCAATGCGCAAGGGGCAGCACACTCTATTTCTGAACACCTAACATGCAAATCCTATCTGCTGAGCAGTTCTTCAGCATCATCATGATTGGCTTGGCACCAAGTTTGCTATTTGCTGTCGGTGACTCTACACAGATGTTGCTGGCAATGATCAATGATCAACTCAAAAAAGCATCACAGCGAGCACAAGCAGCAGTGCATAAACAAGTTCAGGTTTCCACATGATGGTCAAATAGTACTATATTGGAGAAGTTGGCAGACCTGGAGTACATAGCCCACAGAGCGCTTGGTAGCCTTTGTCAATCGTGTATTGTTGTACAGCACATCACCCTCCAGGTGCACAGACTTTGGCGTTCTGCCTCCAATCACCGAAAGCAGGGAGGTCTTACTAGAGCCTGAAGGCCCCATAAGCGCAAGCACTTCCCCAGGATAGCATGCACCAGCCAGCTTGTACATGATCTGCGATTCCAGACCGGTCGCATTGCACCGATTGACGGAAAGACAAGGCAAGAAACAGACAAAGTCAAGGGTCCTTGCCTGCTTTCGCTGTACTTTGGCCGCCTCGTGAACCTCCTGTTTCGAGGTGAACATGTTCTTGACCTTTTGAAGAGGAGGATCGGCCTTATTCATGAGAGGCACCCAGCCGGAGATGTTGCTGAAGCTCACAGTCAGCTGCTTCTCTTGTGGGATAGCCTCCATGAGCTCTACATCCTTTGCGTCACCGGCTTTTGCGCCGATCATGACCTCATTTGTCTCGGACTCGGCTATTCGAAAGCTGCGAGCCTTCGCCACTGCCATGTCAGCGAGTGCTGGTTGTTACTGTTCGCGGCTTGACCAGATAGCTTGAACCAAGCCACCTGCGGCAGGAGGCTGGAACCGAATCTGGAGTCACGGTGCCTGTGGACCCCAGGTAAGTCTTTGGGCAGTCTTGTGGACGATTCTGTGCGGGGCGGAGCCAGGTTGCTGCGGATCACAACTGCCTTATGATGTCAAGGTTGACGTCATAATGTTGCCTTTTTTGGGTTCGGAGCGTAGTGTAACGCCAGCGTCGATGGGAAATGGAAACTTCCAAGTCTGAGCTGAGCAACATCTCGCATTGTGGTGCTTGCGGGTCTGCAACCCGCATGCGGTGAATCCAGCGCCCCAGCAGTCTGGGTCATCCTGATTTGGCCTGAAGATCCTTAAAGCTTTCAAAGATAGATGACACAGGCCGTGGGACCAAGTAACCAGGGCCGTTTGACCTAGTAGTACACTGTAGTACAATGTACTGGGCTTGATGAATTTTTTTTGCCAGGCTGGCATTGCCAGCCGCTGCATGAAGCTTCTAAGAAGTGTGCGTGGAGTCAGCCTGCAGGTGACTTAGATTGTTGCATTGTAAGCCATTGAGCAACACAATGCGCACACCACATGAACTCCTATCCGACACATGCATTTGCCAATAGGGCTATATTGCATGCCATTACAGCAGGAGATGCATGTTCGCACAGCACTGCCAGCAGCAACATTGCTCTGCATGCCATCACAGTGCTGCTGCCCAAGCTTGCAGTAGCGACTCCTGTATGTTCAAGACTTCACGTTAGCCAACCTCTTCGAGATCAATGTACAACCCAAGCAACTTCGTCATGCTACCTCCTCTAGTAGGCAACATACCAACTGCCTCAGCACCTCTTGCCCTAACGTCTTCAACCAAAACAACCTCTTTATGCACACTTTATGAACCGAAATCTGATTGCCAGTCCAGACTCTCTAAGACAGCGCAATGCCAGTAAACGTAAAGACTTCTTCAATGTTGCTCTTTCCCAGAGGAAGCTTGTCAGCAGTTGGACTCCGCTGAAAAGGCGCTCACCACACGCAACACCCTAATAAGCTGTGGGCACTATGATTCTGCATGTCCATTGTGTGTATCCATTTGTACTTTGTTCTCAGAAACACTCATGACAACTTCAACGCAGCCAAGCAAGACTGTGCACAGACTGCTCATAGGCATCAATTCCCCAAGCAAATAAACTATCAGAACAGTCTATAATATTTCAAAAAAGCACCTCAACAGTACTCCCCATAAAGCAAGTCAGTCACAAGGACGTCCCAAAGAATATTTTGAGAGCCCAAAAAACAAAACCAAACACAAAGAGTGAGGCCTGCCTTATTCCTGTGGAGTTATCCGCACAGTAGCTGAGCCATTGAGGGCTCAACCCAAATGTCTTTTGCTACTGAAGCAATTCAACGACTGGACCCTAGTTTGAGTAATTAGCCCCTTCTGAGGCATCAAGGTCAGACATGCTGCTGTAGCCCCCAAGAGAATCTGACATGCAGTGTGAGGGCCACTTGGTCGGCCTTTCAGGGCTTCTTGTCACAGCCTGAAGGGCAGATCGCACAGTCACTCGGATCTCTTCAGCGCGCTGCTTGAAGTCAATCTCCTCCTGAAGCACTTGTCCATTCCAGTCTCCATGCGCCAGCTCAGCAGGCAGGTTGACTAAGAACCAGGGGTGCTGCAAGATTTCAGGAATGGTGATGCGCTGCAAGGGGGATGGTGTGAAGATGCGCCTGATCAGATCTTCACAATCAGGCGAGACTTGCCGATCCCATGGGATCCTGCAATGTTACATTACCACTGAAACACCCACATGGTCGTGCATCAGATGGGTAATGCTGCATCAAGCAGAAAGAAAAGAAAAGAAGAAAAGACTACGCCTTTCGGCGCCAAGTTAATGAGAAGCTAAGTACTATACCGGGCTGCCCAGGTTTGCATCAAGCACAAGGTGCCTCTGTCATCTGATGCAAGAATGGTGGGCTCAAGCATCATGCAGGTGATCAGATTAGAAACGTACTCAATAACCGAGTGCAGATGCAAAATGTACACACCTGGTTTGCATAAAGGCAGTAATAAAGAGCTCACTGTTTTGGAGAGAGGAAGGCATGAATGAGTCAGACTTTGGGAAAAGCTGTGCAAGCCAGATTGGCTGAATGCAGCTGCCAGTGACAAGGGACATGGGTATCTGATGCAGGTGTAGTACACACAGCAGTAGCATACAGATCACAACTCTTCCAGCAAACAAGGGTTTCGTGGCTGGAATGGTTGCAGAGGAAACTTGCTTGTGTGTCCTGGTTGTTGACATGAAGCAAGCAAAGAGCAACGGCGATCTGGCTCAAAGTTGTCAAAGACAGAAGCTAGACAAAACAGCCACACAACACTTGCACCGCATGAAAGCTTACTCAATGTCTCCAGCTTGAATCCTCTCAATGAAAAGCTGCTGCCGACGTTGCCCCTCATTAGGAGGGTCTCCCTTGCGTTCATCAAAGGGGTACCGGCAGAACAGCATGGAGTACAGTACCACTCCACTGGACCACACATCTGCCGGTCTGCCTTCATAGAACTCATCCTGCCTCACATTGCCCAACACCTCAGGTGCTGCAAGACAAAGCACATGTCAACTCAGAGCAAACCAAAGATGGTGCTGAATGACTGGTCTTCATCCTGTGTGTCCTGCTGTACACTGTGATATGCTCTTACATCGGGCAAGACAGGAGCGACTGTGGCTTGCATGCTGTGCATGTCAGGGGCAACTGACGCACAACAGTGCATTGGACTAAACTGCATGTGTTGCGTCTCATACATCATCATCTACATTGCAGCGCACTCCTGATTGCTGTTGTTCACAAATGTCACTGCTGAGACTGGTTGCAACTGCTGCCATACAGCAGAGGCAGTAGCACAATTGAGTGCAGATGAAGCTGTATGCAGCATGCAGCCTGACAACCTTCAAGTAGACCATGCTCTTGCTGGCAAGCAGCAATTAGAGTGATGGGTTTCCGTATTGCTATGGCTTTGAAATTGGCCATACCTGTGTATCCAGGAGTGCCAAGGGCAGTCTTTGGGAGACTGTGGTTCTCGTTGATAGAGTAGCCAAAATCACATATCTTCAGAATGGGATGAGTTTCGTAGGCTTTCAACAAAATGTTCTCTAGCTTGATGTCTCGATTGACAACACCCATTCTGCACAGCTTTGGTACAGTCAGGTCTACTGCATTGCTCCTCAACGATAACTGCTGGCCTTATACACTATCTGAGTAAATAAGCAGATGGCAGCAGCAGCGAAGGGCTAACCTGTGCATGTAGTCAACGGCAAGCATAAGTTGCTGAAAGAGCCATCTTGCATCATCCTCGTGCAGCCCATGACGGTCGTTGACAAGCCTGCACAGCACGTTCGGTGCTCGTAACGGACTCGTTCAAAGATACGATCACTCACTACGTCAGGCAACTAGCACTCACTTCAAAAGATCCTCTCCTCCAGCATACTCCATAGCTATCGCCAAATACTTATCGGTAAGGAAGCATAGCTTAAACTCAATGATATGTGGATGTTCAAGCATGGAGTGGTTGATAATCTCTCGCTCGACATTCTTGTCTATCTTGTTCCTTTCACGAGAGATGAACTTGATAGCAACCTTATCGTCAGTTGCAACTTCCAAGCACAGCCAAACAAACCCGTAAGCCCCGGCGCTGAGCCGCTCAATCACTCTGAATTTTTGACACCATGCCGAACCAGCAAGCGGGTTCGAATCGCTCTGATCAGCCGGCATTGGTGACTGGGTGAATGCAGGCCCAGTACGCAAGCATGACTTGAGCCCAACCTACTCAAGCCCTGTCCGCAGCGCAAAGTTGTGTCCTCTTCGGCTGCTCACTCTCGTGTCAAGGCTAACCTCGTGCCGGTTACGCGGTAATTCTCAATGCACGTTTCCTATCGATTCAGAGTTTCGAAGCCGATCGAAAGGGCACTTTTGGGCCCCTGTACATGGACTGCGGCCAAGAGGCGGTCTTAGTCAGGTAAACTCTCTCAACCATACAGGCAGGATTGCGTGGCACGTGCTACATGTGTTGCCATTTTGTAGCTGGCCGTTTCAACTTATTTCTTCTTGAATAGTTGACCGTTCTGCTAGAAGCCAGCATATTGCGAGCGCTGACAGGGTGTGCACACTTTGTGCTGGTATACCATACGTATGGCTGTGGTAGATGAACTGCACATGGATATTCAGGTCTAAAGATCTCAGCCATAAATAAGGCAGCTGATCATGCAGCAACTAATCAGCACCCTCCTTCATCATATTGTTAGAACTGCAATTACGACTTGGTGCAGCATTGTCAAACGCCATTGACGATTTAGTGCTTGGCGTACGCGTGTCGATCTGCTTGGTACAGTTGTAAAGCGATTCATAGATGGACGACTTGAAGCTGAGAGGTAAACGGATTGGCACCTGACCCAAAAAACATGCTCACAATAACTACAAGCTGAAGCGTGGCAATTATGTTCAGTCAGACACACTGCAACGTGTCCTGCAGCTTGGCAGCATGTCAGCACGAGGGCATCCAAAGTAATAAATTTACAATGCAATCACAAGCAGAACAACACAGCAGACAATGAAACAGTCATTGTAACTGTACAGTTTACTGTAATAGGCTGTCTGCATGCATGTGCATGAGCAGCACATGCGCAAGACAAAACTGTGGATCTGGAAAGCCAATATGGGAAGCAAATTCACTGAAGAGCAGCAGCACACAGCACTTCAAGCAACTGTTTCAGCTGTACACTGGCCAAATACTTGGGAGTGCCTGTTGCTACTTGGGCCTGATCTACAGTCCTTGATCACTTATGAGCACAGTATCACTTACGAGCACAGTGAATGAGATGCGTTCAGAGCACGGGCACTTAACCATGGCATTGAGTACCACAGGAATGCCCTGTGCTTCGTCATGCCCACCCCATCAATACTGGTTTGCAGTGTTATCTGTTACACCAACAAGCTCAGCAGAACCAGAGCGCCGGCAATTGATGTCAGTGGCATCGTCAATGGAGACGCCTTGCTGTTGTCTGTTGACGCAGTAGCTGCAGCATCACATAAGCACAGTCACAACATTAGTAGCCCTTCACATTGCAGGGTCGGCTACTCCTGAAAGCTTGCATGTGACAGTTTTGTCACTGGCTGTGTTTGCATTGCTGTTGGTACCAGCAGGGGGGGCAAATGTGATGATACAAAGCACTGGGTGCAAATCGTACAAAAATGAAAGTAGCAGCTGGGCCAGCAACAACCTTTTTATCACAACTGAAGTAATGTCAGCATGTCAGCACTTTAGCTGAATGTGTGCAGTGGTGACAGCAGCTTCACGTGCAACAAAAGTGGTTGTGACGGTGTCAGCAGCAAATCAGACACACAATCTGAAGCTTGGCAGACTGCTTGGTAAGTGCCACTTATGAAGTACGTCTTGCATCAGTGCATACCATGCTATGATAGCAGCAACGTCACGGCTTACTTGTGAGGCCAGCGGACGCCTGAGCCTGGGTCAGCGCCAGCTCAGCAAGGACGTACAACTGATTGTTAGTGTCACTGCTGACGTCGACGTCGTAACCCACTGCAGACGAGATGGCCGCTCCCAGCTGGCCAGACGCCACTGACTGCTTCAGGGAACTGGACAGCGTCAAGCCGGCATCAATGTCAGGCTGCACCACTGTCACGTTCACCTGCACCATCCAGTCAGTCAGTCAACTTCTGTCCTTGGGTTTCAACAGACAATGACAATGGATGAGAAGGCAGACATACCCTCAGCACTCATTCATTTATTCATTGAATAGGTGTGTTGCCTTAACGTTAGGTCACTACAATCCTCATCGAACCAGTAACTTCTGGCTCACAATTGTTGCAGAAACCGTTGTTCACAATGTTGAGTGCACTCTTGAAAGGCACCTCCTGCAAGAGTGACAAGCATAAGTTGCTACTGCTGCTCAGTCCCATCATCTAGCTGGCCAGGCGGTCCTCACATTGTGATACGATGTGCTTAATGAGGTCCTGCTGCTGAACTCATATCAACGATAATAATAAAGTTGCTTTCCAGCTCATGATGAGCTAGGTACGTGCAGGACAAGTCTTGTCTGAACCCATATGACTGGCAAGAGGCCATTATGACAACAGAACAAGCCAAGTCCCTGTACTGCTTGTCACTGTAGTAAGCATTCCTGATTGTGACAATGGTAACACAAATGCCAGTCTGCTTCATCAAGCTGTTGGGAGTGCCTCGCTCTAACACAAATCAGTCTGACTCATCAACACTCCAGGTCATTGCTGTCCCTGACAGTACCCCAGTACTTCCAGGAGTGTTTTCAAGCTGATGGGAGTGCCTTGCTCTAACACAATTCAGACTTGAGATTCAAGCAGGGAAGGCAGCACAGAAGCTTCTAGAAGGTGAAGGAAGATGTGCTGTACCTGTACTTGGGCAGTGGGCTCCAACGTGGTGCTTCCCGCCAAAACGGACACCTGGCACGTCTCCATGGCGGTCAGGGAGGCAGCAGGGATGGTGCTGAAGCCCCCACCCTCTGCAGTGGGGTCCAGTGCTGCTGTTGCTGCCTGATGCAGCCCCTGCAATGTCAGATTTCCATGTCAGTATGTGCGGTGTGCAACTGAAATTCATCCGCAATAGACATCTTGGAACTTGTGATGCCACAGCCTCTGCAATGTCATGCCCTGTCATGGCTGCTGTGTTTGCTGCGGTTCAACCTAATGCAAGGTCAAGATGTGGCCTGCAAGCAGCAATGCAATGTGTCATTCCACGGTGATAAGTGAGGTGATAGCCGCAGGGAATGTCACAACACCATTGCTGACGCTGTACACCCAATCTTTTGCTCCAGATAGCAGCTGTGTTGAGTTGAATTGGGGTGATAACAGAGCTGAAGATCATGACTAGATGCAGCAACACCATGTGCACAAAGTGCACCTGGAAAAAAAGCAAACTTCCATGCACTGTATACATCATGACAGCGAGCTCACCGTAGCAAAAGAGCCATTGGAAATTGTGGCTAGGAAGGTGACCAGAGTAGCATTGGGTGCTGTGACAGAACTGCCATTTGCAAACTGCACTGTTGCCTCCAGAGCAGAGCCATCCACCTGCAGATGCGCAGCCATGACTCATCATACCACTGCGTCATGAAGATGTTATTGGTCAAGTCTGTGGACTGGTACAATTGGAAGAAGAGCTGCAGCAGCATGAGCTGTTAATGCAGCAGCATTTGAGAGCACTGTATGTTTGTGCATGGGTGTGCAAAGGCGCTAAGAGGAAGTCAGCCCAGTAGCAGCAACAACTGTCCAAGCAGGCAAGAACACAATGCACATCTTACCTCAAAGAGAATGGGTAAAGCATGACTCGTGCTAGGACCCTTTGTATGCAATCGCTGTTATACATGCACAGCTCGCAGGTACAGTCAGTGGGTTCAGTAGGTAAACAACAGCCAGGGGATGCAGGAAGCAGGCAGGGTTGTGGGTTGTCAAAGCTTTTGCTTGCAGACATACTGTGAAGTTGTTGAGGACCACAGCAGTGGCTGTAGCATTGGGGAGGACACTCTGCACCAGGGGCTGCAGGAAGGATACCATGGCATTGGAAACTGAAGGATCCTGCATCATAATCAGCATAGTTCAGCGTTACTTTGGCTGGGCTATATCTTCTAGAGAAGTAACATGCAATCAGAGCTGTTGGCTGGCTACTGCATTGTGAGTCTTCTTTTGCTGTCTTCGTCCCTCTGTTGAAACAAAACGAAAACAAGTCTCCTTGCTGCGTGTCTGCCTGGGAGGTTGCATGCCACAACATTTGAGGTGTTTTCTGCTGCTGTGTTGTCATCAAAGTGAAAGCTTAACAGCCCATGTTTTGCTCCTTTTCGGGTGAGAGAGGGCCAGCATAAGCAGAAATGACACATGAAATGCATGCATACCCACAAACATCCAGCTCAGATGATGCATCATGCTGTTTTCCAAAGGCAGTGCTGACCACTGCGACAGCACTGTGATGCTCTCGGCTTTAGGATCTGAAGCTAGATGCAATCAAATTAAGGTGAGCCACAGCCAAATTCATTGCAGAAGCAGAGCTGAGCTGTAGCTGCACAGCTGAATGTGAGTATCAACATTGACACGCAGCAGCTGGCTGTTACTTGCTTGCTGATTTCTCAGCATTAGGGTGTGTGCATACCGTGGTGTCAATGGCTGCTCCTGGCATGGTGATGGTGGTGGATGCTGTGTAGGTCACACCAGTGGCCTGCACCTGACTTTGTGATAGGGCATTGATGCTAGCAAACTGATTGGCAATCAGAGCTGGGTTTACTGACTGAGCAAAGGCACCTGCAATCATTTGTGCTGCTTGTGAGTGCACAGTCAAAAAGATGATACCAGCTCGAACGTCCTTTGGACCTGGAAAGTGAGCAACCTTTGTGTTTGGCAAAGGCCTGTGTGTGTTGGTGCCATGCAAACAGCTGCCGACTATGTGTGATGGTGTAAAACAACAGGCATGCATAAGCCTGTATGGGCAGCACATGTGAGGGCTATTGCTTGCTGATGTTGGGTGGATGGCGGCGAGGCTTGGGCAACAATGTAGCACCAGAGAAGCTGTCAATGCATACAATGTTCATCACCTGAAAATGTCAGCTGCTGAACGATGGTGGTGTTGAGGTTAGCGCTACTGTTGCCTAGCAAACCATTCAGACCAACAGCTGGCGCCACAAAAATGGTAGTGTTGGAGGCGTCAGGAGCAGAGGAAGTAGAGCTGTTTGCTGGATTGGCGACGTCTTCCGAAGGGGGTGGCAGGGTTCCAGGAGCATAAGCTTCTGCAACAACAACTGGAACTCGGTCGTCAAGTCAAAGTTGCAAGCCAGGTTCATAACAACAGGAGTACTTGCAAACACATGAGCCTTACCAGGAGGAGGTGGCGGACTGGCTGGCGGTGCTTCAGTAGTGGTGTTGCCGGTATAGTTACTGACAAAGCCTGCATCAGGCACAGTTTGTCCCTGTGCGATCGCAGGCAAGAACACCAGCGTAAGCGCTACTGCACGCACTGCAAAGCAGTACTGCATCTTGTACGTCAAAAATCTTCTCGCAGGCACGCCTGTCCTTGCAGCACGGAACGAGGAAGGACTTGTATAAAAGCATCAAACTGATGACTCAAGGCAGCCAGATATCAGCGAATGTGTAAGAATTTTGCAGCAAAGTTACATATGCAAGAAGCAATCGTTCACATTACATTCTCGTCATCAAGTGTTGGCTGTCAACAAATCTGAACCTGTACCTTTCTTTCTGTATAGTCAGCCTTGAGCATGCCATCAGTGCATTCCCAGCAGTGCTGACCAGCAACACAAAGCACACCTAGCATGCAGCATTATGAAATGCAAACAGCGTTCAAACATAAAGCATGAGCCCTTCAGAATCTATGGTACCAGTTGATTTGGAACAAGCATGTGCTGTACTAGTACATTGGCACTTGTCGTGACAAAGACATTCAGCAAGCTGCGGCCTACACCTAGTCCTACCAAAACTTTTAACTTGGCCACTTTCTATCCAGCCCATTGGAGAGAACAAAACAGCTAGTTTGCTGTTAGCTAGCTTGATACAAAAAAGAGGTCAGAAGCGCTGTTGGTGCAAACCACAGTCACTTCAGGTCAAAAACACAAGCATAACAAGCTATGCATAAAAACAAAAAGGCCTCTGAATAGGCAGCTAGTGTAACATCATGCATATCGTGACAGTTTGTACCAGCTAAGCTACAGCCAAAACATGACACAGTGACCGCTTCCTAACAGTGGTTTGACCTAAAGACCTCTGATGGAGCACATCTGGATGCGCTCCATGCAACTCAGCTTTAGTCAGCTGTGTAATCCCTTGCTGTGCAGCGGCTTAGTCAGCCTGTTACCAAGATTCACTACCATCATTGAAAAGCTATATCTGTGTGTGTTTGTGTGTCACAACCCAAGCAGTCAGATATCTGCAGCTTTCCTCTTTGATCCACTCTTGGGACTGAGGGAAGCCTTTGGGGATGTGGCAAGCTTCTGGCTGCCTGGCTTGGGCTTGGGGCAACTGCCTTGGGGGCTGTTGGGAGCAGCCTCCCTCAGTGAAGCTTCACTGGTGATTCTTGGAGCCATGACTGCTAACTGCCCTGACCCACTGTCATTGCTGTCTGATCCAGCTGCAGAAACAATCAACTTGTCACATCCTCTATGCTATGTGAACTGCACTGGCTTGAGTGCTACAATATAGTCAGTGTCTCTGAAAGCTGCAACATGAACAGCAGGCAAGGTGCTCCCAATACCAGTACTGCACAAGTCAGAAACAGATACAAAACAGCTGAGCTGGCATTGATGGGCACGCATTTCCATTGGGAATACTGCAATGAGCAGGACCAAGGAAACAACCTTTCGAAGACTGTATATTACAACCCTGCCTGGGGTGCATTGACCAAAAAGTACAAGCTAGCACAAGCTAGCACAGACCATGTCCAGGGAGCCGACCTGTAGAGGGCTGAGCAGCCGGGTCCTGCTTGAGGGTGCTCACCCCCTGCTGGGCCCCCCTGGTGTGTTCCCCCAGCAGGTGCACCACCTGGTGCTTCAAGGCCTCAAGAGCAGCCTGGGACTTCTTCTTCTCCAGGATGGCCTCCTTGGCCAGCCCACGCAGCATCCCCAGCTCTTTCTGCAGCTTCTCATTGGCTTCCACCAGCTCGATGTTCTGCACCTCCAAATCCTGCAAGGCACACCAGATGACTCATTCTCACTCTGAGCGGATTTGTATCATGTGCTTGCTGCAGTGATTTGGCACCCTTGCAACCCATTTTCCCACCAGCGAGAGTCGAAATAAGCATCTGGGACTTGTTGAGTTCTGGGACTTGTTGAGTTGAACACAAAAAGCATAGATGCACTGATGCAGGGCCGAAAATGCTTGTGACGGATGTACAGCACATTGGTCTGCTGTTAGCAAACCCCACCCTCATGAAGCAAAGTGTAGTGCTGCAATGTATCACAGCATTAAGACTTGACATGATGGCTTGCTGTCATTAAGTATATGCAACCTAGCAGTGCGGCACAACAACAAGGTGTACATGAACACCCCTTTGCACAGCAACCACAACACCAGCACAAGAAAGAGGGCATAAATTGCAAGCAAAAACTTGAACACCTTCAGCAGACTGTAGATCAACCTTGTATGCTAACTGACACCACATCCCTCAACAATAGTGCATACAATGTAGCATGATGATGTAAGCTAACTCACACAGCATCTGTCAGAACAACAATGCATACAATCCAGTGTCATGATGTATGCAAACTGACACATACAACTCAGCATCAGGAAGTGTACTGACTGACACATACAACTCATCGTCATGATGTATGCCAGCTGACATGACATCTCTAACACAACTGCACGCAATCATGGTCTTGACATGCATGTCAGACCTGCATGTGCGCCTGCTTGCGGCGGCGGGAGCGCCTCGCGCTTTCCCTGTTGCTCAGCATGCGCCGCATGCGCTTCATCTCAGGAGGGGGCAGGTTCTTGTCCAGGGCAGCTTCCCAGGAGTGCTCCCCATCGTCCATGGGGCTGTCCCCTAGGCTTGACAGCTTGTGCAGCTCTGGGATGGCTCCTGTGTTGTCGTCCCCTGATGAGTGGTCAGTACACCTGGCACTGCTGGCGGGCTGTTGGCTGAGGACCCTGCACAATATGGACATGTGCTAAATGGCCACAGTATAGCAGTTTGGGCAATGTGTTCTTGTCTCCACAGGAGTTAGAGTCAAATATGCCCAGCTGACAGTCTGGAAAGGCGTCCTTGTCTGGTCCAATTTGATGATTGGTTTGTTGGCTTGACATTGGATGGCTTTGACTGCTATTGTAGTGTCCGCATATTTCCTTCAGAAGCAGGCATCCCAGTCCCAGCTTACAGCAAATTGCGCAAGCCAGCATGTGCAAAAACGTGTGGTGCATACAGCTCACCATCGCAGCAATTCACCAGCTGCTTACAGTGACCTGCTGGGAGATGGGCCACGGCACAGGCCAACTTGCCCTGGCATTTGTTGGAACATGACCAATATGCTGCTGTTATGGTGATTATCCAAGAGTATCTGCTACAGTGTAGAGATGATGTGGTTTTGCAGCTTGTCCACAATGATGCCAACACCAAGCTCAAGTTGCTTTCATAAGTTGCAGAAACCTCACTGTGAGGCTTGTCACGATGGTTCATGCCAAAGGTAGGCCATGCAGAGCATCAAACTCTTGAAACACATATGTCAGTCAGAGTCAAGAGCCTGCTGAGGGACCTTGACTGATTAGCTGCCCGAAGGGCTGTGCTTTGCAGATGCGCTGCTAGCTGGCAGATGCATTTACCAACTCTGTACATTAGGAAGTTATGCGAGCTGGAATGCATTCAGTTGTATGCAGCCCCAGACCAGCAGAAACAGATCAGGTGCTGCTGCTGCTGCTAGTGCATGCCTGAAACACTGCAAAACAGACGTTCTTTGCAGAACAGTGAACTTTTGAAGAGTTGTTGGCTACACTGCAAATGTGATGGTGCTTGGCATCAGAACACCATGTTTGACGCTACCTGTCCTTTCTAGGCTTCAAAGCGTCAAACATGGTGTTCTGATGCCAAGGAGGGCATGGTTCTAACTGTCATGGATCTATGGACGGTTCCCAGATCAAGCTAGTTCGTGATGTGTCACGGACCAGCAGCAAACTCCTTGCTTACCGGGCACTGATGTCAGGCATGGTGTGGGGCGCAGGGGGCGGCAAAGGCATGCTTTGGAGGGCCGCCATGTTGGCAGAGCCCAGCAGGGCTGCCAACTGCCTCAGCTGATGCTCCTGCAGGCCCAGCTGTGACTGCATAGGTGCAGCCACAGGCACTTGGGGAGCAGCTGCCTGTGCCAAAGCATCCAAAGCACCTGCAGATGCGTGAAAGCACTCAACACATGCTGACAGCACTCAACACATGCTGAAAGCACTTGACATATGCTGAAAGCTGCCACATGCGCACACGCCTACAGACATGACAGCACCTTGGGTCCTGGTCGATGGCATCAGCAGGCATTTGGAATCTGTAGATGGTGTCAATCCTAAACGTCTATTTGAATTCAGAAACACTAGAAATTTAGACTCAGAAATGTCTGGGGACAGTAACAACGCGTTTCTACATTGTGGCGATGTTGTAGATGGTGTCAAGAGCGGTACTATGTCTACAGGTGCATGCTGGTGTGTATGGTGATGTAAGTGATGTGCATCATGGTGTACGGCAGCTTACTAGCTGCAGCTTGTGTCGCACCATTTGCTGTGATTGCCAAAAAAAATGTGCTGACAACTTGTCTTCGCAGCAAAGACCAGAGCTATGCAATAGATGCATGGTCAACAGGTGTAGGCAGTACCCATTGCAGTTGATCAGATGGAACAACGCAGCTACAGTTGGTCAACCACGTTGCCACAAAATGTCTGGTTGAGTGATACCAGTGTGCAGGCCTTGCTGTGCATCGCAAAGATTCATATGACAACTCAGAGAAGTTGGCGAGCACCTGAGGTGACAGATGTGCGTGTCTTGATAGGCGCAAGCTCAGGAAAGCATGGGGAGGCTCCTGTGGGCACGCCTGACATCAGAATTGACTCCAAACCACATGCTTTACCCTTGAGCTCTGCAAGCTGCTGTTGCAGTGCGGTCACACTGACACCATGATTGCAGATGGCTTTGGCTTGCTTCACAGGGTCTATGTGAAAGCTTCCCTGCATCAAAAGAAGCATAACAGTAGTCACATGCTACCCAACATGAGACGCTGGGATGGCCTAGAGTTGCTTCATGGAGTGGGCTGAGGACACTCTGGTTGGCAGCAATACAGAAGTGCACAAATCCAACATTTCTTGTTGTCACTTGGCTAGACCAAATATTGAGCTTGCTTGAATCAAAGGAAACGTCATTGCAATAAGCTCACCTGTCCAAGGGAGGTGCTAGGGATAGGAGGCAACTGAGCTGGCTGTGCTTCAAAATGAGAAAAGCTTGTTGAAGCTGGCTGTGGGTAGAAAGTTTGGGACAAAAGGCTTTCTGAGGCTGACACGCTGCTATGTAGCAAAGTACTGTCCACAGGATCCCTCGCCAAATGCTGACCACCTACAGAAGAGATTGAGCACTGGCAGGGTGCACTTTTCAAACTTTAAACCGTCAAGTGCAGTAACTTTGTGACGTTCTCTGTCCTTGCAACCTACTCAAACGAAATAGGCACAAGAACTGGTACAGTCAACCCTGCCAGAGCTCAAGAGTTCGCTAGGCTGTTGTAGTGCGATCCCCTAGGTGTGCAAGAATTTCTCCGGTACCTGACTCTTGTTTGTTGGACGATGAGGCTGTCAAATTTGCCAACTTGCGAGAGTCCGAGTTCGCTTCCTCTGCCTGATTGAGCAGGTGGAAAAGGTCGGTGCTTCCCTCCTGTCCAAGCTGAGTACTGCCGCCCTCGTCGATTGCAGAATATTGAAGGCCGCCCAGGGTCTCATTGCCGTCTGATCCTCCCTGCCAAATGTCGGAGAGGAAATCGCTACATGATAAAACTTTCTTCATGTTATAGACGTCCGCCATCTCGACTATCACCGGCGGAACGGCGATGGGAGAAAATTTCGGTTGCAACCCTTGGACACTGTGCGAAGACGGGCGCCTGAAATCGAGCGAGCACACTCTGTGCAACACGCAGTCATGCAACAAGTGGCTTCGTACCACCAACCTTGCATCAATCGCCAACGCTCGGCAGCATTCGTAAAGGTTGCACACATTTTTGCATGCCAGGACGTTTTCCGAAACATGTGAGTAAACATGTGAGTACGACCGTAACTATTGGCGTAACCGTACTGCTTTTTTGAAGTCTACAGTACACGTGGAAATGGTCTTTGACGGCGTAATAGAATCTGATGGGACAAGATCGAATCCCCAAGATGACCTGTCGTATCCACGGTTGCGCAATGTACCGTGTATGTTAGTCACTGAAGCCATCTGTTATCGGCCAGCTGGACTATAGCTACGTTCGTTTGCCAAGTGTATCTTCATCCAATTGGGCCCATCACGCGAGACACATGCATGACGCTAGTATGCTGTCATGCGATCCAACACAGGCGAAGCGTGCTTTGCACTTTCCCAAGGCCTTAGGCTACACCAACTTGCAGAGCTTGGTAAAATGCCTGCGTGCTTTGTGAGGTGAGAATAACATGCATGTTGCAGCTGTAGCAGCATCCGATCCAATCTGTGTCAAGACTAATGTACTACGTAGTGCCCAACAGTCAGAGCAACGTGCCGAATGTGCGCCTAAAGAGACAACTCCATCTGAGCTCTGTCCTCCCCGAGACATATTGGGCAGCTTTGGTGATCACATGAAAATATCCAGCACATCCCTGACAGCTCGAGCCTTCACCAGGTCTGTCTGGGTGAGTATTGCTATTAAATAGCAAATTTTGCCTGCCTCTGCAGTCATGCAGCATGCAGTTGTGTGTCGTGAGTTGTATGCAGAGCCAATTATAAGCTAATTGCTGGTGTCTGACTGGCATAAAACAGAAAAACTGTGCTGTATGTACAATCCAATGTATCAAGGAAACCAAGGCTTTGATACTTTACACTGCATGTACAAGAGACTACGGAATTGAGAGACTGTTAAATCAGACTTGTGTGAACTTGATATATAACTGTCTGCGCAGCATTAGCGCCTGATGCTCAGACTCAGGCACAGTGTACACGCATGCATGTAGGCTGCTGACAGCCTTGCTGCAGCCTAACTGCATCAGCATCAGATACAGCAGAGTTTGTGTTACATTGTGTGACCTTCACTCCTCCATAGCCACAGATGTCTGTTTGCCCTGAGCTGCTGTGGCCATCATCTGCAGCACAGCAAGGCAAATCAATTCTGCTTGAAGCTGCTCAGTAATTGTGTGCATGCCGTCGGCTGACTCGGTCTGCTATAGCAGAGAACAAAGTTCTTTGCTAGCCATGCATAAGCGCCCTTACTGCGTCAGCATGACAAGTCAGGTTGAGACGCAGAGGCCTCTAGGACCATTCATACACGCCATGTGACTGCAACTGTCTTGGCATGTGAGCAAAAATATGGTACAGAAACCTGCCTGCAGCACTGTGAGTTCTCCCTTCAGGCGTTCAGCTTCTTGTCCCCTCTCAGCTGCCAAGGCTTCAGCTTCTAGCCTGAGCTTGCGCTCCACATTCACCAGACGCTGAGTGACCATGCTCACTCTGCAGGCGTCCATTAACCATATTCGATGTGTAGTGAAAGAGTACAGTATGTTGTCATCTTGGGAATTGCAGAGACCACATACGCATCCAGACGTCACACAATGCATATGACCCTCTCACAGATGCTGCATGCCCTGTCCAGTGACTGAATTGAGCAATTACACAAACTGTACTGGACTGAGTGATCTTAATAAAAACAGCTGTACTGTACTGTGTGCTAATAGCTGTGGGTGCTGGTTTGGGATTGGCCCATACAAGCTGCTCATCAATTCAGGAAGCTGCTAGCAGTTTTGAAAGCTGCTACATTCGCACAATGCAGCATGTGCAAACACGCGCATATCCATAAAGCCAGCTACTGTGTCAGCTTCCAGCGCTGAAAGCCAATGAAAGCCAAGCAGGCATACCCCAGCATGGGGACTTTGATCATGATATCCACCTCTCCCTTCCTCTTGGGGGGCTTGCTCAGCAGGTAGTGCTCCTCCTGCAGCTTGCCCAGGTAGTAGCACATCTCCAGGGCTGATCCCTGCCCTATGTTGTCTGCGCATCACACATCAATTTCACTAAGCTTTCCCATCAATGCAGCTGTCCACATACACTTATTGCAAGTCATCTTCATGCATGCAGTAGCTTGACATACATGAGTGTGTGCGTCACCATTCATATGGTCCAACAGTGGTCTTTGCAGCTTAGTAACATCGGAACGATGGAACCAGTCACAGATGCTGTTATTGGGCAGTGCTGCTGTCCATTGCAGTTGTTCTGATGCAGAAATATAAAGAAGGCTCTATACCTCTAAAGGGTAGAGCTACCCTTTAGAGGTAGAGCTTCTTGCAACATAATTGAGAGACTCTGGAACACTCTACAAATGCTTTATAGACCTTAGATTTGCCATGAAGGGAGCTAGTTTTGATACTCACCTAGGTCCAGGTTGCCTTGGTCCTGGTTCTCATGCACACACCTCCTGAAGTCCTTGCAGAAGGTGTCATACTCCTCCACCATCTCAAGAGACACAGGCACCCTGCATCAGAAGCC
>JAABUK010002802.1_pt1 | contig 30670 bp, 19 predicted proteins | sample 5559141 | NCBI WGS metagenome assembly JAABUK01 (sample SAMN10711869, study PRJNA513367) | rock metagenome | isolation source: Antarctica rocks | place: Antarctica: Victoria Land, Pudding Butte nord | collected 2016-01-03
CCGAAATCGCTCGCCGCCTCAACATCGGAAGAACTTCCGTTAGACGCTTACTGGCTCGAAACAAATCCTGAATCAGCCCGCCTTACGCAGCCTCGCCGAAAGGACACGACTGTCGGCATCGCCGCTCCCACGCAGGCCCCTCCGACGTGACAGACTATCGCGCAAGTGGTCCGGCAAAAGGCCAAGCCGGAGTAACGATTTCAGCCGCGAGCTTACTCTCCCCGGGCGAATGCATCTAAAGCCGTTTGGAACCACTCCCGGTACTGTGTCTCGCTCGCATCGTTCTTAGCCAAGTTGCAGGCGAGGTGCACCAACCGGAAATTCTCGGGCCCGTAACTTCCCTCTGCGCTCTCGTCGCGATCAGGCGAGGGCTGGAGGAGGCGGTTAACGGGACGAAGGTACATCTCACCGCTGCATAGTTCACACAATAGAGGTATTTGCCTTAATTTCTCTGCGACGAGCAGGAGGAAATTAGTGGGCGCAGATCGAAGTGGTGCCGTATGGCTCTGTGGTGTGCCCGAGATTCTTACGCGATTGAAAGCAAGATCTGAGATCCGCGTCGCTTCCACATTCAGACTGCTATCCCTCAAAAGCGCATCGCGGGTCATTGCAATGAGGAGCGGCGGACGATGTGGAAGATCAACTCGCTTCACTCTGAGATCCAGCACGCGCTGCTTTTCAGCTTCTTCAATGCGCAATACGCTACCTCTGAAGGGAAATTCTCCAAGTTTCGAATAGGAGTTCGACAGCAACTCTGAGGCGAGCGGCTTTTCGACTAAACTCCAGCCCTCCAGCACAGCGAACGCGTACTGCCATTTGCCCGGGTATTTATCTTGGGCCCACTGCCAACTCGCCGCTGGTACTAGTTGCTGTGTTGGCCTCGATTGAGTTTTGTCCAAACGTACTAGGGAGAGCAGCCGTCTGCGATCTTCTGGATTTTCCGTTTCCGCGCCACCCGTTCCGGTATAGAGAACGAAATCGTGCCCCGCTTGGTAATTCCGGTCGATTCTGGTCTTGACCTGTGGATTTGTGAACGCGACTGCTGGCCAGAAATCCGACAGGGGACCATACTCCGACTTCAAGAAGAATGCGCTGTCGTCGCTTGCAAGATCCCGAACTGTCATAGCTTCAGGTTAGTCCCCAAACGACGTTCTAGGAGATCACGCTCGGGAAGTCCCGTTTCCGTAAACTGGTCGTATCGGTGAAGCGGTCCGGCATGTTACGTGAACGCCGTTTCACGGGCCTAACTTCCGGATCGCCGTTGATGGTTAGTCGTAACTGTAGTCGAAAAACCAGCCCGGCTTCCTATCCACGACCATGCAGTGGAGAAGCTAGATACGACCAAGGTTTCAGGATCGGCGATCTCATGCGGGATATCGCCGGGGAAAGGGCCAGCGCGGTAATCCCGGCCTTTTTTCTATTTCGCGTACGACTCTAGATAGCCGCATCCCGTGCAACGATAAGCCGTGATCTCATAGTGCGGACCGTCCTTAGACTGTACTCCGCGCCAAAAAGTCTTCTGCGGTTCGCCTGGCTGCCATTGCGCCACAACGCTAGATGCGTAATCTTTGTGGTCGAGAATAAACCCTTGTTTCATTTCGCCGTTGCATTTCGGACACTGATTGTGAGATTCCATCATCTCCCCCGGAGCCAATTATCTCTAAGAGCGGCCGGTAGCGTTCAATGCCGGCAAGCTAGTAGGGCGTTCCAGCCTACAACCTCGCTGGCAGGCGGGCAACCGAAGGCTTGAAGACTCTGCAGCAGTCAACACCAGCTGAATCACGCGCTACTCGGAAGTTGGATCGGGAACACTGATTCAAACCCACTGTGACGGCGTAGTGTTTACTTTGGCTCTCGCGAAGTCCCCTTACCGGAAAGTGGACCCGAAATTCTCATTTGGCCACGGACCGAACACAGAAATTCCCGAGCTCAATCTCCCCTCTTTTCATAGACATACACATTTCGAACTCCGAATCCCCCTGTCCGCCATGCTTACATCGAATCGTGAGACTTTACTTTCCTCCGAACTGCCGTCGCGCTCCCATCCGAAACCGTTTTCCTCTCTCCTCCTTTCCCGACAGCACTCAATTTAGAAGAACGAACCTGAGAATCCATTGATTTCACTATTCTTTCCGCAAAAAACGAACCCGGGGAATATCCTGCCGCAACCTGGCGATTACCTGCGCGAACCTGCCGATTACCTGAGGCCCGCATCCCAGCGAAATGTAATTTCTGAGAAACGAACCCGAGAAGTCCTTGATTTTGCTCAGGTTTGCCCAAAAAACAACCCGGCCCGGATACCCGCCCCATCCCGGCGGACTCCCAAAAGACACCCGAGGGATACCCAAAAAATCGGCTCCAAACCCGGCGTCACGCTCCCATTCCTTTTTGCCGCAACTGGTCTACTTCGCAGGATTGACAATAGAAGAAACAACGGTTACCTTCAACACAAATACGTTTATAGGGGCGATATGACAATCAAGAATTACTCTCCATCCTGGCTAGTTCGTAACGCCGCCGCTCTGGTCCTCATCGCTTTTTTCGCGCCCGCGTTGAACGCACAGATCGACACCGGCTCAATCGTCGGCATCATCCGCGATCCTAGCGGCGGAGCCATAGCAAAAGCCACCGTCACACTTACAAACGCCGCCAACGGTGTCTCCAAAAGCACCAGCAGTAATGATGGTGGCGAATATCAGTTCCCCGCGCTACCGCCCGCTACTTACTCTGTGCAAGTGACTGCCCCCGGCTTCAGCGCCCAGGTGGAAAATAATATTGAACTACACGTTCAATCGCGCCCTTCTATCGATTTCACGCTTAAAGTCGGCATAGTCTCAGAGGTGGTGGAAGTAGAAAATCAACTGGCGCTGCTGAGTACCCAATCAGCCGACGTCGGCGGAGTGGTTCAGGAAAAGCAGATCCGCGATCTTCCCCTCAACGGCCGCCGCTACGCCGACCTCGCCCTACTCGAACCGGGTATCCAAAAGAACCTCACCAATGGCAACAATCAGGCCCCTGACCGTTTCAGTTCCAACGGTAATCTAGAGACGCAGAATTACTTCTCGCTTGACGGCATCGATAATAATTCCGGCTCTACCAACCTACAGGAAGGCTCTGTGCAAACCGTGCAGCCACCACCGGACGCCATCCAGGAATTCCGCGTGCAAACCCGCACTTACTCCTCTGAATTTGGCACCTCGGCCGGCGCTGTGATTAACGTTTCCCTTAAGAGCGGCACCAACCGGATTCATGGCGATGTTTGGGAGTTCATCCGCAACAACCGTCTGGATGCGAATACCTTTTTTAATAACGCTGGCCGCCTGCCCCGCGGTCATTTTAGCCAAAACCAGTACGGCGGCACCATTGGCGGGCCCATCATCAAGAACAAGACATTCTTCTTCTTCGATGCCCAGGATTTCACAGCCCGCAAAGCCACCACTATCCTGTCCACTGTCCCCACTCCGCTTATGAAAACGGGTAACTTCACCGAATTGAAGCCCACCCTTGCCGATCCTAAAGTCGCGGGGCAAAGTGGCTGCATTTCCGGTAACATCATTGCCCCAAGCTGCATCGATCCCGTAGCGGCAAAACTCATCGCTCTTTATCCAACGCCGAATCTCCCTTCCGCTGTGGCTAACTTCGGCAAACCGGGCAGTTGGACCGGCGGCACTAATTACCAGTTCCCTTACTCCGTCCCAACCGATACCACCACGTTCGATGTACGCGCCGATCATAACTTCACGTCCAACAGCCGGATCTTTGCCCGTTACAGTAACTACTCCGTCGACCGGCAGGATCCGCCATGGACCGGCGACCCCATCGCTGGCAACGGTAACTTCTCCACCCAGTACGTCATTCGCGGTAAGTCCGTCGCAGTGGCCTGGACAGATCTGGTGGCCCCCACTGTTCTGAATGAATTGCGCGCTGGCTTCAGCCGCGATAATGCCCACAGCGGCTTCGTCGGACTTACTCCCGGTAAGTCCCTTGCAGCAAGTTTTGGCTTGACGGGTATTCCCGATGGACCCTACAACGCAGGTATCCCGCCCATCAATACTACTGGCTTCACTCGTCTAGGTTCGTCCCCATTCCGGCCGCAGTTCCAGGTCTCGCAGGTTTGGCAGTTGCTGGATACGCTAAGTTGGACTAAAGGCAGCCACAGCGTCAAAGCCGGTTACGAGTATCGGCATACGAGCGATAACTTCCTCGATCTCACCGCGCCTCAGGGCCAGTTCACCTCCACCGGAATCTACACCGGCAACGTGGGCTTCGGAGGTGCGGATTTCCTTCTCGGCGACCCCAGTACCGTTCAGTTCACCACGCCCACGGTGGCGCATAACTATCAATACGCAAGCAGTTTCTTCGCGCAGGATACATGGCGCGTCCGCCCCAACCTCACATTGAATTACGGGCTGCGCAATGAACTGTTCTCTCCCATCCTGAATCATCAAAATGCGATGTCGAACTTCACTCCAGCCAATGGCGGCGGTTTCATCACGGCCAAAGAGGGCGATTGGTTCGCTCGCGGCTTGGTTCATCCCGATAAAAATGATTTTGCACCGCGCTTCGGCTTCAGTTACCAGCCCGTGCAGCGGCTTGTTCTGCGCGGTGGGTTCGGAACCTTCTATCAGCATGTAGCCAGAATCGGCTCGGAAAGCGTGCTCGCCCTCAATCCCCCCGGTGTGATTGATGCTTCTCTCATCCAGACTGCTGGCAGCGTCACTCCCGTGTTCCAACTGAAGAACGGTTTCCCCGTTTTCAGTTCCTCATTGCTTGATCTCACACGTCTTCAGTTCCGTGCGCAAGACCCGAACCAGCGGACCGGCTATGTGAATCAATTTAGCTTCGGTCCGCAAATCGAACTCTCTCAGGACACCGTCCTCGATATCACCTATGTCGGTAATCTCGGGCGCAAGATGAACCGCCTCCGCAACGCGAACCAGGGCCAGGTCGTCGGTTTCGATTCGGCCGGAAAGCCGCTCACCGTCTTCCCGTACCAAAATCTGAATAGCACCCTCACCGCCACTACGGGCACTCACGCTTTTCTCGAATACGCCACCAATGATGGCGATACCAATTACCACGCGCTCCTACTTTCCCTGCGCCGCCGCTTCTCGCATGGCCTCTCTTTTGGCATCAGTTACACCTGGAGCCACAACATAGCTGACTTTGTCGATAACCTGACTGGCGGATCTACCCCGGCCAACGCTTACAATTACAGCTTAGAGCGAAGTAACTCTCCCTTCGATGTGCGCCATCGCTTTGTCGCAAATAGCAGTTACTCGCTGCCCATCGGAAAAGGCGGGCTCGTGTTGAACAATGATGGTGTGGCAAGCCGCATCCTGGGCGGCTGGCAGCTAAATACTATCGTCGCGTTGCAGACCGGTACGCCCTTCACCATCACTGCCACAGACGTCAGTGCCAGCGGTGGCAGTCACGCTAGTCGCGCCAACTGCATAAGCAACCCCTACAAGGGCGCCACCACGGACCGGTCCGCCTTCGCCGGCGGTAGTTCCCCCAGCTTCTTCATCAATCCCGCCGCCTTTGCGGTTCCCGCCGCCGGGTTCTTCGGAAATTGTGCCCCCCGCGCCGTCCATGGTCCGGGCCTTGAGAATGTTGACCTCAGCCTGTTCAAGAGTTTCCAATTCAGGGAAAGAGCGCGCATTGAGTTTCGCTCTGAGTTTTTCAACGCCTTTAACCGGGCTAACTTCAACAACCCGAATGCCGCCTTCAATCCTGCCTCCCTGGGTTCATTCGGCAAGACATTCAGCACCATCACCGACCCCAGGGAAATTCAGTTTGCGCTGAAACTCTACTTCTGATGAAACTTCTGCTTTCACTCACGTTCTGCGCAGCCGCGGTAGCTCAGACGCCGTATGACGTCACCATTCAGCCGTCGCCTGTCGCTTACGAGATCCCCATTAATAGAGGTTCCGCCGCGCTCTGGCAAAGCCTGAAAAAGCTTCACACGCGCGCCAGCATGTTGATGATCACAGCGCACCCAGATGATGAGGATGGCGGAATGCTCACCTATGAATCCCGGGGCAAAGGTGCGCGCGTAAGTCTGCTCACACTGAACCGCGGTGAAGGTGGTGCAAACGTCATGTCGCCCGATTATTTTGACGCGCTCGGCCTGGTTCGTACCGCGGAACTGCTTGCGGCGGGGCGCTACTACGGCGTAGATCAGTATTGGACGCGAGTCATCGATTACGGCTTCTCGAAGACCATGGCGGAATCGATGGATCATTGGACGCGTGATCGAGTGCTTTCGGATGCTGTCCGCGTCGTTCGCATGGTGCGTCCTCTGGTCATTACTTCCGTCTTTGTCGGCGGTGAATCGGACGGCCACGGCAACCACCAAACCGCCGGAGCAATGGCTCAAGCTGTCTTCAAAGCCGCGGGTGACCCTAACATGTTCCCGGATCAGATCCGTGCGGGACTTCGCCCCTGGGCGCCCGTCAAGACCTATGGCCGTGTGCCCTTTTCCCGTGGCTCGCAAAACATGGAAGTGAATGTTACGGTTCCGGAGGGCACCTTCGATCCCGCACTCGGCGCATCTTACGTCCAGATTGCGCGCGAAGGCCTTGGCTTTCAGAAGTCACAGAATGGCGGACCCAACATTCCGAAGGCCGGTCCGGTATTGGCCGCATACCATCGCTTCGGCTCTGCTCTGCCTCCCGTCGCGAAAGAACAGGATTTCTTCGAAGGTATCGATACATCGCTGTTAGGAATTGCTACGCTCGCCACGGGCAACAACTCAAGCTTCGTCGCCGAAGGGTTGCGAAAAGTCAACGCAGCCGTGGAGGATGCCACCGCAAAGTTCAGCGCGGCCAACCCAGAGGCATCCGCACCCGCGCTCGCTCTCGGCATGAAGGAGACCATCGCGCTCTTGGCGCTGGTGGAAAAAAGCAACCTTGGTGACCAAGCCAAATATGACTTAGGTCACGAACTGAACGTCAAGCGCGCTCAGTTCAACACCGCACTGGCCGAAGCTCTCTCGCTATCGCTCTCCGCGACAGTCGCGCCGGAACAGGAGCCGAATCCACGCATGGCGATGTTCTTCGGCGATCCCGAAACCTTCCATGTTGCCATCCCGGGCCAGTCTTTCGGAGTTACGTTACACGCGGTCAATCAAAGCCACACGCAGGCCGCACTTACTTCACTCGACGTCAGCTCGACCGAAGGGCCTCAATGGATAGTCAAAGGTCCGCCAACCCCGAAGCTTGCCTCAGCTAGAGGGTTCATCGACGCGAAATTTACCGTCAATGTCCCGCAGGACGCCGCCCTAACCCGCCCTTATTTCTCACGACCCGATATCGAGCAGTCTTTCTACACAATCGCTGAGGAAAAACATCTCAGTACGCCAATGACTCCCTATCCTCTCGCGGGCTGGGCCGAGTGGAACTATGGAGGACTTCCTATCCGCCTGGGCCGTTATGTCCAAACTGTGAAGCGCGTTACCGGCCTCGGCACAGTGATGGAGCCCCTCATAGCCGGGCCCGCCATCGGCATTCAGATTTCACCGCGCTTCGGAGTCGTCCCGTTAGACGCTAAAGCATTCGTTGTGAAGACGGTAATTCACAGCAATGTGAAGGCGGCGGCTTCCGGTCAGGTTCACCTTGACCTGCCTACAGGCTGGAGTTCGCAGCCGGCCTCCGCCCCTTTCACAACACAGCATGAGGGGGATGACCGGACCGTCACCTTCCGTGTTACTCCCTCGAACTTAAGCGAGAAGTCTTATTCCATCACCGCGGTTGCGGATTTTGGCGGCAAACAGTTTCGCGAAGGCTATGAAGCCACGGGTTATCCCGGTCTCGCGCGGTCCTATAATCTATATCGCCCTTCCACCTATAAAACCAGCGGCGTCGATGTGAAAATCGCTCCCGGGCTGAAGGTTGCCTACATCACGGGAAGCGGCGACGATGTTCCGGATTCGCTCGTCCACTTGGGAGTGAATGTCGAGTTTCTTACCGCGCCCGATCTTGCCAACGGCGATCTTTCAAAGTTTGACGCCATCCTGCTTGGTGTCCGTGCGTATGCGGCGCGCAATGAACTAGCCGCCTACAACCACCGCCTCCTCGAGTACGTGAGAAACGGCGGCGTCGCCATCGTGCAGTACAACACGCCTGAGTTCGATCATAACTTCGGACCCTACCCGTACGTGATGGGGAACAATCCGGAAGAAGTCACGGACGAGGCTTCGAAGGTGACCATCCTTGCTCCCGGCAACCCGGTCTTTAACTGGCCGAATAAAATTACAGCGAAGGATTTCGATGGTTGGGTGGAAGAACGCGGATCGAAATGGATTAGCACCTGGGATCCCCAATACGAAGCTCTGCTCGAAACTCACGATGCAAATCAGGAACCCCAAAAGGGCGGCCTGCTTTACGCTCGCTATGGCAAAGGCGTTTATATCTACAACGCCTACGCGTTCTACCGCCAGCTGCCGGAAGGCGTGCCCGGTGCCTACCGGCTTTTTGCCAACATGCTGAGCCTTCCCAAGAATCCGCAGATCCGATAGCGGATGCCAGCATCAAAAGTGCCGACCCGCTTGGTCCGCGGCATCGGTCTGTTTGGTGCCACGTCGTCGAACATGCTCAACATGATCGGGGTCGGGCCGTTCCTCACCATCCCTCTCATCATCGCCAGCATGAACGGCCCTCAGGCGATGCTCGGTTGGGTGTTGGGCGCGGCAATCGCGGTCTGTGACGGCCTGGTCTGGGCTGAACTCGGCGCGGCCATGCCGGATACGGGCGGCCCTTATCGCTACTTGTTCGAAGCGTTCGGTCCACACAGCTTTGGCCGGCTCTTGCGCTATCTTTTCCTGTGGCAAACGGTAGCCGTCGCGCCGCTCAGCATTGCTTCTGGCGCAGTCGGCTTTTCCCAATACGTAAAGTATCTGTGGCAGTCTGTCACCCCCACGGAACAGAAGCTAATCGCGATGGCCGTCTGTCTCATCGCGACGGCACTGCTCTATCGCGGCGTCGAAAGTGTCGCGAAATTGTCCGTCCTGCTTTGGTTGGTTGTACTCGGAACCATCGCCTGGATCACCATCTCTGGCTTGATCCATTTCGAACCCGCAAAGGTCTTTGCCTTCCCGCCAAATGCCTTTCGTATGGATAGCGGATTCTTCTTCGGTCTGGGTGCGGCCACCTTGATCGCCATGTATGACTTCGGCGGTTATAACAACATCTGTTTTGTGGGTGGCGAGGTAAAAGATCCCACCAAAACTATCCCGCGCTCCATTCTGCTTTCGGTCATCGCGGTCGCCGTCATCTACCTAACCATGAACCTGACCATAATCAGCGTCGTTCCCTGGCAGGAAGCTGCGAAGGCGGAGACCATTGTCTCTACATTTATCCAGCGTCTTTACGGGAACACGGCAGCTCAAATCGTTACAGTTCTAGTTCTCTGGACCGCGTTCGGATCTGTTTTCGCCTTGATGCTGGGCTATTCCCGCATTGCCTACGCAGCCGCGGCGGAAGGTAACTTCTTCGCGCCCTTTGCTCGCCTCCACCCCACCAAACGGTTTCCCACATTCGCGCTGCTCTTTGTCGGAGTTACCTCCGGCATCGCATGCATGCTCGATCTGGAGTCGCTTGTGAAAGCATTAATTGTGATTCAGATTATGCTTCAGTTTCTGGCGCAAATTGTTGCTGTGACATTGATTCGCAAATACCGGAAAGACATTGTGCGTCCATTCTCAATGTGGGCTTATCCTGTCACCAGCGTCATCGCATTCGCGGGGTGGGTCTATATTCTGCTTGCCAGCGGCTGGCAGTACATTTTTGCAGGCTCTGTTCTCATCGCCGCCGGTATTGGAACATATCTTTGGAGATCGAAGTTGCGGAGAGAATGGCCATACGCATCGTAGTGGCGGGCGAGATCTTCATCGACCAGGTGCTGTCCGGTTTCCCCGGGTGGCCCCAGCCTGGGGAAGAAAGCTTCGCAACGTCCATGACTCGCGAGGTGGGAGGTGGCGCCCCCCACACAGCCATGGGCTTGGCCCGTCTCGGCTGGGATGCGGTTCTGGCTGGCCCCGTCGGAGCCGTCGATGGTGCATGGGTCAGCCGTCGCTTGGAAACACTGGGCTTGCAAACCGTTTATCTCAAGCAAGTGGAAGACGAGTCCACCGGCACCACCATCGCAATCACCACGCCGGAAGACCGTACGTTCTTCACTTATCCTGGTGCGAACAAATTCCTCAGCGGCATGCTGTCTTGCTTACCGGCAGGAGACCATCTTCACCTCGCCTGTGCGTGCGACTCCGTAACGCTGCAGCACCTTACTTCACAATTCCGCACTGTCTCCGTCGATGCCGGATGGAACCCCGATTGGCTGCGCAATGCCGGTATCAGGGATGCTCTGAAGCAAGTCACATGGTTTCTGCCCAACGAACGAGAGGCTGCCTTCATAACAGGCGAATCAGAACCAGCATCCATGCTGGATAGATTTTTTGAAATGAACATCAACGCTGTAATAAAACTCGGGTCACAAGGTTCCGCACTCAGGCAATCGGACGGCAGCATGCTTTTGGTTCCTTCCATACCGGTTCAGGTAGTTGACACCACAGGAGCTGGCGATAACTTCGATGCCGGTTTTCTTGATGGTTGGCTGCGCGCAAAAGCACCGGCGGATTGTTTGAGAGCAGGCAACATTCTGGGTGCTCTCTCCACCCGCACCATGGGCGGCATGAATGGTTTTCCTGACAAGGAGGAGTTTCAATCTTGGGTTACAAAATAACCGTGATCGGCGGAGGGGGCGTACGCACGCCTCTTCTAATCCATGGGCTCGCGTATTCCGGGCTCGATATCGGTCAGTTGGCTCTGTATGACCTTGATGAGAGCCGCGCTCGGACTATGGCGTCGCTCGGCCAGTTGCTTGCCCCCTTTCCGGTGGTGCCCGTTAGTCGCTTCGAAATGGCTGTCGAAGGCGCTTCCTTCGTTCTGTCAAGCATCCGCGTAGGAGGGATCGCGGCGCGCGCAAGAGATGAACGCCTCGCAATAAATCACGGGTTCGCCGGCCAGGAAACCACAGGTCCCGGCGGAGCCGCCATGGCTCTTCGAACCATCCCTATCGTGCTTGATCATGTCCGCAAGATTCAGAAACTCGCCCCGGACGCCTGGTACATCAGTTTCACCAATCCAGCCGGGTTGATCTCGCAAGCCGTCGCTGCCAATACCAAAATTCGAGCTATCGGGATTTGCGATACACCTTCGGAACTCTTTCACCGGATCGCAACCGCTCTAGGTGGACCGGTCACCTGCGATTATGCAGGACTCAATCATCTGGGTTGGGTGCGGCGAGTTACTCAGAATGGTCAAGATGTAACTCAGCAGTTACTAGATAACGAAAACCTCCTACGCAGTTTGTACCCATCTGACTTATTCGATCCCGCTCTCATCCGCACGTTAGGCTTGATTCCCACAGAGTATCTATTTTTCTACTACTCCCAATCGCGGGCGCTCTCGAACCAAGTGAAGGCAGGGTCCACGCGTGGCGCCGAAATCGAAAAACTGAACCGTGATCTGTTCGCCGCTCTCGCTTCGGGAACAGCCTCCGAAGGCCTCGAGACCTATCGCAAGTATCTGATGCGCCGCAATGCTTCCTACATGAAGCTGGAAGGCGAATCGGGGTCTGCCTTCAGCACCTATGAAGAACAGCCCGATCCCTTCGCGGCTGCAACAGGCTATCACCGTATTGCTGTCGAAGTACTACTCGGGCTCAACTCCGACACGCCCCGCCAGGTAGTGCTGAACGTTCCGAATCACGGCAGCATCAAGGGCATGGCATCCGAAGATGTGGTTGAGGTTCTCTGTGACATCACGCGCGCCGGGCCCGTTCCGAAAAAAGTCGGACGCCTCCCCGATTCTGTCCGCGGTCTCGTCCTCTCGGTAAAGAGCTATGAGCGGACTCTCATTGAAGCGGCAGTGCAAAAATCGTTCTCGCTCGCGCAACTGGCGCTGCTCGAATACCCGATCATCTCCGAATGGGAACCCGCCGGCGAACTGCTGCATGCCTTGATTGCAGCCGATCCAGACCTTGCTTACCTGAAACAGTGACATCCCTTGCTTCTGCGCACAGTGCCGCAAATCTTGCTCCTGGAACCGGCGCTGTTACCGTAAGGTTGATGAAAGGAATTAGGGGCATCAGCTTCTTAATATCTTTTCTCGGCCAGTATGCCCAAGGCTGTCACTGAAAAGGAATCTCATGAAGACAAAGAACTGCTCAGTTGTGCTCACTCGGAGGATGTTTGCGGCAACTCTCGGCAGTGCCGCCTTGGCCACGGCGCAGACCCAACCGAAGCCGAATATTCTCTGGCTGACCTGTGAGGACATCAGCCCTAACCTGGGCTGCTACGGCGATACTTACGCCCGCACTCCGAACCTGGATAAGCTGGCGAAGCGCGGCCTGCTGTACAAGCATGCCTGGTCCAACGCTCCCGTTTGTGCGCCTGGGCGCACGACCATCATTTCCGGTATTTATCCGCCTTCCACCGGTGCCGAGCACATGCGCAGCATGACGCATCTACCTGCAACTTTCCAGATGTTTCCGAGTTTTTTGCGGAAGGCGGGATACTACTGCACGAATAACGCAAAAGAAGATTACAATCTGGCCAATCCCGCGGGTACTTGGGATGAATCGAGTAAACAGGCGCACTGGCGCAACCGAAAACCTGGCCAGCCTTTTTTCGCGGTCTTCAATCATGAGATCAGCCATGAAAGCCAGATCCGCGCACGGCCTCACCAGTTGGTGCAAGATCCGCGCGAAGTACGCGTGCCCGCTTACCATCCCGATACGCCCGAAGTGCGCCATGACTGGGCGCAGTACTACGACAACATTCATACGATGGATGGGCAGATTGCGAAGCTCCTGGAACAGTTGGACTCCGATGGGCTGACTTCCGACACGGTCGTTTTCTTTTACGGCGACCATGGTTCGGGCATGCCACGCAGCAAGCGCTGGCCGTACAATTCGGGTTTGCAAGTTCCGCTGCTGGTCTACATTCCTGAGAAATTTCGGCATCTGGCACCGCCTGATTACCGGGCTGGGGGAAGCACGGAGAGGCTGGTCAGCTTCGTCGATCTGGCTCCCACGGTGCTTAGTCTGGCCGGTATCGAGGCCCCGGCTTATCAGCAAGGCCACGCATTTCTGGGTGCCCATCAGGCGGAGCCGCAGCCTTACCTCTACGGCTTCCGGGGGCGCATGGATGAGCGGTATGATCTGGTGCGCACCGTAAGCGACGGGCGTTACGTATACATCCGCAACTATCACCCGCACCGAATTTACGGTCAGCACCTGGACTACATGTGGGAAACGCCCACCACGCGCATTTGGGAGCAGTTATATTTGCAAGGTAAGCTGAAGCCGCCGCAGACGTATTTCTGGGAGCAGAAACCTGCGGAAGAATTGTATGACCTTTCGGGCGACCGCGATGAAGTGCGCAATCTGGCAGGGTTGCCGCAGCTTCAAGCGAAACAGCAGCAGCTCAGAAAAGCCCAGCAAGACTGGGCGGCGCGGATTTTCGATGTCGGGTTTTTACCGGAAAACGAAATTCATCAACGAAGCAAAGACAGTTCGCCTTATGAAGTGGGGCACGATCCGCGACAGTACCCGTTTCGCGAGGTCTTCGCCATGGCCGAGTTGGCCGCGGGACGCGATGCCGCGGCGCTACCAGAACTAACCAAGGGATTGACGCATGCCGATAGCGCGGTTCGGTACTGGGCTGCCATGGGATTCTTAATTCGCGGTAAAGCTTCAGATGCGTTACGGCACGCCCTCGACGACCGAGCCGCCAGCGTACGCATCGTTGCCGCGGAAACGCTCGGCCGATTCGGTCTTCCCGAGGATCTCACCGGGGCGCTGTCGGTTCTCACGCGCTTGGCGGACCCGGCTCGCAACGGCATGCCTACTTCGATGATGGCCCTTAATGCGGTGGAAGCGATCGGGACCAAGGCGAGGCCGGCATGGGAGGTCTTGAAAATGATGCCCACGCAAGATCCCCAAGCGGATCCGCGGATGAAAGAGTATTGCAACCGCCTGCTGGGCGATCTGAAAGTCACGCTGGGAGTCTAGAAATGGCACTCACTCGCCGCGGTTTCATTGCTTCGACCGTCAGTGCCGCTTTTACGACCGCTGCAAATCCCGCAACGCGGCGAAAGCCGAATGTGGTCCTGATTTTCTGCGATGACTTCGGCTACAGCGATTTGGGCTGCTACGGCTCTCAGATTCCCACGCCGAATCTGGACCGGTTGGCTTCAGAAGGCGCCCGATTCAGTCAAATTATTGGAATTTCGAACGCACTACACTAAGGATTTGCAACTGGAATCGTGATTGATGCGATACCTCCCCCTACGCGGATTTGGAGGAATGCGTCACCGGTCTCCAAAGACACGGGCAGGCGAAGATCAATTTGGTAATAGCCTATTAATCTGGGGGCTAAACCTGCGAATAGAACTTCCACCGCTGTGCTTGAACCGGATTGCGAGAGGGATGCAGAGAGGGAAGAGATTACTGACGAGAGCGGCGCGTCTGGTTTGGGCATTCCGTTCGGGGGCGTATTCGTCACCTCTCCCAGACCGGTGGCGTAGAGGTGAATAATTTCGCCGGGATGAGCAGGAGCGATAGGACTTAAGAACGATTGAAAATCTTGATGAGACGCTGAGAAGATCGCTGGCTTCACTGCGACGATTCGCACAACAGGAGCTTCTGCCCGTTCCCAACCGGATTCGGCTGTGGCCGGCGTTATTGTGAGCATTTGAGTTGTGCCTGGCAATAAGTCCCAGGGAACCTGAAAGTCGATCGCAGTGGGAGCAGTTGCAATGACAGGCACTACCCGCCCATCGAGCGCAATCTTGGAGGAACGCAAGTTGGTTCCCACGACGCGAATCACCTCTCCGGGAGTTCCCACCAGGGTCTGATCGCGGAAGGAAAGCGTGGGCCCGATGATGACATCGCGCTTGCCCGATCCGATTTGCATGCGTAGGAGACTTCCATCGCCTGCAATGGCCAAGATCGATAGGCCATCAGGGGACAGCTTGGCATCGGAGACGCCGGTAGGTTCGTCCGTGACTTGTGCCAAGCCTGTTCCGTTTGTTGCGATGCGGAATGCTTGCGGGTTGCCGGGAACCTTTTCCGTGATGAAAAGGACAGCGGCGCCGTCCAGGGAAATAGATGGCGCGTACGCACTGTTCAAAGAGGAAAACAGAGTACGGACCGCCTTGGTTTGTGTGTCGGCCGCCATGATTGCGGCACTGCCATTCAGTGGTTGCGCCCAGATCACTGTTCGACCGCTTGCATCGATGCGGGCGGTGTCCGCGGCGGCCGCTAATTTTATTACAGGCGTATCGTTCGCTGCGAAAGACAAACCTTCGATGCCACTGCCGAAGACAAATGACCCGTTGTCGGCAACGGAACCGTTTTGATGATCGCGGTTCCGGTTGGGGAAAAAGAACGCGCTCGAAATGCCGGTGACCAGGTTCTGAACCGATGCAGGAGTCGGTCCTATGCCGAAGACAAGCCGTGAAGTGGTGATGAGCGACAGCCACTTGCCGTCAGGGCTCAGACGGCCACGACCGGCTAAGTCAATTCCCTGCCCATTCGAGTCATAGACAGTTGTGGCGGTATCCGAACCACTGCAAAGTGTCGAAGTTAGCTGGCACTCAAAAGTTGCGACCACCGCGAGGCGTGAGACGTCCGAGGCAACATCAACACTCAGAATGTTGTATGAATTTGTGGTGAAGGAGTTTGTGTTGAGTCCGGCGAAAGGAGTTACGTCACGGTTGCGAATCAGCAGGGCATGAATTCCGGACCAATCCGCCAGAAACAGCTTGCCGTAAAGAGGCTGCGAGGAACCTTGCTGGACCAGGCGCGTGACGAAATAAACCTGACTGGCGTCGCGATTCGAAGCAAGGCTGGTCCACTGGCCCGGAGCGGACACGGAGAGGCAGAAAAGTAAAATCAGTATCTTTGGAACTTGCTTGAATTGCAAAAGAGATGAGTTCAATCTGTCAAGCCAACTTTTATTATAAGTCGGCGCGTGATGCTGATAAAAGAAAATTGTATTTCTGAACTAGCTCGCGAATGGAAACGGGTATCGTGGAAAATTTAATCCGGTAAATTCGCCCGAGCCTCACTTGCACCACCGCCGAACGCGCCGAACTGATAAGAGCCAGGTTTTCCGGCTTCTGATAACCTCTACTTACAATTTACCTTCAGGACAACATCGAAGCCAAAGACCTATGAAGAATCGAACGGCACAGTCGCCGCGTTCCATGGTGCACCTGCTCCTCTGCTGTCTTTTACTCGTCTTACTTCCAAACTCCTCTGCCCAGACTTCGACCGGCCAATTATCGATCACCGTTCTCGATCCCTCCGATGCGGTCGTCCCTGGCGCAAGCCTTCAGCTCATCGGTTCGGACACCGGAAACATTCTGCGCACTGTCGAAACAAACGCCACCGGCACCGCTGCCATTCCTCTGATTCCACCTGGAAACTACGACATCACCGTCGTCCAGACAGGCTTCAAACGCGCGGTGCGCCGCAAAGTGGTGGTCAATGTCGGCACCGTTGCGGACCTCACTATTATTCTCGAAACGGGCAGTTCCGCCGATTCGATCACAATCAGTTCCGACGCTCCTTTAGTGGAAGATAAGTCGGCCACTGTTGGCCAGATCCTCTCCTCTCAACAACTCATCGACCTTCCGCTGAACGGCCGCAACTATCTTTCTCTGGCGAACCTGACCGCCGGAGCCATACCCTCGGCGGGAAGCCGCGACCAGACCTTTTCCGCTTACGGCAACACCGGCCTCCAAAACGCTTTTCTATTGGACGGCGGCCGCAACGAAAACTACCTGCGCGGACTCGATAACCGTGCCCGCGACATTATCCGGCCGCCTCTGGACGCACTCAGCGAGTTCTCGGTTCAGACCAGCAACTTCTCCGCGGAGTTCGGTGCCGCCGCCGGAGCGGTAGTTAGCGCCATCACCAAGAGCGGAACGAACGCGATTCACGGTTCCGCCTATGACTTTCTGCGCAACAGCCGTCTGGATGCAATCAACTACTTCGCGCAGACCCGTCCTCTGCTGGTGCGCAACCAATACGGAGGGTCCGTTGGCGGACCCATTCGAAAAGATCGAGCCTGGATCTTCGGCGCGTACGAAGCCACTCCGAACCGAAGTGAGAACACCGCGACGTCCACAGTTCCGACAGCTCTTCAGCGAGCGGGCAACTTCGGCACCACGGCAATTTACGATCCCGATACCACGCGCGCCAATCCGAACGGTACAGGTTTTATTCGCGATCAATTTCCGGGGAATACAATTCCTGCATCGCGCCAGAACGCTTTAGGTTTGAGCTTACTCAGAAATTATCCTCTCGCGAACGTGGCAGGCTCTTCCACCTTGTTCGTGGCCAACGCCCCACAACTGCAGGACAGCAAGAACGCGGTGGTTCGCGGAGATTTTCAGGCAAGCAGCAACAATTCCATGTTCGGCCGATACTCCATCGCGCGCGGTTCTCTGAATGCGTCCCCCGGGTTACCCATCCCCGCTCAAACCCCCGTCAACCGGCAGACAAATTCCACCAGCTTCGGCTACGGATACACTCGCACTCTCAGCCCCACCTTCATCAACGAGCTTCGCTTCACCTGGACCACCATTACTCTGCAACAGGACGCCACCCATGCCCTGAACCCCATCATCTCCGGAAGCCTCGATCCGCAAGTGATGTCGGGCATGCCTATCTTTAACGTCTCGGGCTATGCCGCGCTTGGCAGTCAGCCGTCCTGCTGCGGCAACAGCCCGCTCCGCAAATCTTCCGGCGTCTGGGATTGGTCCGACAATCTCTCAAAATCACTTGGTTCTCATGTGCTGAAATTCGGAGGCGAGTTTATCCTTATCCGGCCTTCCACCTTTGCCACCAGCAACGGCCGCGGCACTTTCGGCTTTACCGGCGTGTTCTCGCAAAATCCGCAGTCCCGCTCGGGAAGCGGCAGTCCCCTCGCCGATCTATTGCTGGGCGACGCCAATTCCGTCACTACCGGCACGATTGCGAATTCGGTGGAGCGCGCCTTGTTCGCGGCCGGCTACGTTCAGGATCAGTGGACCATCAATCGGCAACTCACGCTCAACTTGGGCGTTCGTTACGAATACGCGGCTCCTTACGTGGAAACCACCAATCGCATGGCGAACTTCATTCTCGATGCCGGTGATCCATTGTATGGGCGTCTTATTCAATCCGGCGACTCCGCAAGGCCTCGCTCCCTGGTCTATGGCGACACCAACAACTGGGCACCGCGGGTAGGTCTTGCCTGGCGCGTTCCCCGCGTGAACGATCTAGTGGTCCGCAGCGCATTCGGTCTTTTCTATAGTCAGGACCAGGGCACCGGCGTAACCAACCGCCTCACCAGCAACCCTCCCTTCTTCGGATTCGGAGCGCAGACCCTATCGAGTGACCAACTCTTCCCCAGTAGCGGGTTCATTCTCAATCCAAGTGCTTCCCTGGCGCGCCCTGCTGCTATCGACCCGGCTAAATTTTTACTCATCCCCTCCGCAACCGCGACTTTAGTCAGTTGGCCCAGCCATCTGAAGACGGCTTACGTAGCGCAGTGGAGCTTCAGCATGGAAAAACGGCTTCCCTGGAATATGGTGGCTGAGCTGAACTATGTCGGCAACCATGGCGTCCAGTTGCTCGGAATCGGGGAAAGCAATCAACCGCTTTTGCTCGCCGCCACAACGGTCAACTCCCGCCGCCCGCTTTCGAGATTCACCAGCGCCTCCGTCAAGCGGGTGGATAACTGGAATGCCAGTTATTACCAGGGCATCTCTGGGAAATTAGAGAAGCGGTTCCAAGCAGGTGTCTCGTTCCTCACCACGTTCACTTATGGCCATGCGCTCGACCTCCAAAACCCCGCGCTCGACCTTTGCGACGGTTGTGGTGCCGGTGACACCATCCAAAATAATTACAACCTTGCCGCTAACAGATCGTCTTCGGACAACGATGTCCGTTTTCGATACGTGTTTGGAGGGTCGTTCGAACTGCCCTTTGGTATTGGCAAGCGGTTCCTGACCACTTCACGCTTGGCCTCGGCACTCTTAGGCGGATGGCGCGCCACCAGCATTTATCAGTTCCAAACAGGCCTTCCCTTCACTCCGGCACTGTCGTTCGATGCCGCGAACGCAGGCACCGTCACCCGCCCGAATCGCGTCTGCGACGGAAATATCGATAGCCCCACGCGCGTGCGCTGGTTCAATACCAATTGCTTCGTTGCTCCCACGTCACTCAGCTTTGGGAATTCCGGGCGCAACATTTTACGTGCCCCCGGCAGAAATAATCTCGACCTCAGCGTGCAGCAGGATTTCCGGATGCCTATCGAACACGCCGTAATTCTTCAATTTCGTTTGGAAGCGTTCAATTCCCTAAATCATCCGCAATTCGGCACGCCCGGCGTAACCGTGGGAAACGCAACCTACGGCATCATCAACGGCACCGCCAGTGAGAGCCGCCAGTTGCAATTGGGAGCGAGAGTGACATTTTGAGCAATCCGGTTACTCGAAGAAGCCTGCTTGCGGGGACAATTGCGGCGTCAGCGGCCGCGCAGAATCCACCGGCGGCCACGCAATCGAAACCGAACATCATCGTCATCCTATTCGATGACCTTGGCGTTTCCGACCTCGGCTTCCTGGGCGCAGCCGATCTCCTCACCCCCAACATAGACCGGTTGGCGCGGAGCGGGACCGTCTTCTCCAACTGGTACTCGAACGCCCCCGTGTGCGCACCCGCCCGTTCCGCGCTCATGACAGGACGCTGCCCAATTCGGGCAGGAGTGCCAACCAACAGAATCGCGCTGCGGCCCACGGAAAAAACTATCGCCACGCAATTGAAAAAGGTTGGATACGAAACAGCGCTGATTGGGAAGTGGCACTTGGGAGACACTCCCGATACCGATCCCAATGCCCACGGATTCGATTACTACTACGGTTTCCACGATGGCTGCATCGATTACTACTCGCATCGATTCTATTGGGGCGACCCCGCCCGCCCGAATTTTCACGACCTCTGGCGCAATCGCGAAGAGATCTTCGAAGACGGCCAGTACATCACGGAACGCTTCGGCGAGGAAGCTTCGCAATTCATCGCCAAACCCAGGCAACAGCCGTTTTTTCTCTACACCGCTCTTAGCGCCGTTCACTATCCCATGCACGCCCCGGCCAAGTATCTGCAGCGTTTTCCAAACCTGCCCAAAGAGCGCCAGATGTATGCGGCCATGCTCTCCGCCGCGGACGATGCCATCGGAAAAATGCTGGCAACGCTCGAACGCACTGGCAAGACTTCGAACACCGTGATCTACCTTCTGGGAGACAACGGTGCCACGACAGAGAAGCGTGCCGGCCTTAACCAGCAGTTCGCAACAGCCGGAAAGAACGGTATCTTCCGCGGCCATAAATTCAGCACCTTCGATGGCGGCATGCATGTCCCCGGTCTAGTTTCCTGGCCCGGACACGTCCCGGCAGGGAAGGTGATCTCTGAAGTTGTAATGACCGCCGATATTTTTCCTACCCTTTGCCGGCTGACTGGTGCCGAGCTACCGGCAGACCGTACGCTGGACGGCAAAGACATGTGGCCGCTGGTCACGGAGGCGGCCAAAACCCGCCACGAATATGTGGCATGGGCCGAAGGTCCTCAACTGGCAATTAGAAAGGGTGAATGGAAGCTGGTTTTGAATGGCGTCACGCACGACGGTAATCCGGACGGAAACAAGCCACTCACCGGCGATGACGCGGTCTTCCTTTCGAATCTTGCCAAAGATCCGGGTGAAAAGGTCAACCTGCGGCACAAACATCCCGAGATCACCGATCAACTTCAGACCTTGGTCCAACAATGGAGAAAAGACGTAGAGAAGAATTAACTCTCGGTGACAACCCCGTACTAACGAAAGGATGGGGTGCTCTTGTTACATCGATGATAGAATCCAGAAACTCAGGTGGTCGTTTTGGAGTAGAGGAGCTTTCAATGCAATCTAGGTGGATCGGTCTTTCCGTGCTCGGCATGGTGTTTTCATTGTGGGCGCAATCGCCCGAAGCGACGGTCAGCGGAGTGGTGCAGGATACCGGCGGTGCCGTGATTGTAGGTGCCGAAGTTTCCGCCACGAACGCGGAAACAAATACCACCGTAAGCGGACGCACGAACGATAAAGGTTTCTATTCCCTTCGCTCCATTCCCATCGGCTCTTATTCCATCTCCGTTGAGCATCCCGGTTTCCGGCGCGCCATTCGCACCGGCCTCACGCTCACCACGGGCCAGTCCCTGGCCTACGACGTGACGCTAGAAATCGGGGCAGTAACGGAAAACATCACCGTCAGCGGGTCTGCTGCCTTGATTGAAACCCGCACCTCTGACGTGAGCCAACTCGTGGAAAGCAAGACCGTGGAGGACATTCCCCTGGGCGACCGGCGCACCATGAATATCGTTAACCTGACCGGTGCCGCGGTGTTTGTCAGTTACGATAACGGCGCCAAGCCGAACTTCAGCTTGGCGGGTGGCCGTACGCAAAGTCAGAACTTTTTCATCGATGGCGGCACAGGCCAGAACATGCGTCTCGGCATCGGCCAGATCGATACGGATCCGCCTGTCGAAACCGTTCAGGAAGTGAAGATTCTGTCGAACTCGTTCGCGGCGGAATACGGCGGGTCGGCCGGCGGTGTGATCATCGCCACCACAAAATCCGGGACCAATCGCTTCCACGGAAGCTTGTTCGAATATTTGCGGAATGAGATTCTGGACGCTGGCAATTTCTTCTCTCCTTTCGTAAACGGCGAGAAAGTCAGAGCGCCGCTGCGCTACAACGTTTTCGGTGGCACCGCTGGCGGACCGGTCATCATCCCCAAGCTCTATCAAGGCAGGAACAAAACTTTTTTCTTCGGCTCTTATGAAGGCTCTCGCCGTCGTGACGGGCTGACCGATTCGTTCACCGTCCCCACGGCCCTGCAGCGTCTTGGCGATTTTTCCCAAACCACTAACGCCGCCGGTGTGGTGATTCCGGTCTACGACCCCGCCACCACGCGCCTGGAAAATGGCAAAACGGTTCGCGACGTATTCGCGGGCAACCGCATTCCGGCCAATCGTTTAGACCCCGTCGCTCTGAAGCTGATTCCGTTTTACCCATTGCCGAATCAGGCGGGCGACGCCACCGGCGCAAATAACTTCCGCAGCAATTATGTGCAGGGCTTGCTGCGAGACAACATCCTGGCCAAGATCGACCACAACTTCAGCGACCGCGATAAATTCAGCGCGCGCTACCTCTACAACAGCGACAACGCCAGCTTCACCAGTCCGCTGCCGCAAGCGGCTGCCGATATGCGAGTACCCGCGGACCGCCATCAGCAGTTCTACTACGCCGCGTATACCCGTGTGATTTCCCCTGCCATCATCAACGAATTCCGCTTCACGTACGCGAACAGGATCAATCATGAACAATCGCTGGGGCTGGGTGGAGATTACCCGTCAAAACTGGGCCTGAAAGGTGTGGCGCAGAATGCATTTCCCGCCTTTACTATCACTGGCTACCGGCAACTCGGCTCCGGCTCGCAGGAGCGCCGTCAGTATCCCATTCAACAGTTTCAGGTCATCAACAATACAACCTGGATTCAGGGCCGCCATGCATTCAAATTCGGCGGGGAGGCGCGGCCTTCTTTTAACTATGAAGTGAATCTTCCTCTCGCATCCGGCATGTTCGGCTTTAGCGCGCTGGCAACAGGTTTGCCCGCCAATGCGGCCACCGGCAATGCTTTGGCCTCTTTATTAGTTGGTTTCCCTATTAGTTTTTCTTCACGCGAAACTCAGGTGCTTGACCGTTCCAGTTGGTACCTCGCGGGCTTCGCTCAGGACGATTGGAGCTTGCATCGGGACTTGACGTTGAACATCGGCCTTCGTTGGGAAACCGATACGCCAATCCGGGATCGCAACAATCGCATGAATGGTTTCGATGCCACGCGCATCAACCCGGTCTCCGGTACTCCGGGAGTTGTTCGCTTCGTGGGCGTGGATGGTTTTCGCTTGAGCCCGTATGACACCGATTTGAATAACTTCGGCCCGCGTTTTGGCCTGGCCTGGAAGCCGTTCGGTTCCAAAAACACCGTCGTGCGCAGTGGATTCGGAATATTCTTTGCGCATCCCTTCGATGGCGGATCGCCCGCAGCCGCATCGCTCGGCTATGAGCTATCGAGCGCCATCAATTCAATCGACAACGGCATCACGGCTCCCTTCTTCCTGCGTGATGGAGTCCCGGTCACACCGCAACAACCCACGTTGAACGATGGGTATGGAGCCGTCAAAGTGGGGCAGAATCCCACTACTGCTGTGAATTTTTTTGAGGAGCACCGCCGCACTGGTTACTCTCAGCAATTCAACTTCGGCGTGCAGCGCGAATTGCCCGGTTCCATCCTGGTCGATGTGAGTTACTTGGCGAACCTGGGGCGCAAACTGGCAAGCCCGAACCTGTCTCTCAATCAAGTTGCGCCGGATAAACTCACTGCCACTTCGACGCAGAAGGATCGTCCCTTCCCCCAGTTCAGCAACGTGCTCGTCCAATTCCCCACGTTGGGCGTCTCGGCATATCACGCATTTGCCACGAAATTGGAAAAACGATTTTCCTACGGATTCAATCTTCTAAGCACATACACGTACGCCAAGTTCCTCGACAACACCAGTGAGGGAGCCGCAACCATTGGCGGCAAAGGCGGTTCTTACTCGAACTTCTATAATCGCCGGGCAGACTACGGCCCTTCGGAAAACGACATCCGGCATCGCTTTACCTTCAGTTCCGTCTACGAACTGCCGGTCGGGAAAGGCCGCCGTTTCCTAAGCACAAACCCACTGCGTTATGTTTTGGGCGATTGGACGCTCGGGGCCGTTGTCCTTCTCCAGTCCGGCGGACCGTTCACAGTGACTACTGCCAGTAACACTGTATTCTCCGCGGCGGGCGCGCTTCGTGCGGATGTTTCGCGCAACCCAAATTTCGCGAATCAGGATCGCACGCTTAGCCGCTGGTTCGATACCAGCGCGTTCTCGCAACCTCTTGCCGGACGTTTCGGCAATCAAGGTGTGGACATTCTGCGCGCGGACGGCATCATCAACGCCGATCTTTCCCTGTTGCGCAACTTCTCCTTTGGTGAAACCCGCAGGGTCCAATTGCGTGGCGAAACTTTTAACGTGGCCAATCACGCCAACTTTGGCCTGCCCGGCCGCGTCTTCGGCGCCCCCGGCTTCGGAACCGTCAGTTCCGCCGGTCCGGCCCGCCGCGTTCAACTCGGCCTGCGTATCGTCTTTTGATACGTCTCTGTCTAAACGCCCAAACCGATGAAGGCGGCGTGATTTTTCTAAAGCACGTGGGTGCCAATGCCGCTACTATCGTCGATGGAACGCGACCCCCTTGGTCGTCGCTGAGGACGAAAAATGATGTTGGGCTTTGCGGGCAACTCTTCCGCACTCGCAAGAGCCGCTGTTGCCGTCACCAAAAACTGTCGCCGGTTTAGTTGATTCATGTCGATAGGCGCATGCTTCGCACCTATCTGCTGTTCTGTTCCGCCAAACTGGCATTCAACCCGCACTGGGTGAGCAAACTCCGAAGTAGTGCCGGCACCGGCAGACACTCCGGAGGACCCTACAAATTTTGCGGAGGTTGTGCTGCCTCCCCGCGCAATCCCACCATTCACAAATCCGGTCGCACCTACACCGTACAAATTTGAAAAGCTTTCTCCAAACTGCTCATAGGATCCTTCGCCGGCACGAACTCATGCGCTATAAAGCCCGTATACCCTAGATCCGCGATCGCGCTCGCCACCGCATGCCAGTTCAGTTCCTGTGTTTCGTCAATCTCATGCCGCCCCGGCACGCCGCCAGTATGGAAATGGCCTAGAAACGCGAAGTTATCCCGAATGGTCCGGATAATATCCCCCTCCATGATCTGCATGTGATAAATATCGTAAAGTAACTTCACGCGCGGCGAATCTACCTGCTTGCAAACCGCCACGCCCCAGGCCGTGTGGTCGCACATGTAATCTTTGTGGTTTACTTTGCTGTTCAGCAGCTCCATGCAAACCGTCACCCCGCGCTCTTCCGCAAACTTCTTCACGCGATTCAGCCCGGTCACGCAGTTCGCCAGCCCCTCGCCATCCGGCATGCCCTTCCGGTTTCCGGAAAATGTAATCACGTTCGGCAACTTGGCCTCGGCTGCTTTGGTGATGTTCTCCTGCATCTCCCCCACCAGCTTGTCGTGATTCTCTAGCCGGTTGAATCCGTTTGGAATCGTCCCGGCTCCCGGCGTCATCGAAGGCACCAGCCCGTATTTCTGGATCGTCGGCCAGTCTTTCGAATCCACCAAGTCAATTCCCTTCAGCCCGATCCGCACCGCCTCCTTGCATAATTCGTCCAGGCTGAATTTCGAGTAAGTCCACCGCGAAACCGATTGCTTCAATCGCCCCGCCTTCTCTGGCGCTAGAAACAGTGCCGCCGATCCCGAAATCACGCCTCGCCGAGTCATTGTTACGCATCATATCGCAGCGATTCCTCTTCAATGTTTCGGAAGCGGTTCTTTTCAGGCCCCGGTATCAATCACGGCGATCTCGCGTAATCGCTCCGCGCTCTACAAGTCTCCGCTCTGAATCGTGCGTAGATGCCTGTGAAGAATGCCCAGCAATGGTCGGAGTTTGAATGAATAAGGGGGCTTCCTCTACAAGCAGCCCGTGCCTTTCAGTTTTTTAGTATAGAATCTGCCTAGTTCTGCAAGGACACTTCATGCCAGTGAAACGCGCCGCTTTGTTTTTTGTTCTAGCTGCCAGCCTTAACATCTCTCAAGCGCAAACTCCGCCCAGCGGTGGCCCGCCCGCGACAAGCCGCGCGGCCATGGGCATCTATCCCGAATATGAACCGGATGACAACACAGGTTTTACACCGATCTTCGACGGCAAGACACTAAACGGGTGGGATGGCGACCAGACTTTCTGGCGCGTGGAAAATGGTGAAATCATCGGCGAAACTACTCCGGAGAAGGTCATGAAAGTGAATAGCTTCCTGATCTGGCGCGGAGGCACGGTGCGCGATTTCGAACTGAAATGCGAGTTCAAGCTAGGAGGCACGAACAGCGGCATCCAATACCGCAGCGTGGAATTGCCCGAGGTGGGCAAATGGGTGCTGAAGGGCTATCAGGCCGACATGGATATTTCAAACGGCTACACTGGCAACCTGCATGAGGAACGCGGGCGCAAACCGGGGCACGTGGTTTTGGCCAAGCGGGGTCAGTTGACGCGCATAACGGATGGGCCGAAATATAAAGTGCTCGCTAACATCGGCGACAACACAATGCTGCGCGGCGTGATGAACGTGCAGGGATGGAACACGTACCACATCATCGCGCGCGGGCCCGTGATGTTACAGATATTGAACGGCCAATTGATGAGCGCGACCATTGACGAAGATTCGAAAAACTTTGTACCGCAAGGCTTGGTCGGGTTCCAGATGCATGTCGGGCCACCCTTCAAGGTGGAATACCGGAATATCCTTTATCGAAAGCTGTAGGCTGGCATCTACTTGGCGTACATGGCAAAGCCGAACAATTGATCGCCCGCGCCCACCACAACATATTGAATGCCATCTAATTCGTAAGTCATAGGCGCATTACTTACTCCCGCGCCCAGGTTGGCATGCCAAAGGATAATCCCGCTAGCCGCGTTGAGGGCCACTAAGTTGTTTGCGGAATCCGCGGCAAACACCAGATTGCCGGCGGTGGATAAAACGCCCGAACGCGCGCCGCCCGGACCTTCCCACTGGTGGCTCCACCTAATTTTTCCGGTGCGGTAATCTATAGCGCGCAACGTGGATTGTGACCAGCCTCCGCGATCGTTGCCCGCCCAACCTTCGGGCTTATCGTCATCGTCGAAGATGTAGTACACGCTGTAGGCATCGGTTGCACTCACATAGAACAAACCGGTATCAGGACTGAAGCTGGGTGGCGGCCAGTTCGCCGCGCCCGATTGGTTCGGGGCTACCAGTGCGCCATCTTTCTGCGGCATCTTCGCCGGATTCGGAACGGGCTGGCCTTTCGCATCCACCCCGCTGGCCCAATTTGCTTTGGCGAACGGCGCGGTCAGAATATTCTTGCCATCCGTGCGGTCCAGCAGGAAGAAGTAACCATTGCGGCTCGCCTGCGCCACCAGCTTGCGCTTCTGCCCATTAAATTCGCCATCGATCAGAACAGGCGTTTCGATGGCATCCCAATCATGCGTGTCGTGAGGCGAAGGTTGGAAATACCATTTCAACTTACCGGTATCGGGATTGATCGCGACAATGGATTCCGTATATAAGTTATCGCCCATCCTTCCTTTACCCGCGATGACGGGCTGTGGGTTTCCGGTGCCGAAATAGAGGAGGTTCAACTCCGGGTCATAAGTGGTGGCACCCCACGTCATGCCGCCGCCATGCAGCATAGCCTCTGTGCTGGGCCAAGTCTTGGCTTCGGGGTCTCCGGGCTGAGGATGAGCGTACCAGCGCCATTGCCGGGCACCTGTTTCCGGATCGTGCGATTCGATGTAGCCGGGGATATCGAGATCGTCCCCGCTCACGCCTGTAATGACGTGATTGTTGATAACAAGGGGCGCGACGGAACCGAAATACATCTGATCAAGATCGCAGATTGGCGTGTGCCAGCGCTCTTTGCCGTCTTTCAGATTCAGCGAAACCAGGTTGCAATCCGGAGTTTCGAAATAAAGCCAGTTTCCATAGACACCCACTCCGCGATTCCCGATATGAATGCCGCCTTTCGATGGCCAGGTAAACGTCCATACTTCGCGGCCGGTACGCGCATCGACGGCCCACACGCGGTCAGGAACGGTGAAATAAAGAACGCCGCTGACAAGCAAGGGAGTGGCTTTGATTGAGCCGGTGAAGCCGCTTCCGGCGTTAGTGCGATAGACCCAACCGAGACTCAACGAATTCACGTTTGCGTCGTTGATCTTCTTAAGGGGGCTGAAGCGGCGCCCGGAGTAATCCCCGTTGTAAGTGGGCCACGAATCAGTGGGTAAGTCGAGCAATTTTGAGAGCTTAAGCGACTGGCCGTCAAGTGTACTGGCCAAGAAGATACAGAGGAACAGGCTTCGTCTCATTTCAAGCTCTCCAGGTAAGCCACGATGTCGTGCATGTTTTTGTCGGTGTATCGATCGAGCAACTCCACGTGCGCGGAGTAGGGGTCATGCTTAACAATTTTCATTGCAGGCGCGATAGCAAACGAATGATACTCACCTCCCGCATCCCGAAGAGACACATTGAAATCGTCAAGCGTATCCAGAACACCTTCGGTAATCTGACCGTCCGGCCCTGTCACGGTCACAGTGACTTTCTTGGTGGTGGTGGTGGCGGAACCGGGACGGCCGAATCCAACGGTGCGCGGGAATAAGAACTTCGATTGCAAAGTGGGAGGATCGTACTTTTTACCAATACCGGCCAGATCGCCCTTTGCAGAATGGCATCCGCTGCAACGTCCCTCGCCATTGAAATATATTAGTCCGGCTTTGGGATTGCCAGTGAGCACATTCTGAATCTCCAGATCAGGCCCGCCCCGCAGCGTGAAGAAAACGCGCTGATGCAGAAAGTGCGCCAAGTCCTCCACCTGCGGTGTTGTCAGGCTGGAACTGAGTTGCCCGCTTTGCATAGGGTGACCCTTGGCGAAAAGCTTACCCAGTTCATTGCCGTAACGATCATGCAAGACCACCACGGAGCGAACCAGATCTGGCCCTTGCTGGTTGGCAGGCAGGCTGGGGTTGCCGCCGCGGGCCTTATTGCCATGGCAGGTGATGCATTGCGCGATATACAGGATCTTCCCACGGTCAGCGCCGGCGCGATCCACCACGTGCGAATCGGCCGCGCCGGAACCCAGCGGGCCCGGTCCGCGGCCGGGGCTAACGCCCGTTCCAGGGCCTTGAGCAATAGTCGTGCGAGCCGACGCAATGGCCACCGGAAGGGAATAATCAGGACCAAAGTGAGAACTCAGGTATTGAGCGATTTGAACAGTCTCGGCGTCGGTTGCTTTAGCGCCGCGAGCGATCATGGAATTCACCACGCCGGTCCATTGGTCGCGAGTGCGGCCGGAACCCATAATAATGTCCGGCCCGTGGCAAGTGGCACCGCAAACTTTCTGGGTAACTTCTTTTCCGGGCCCATTCGGAAGTAGTGCGGGAGATCGGGATGGGGGTGCCTGAGCAAGTAAAACGGTTGACCAGGCAATCAGGATCGCGGCGAATGACAGCGAGAAACTCTTGCGCATCGCCTGGAATTCTATCAGCCTCTGACTGGCCTTGACAGCATAAGCCTGTTTCTACGTTAGTAGCCGGTACCATCATCTGCGGAGCAGCGAAGTGCAGCAGAGTTTCGCGCTGGCTGCGCTTATATCGAAGCGGCGCTTGATATTTTCTCAAGGCCGCAACAGCCGCAAAGGCTTTATCACGGGCCGAAATGCCATGATGTGCCACAGAATTCGCTTGTAGTCGGGCTGGCACCATACAACTTTCCACCCGTCGCGAAAAGAAGCAAGTTTCAGTTCCTTGCTCACACCGAGGAACTTAGTTTCGATTGCTCTAAAACAATATGACAGAGCCGTTGGTCACCCATCGTGCAAGAACACTATCCCGCAATAATCAGGCTTGTTCCAACAAGCAAGATCGGTTTCCGACATCACCTCAAGCGCGTGTCGTTCAATAAGTGCCCACTTCTCGTCTGTGCAGGGATCATTAATCAGCCGGGCTTGAAGGTGCCCTAGTCTTTTGCTAAAAGATGGGCTGCTCATACTGGATGCAGACTGCGCCTGATACGCAGCTACTGTAGGTTCCACTTGGGCCGTCTCACGCGCTGGTTCAACGGCTGCGCCCGGTTCCGTTGCTTCGTCCGTCGGTGCCTGGGACTCTGTTACGGTGGGAGTAAACTTCTTGACCGGCGTGACCACTGGACGACTAACTCAGATCTCGATGAGACGAGCGGTTGGCCAGTCTGCGGCAACCTTCGCCAGTTCTTCTGGGCTGCTAAAGCATTCGGCATTTAGCACGGCTTGGCTGTTGAGCTCAGCGATAATGTCCCTGTAACTGCTCAGGGATTCTGTCACCCCAGTAAAACGGGGACTCTGTCCCCGAACCCCTGGGATTTTTCGCCTTCTGCCAGGATTGCTGGTGAAGAGAGCGGGAGTTTGACTCCCCGCAATCCCGGCCACGGAGTCGGCGCTTGAGTTGCATCCCTGCATTGCCCTATCCTCCGCCCAGTTCGTTGTGAGTGTAGCGGTTCAAGCTCGCATCGCTGGATAGCCGGAGAACTGGTAGATCCGTACAGGCTTCTCTTTCTTTATGGGGCGCTTTGCTTCTCCCGAGATCGTGCGCGCGCACCGGACCTGCACCGGCGGAAGCATAGCCTTGACCGCTGGCAAGGGGAGGCAACTGGATCGTCACACCGGGTATCGCAGTAATAACATGGTCCTGGCCGACGGTGCGGTCTTAACGAAGGCTAAAGATGTAGTTCAGGTCGAGCTGTGTGTCGAGCTTACGCCAGACCGGAGCGGGACGGGTGGCGGCCTTCCCGAAGCGTTCGTTGTACTCGGTCAGAAACTGGATCAGAACCGCGTTCGCCTCCTCCAGATTGC
>JAABUK010002803.1_pt1 | contig 30662 bp, 11 predicted proteins | sample 5559141 | NCBI WGS metagenome assembly JAABUK01 (sample SAMN10711869, study PRJNA513367) | rock metagenome | isolation source: Antarctica rocks | place: Antarctica: Victoria Land, Pudding Butte nord | collected 2016-01-03
ACGGGCCGAGGCGCAGCGCGCGAGCGAAGAACTCCCGTGCCGCAGTGGCGTCGCGGCGGGTCGAGACCAGCACGTCGATGACCTGCCCGTGCTGATCGACCGCCCGGTACAGGTAGCTCCAGCGGCCCGCGACCTTGACATAGGTCTCATCCACGAACCAACGGTCACCCGCCGCGTGCCGGGCCGGGCGGGCGGCGTCGATGAACTCCGGCGTGAAGGTCTGCACCCACCGATAGATCGTCACGTGATCGACGTCGATGCCGCGCTCGGCCAGCAGTTCCTCGACATCGCGGTAGGACAGCCCGTAGCGCAGGTACCAGCGCACCGCGACCGCGATCACTGCGCGCGGGAACCGGTAGCCGGCTAGGGCAGACGACGATGCTGAGCCCGACCTGATCATCGGCACAGTGTCCCCGCCGACGGACTCGACCAACGCAACAGACCCCCTCCGAGCTCGCCGTCACCGCGCTGCGGAACGCGATCGCCCTGCGGTCACCGGAGGCCACGATCGTGCACTCCGACAGGGGCAGTTCCGGTCCCGCACGTACGTCCTGGCACTGAGCCAAGCCGGCCTGCTCGGGTCGATGGGCCGGGTCGCGGCGCGCCTGTTGATCGGCTAATCCTTGCGGGGTGCGTGACCCGACGGCCAGCAACCCGGTTCCGAAGGGCCGTGAGGCCAGGCAGCCACCGCCTGGCAGCGACTGTTCGCCGCCGCGATCGGACCACCAGCTCGCGCCTGAACCCGTCCACCGCCGCCAGGCCAGAACGGAGGCCCTTTGTGGAAACGCCGAGCAGATCGGCTACCCCGCTACGCCCTCCCAAGCACGGCCCAAAATGAGGATCAACTTCAGGCTGCGCCACACAGCGCGGTGCATCGAGGCTAAAGCGACGTTCCACCCGTCGAAGTCGAGACGGCCTACTACGCTCACCACCGAGCCCAGACAGCCGCTGAGCTCTCAAGCCGGTGATTCTCCGGACCCCCGGTGTGATTCAGTCATTGAGGTCTTCGAGGTGGATGGATGAAGCTGACGCACGTTCGAGTGAAGGACTTTCGATCGTTTCTCGGCGAGCACGAGTTTGAAGTTGGAGACGGGGTCAACTACTTCGTCGGGCCGAACAACTGTGGCAAGTCGAACCTGATCCGTGCCGTCGCGCTAGCTCTCGATCCGGATGCGGCGTATAACCCCGCCCGTGACCGCCCCGCTCGAGCAGCGACCGTCGGAGGGCCACCCACCACCCGAATCACGCTCACGTTCAAAGCTGGGAACACGAGCCCCGAAACAACACTGATCAACCGCGCTGAGGCCTATGAGATCGCGGTGCGACAAGCTCGGGGAGCGACCACCTCAGGTGGCATTCGGACGTACGCGGACGACCGAGAGATCCGCGTCGTGACCACGTTCGCGGGAGGGGGGCGGCGGCAGACGTCGTTCCAGGCCAAAGGCCAGGGTGCATCGTCACTCCCGTCCGATCACCCCACCCACGTCAAGGTTGAGTCGCAGTTCTGGAAGACCGTGCGTTTTGCCGTGATACGCACGGGCGAGGACTTGGAAACGCTGCTGGCGGGCAAGTTCCGCGAGATCCTCCAACTCGTCATCGCCGAGCATCTGGGCAAGGAGATGGGGAAGGCCGAGACAGCCCGCACCCAGTACATCAAGGCACTCCAAGCCGAGCTGCTGGCGCCGCTGCGCGACCGGATTGAGTCGCTCGTCCAAGATATGTTCCCGGAGATCAGCGTCGCATCACTCGTACCGGGGGTGCCAATGATCGCCGCCACTTTGTCATCGGTGGACGTCCGATTGGGCGATCCGGGTGTCACGACGCAGCTGACGGAGAAGGGCACGGGGGTACGCGGCGCCGTGCTGATCGCAATGTTGCAGTACCTCTCTGAGCAGAGCGCCCGATCACTGGTGCTCGCCGTGGAAGAGCCGGAGTCCTTTCTTCACCCGGCTGCTCAAGAATCCGTCCGTGACCACCTCGAGCAGCTCGCGGCACCGCGAGACGTATCGCTACTGATTACCACGCACTCGCCGTACGTCATTTCGAGACGTCCAGACGCGCTGATCAGAGAGCTTCAGAAGAATTCTGACGGTTGGACCTCGACGGCTGCCACAGCCCAGGGCGACGAGGCTCGAGCCGGCATCCTCGGTTCGCTGTATCGGGATAGCGGCATGGCAATGGTGCTCGAGCGCGCCCTCGAGATTCCCGCCGGGACGCGAGCAGTCCTCGTCACGGAGGGCTACACCGACGGAGCATTCCTCCGGATCGGATGCACGGTAGGAGGCCGTCCGAATCTGGTCGACGGTCTACACGTGATCCCGTCGAACGGCGCCAAGAAGTCCATCGTCCAAGCGGTTCTCGCCAAAGCAGCAACGGATCTCCCAGTGATCACCCTGCTCGACTTCGACGAGCATGGCCGGAGCGCGGCGAAGGATCTCGCTGAGTTCGGTTGGAAGAAGGAGAGGGACCTCCTGAGTCTGGGCCAGTGGCCGGAGCGGTGCTCACAAAACCACGATGTCGAGATTGAGGACCTCATTCCGACGGCCGTTGCGGGAAGAATCGTCAAACGCCTTGGCGAGGCCAACGCGATCGACCGCAAGTCGAGGTGCGGGACGCAGTGGCACATCTCGTACAGCGAGGCATGGAAGACCGAGGCATTGTCGGAGCTCGGGACGATGATGGCTGCGAAGGACACCGGCGGCCTCATCTGGCTAGCAGAAGAGATCAACAGACGCATCGACAGGATCGCGAATTCCAAGGCACAAGCTGCGCTTCACGCGAAGCAATGAGCGTTTCGCCGTCGGAGGCACAGGAAGGAACCACATGAGGGTTCAGCAGATTCTCGATCTGATCGACGCCCGGGACATGGCGCTCCCCGAGTTTCAGCGTGGATACGTCTGGAATCGGGAACAGGTCCGAGGGTTCTTCTCGTCCCTCTACCAGGGGTACCCCGTGGGCGGGTTCCTGGTGTGGCACACAGAAGCCGGTCTCGCCGCGCAGCGTGGCGGCGGCCATCTCGACGGCAAGGTGAAGCTGCTCCTCGACGGGCAGCAGCGCGCAACCTCCCTATACGGCGTCATTCGAGGCAAGGCGCCCAAGTTCTTCGAGGGGAACGAACAGGCATTCACTGGGCTCTACTTCAACGTCACGGACGAGGTGTTCGAGTTCTATGCACCCACCAAGATGAGGTCTGACCCGGCGTGGATCGACGTATCCCATCTGATGCAGCACGGGTTGGCGCCGTACATCGCTCAGGCAGGCGCCGTGGCCGGGCCGGACAAGACCGCAGAGATCATCTCGCGGCTCAACCAAGTGATGACCATCAAGGACAAGGAGATTCACCTTGAGGACGTCACCGGGACAGACAAGACGATCGACGTCGTGGTCAACATCTTCAACCGGGTCAACTCCGGGGGAACCAAACTGTCCAAAGGTGATCTGGCCCTAGCCCAAGTCTGCGCGCGATGGCCCGAGGCTCGCCAGACCATGAACGCAGTGCTTGCGGATTGGAGGAGTGCCGGTTACGACTTCAGTCTCGACTGGCTGATGCGTGTCGTCAACGCGGTTGCGACCGGAAAGGCGCCATTCACAGCACTAGGGCCCGTGACTGCCGGGGAATTTCAGCAGGCGCTCGCCCGTGCGAAGAAGTACGTGAGCGCGTGGCTCGATGTTGTGGCTGGTCGGCTTGGCCTGGATCATGATCGAGTCCTGTTCGGCCGGTTCGCACTGGTAGTCCTGGCCCGACACATGCATCTGAACGGCGGCCAGCTCCCCGATGCCGCGGAGCAGGACGAGCTTCTGTACTGGTTCGCAAACACCGGCATGTGGGGACGGTATGCCGGCTCAACCGAGAGCGTGCTAACTCAGGACCTTGACGGGGTTGAGTCTGGAGGCGTGAAGAAGCTCATCGACATCCTGAGGCTGTGGCGAGGTGGGCTCACGGTGAGGCCGGAAGACTTTGCTGGCAACAGCATGGGTGCACGGTTCTACCCGACGCTCTACATGCTGACGCGCACGATGGGAGCACGAGACTTCGACAGCGGAGTGGTGCTGTCCAAGGCGATGCTCGGCCACCTCAGCGCGCTCGAAGTACATCACATCTTCCCGAAGGCGCGACTCTACGAGAAGAACTACGAACGCGGGGATGTGAACGCCCTTGGCAACTTCTGCTTCCTGACCAAGGGTTCGAACCTCAAAATCAGCGCGACACAGCCGTCTGCGTACATGCCAGCCGTCGACGCCAAACTCCCGGGTGCGCTGGAAAGCCAGTGGATTCCGATGGATCCCGTACTGTGGAAACTCGACCGGTATCTCGACTTCCTGGATGCACGCCGCAATCAGCTTGCCGATGCTGCCAACACCTTCCTTGGCTCTCTCCTGGCAGGGGAGCTCTTGGAAGGTGACACCGCTCAGACATCAGTAGGCACCCCGGCGGTCATGGAGGATGAGACGCTCGACGAGCGGTCCGCTGCTGTTGGCGACATGGTCAGACGGCTCCGTTCGGCGGGTTTCGCTGCCCCTGACCGCGACGTCGAGGTGGCTCACCCCGAGACTGGAAGGGTCCTCTCAATCGCGGAAGCGCTCTGGCCCGAAGGACTGCAACCCGGTCTCGGACAGCCAGTCGTTCTGGAGCTCGACGAGGATGATTTCGACGAGAACGGCCTCGCCGCTCTGGGGTATCTGGTGTTCACGTCTATTGACGCGCTCATGGACTACGCGGCGGGAGTGGCGGGCACGGAAGTGGTCGACGCCGCTGATCGGGTCGTGAGCCCACACATGGCTGAGGCTGATGCAGGGCGTACCGACCATGACAGGGCGGCACTGCGCGAGGGCAGCGACCTACTGGCCGCCTTCAACCTTGCTATGCGGGACGTATACGTCAGGGCGAAGAACGAGGCTGGTTACAACGCCACGGTCTATCTTCGGATGCTCGCCGATCATGGCGGCATGGGGACGGCCAAACGACTCCTGGCCAGCTCCGGAGTATCGGAGGGCTTCGTGGCTCTATGGGAGCGCGGCCGGGTCGACCTGGCAGTCGAGAACGTCGTCCTGAGGTCAGAGTTCGCCCCCCTCTTCGACGATCACGAACTCGAGATAGCGAGACATCGCCTTCGTGAGTATGGCCAAGATGTCCGCTAGCTCTGACGGCGCTGTTTCGCTAGCGGTACGCGTGTACGCGGGGTCGGGACCGGCGGGTTGGCACTGTCAGAGGCTGAGGGCGAGTTCGTCGAATGCGACGCGGACTCGATCGTGCACGGGTAGGTCGGCGGTGATCGCGTAGTGGCTGCGGCGCAGGTTCTGCATGAACGCGTGACCGGCCGCGATCGTGCGCGGACGCGACTCGCTTCAAACCGCGCATCGGCCGCAGTCGTGCTTTGAGCCGCCCGTGGTCGGTCTCGATCCGGTTGTTGGCGTACTGCTCGGTGACATGTCGAGCGGCGGGTTCGAGGTCTTCGACGAGACCCAGATCTACCGGCGCTCGGTCGGTCGTGAGCTCGACCGGCGACGGCCCGGCGAGCAGCACACCAGCGAAGAACTTCCGTGCAGCCGCCGCATCACGCCGGGCAGAGAGCACCATGTCGATGATCTGCCCATACTTATCGATTGCACGGTAGAGGTAGGTCCACCGGCCGGCGACCTTGACGTAGGTCTCGTCGACGAACCACCGATCGCCCGTGGCGTGCCGGGCCGAGCGGGCGGCGTCGATGAACTCGGGCGTGAAAGTCTGCAACCAGCGATAGACAGTCAAGTGATCGACGACGATGCCGCGCTCGGCGAGCAGCTGCTCGACATCGCGGTATGACAGGCCGCAGCGCCGGTACCAGCGCACCGCCACCGCGATCACCTCGCGCGGGAACCGGTACCCGGCCGGTGCTGACGTAGACCTCGTGCTGATCAGCCGGCGATTGTCCCGCCACGAGACACGACCAAAGCAACCGAGCCCCGCCACTTCATCCGTACGGCGACATCGCTAAAGCCCTGGTTCGACCGCCACCAGCTTGACCAGACGACCTGCCAAGCGGCAGTCGTCCTCCCGGAGCTGTCGGCGCAGCCGGTCTGGTCCGACCGCCTGGGGCAGATCTGCGCTGCGTTCGACATCGACCTGATCCAGGTGCCGCACCGCTTCGCCGGGCTGCACTGAACCTGCATCAAGAAGGTCGTGACGCTCACGACACGACGAGAACGCCTCCGCGCTCTTGGAGACGGCCGCTCGTGAGGGTGGCGTCGAGCGCCTCGCGCAAGCGCTCGGCGATGCCAGGAGTGAGTCGACGACCACCGAACACGGCGAGAGTCTCGCGCAATAATTCGTCGAGTGTCATCCCGCCACCGCTTCGCGTCACGGCGACCATGGCGTTGCCGATCTCGCGATTCGCGATCGTCTCGATCGGGCGCGCTTGGCCATCAAGGGGACGGCGGAAACCCTGCCACACCTGAGGATCCAATCTTGGAGGCCATGCAAACGGCTGGGACTGGTCCGGCCACAACTCGCTGGGCAGTTGGTGCAGAATCGCGGCGGTTCGGTCCGCGCTTACCCGCGAGAGTTTGAACGACGCTGCGACCATCTTAGCGAGCACCTCGAGGTGAACCGGGCCCTCAGCGAGGACGGCAGCTTCGAGGGCATCGCGCACCTGACGGGCCGCCCCCCGGGCGGGGAGGTTGTCCAGGACGTCGCGGTCTCCGTTCCAGGGGACCTCCCAGGGGGTGTAGGGCTCCTCGAAGGCCAGCTTTCCTCCGTCGGCCATAGGGACAACCGGGAGCAATGCCGGCGCGCCGGCGCCGTCGAGCAACGCCGACGCGGCGGGTTCCGGTTCCGACCACGGAACATGCTCAACCTCAACCACGTCGTCGGTAGCGCTGCTCCGCTCCGCGTTAGCTGTCGCGGCGACACCTGCCTCCATGGGCTCCGCCGAGTCGGCGGGTGCCGGCCGGACTCCGTTCGCGAGATCAACGAGTCTGTCCAGGATCTCCTCGCGTCGCCCGAGCCAGGCTGGCATCCAGACACGTGCGACGTTCGGCCAGCCGAGCATGGTGCCGAGTACGACGCTCGGAAGACCGTCCCGGTCACCCACAGTGCGTCGCTTGGCCCACTCTCGCCCGTCCAGGAGTACGGCCAGCGAGGGCATGTCGGGAGCGCTTGCGCCGGCCACGACGAGGTCGATCTTGAAGTCGGATAGGCCGACGTTGGTGTGTACGACGAGCCCGCGTCCTCGCAAAGCGTCAGCGACATCGTCGCGGTGACGGTCGGTCGCCGTGCCGCCCATGGTGACGAGTGCCGTCTCGGCGCCGTGCTGCGCCAGCTCGAGGTAGGCCTTGAGGTGTTTCACCCCGGTGGACGAGGTGTTCTCAGCTCGGAGGTCGGCGGGGTCGAAGGAGCAGAAAATGAGGACTTGCCGACGGGCGCGGGTGACGGCGACGTTAAGTCGCCGCTCTCCCCCACCGCGGTTCAGCGGCCCGAAGTTGAGGGGGACGACGCCCTTGTCGTTGGCCGAGAAGCCTGTGGAGAACAAGATGACGTCGCGTTCATCACCCTGGACGTTCTCCAGGTTCTTGACGAACAGCCCTTCCCCGTCGCGGCGCTCGAGGGACGCGGCGAGCCGCTCGTCCCTGTCGTCGCGGAGGAGCCCTTCGATGTGGGCGCGCTGCTGCTGGTTGAAGGTCACAACACCCACAGAGGGGGACTCGTTAGGCGAGGCAGCGAAGCGGCGCTTGATCTCAGCAACGACCGCCTTGGCCTCTTCGTCGTTGGTGCGCAGCAGGCGACCCTTACCGGAACGCTGGAAGGTCCCGTGCACGCGGACAAAGCCCACGCCGGCGTCCTTGCGGGCATGCCCAGGGATCACGGGACCGGGGAACGAGGCGAGCTTGCCGTCGTAGTACTTGTGATTGCTGAAGGCGATGAGCGACTCGTCAACGCTTCGGTAGTGCCAGGTGAGCTGGGATGATCCGACGCCTGCCTGGACGCACTCGGTAAGGATGCTTTCCTCGTCCTCCAGCACGAGACTGGACTCCTCGACCTCCTCGGTCTCGTCTCTGGCCAGGCCGGTGTCGGCGAACGAGGTCGGAGGCATCTGCTTGCTGTCCCCGACGACGACGACACTGCGTGCGCGGCCCATCGCCCCGATGGCGTCCGCGACCCGGATCTGCGAGGCCTCGTCAAACACGACCATGTCGAAGGTCTGTGAGCCGACCGGGTAGAAGCGTGAGACGGAGTCGGGGCTGACCAGGATGCACGGCATGATCTCGCTGATGAGCGGTCCGTAGTCGGCGAGCAGCCGACGGATTCCGAGGCCTCGCCGCTGCTTGTTGAGCTCCCGCTTGAGCGCTCCAACCTGGCCGTGTTCGGCTCCTGCCTGGAAAGCACGACGGGCGACGACAGCTTGCGGGATGGCCTCAACCAAGGAGCTGCGAACCGCTCTGGTGCTCGATCCGAACCGTTGCACGGTCCGTTCGTGCTTGTCAGTGTCGAAGGCGTCCAAACCTGTTGCCGCGGCCCTCTCGGCCAGCGACACCTGTGCGAGTCCTAGGTCGAAGGCCTTGGCCGCATCCTCGGCAGGACATCCCCCAGTCAGCAGGGCGATTCGAGCTTTGGACAGGCCGGCACCGCGCAACGGCTGCAAGGCTTGAAGAAAGTCGAGCCAGCGGCGCAGGCTCTGGCGCTCCGGGTCTTGGCTCCGCCGAGCCGCCTCGGTGGCCATCCACCGTCCGACGAGACCGTCCCCCCGGCTCCACTCACGCCACAGCTCGTCGGCGACGCCGGTGCTTGACGTGACGGCGGCGGCGGCGTCTGCTATTCGCCGGACGGCCTCTGCTTCCGGCGAACCTGCCGAACCGGGCACAGCCAGATAAGCCCGCACCGCGGCTGCGAAGTCTCGCTGCGGGTCAGAGCCTGATTCGGTTCCGGCGATGCGAGATGCCCAGGCGAGCCAGTCCACTTGGCGTTCCACGAGCGACTTCCCCTCAGGGGTGAGGGGGTTCCAGCTGGCAGGGATCTGGAGACCGCCGATGGCGGTGGCCTGTCCCGCGAACCCGCGGATCGCGGTCTGCACCTGGAGGAGCGCAGCCGTGAGTGCCGGCAGCTGCTTGACTGAAACCTCCGCGCCAGGCCGGAGCCGCGGTTGCAGCTGGGCCAGTATGGCTAGCAGCTTCTTCTTGCGTCCAAAGAAGCTGCTATCGGCGGCTGCTTGTGCCTGAGCGTGCAGCTCGGCTAGCGGCAGATCCAGCGCGGCGGGGGTCGCGACGTCGAGTCCTGGGTGCGCTGTCGCAACGAAGGCGGCGATCTGCTGCGAGAGTGCTGAGGTAGCAGTCGACCAGCTGGCGCTGGCGGCTTCGTCGATAACAGCCAGCGGCACTGCGGTGGCTGCCAGTGTTGCGAGGGCAGCCAGGTCGCCCGGGGTCTGAGCAGCGTGGGCAGCGGTAGCGAGACTGCCGCCAGATGGGAGTTCAGACAGCGCGGACGTGAGACCCTGGGCGGTCGCACCAACGTCGGCTATAGGCACGCTGGCCGGGTCAATCGGATCGAGGAAACCCCACGGGTGCTGCCTTCCCGGGTGGGTGAGATCGGCGGTGTCAATCAGGTCCTCGAGTGACCGTCGCAGGGTGCCGATCTCCTGGTCGGTCAGGCTGCCGACCATCCGCTCAGGGATAGGCAGCGGGGTGAGCCCCTCGCCAAGCGCGAGCACCTTCGTTCGTGCCGTGTAGAACGAGAGTCCGGCGGTGTTGCTCTCATGGAGGCGCTGGGCGTATCGACCCAAAGCGGACCGTGAGGCTTTGAGGTCGTCTGAGGCGACTCGGTAGCCCTGCTCATCGAGTTGCACGTGGTGGTCGAGCGCGGTCTTGAGCTGGGCGCGGATCTCGCTGGGCTTGCTGCCCTTGTCGTGCAGGTCGAGGCAGAACGGCCCCATCCCGACTGCGTCAAGCCGGCTACGCACCACATCCAGCGCGGCACGCTTCTCGGCAACGAACAGCACCTTCTTGCCTTCGGCGATGGCGCGGGTGAGCAGGTTGGTGATCGTTTGCGACTTGCCGGTGCCGGGAGGACCTTCCAGCACGATTGTTCGACCGGCGGTGGCCCGTGCGATGGCCTCGAGCTGGGAGGCGTCGGCTGGGATCGGACATGACCCGTCGAGGGCATCGAGGTCCGGGAGGGCGGCCTCCGCGTGCGGATCCGTGAAGGCGTGGGTGGGCGTCTCGACCAAGTGCCGGACGAGGGGGTTGGTCAGGAACTCCTGCCAGTGCTCATCGAGGTCCTTCCAGAGCCGGAACTTGGCGAACTGCAGGATGGCAATCTCAGCGGATTCCTCGACGCGGAACGGCAACCCGGCAGCCGCGATCGCCTCGCGCACGCTGCGCAGCCCAGCGGGAAGGTCGATTCCGGAGTCGTCCTCCTTCGGATTTGCAAGGCCGGGGATCTCCAACCCAAACCCCTGACGAAGCTTCTCCAGCAGACAGAAGTTCGGGGTCGACGTGCCGCTTTCGTCCAGCTGCATACGGTAGAGCCCGCCGCGGCCCTTGCTGCTCAACGTGACCGGCACCAGCACAAGGGGCGAGCGAAGAGGCTTGCCGTCGATCGACCAGATCAAAGTGCCGACAGCCAGGTACAGGTTGTTGGCGCCGGTTTCCTCCACGATGGTCCGAGCCTTGAACGCGAGGGATCGCAACCTCGAGATGTAGCTGGCCCCAGGGATGTCGGTGAAAACGGCCTGCCGCGCCTCCATGATGTCGATGAGCTGCTCGATCTGCAGATCCCCAGCATTCATGGCACCGCGCGCGAGGTGAATCTCGTCCAGGGCATCACTGGGTTGCAGTTGGACCGCAGCGCCCGAGTTCACCATGTCCTCAAACCGACCCAGCGCCCCGTCTGGGATTGCCAGGGCGACGCTTCCGCGCTCCGGGAAGTTGACGAGGCGGTTACGCAAGGACAAGTCCAGCAGGGAGTTCTTCCATTGCTGCACCCGGGCCGGCACGCCGGACGTGTGCCGGGGCGAAGTCTGTGCCGCCACGTACCGGTACTCCGGCCCAGCGTGTTCGGCTGGGTGGTACTCGACAACCTGGACGACGCCCTCCTCATCCCGCACGCGTGAGGGAAGCGGGAGGATTCCACTATGTCGCGCGATCCGGATGTCGACGATGGATTCGACGTTTGCCAGGTCGCCGCTCAAATGCGCCGCTTGAGGCGGTCGATGGGTGGTGGCGAACGCGGTAGGCGGGTCTGACTCGGTGATCATGGTCGTCTCGACGAGCACGATGTCGCCGTTCTGGACATGGTTCAACACGGCAGCCGGGTCGTCAGAGGCGGTGCTTTCGAGCGCTCGCATGTCGCGCCAATAGCTCATGAAGGCATGGCCGTGAACCAGCCAGACGAGCGGTCTGAGGCCGGCCTGTTCGAGCGCGGCCGCATAGACCACGCTGGTATCGAGACAGGTGCCTGCGCGTCCCTCCAGGACCTCAGTCGGGGTTCGGACTTTCTGTCCTGCGCCCCAGCTTGCTGGAGGCATGTTGTACCGGATCCGGCGCGCGACCATCGCGTCGAAGATCGCCTCGGCGATGAGGTCTACGCGCTCGGATCCAGACTGGTAGCCCTCAAGGCTCGAACTACCGGTGCGCTCTTGGAGCAGGGTGGACGCCTCCTGCAAGAGCGTTTGCACAGCCGGGTCATTCGGAATCACAAACGCGGCCAGGAGTTCATGCGAAGGACCTACGGGGTCCGTCTCGAGCCAATGATGTGCGGCAAGGATCCGAAGCGGCTTCTTCACCTCGGCGACCACGTCTTGTCCGTCACGGAGCGTGCAGCGCAACCACCCGGTTCGCTGCTCCTCGACGCGAAGCATCTGAGCTGGATCAAGCACTAGGTCAGACACGGGCAAGACACCACGCTCGCCCGGCTCCAGTTCAAGGGAGCCTGACCAAGGCAGCGTCAAGACCCCGTAGACGTCCTCGACGGCAAGATCGAGGGTTACCGCGGCGCCCCCCTCCCCGTTGTTCGCGACGAGAACCCCCTCGACGAAGGGCAGCCGGTTGTGAGCCATGGCATAACTGACGGCCGCTGTGACCTGCGCGTCCAACTGAAACGAGCTGTTCGCCTGGGTCACGAACGTGTTCCTTCCTGGGAGTCGAAACGATCAAGCATGCGTGAACACCGAGGCCGCGAGGGGGCCGGGAATCGTCCGGCTGATGTCGAGGATCCCCTCTCGGAGCAGGCGCACGTCCTGTTCGAGATCCGGGATTCCGCGCTTCAGGTCGATCCGGTGCACCCTCAAAGTGATCGGCGAGCTCTCGAACGTGTGCACTGGAGGCACGGCCGCATCCTCGTCGTCGATCCCGACTGCGTAGATCAGGTGACCGGTGTCCAGCTGCAGACGGGTGCAGTAGGCCAGGAGCTGGTAGGCATCCTCGTTCCGCAGCCTCTTCTTCTCGTTCAGCAACTTGTACTTGGTGTCCGCAACGGCCACTGCGCGCTTGCCTGTGAAGAACACCAGGTCGGGCTGGATGGTCAGACGCTTCTTGACGTCCAACTTGAAGGTCGCCTGAGGAAGAAGCCGAACGTCGTCATCCAACTCCTGGAGCAGGCGGGTCACAAGGTCCTCGAAGAGCTTCTCCATCTTCAGCACGAAACCATGCGCCTGCACCTCGCCGGCCCTGTGCTCGAAGGTCTGACCCGCCAGGACGAGATCGGCCAGGCGAAGGAGTTGATGGAGCGGGGCGTTGAGCCGGGTGGGTTGCCATATGGGGATCGGTGAGCCGGGCGGGGCCAGCCATACATCGGCGAGCAGACGGTCGACGTGCACGAGTCGGGCTCGGAGGACGTCCGGTAACCCGGGCAGGCCGAGCAGGCGCTGGACTGCGGCTCGAATGCGGCGGTTGTCGTCGGTGTCGGTCGTCCACTCATCGAAGGTGACCTCGAGCGGCACCAGCATCCCGAACCGGCGGAGCTCCTGGTCTCGCAGGCGCAGGCGACCACGCAGCACGGGCAGGCTCTGGTCCTCGGTCCGGTAGCCCCGAAGTGGTCCGGTCGCAAGAGCTCCCTTGGCCTCCTCGGCAAACAGCAGGGCAAGGACTGCGTGCAGGTCCGGGTCGATGCCCAGGTCGAGAGGAGCGTCATCAAGCCGAAGGTTCTTCACACCGTGCGCACGCGCGAGCAGCCGGAGAGCCTGCACCGCTCCGATCTTGGGTTGGACCCGTACGACGAGCTCATCAACACGAACTGCCCCCACGGCATGCGCCGCGGTGACCAGCCACGCACCATCGGCTGGTTGGGCAGTGACCAGTTCGCTCGCGTTGAGAGCTTCGGCCTCCGGCACTGAGAGCTCGACCCGTTCGAGCACGCGGCCCTCGGTCAGGTGCTCCAGGTCAGCTCTCGATGCCACCGGCAGCTTCCTGCTCGTCGTCCGCCTCGGGACCGTCGCCCGATTCCGGGCTCGGCTCGGTAGCGACTGGCGCGGGAGCGTCGGCGAGACCAAACTCGGCACACCAGCTACCGAATCGGTAGGTCTTGAGGGCCGCCTTGTCGGCGTAGTGGTGCTCCTTGAGCATCGGCAACAGGTCGCGATTCCAGAGCCGACTCAGCCCGGCCGGGCCGGCCAGGCCTTCTCTCATGAAGTACGACGGACCGAACTGCAGCGCAGGGTCAAGCCGGTTCTCGACCATCTTGTCGTTGAGGCGATCGCGGAGCGCCGCTAGGCCGACCGGCTGGCCGGTGGCCTTGCACCAGCTCAACAGCATGTCGGAAAGCGCCGGCTCGCTGCTATCCATCGACAGGAACACGAAGCGGCGGCGCATTGCAGCGTCGAGCAGTGCGATGGAGCGGTCCGCGGTGTTCATCGTGCCGATGACGTAAAGGTTCTCCGGCAGGCTGAACCGCTCCTTGCCGTCGCTGTAGACCAGTTCGATCTCCCGATCCCGGTACTCGAGCAGGAAGTAAAGCTCACCGAAGACCTTCGCGATATTGGCCCGGTTGATCTCGTCGATCACCAGCACGTGTGGACGGGAGGGGTTCGCGCGGGCGTTGTCCGCGATGCGCTTGAGGGGTCCAGGTACGACGGTGAGCCGAGCACCGCCCTCGCCATCTGAGCTCGGGCGGAATCCCTCGACGAAGTCCTCGTAGGAGTACGTGGGGTGGAACTGCACCAATGCCTGCTCGTTCTCACTGAGATCGCACGCATCGAGAAGCTTCTGGACGAGATACGTCTTGCCCGTCCCGGGGGGGCCTTCGAGCACTACCTGGTGCCGCTCGTTGAGACTGACGAGCAGTTCCTCGATCCAAGACGCGTCCTGGTGATAGAGGTCCTTGGCCAGTGCTGTGACGTCGCACGTGAGCACCGCGACCGGCGCCGGCGACTCGGCGGTGGAGGATTTCACCACATCGTCGACCTCTTCGAGAAGCTCGCCACCGGCGAGTTCCTCACCCACAATCTCGTCCAGCTGGTTGGCAATCTCGGTGACGTCGACGAGGTCTTCTGAGCTCTTGAAGCGCAGCTTGGACTTGACCTGCTTAGGCAACCCGGCGATCGGCGGCGCCTCCGCCGCGCTCCACGCGACGTTGCGCACCAGCACGTTGGCTCCGCCGATCGGCTGGAGAGTTGCTGCACCCTCGAGCACGGTGCCGCTGAGCAGGCCACCTGCGTCCTGGACGACAACCTGGTCGCCGGGCTTCATGGCGAGCACGAATCCCTGCACGTCCTGCTTCTTGGCCTCTCGCTTCACGAAGGGCATGTCGGCGTAGTGCTCGTTTACGAGTGCCGCAAGAGACGTCTGGGACGACGTCTCGGGGAGCAGCCGGAACCGGCCAACCGTGAGAGTGACGATGCCCGAGGCCTTCCAAGTGGGAACCCGGTCGTGCTGATCCCCCTGTCCACGAACGAACCAGGCACCACTGCTCTCGGCTCCGCTGCGCCACGCGTTCACCCACGGTGGCGCGAACAGGTCGACTGCGTGGCCGCCGTTCTCCTTCTGCAGGGCGAGCAGGATCGCCAGCAGGTCCTGGTCGACGTCACCAACACCCGCATCGAGGTGCTCGTTGAAAGCGGAGACTGCCGCTTCGCGATCCGCTGGGTTGAGAAGGCTGCTGAACGTCTGCGGGTGCGCGAGCAGGCAGGTTAACGCACGGAGACGATCGTCAACACCGGTCGGCTCCGCCATGAGTTCGCGCCAAGCCCATGGGTCGCTCCAGACCTCTTCGCGTCGAGATGGCGGCTGTTGGCACCAGTGGTCGACCAACATGCAGAGCCCTCGCAGGACAGTGATCAAGTCAGCCAGCAGTGCTTTGCCACCGTGCACGAACCCTTCTTCAAGGTCCGCCGAAATCTGAACAGGCAGCCCCGGGGGTTCCGCCCCGTCCATCAACGTTGCACGGACCCGTGCGCGCTTGGTGCTTCCAATGAGATCGCTGAACGGTGCAACCAGCAGCACTTGCAACTCGGCCGCGAGCACTCGCGCGTCGGCGTCATCGAGTCCGGGCAGAGTGCCCTTGGTCTGTTGCGGCACCGAGGTGAGGTAGTCGAGCAGGCTTCGGACCGTGCTCGCCTGCCAGACATGCTGCGCGGGATCAAAGGCAGAGCCGCCCTTGCGCCACGCATCAAGGATGGGTTTCACCGCGCGAAGCGTGTGCGCTGAGCCGGAGCCCGGCTGCAGAACATCCGATTCCGGGAGGCCCGCTGGTGGAGGCAGGACCTCCTTACGGCCCGCATCCCACTCGTAGTAGGCCGCCCCTGCGGCGTCGAACAGAGCTCCGGGGTCGGGGTGCTCCGACAGGGCCAATCGTCCGGCGCGGGTGCCACGGAAACCGGACTCGGAGGTCGCGTGGAGCCATCCAGCGTGCTCGAAGGTGGTGGACAGGTTCCAGCCCAGGTTGAGCCAGGCTCGCACCCGGCCGGTCTTTGTCTGGGACGAGTCGTACTCGTTCAGCGGCACCCGGGGAGTTACCAGCGCCTGCAGTTCCCCGATGCGCAGCGGCCCCTCCTGTTCGAGGAGCACCTCCAGAGCCGCCTTGAGGCGCCCCTTGTAGCGAGACTGCCACTGGGGGTCTTGGGGCACGTCACCCAGGACGTCGGGACCATCCAGCGAACTCTCGTCGAGGGTGAGCACACGAGCCTCAGATGGCGGCGCGGTCTGCAGGGGGTCGGTCACGACAGCTGCTCCGGGTGGCGGGGCCCGTCGCCGGGCGGCGGGTTGAGTGGGCTGACGAAGGGGACGCCGGTCTGGGCGGCGTGGGTCATCGCGTCGTAGGCGGCGAGCACGAGCCGCTTGGTGCGGAACTCACCGAAGTTGCGCTCGTCGTACCTCTGCACTACGGGAAACGAGTCGAGCACGTGCTCAGCGTCGGAGCGGTCGAGGCCGTAGAGGTGCAGCATTGCGGCGTCGAGCTCGGTCTTGAGCTGTTCCCGACGTTCTGGCAGCCAGCGAAACGGATCACCCGGGGCTCCAACCACGACATCCGCGGCGTAGGGCTTCATCCGATGCGACGTGTAAGTCAATTCCGCCACCCGTGCCCGCACAAACGATTCCAGGGGCTGATCCGACCAAGCCGGAACGGACACGAAATCCGCCGGTGCTGGGCAGGCCAACTGGTTGATCACCCCGTATGTCATGTGCGTGCCACTCATCTTCTGACGTGCGAGGTAGTCGCCAACGAGGGATGACCACACAGCCTGAAGCAAGGGAAGCTGTGAAGGATCGGACGTGACAGCAACAGGGAAGACGTGCCCCACCGCCGCGCGAGGCAGCGCGCTAGGAACGAAAGTTCTCATGTCTAGACCGGATGCGATGTCCCGCCACCCAAATAGCCAGTCACGGTCCCAGCCGCGTGGAACAGCGTCATTGACAGTCTTCTCGGCGACCCAGTAACGAGCCGTCAAACCGAAGTCAGGGTCGTCGAGTTCCTGATCCGACGGCGTAGGGATTGCTCGAACGCCGGTTCCATCGCGCAGGTCATAGCCGTGGTACGAGCCGAAGCGGTGCTGGTAGATGTGCAGCATCTTGGCCTCGTACAAGGGCAGCCAACTTGCGTCGTCGTTCGTCCAAGACCAGCCGTCGAAGGAGGCACCAAGATCTTCGAGATCACTTGCCGTCCGGAACTCACCGGAGTCGGTGGCCATGTCGAAGAGGCGTGTGAACCGCAAACCCCAGGGATTCCCATCAGCCGCGCCGTCCCGGATCAACACCGGGTGGCGGCGATAGCAGGCCAACGTGATCGCCGCGTCGCGACGGCTCAGGAAGATTGGGAACGTTCCGGTGTTCGGGTTCAAGGCCTGGATCTCGGCTGCTGAAACGGTGACCACGCGGTCGGGTCGCGTCACCTCCTCAATGTTCTTGGCGCGGAAGGCCAAGTGAGCCGGCTCTGAGCGCTCCGTCCCTGCAACTGCGAGGACGCAGAAGCGCACACCCTGTGCCGAAGCGACGCCCTCGAAGAAACCGGCGTTTCGAAAGTCGTACAGCGCCACCAACTCCGGTGCCACTGCCCGGGCATACGCCTGCGTTGTCGAGTCCGTGACGATTCCTGTCGGCACGATGATGCCTAGTTGGCCGCTGGGGTCGAGAAGGCTGCGGAAGGTCTCAGCAAAGACGCTGTAGGTGTTGACGTCGCCTACTCCGCAGAGCGGGTAGCGGCCGCCGGTGCGGAGGAACTGGCTCTCTGCCTCGGCCTCGCGCCGCGCCGTAGAGAACTCGTCAAGCAACTCTGGATGACTCTGCCGTAGGGCCTCGATGGCCTTCTTCCTTGCGGCCGCGTTCTTAGCGTTCGCGATGGCTTCGTCACGGCTAGCGAAAAACTCCTGCTCCTGCAGCTTGACCCGCTCCCAGGGGGGGTTCCCGAGGGTCGCTGAGAATCCTCCCGTCCAACCAGCGGGGGTGCTGGCAGGTTCCTCCGGCACTTGAAAGATCTCGGGGAACTCCAAATGCCAGTGGAAAAGCCGGTGCTTGGCGGCGAGCGCGTCAACTACCGCAGTCACCTCGACCGAGGCAGTGCCGGCACCGAGCTGGGCGAGCGCCTCGTGGGTGATGGGAACGTCGTTTGGGCCCTTGGGACTGAGGAATGCCGCGCACCAGGCGTCGGCCGTGCGTCGGGCACGAGTGGCGTGGTCGCTTGAGACTTCTGCGCTGTAGCGCTGAGTGGCCCAGGCGATGTCGGCCAGGCTGCGCGCGTCGTTCGCGCGGGCGGCGACCTCCTCGACGGCCTGGCGTTGTTGGAGATTGCCGACGTCGATGCCGCCGGTATCGAAGATGGAAGTCTGTCCAGACCGCTGTGCGAGGTTCAACTTCCTCCATGCGACGCACGTTTTCTTGTCGTCTCCGGCAAGTGCGGCAAAGGCCGCCTCCGGTATGCCGGCGTGCAGGAGCGCCGGGGTAGTTCCGAGTAGCGCATTGCCGACCTTGATGTGATGGTCGAGGAAGGACAGGGGCTTGCCGGGGGTCATGGCTTCGAGCCACAGGCTGACCTTGGCGAGGTCGGCGGCCATCGGGTTGAGGTCGACCCCATAGATGCAGCGGGCGACTACATCGTGCATGGCGTCGCTGACAGTCGTGGGGTGGGGTCGATCTCCCCTGTTCGGATCATCGCGACCCTGGTCGCGATCCGGCGCGCGGCGGCGACCATGAAGTGCCCGCTGCCGATCGCCGGGTCGCAAACCTTCAAGGCGAGCAGCGCGGCTTCGGGATCGTCGGTCTTTTCCGCGGCGTTCAGAACTGGGTCGAGGGCGGTATCGAGGACGAGCTCGACGAGATCGGTAGGGGTGTAGTAGCTGCCGGACGTCTTGCGGTCGTTCCCAGCCAGCACCTCGAGAGTGAAGCCGTGCGAGGTGTGGTCGTGACGTGGGACGAGCTCGAGCAGCGACTCGTAAATGCTGCCGAGCTCCTCGGCGCCGAGGTTGCGGAAGTCGACGTGCCGTCGGGCCTGGCCTCGGGGCTGAACGACCGACAGGTCGCGGACCGCGGCAAGCAGCGGCTGGTTGCCAAGCCGACATCCGCTCAGTACATCGGCCGGACCGGTGCTGAACAGCCCGCCAAGCCCAGGCAGGCCAAGGCGGCGTTCGCCGTCGTTTCGGGCCAGTGCCTCCATCACGAGGCCGACTGACTGCCAGAGGTCGTCGTGGGCGGTGCCGTGGCGGCGTACCGCAAGATGCCGTAGACGCTGGCTGGAGAAGTAGGTGGCGTAGCGCTCGCGGACTTCGAGGGTGGCAGCGGCATCCAGGAGCGCGCCACGGTCCTCGGCGACGGCCCAGAACAGCAGCCGGTAGACGACGCGCAGCAGGTTCTGGTGAATGTCGTCGAGGCGGATCGTGCCGGCGGCCAGGTCCTCGCGCAGGCGGCTGTTGGCCGGGTGCTGCAGGAAGCCACTACCCAACGTCTCGAGGGCGTGCTGCACCCCGTCACGCAGCAGCGACAAGGCGCGGACGCCCTGACTGACTGCGGTAGTGCGCCATCGCTCGAGCCAGCACTCCCCCGGCTGACCAGCCTCGGGAACTTCCACCCGAGACTGGTGGCAGAGCAGGTAGAGCGTCACGAAATCGGCGAAGACCTCGGCGTCGAACATCGACTCCAAGTCGAACTCGACGTACGCCTGCCCGGTCAGGGTGGTGCTGTCGCGCAGCAGTCGCAGGGCGCGGCCGTTGCTGACGATGGCCCACAGGTAGTCGTCGGTGCGGTTGAGCAGCTCCTGCACCATCGCGTGCGGGGCTCGTTGTGCCGCCCCGGCCACTCCGGCACTGCGCCTGTCGAGGTCGACCCCCCAGCCGAGGAGGTGCAGCGGCGTCGCTCTCCAGACGTGGCTGACCGGATAGGCCCTGCCGTCCACCACCAAACCGCCGGCGGGAGTGGCCGCGACCCGGCCGTAACCGAGCTCGGACAGCAGGATCGTCAGCCAGCGCTCGCGCGTCACGCCAATGGCCGGATCACCATCGGGGAGCTTGCCAAGGTCGTCGCGGAACCGGCGATACACACCGAGCAGGTGCGTCCAGACCCTGGCGGCGGCGGCCTTCGGTGCCTCACCGCCGAGGTGGTAGTCGCTACTGCCGAGACCGTCGAGCGACCCGGCGAGCACGGCTGACAGCACATCCGTCGGCAGCAGACCTCCGACCACGCGGACCGTGGAGGCGCTCACGCGCCAGCCGCCGGTAGGAGTACCTGCACGCTCAGCAGGTCGACGGGCTTCTGGACAGTGGCGTCGAGGCCGCGTACGGCGGCTCGGGCTCCGGCGCGGGCGCGCCGGTGAGCGTCGACGAGTCGTTCGGCGTGCTCGTCGGCGACGGCTCCGAGGTGGTTGGCGAGGGCTGGCAGGCCGGTGACGATGCGCTCGAGGGCGTCGCGGACTTGGCCTTCCTGCAAGTTGCCGCTGGGCGTCGCACTGAGTAGGGCCTCGGCCTGGTTGTCCGGCAGCCACGCGGCGTTGGCCGGGGCCCCTTGGAAGGCGAGGACGCGGGCGTCCTCGGCGACGAGCTGGCGGGTGCCGTCTTTGGTGGGCAACGTGAGCTGGAAGCGGAAGCGCACGAGCAGCAGCGTGGTGCGGGTCTGCACGGCGCTGGTGCGCATCACGCCGGCTCGGCGGGCGGGGCGCTCCTTGGTGGGCACGGCGCTGTCGAGGGCGCTCTCCAGGACGTACCGGCCGATGGCTTGCACGACGGGGTCGGTGCGGGAGATGACGGCTTCACCACGTCGGGCCGGTGGGTCGTTGCGGAACAGGATGCTGTCGGGGAGTCCGACGGGCAGGCTGGTGCGCAAGCCCGGCGGGAGGGTGCTGAGGACGGCGGTGAACCCGTCGGGGGTGGTGGAGACGGTGGAGCCGAGTGCTCGCAAGATGCGGTGCAGGAAGTGGGTGAGGTCGCCGTGTATGCCGAGGGCGGCGCGGATCTCCTCGACCTCGGCGGTGACCTCTTCTGGCTTGATGGTGTTCTGGGCGTATCGGGTGCGGGAGGCCTTCTCCTTCTCTGCCGCGGACTCCCAGGCGAGCTCGAGCTGCTGAGTGCGGACGTCGAGGCCGAGGTCAAGGGTGAGTTCCTCGGCGTCGTGACCTCGGAGCAGAAGTCCCTCCGCGAGTGCGTCGATGAGGGCTTGTCCGTCGCCGGGGACGGGGACGGCGACGCCGGTGGCCTTGGCGATGGTGCGGTGCTTGCGGATCAGGACCTGCAGCACGATCCCGTCGATGCCGTTGTCCTCGCCGTACAGGGTGACGGCTTTGACGATCTCCTTGCGCTGCCCGAACCGGTCGACGCGGCCTTCGCGTTGCTCGTGCCGGGTGGGGTTCCACGCGAGGTCGTAGTGGACGACGGCGGAGAACGCGTCCTGCAGGTTGACGCCCTCGGACAGGCAGTCGGTGGCAACCAGGACGTGCCGACCGTCGGTGGCGGTGAGCTCGGCGACGCGGCGTTCCCGCTCGGTCGGGGGGAGTTCGCCGGTGACGACGCCGACTGTGACGGGGGCCTTCTTGATGCCGAGGGCTTGGCTCAGGTGCTCACCCACGTAGGCGGCGGTATCGATGAACCGGCAGAACACGATGGGGGTGTCGCCGGCCGCGACGAGAGCGTTGACCTGCTTGGTGAGGACCGCGAGCTTGCGGTCGTCCTCGGGGCCGTCGAGGGCGACGGCGCGGCGGGCGAACTCTCGCAGTCGGCGTTGCTCGCGGCTTCCGCTGCCGGCGTTGGCCTCGTCGACGACGGCGCCGGGGGTGGTGTCGAGGCTCTCGACGCTGTCGTCGTCGCTGGCGTCGAGGATCCCGGCCTTGCCGAGCGCGTCGATCTCGGCGGCGTCGACGAGGTCGGCATTGGCGGCGCGAGTCCGTAGCGTTGCCGCGGCGGCGCGGGGGCTGGACGCGAGCGCGCGGAGCAGGGCGAGGGCGGACCACCAGCGGACTCGGCCTCGGGCGCCGGTGATGCCGTCGCGGACCTGCTCGCGGGCGTAGGCGAGGACGTCGTCGAACAGGTCCTTGTAGGCGGGACTGAGGGCGTAGGGGACATCGAGGGTCTGCCGGTCCTTCGGGAAGGGGGTGTCCTCGTCGAGGTAGTGGCGGATGTCGGCCCGGCGTCGTTGGACGAAGTACTTGGCGAGCAGTACCCGGCCGGACTCGGTGGTGAGGTCGATGGTGGCCAGGTCGGGATGGCACAGCCCGAGGAGGTTGGCGAACGCGGTCTCGTCTCCGGAATGCGGGGTCGCGGTGGCGAGGATGAGGTGCCGGGTCTGGTCCTTGGCAAGCTCCTGCAGCAGCTCGTAGCGCTGATGTGAGCTGCGCTGGCCTTGGGCTCCGCCGGCGACGCTGTTGTGCGCCTCGTCGACGATGACGAGCTCGGGGCAGGCCCTGAGAAACTCGTAGCGGCGTGCGTCGGACTTGATGAAGTCGGTCGAGACAATGACGTAGGGGTGCCGGTCGAAGAGCGACTCGTTGAGCATCAGGCCGCGTTCCAGCGACTTCACGGTGCTGGTGAGCACGAGGGCGGCGTCGAGGCCGAACTTGTCCCGCAGCTCGCGCTGCCACTGCTCGGCGAGGGCGGGTGAGCACAGCACTGCGAGGCGGCGGGCGGTGCCCTGCTCGAGCAGCTCCTTGGCGATGAGTCCGGCTTCGATGGTCTTGCCGATGCCGACGTCATCGGCGATGAGCAGCCGCACGACGTCCTGGCGCAGAGCTAGCAGTAGCGGGACGTACTGGTAGCTGCGGGGGCTGACGCTGATGCCAGCCAGCGAGCGGAACGGCCCGGCGCTGCTGGAGAACCCGACCCGGAGAGCCGTACGCAACAGGTCGGTGCTGCTGCTGTCGCCGAGGTCGTCCGCTGATGGGGGTGGGAACGTCGCGGGTGCGACTCCTTCATCGGGGAAGACCCCCGCGATGTCGTCGGGTCCGCCGCCGAGGGGCTGCAACAGCAGGAAGTCGCTAGTCGTCCCGGGCTGCACCACCCACTCACGGCCGCGGGCTCGTACGAGGCTGCCGACGGCGATGTCCTGGGTGACGGTCACGTGCTCTGGGCTCCCTTGCCGAAGATCCACTCGTGCTTGCCGACCGCAGCCGGCCAGTCGTCGTCGTACCGGACACGGACGACTGACCAGCCGCGGTCTTCCAGCCGCTCCTCTGCGGCCGCGTCGCGCAGCTGCTGGCCGGCGTCGTCGTGGTGCGGCCCGTCGATGAACACCGCCACCGGGCTGCCGGGCAGGTCGTAGACGAAGTCCGGCCTTGCCTGCGCATCCGCGACTGTTCGCTGGGCGTCGTCCGGGAGCCGGTGGCCGTGCTGGGTAAGCCAGTCGACGAAGTCACGCTCGAGGCTGGAGTCGCGCAGGGTGTTGAGCCAAGCCTGTTGGGCCGCGCGATCCTTGCCGCCCGCGCCAGCAGTCACGGTGGCGGTCAGCAAGTGCTGCAGCAGCTGCACGATGCTGTGCCGGTTGATCAGGGTGTGCTCGTACTGGTTGCCGTAAGACAGCAGGCAGTCGTAGCAGCCGCGCTCGCACCTTTCGCGCGCGTTGGGGGCCTTACCCTCGTCGGCGCCCGTGTCCGGGTCGTAGTGGATGATCTGCATGGCCCGTCGCGCTACCCGGGCGAGTGCGTCGGGTTCGGCAACCAGGCGCTCGAGAACACCCGCGCCGCCTTCCGCAGCTTCAGTGAGCAACATCCGGCCGCGGTGGTCCAGATCCGGCAGGCTGATGCTGTCCAGCTCGGAGTCCTCGAGTTGGAACTCAGCCTCCAGTGCTCGCTCCAACGCCGCCCTGAGGGTGACAGAGACTTCTTCGGTCACGCCGTTGATCAGACGCAGGACGACGATGTTGCGCCGGTCCTCGACGTACGGCGTGACGCGTTCCTTCTGCTTCACGTCCTGCATGTCGGCCTCGAGGCTGTCGGTGTCGACAGGAGCGTCCGCGGCCTGCTTGTCGCTGAGCCAGGTGCCTTCGCGCAGGTCGAGCCAGTAGCCACGATCCGCGGGGTTCTTGCGCCGCCGCCGTCCGACGTTGGCGATGCGCATCTCGGCGGCGTCGCCGTGGGTGAGCTCGAGCATCGGGTGCCCTTCGACCAGGGCCTGAGCCTTGGTGCTGTTGGGTCGTCCTTCGCGTTCGGCGAACCGGAACGACGTCTCAAGCTCGAACCCGCTCTTGCGGCGCTCTTCCTCGTCGCTGCTGATCCTTTCGCGGCGGCGGGTGAAGACGGTCTGAAGCCGTAGCAGGCCGTACTGCGTGGCACCGAGTGGCTGGGTGCAGTGCTCGCAGGTGTCGAGCCCAACGGTGACGGGGTGGTGGTAGCCGCAGCCCTCGCAACGCTTCGCGTCCTCGGTGATCGCGCCGGTGCTAGCGGTGTCGCCTGGGTCGCGGGGCAGCTGGACGCGGGTGACCTCGTACCGCGATCCCTCGTGGTAGATCAGCGAGCCGGGGCCGAACTCGCTGATGGCGACGAACCGGGGGCGCTGCAGGAAGTCGCCGTCGATCTTCCCGCCGCGCCGCGCAGGGATGTAGGCCGCGAGGGGAAGTCGAGGGAAGGAGTAACCGGGCAGGAAGCCCTCGCTGGCGAGGTAGCGGTAGGAGTAAAAGTCGGTGGCGCCGGCCTGCCGGTCGTCGTTGCGCAGCAGCGTGAGCTGGTTGCGTGCGTCGGCGGCCCGGCGGCGGGCCTGCTCACGGTCGTAGCTGCGGGCGTTCGGGTCGATCGCGAGCCGGTTCTGCTCGTGATACTCCGAGAGCGCTGTCCGGTAGAGGGTGCGCCAGCGGTCGAAGGCCTGGTCGAACGAGGCTGCTGCGTGCGTGACCTGGTCGTGGACCCAGGTGTCGGACCACCAGGCCGGGTCACCGGCGTCGCCCTGCCAGGTGCGACGGAGCACAGTCAGGACGCTCTCCGCGGTGCGATGCGCCCGCAGGGTGACGTCCGGTTCGATGAGCGCCCGCCACAGCTGGTCACGGACCTTCAGCGTAGGGCTGTCGCCTTCCACGTCGAGCAGGTCGGTGATGGAGGAGTGCATCGACTGGTCGGTCTCGGCGAGCCAGACGGCGTGGACGTGGGAGCGAACGAGCTCCTCGTTGGTGAGGTCCAGCCTGGGTGCGACGACGGACCCGGCGACCATGTCCCGGGATCGGCGGAACCAGTAGGAGTCGTGGGCGTTACCTGTCGAGCAGTAGGTCAGGACGAGGGCCTGCTGGCCGCTGCGGCCGGCCCGGCCGGACCGTTGGGCGTAGTTAGCGGGCGTGGGTGGGACGTTACGCATCGCGACGGCGTTGAGGTCGGAGATGTCCACGCCCAGCTCCATCGTGGGCGAGCAGTACAGCAGCGGGAGCGTGCCTCGGCGGAAGGTGTCCTCGCGACTGAGGCGTTCGGTCTGCGGCACCTGTGCGGTGTGCTCGCGCGCGAGCAGTCCGGCGTACTGCTGGGACAGGTCTCGGTACAGGTCACGGAAGAAGGTGTTGACGCGGGGGGCTTCCTCGCCGGCGAAGGACTGGCGCACCGGGTCGATGACGCCGTGCTTGCCCGCCCCGGCCCGCCAGCGCAGCGTGCTCGCGTTGAGCTGGTACTCAGGCCCGTCGGGGCCCTCGGTGCGCAGTAGAAGCCCGGACTGCTCGAGAACCTTGAACAGGTCGCGGATGACCTTCTCGGCGTCGTCGACGGCGAGGGCTCCAGGCAGCCCGGCTGCGCGCTTGCGTAGGTAACGCCCGAACGCCGCCCGGCCTGAGACGGCGAGCAGGTTGCGTCGGCCGCCGGCCTTGGCCGATCGCGGGATGGCGATGCCGACCGGGATCAGCATCTCGTTCTCGCTGATCGTCCACGGCTCGATGAGCTGGCGCTCAGAACGTTTCTTGACCTGGTCGAAACCGTTCTCGGTCAGGCACTCAACGGCAATGGCGCGCGACCGGCGGAGCTCGTCGAGCAGGATCCGGCCGAGCTCTTCGCGCTGCTCCGGCTCGATCTGGTCGAGCAGGTAGGTGCCCTGCCAGCTGTCGGCGTCGGCGGCGACCTCGGGCAGGTCTCGGTAGTCGACCTTGAGCAGGCCGGTCTGCTCGAGGTTGGGCATGGTGACGCGCCAGCCGCGCTGCAGGTCGACGTACAGCCGGTACTCGACGAGATCGCGCAGGGCTCGATCCGTGTCGGCCTTGGCCTGGAACTTGGCCTCTGGATTCTTCGCGTAGTCCCGCATCGCCAGGCCGAGTGCCTGCATCACCGCTGGGCCGATGGTGTCGTGGGTGAGGCCGTCCGGCCCGGCGGCGTTGATCGCGGTGTAGAGCGCGCCACGGAGCTGCGCGACCTGGACGAAGTCGTTGAAGTGGCCCGCCTGCAGGCTGGCGTCCTGACGGTTGTCGACGAAAGTCAAGAGCTTGCGGGCCGACGCTGGCAGGTCCTGCTCCGGTACGGCCCTGAGCGTCCGGACGATCGAGGCGCTGAGCAGGCTCATCGCGCTCGACCGGCCCTCGGCGTCCAGGGTCGCGAGCTTGCCGAAGTCGTTGCCTCGGACCTGCTCGTATGAGACCCCGCAGCGCAGGCAGAACGCGAAGGGCGTCGACATGAACCAGGCGGTGAGTCCGGACCGCGTCTCGTCCTGCAGGCCGTCGGCGTGCAGGAAGACCTTCGTCGGCAGGTACTTCTTCTTGCTGTCGATGATCTCGATCTGCTGGGTTGCCGGATCGGTCGTCAGCCACGTCTCGGGCACGCGGCCTGCGCCGAGCGGGTCGTCGGGCCAGGGGTAGTCGTTGCTGACGTACAGATAACCGGTGACGCCGTCCCCGCCGCTGGCGTCGACGTCGCGACGGCTGCTGTAAACGGTCTGTCCTTCGCGGGTCGTCCGGGCCACGACGAGGTACTCCTGGCCGCATTCGCGGCAGAAGCCCAGCGGCAGCAAGGCCTTGTCCGGCTGATCGGGCACGCGTACCTGGTAGGCGCCGGTGATGTGCCGAACGTCTTCGGGCTCAAGGGAGACGTAGACCGTGTCTCCCTTGGACAGGAACTGGTGCAGCCGGAAGGCGAAGACCGGCTGCCCGTTCGTCGGATGCCGGATGTGCGACCCCTCCGCAAGGGTTGCGCGGATGGCCGCGGCCGCGACGTCCTCGCTTAGGCCGGTGAGCTGCGCGAGCTCGGTGGCCGCGTTTGGCACCCTCGTGGGCGCCCGCCGGATCAGCCGGCCGGTCTCGGGCTCCGTGTCCAGGCCGAACGCCGTCTCGGTCCAGGACGCGAGCGGGTCCTGGATGAACGCCTCGTAGCTACGGACGGCATGTCCCTGGGTCGCAGCCTCGGTGGCGGGGCACAGCTCGTCCCCGGTGGGGTCCTGGTCTGCTGTGCCGCGCACCAGGGTCTCGCCGATCACGCGCTCGGGGGTCACGTCGGAGCCGAACAGCCGGGTCGCGACCCGGGCAACGACAGCCTTTCGCTCCGCGACGGTGCCGGCACTCGACATGGTGGCGCTCGTGCCCACGACCTGCAGGTCGTCGGAGGCGCACTGGTCGCGAAGGCGCCGGATGAGCATCGCGACGTCGGCGCCCTGGCGGCCGCGGTAGGTGTGCAGCTCGTCCAAGGCCAGGAACCGCAGGCCCTGTGCCGCCCGGATGAGCTGCTTGCGCTCATCCGGACGCGTCAGGACGAGCTCGAGCATCACGTAGTTGGTCAGCAAGATGTCCGGCGGGTCCGCCAGGATCCGGCGACGTTCGTCCGGCGACTCCTGACCGGTGTAGCGGGCGAACGTCACCGGCTCCCCACCCTCGGGGTAACCGAACTTCAGGAACTTGTCGAGCTCACCGAGCTGGGAGTTCGCGAGCGCGTTCATCGGGTAGACGATGATCGCCTTCACGCCCGGCTGGCGTCGACCGCGCTCGTCGTTGGCCCGCAGGAACGCGTCGACGATCGGGACGATGTAGGCCAGCGACTTGCCGGAACCTGTGCCGGTGGTCAGGACGTAACTCTTCCCGGTGCGGCCAACCTCGATCGCCTCGCGCTGGTGCTGGTGCAGCACGACCGGGTCGCGACCAGCATCGGTGAGGTCAGCCTTGCGCCGGAAGATCTTCGCGCACTCGGGGTGGAGCAAGCCTCTGTCGCACAGGTCGGGGACGGCCCCGCCGGAGGCGAAGGAGGGGTTCAGGCTCAGCCATGGGTCGGGCCACTGGACACCCTCGGCGAACTGGTCTTCGACGAAACTCGCGATCCGGCGCTCTCGGGGATGCACGAAGCCGGAGGTGAAGGCGCGGTAGTCGCCGATCACCTGCTCGTGGACCTTGAAGACGTCCATGCCACTCCGTTGCTCGGACCCGAAGTACGCAACGTAACGAATCGGACCGACATCGCGCGGTCGTTCCGATCAGCCGCAGGCGATGCAAGCCCTCTCAGGGTGGCGACCGCGTGAGCGAGCCCGCGCAGTGTGACGCCGTTACGGCCGCCCGTCGCGGTGACCTGACCGTCCCTGAGGTCGCCGCCGACTTCGACATCCCCGAGCAGCCGGTGCGCCGGTGACCAGTCGGGAAGCGACACGAACACGGTCCCGATCAGGTGCCCGACTTACACGACCCGAAGAGACTCACCCCGGCGCCGGCGACGGCCGGCTGTCGGCGAGGTTGCGGACAGGCATCGCGTTGGGCGCAAAGCGCGGGTGCGTACGGCACCCTATGCCTGAGCACTTGATCCGCCTGCCCGTCGACGCACTGCGGGCCCGGGCCAGAGCGAGACCTGAAAGGCCTCCTCCAGCTTCGCGATGGTGATCATGTCGGGCCAGCGCTCGCCGTGCAGAACGGCCAGCAACGTGGTGTGGCTGATCCCGGCTTGGCGCCCCACATCACGCAAGCTCCGGTCGCCGACGGCCGCCTCCACCGCGGTCGCGAACGCTTGGGCATAGAGCACCAGTCGTGGTCCGTCAACGCGGCCGACCTTCCAGTCGCCCTTGGACACGTAACTGGCCGGGGGCCGCAGGTTCAGACGGGAGGCCATGGTCGTTCGACCGTAGAAGGGCCATGAGACAAACGCCTGCTGACTTGCCGTTGGTCTGGTTCCAGACCATACTGGCCATGTGCTCAACGCAGAGGTAGAGGCCACCTTGCGGGTGTACGTGCCGACAGCCGCGCGAGCGGCAGCCGCGTGGCCCGCGATGAAGCCCGCCGTGTGCGACGCCGTGCGTCGCAGCACCCGCTCGCCTAGCAATGCAGCGAAGTACCTCAGCCACCTGTCCGACTTCGCGGCCTGGGCGCATGCGCAGGGCGTCCCGCTGACGCTGAAGGCTCTGCTGGACCCCGATGTGATCGAGCGCTACATCGCCGTCGGGATGCCAGGCGCCCGGGACAGCACGCGCGCCACACGACGCGCGGTCCTGCGACGGATCGCCCGGCGCTGCGCGTTACCGCAGCAAGATCTGCCCCTGCCGATCTCGTACCGACGGGTCCGGCCGCCGTACCGCCCGGAAGACGTGCAGGGGCTTCTTGCGCTAGCGAGCGCGCAGCCGACACCCAGCCGCCGCAGGACGCTGCGCGCGATCCTGCACCTCGGGCTGGGCTGCGGGATCGCGTCGCGCGATCTGGCCTGGGTTCGCGGGGAGGACATCGAGCAGCTGCCGGACGGGGCGGTCAGCGTCACCGTGAGCGGCGGGACCCGGCCACGCACGGTGGTCGCGCTGCAAGCACATGAGGCCGCGCTGCTCGAGCTGTCCCGGTTCACGAGCGGCGGGCTGCTGATCGGCGGGAGCACCCGCGGCCGCCGGAACGTCACGCGCGGGCCGCTGGAGCGAGTTGTAGGCGGGGAGGACCTTCCCCGGCTGGAGACCGCGCGGCTTCGCTCGACCTGGTTGCTGGCGCACCTGCGCGCCCGCACCCCGCTGCCCGCGCTGATGCTCGCCGCCGGCCTGACGACCGTGCGACCGCTTGAGGACCTGCTGCACCACTGCCCCATAGACGCCGAGGAAGCGCGCGTAGCGTTGCGCACCCGCCGGATGATCCGGCGCCGGGACATCACCCGGACACTGGAGTGGGTCGACGCCAGCGGTGTCCCGGACGTGCTCGAGCAAGCGCTGCGTCCTACCGGCCGCGGACGACCCCGGCAGCTCACGGTCCGGGCGCTGCTGGTCGGGCTGAAGCTCGCCGTCGACAGCGCGAAGACAGCCTGCCTGACCGACGTGTTCGTCGTGCTCACGGAGGTGCTGCCAGAGGCGGTCCAGCACGAGCTGGGTGTGCGGGATCGCCGAACGGGACGCGCTATCACCGTCCATCAGGTGCGTCGGCTGCTCGACAGCATCAAGAACCGGCTCGACCCCGTAGCAAAGGACGGGTCCGAGGAGCGCACCGGGCGGCTCTCGGTGCTGCAGCAGGTGCTGGACGACCTTCTTGCCGCGACCATGCCCTCCGAGCTTCCGAGCAGTGGCGCATATGCAGTCGACGGCACCGGAACCTGGTCTTGGGCCCGCGGAAAGGACAGGCAGACGGCCGCGGCTGACCCCGACGCGGCGTGGGGCGTCAAGACGAGCAAGTCGGGCAAGCAGGAACGCTACTTCGGCTATGAGCTGCACGCCGTCGTCCGCGTCGGGCGGCTCAACGACGACCGCCCGGTGCCGTGCCTGGCCGAACGGATCGTCGTCACGCCCGCGTCGACGAACTGCGCCGAGGCGGTGCTACCGGCGATCGCGAAGATGCGTCAGGATGGCCTGCGGCTCCGGGAGGTCATCGCCGACCGCGGCTACACCTACAAGACGGGCTGGAGCCGCGGCCTGCGCGCCCTGGATGTCGACTCGGTGCTGGACTTGCACCCGACCCAGCTCGGCGCCAGA
>JAABUK010002804.1_pt1 | contig 30660 bp, 40 predicted proteins | sample 5559141 | NCBI WGS metagenome assembly JAABUK01 (sample SAMN10711869, study PRJNA513367) | rock metagenome | isolation source: Antarctica rocks | place: Antarctica: Victoria Land, Pudding Butte nord | collected 2016-01-03
CACCTGGGCCTGCATTATAGACCCAAGATGGACCCTGGGCAAGTTCTTGCCTGCTGTAACCCCTTTAATCTCACCACCTGTAACCTCACCACCTGTAACCTCTGTAAATTCACCTCACTATCCTGTAACCCCCAGCAAACCGTTTGACCTTGCAGCTGACACTGTCATTCCTGAAGACTCGGTCATGCAAGTGGCTGAGCAGCCTTTGCTTGACCTCTATACAGAGCTGCAGCAACTTCACCAGTCTGATGCATGCTTTGCTAACAGCAACATTGCAGGACTTGACGTTACTAGATGGTGTATGGTGGAAAGCAGCATTCCTTGTGAGCCCCAGTGTCAGCTGTGTGTGCACAGCACTGCTGCCACGACAGTCCTTGTGCAGGCCATCTTGGTGTCAACAAGACTCTCCACAATAGGAGCTGTCATTTTGGTGGCAAGGTATGTTTTCTGACATCAATGGTTATACACGCAGTTGCGTCTTTTGTCAATGCAGCAAACGTTCACCTGTCAAGCCATCTAGATCTGGTTTGTTGCAAGCTTTGCACGTTCCACACAGTCCTTGGGTACTTTGTCACAGATCTTCCTAAGACCAAGGCAGGCCATATGGTATTCTTCCCTTTGTTGACAGATTGACTATATATGTACACATTGTCCCCACTGCAATGAAATGCGCCGCAAAGACTTGGGCTGACTTGTTCATTCAGCATCATAGTCTTCCCTTGGAATTCATTTCTGTCAGAGGTTCACAATTTGCTGGCAAGTACGATTAAGCGCTCTCTGATTGCCTGCACTTCTCATAGAACTTGTCCACAGCATTGTATCCTCACAGCGCATGAATTGCACTGTTGAGAGCATGCTTAGACACTTTGTGTCTCCCATCATCGCTAATTCGGATGAACTTTCTGTGCATGCGCAGTTTGCTATCAACAATGCCTGGCAGGATTCGGTGCAGAACATTCCCTACTGCCTCAACCACGGCCGTAACCCCAGAACACCTCTGAGTACCTCACTTGAAAGGGTGAGGACGTTAATTTTAAAGTAAGCATCCTGCTTCTGCTGCTTTTGCATAGCACATGCAAAACACAGTTGCGTGTGCCAAAACATGCGTGCTCAATGCACAGCAAAGGCAGAAGCATTACTATGACAAAAGGCATGTCCTGTCAGACTCTGTTTTTGACATTGGAGCAGAGGTTCTCTTAGCCATCACTAATTTGCATTTGAGGACCACTGGTACCCACAAGCTTATACTTAAATGGGTTAGACCTTGCAAAGACCTGGCTCGCATGGGCGGTTATTATGGCAATGAGCACAACACTGAGGGAACAACAGCCAATGTTGCTAACTCTCTTGACTGTGTTCGGGATTACTGGCTCACCTTGCCCCCTGACCAAAGGCTGGCTGCTGCAGCTGTCTTACTCCCTATACCTCAACAGGCTGGTTCAGCCATACAGCAACCTCACAGTTGCGTAACATAATAAAAATGGAATAAAAAGTAGTCTGATAATTTTTATTTCACTTTGCAGACAACGGTGTACTGTCTCACTGGGCAAGAGCCTTACTTATGTTAGGGTTGCTGCTAGCACCCAAGCACTATAATGACATTTGTAGTTGTAGTACCTGCCAGCATGGCGTGTTTGTGCAGACAGGCACACTGCACATCACTCCAAAAACTCACATCCCTCTTTCATCCAGGTGAAGCATATGGTAAACGAAGCAAAATTGTCATGCGAAACGCTTGGTAAATACAAGGAACACAGGATGTTCAGTGTGGCCACTTCATGCTGGGGATTAAGCCAGGTGATGACAGCTGACTCAGATGCAGCTCCTTTATTCGTGGATCAGTGCACAATAAGAGGAATGTATCACACAACTCAGTGCCATGAAGTGACAGCTCACAATAGAAGGCGTTGCAAAAGTCATGCAGTATCCTGAGTGTGAGCATACCTGCATACATGCTAATACACTGTTGTGGCTATTGCAAATGCTACACAATGTAAGCATATGCAACATGCTCACAATTCATTACCCTCTGGGTTTCACACCTAAAAGGGGGAGGTCTGTGACATTTGTTACAGTCTTACGTGTATACATAGCAATTTGCATTCCCCACTCTGTGACTGTCTCAGTCAGCAGCTGCCACTACTGTTGTAGCTGAAACCCTCATATGTAGCAGAGCTGAGGTAAAAGGTGCATTGCTAGCGAGTCAGGAGGCTAATTTCCTGCACTGTTACATTCTCCCCCCGTTAAGTCCGAGGCCACCGTGACTCGGGGTAGTTGACGTCAGGTGTAGTGGCAGCGACCCCGGGCTAACCGGGCACTACCCTCAAGAGCGACCCCGGGCTAACCCCTCAAGGGACAGAATTAACTTTTTGTCCTCTACCTCTGTGCATGCGGAAGCTTGAATCGAACTTGCGACCATGAAGTGCAACCATGCAGTTCACAGCCCAATGCGCTTTGCTGAAGCGACAAGTTCCGGGCTCCGAAACCATATGTAGCAGAGCTGAGGTAAAAGGTGCATTGCTAGCGTGTCAGGAGGCTGATTTCCTGCACTCAGTGTAACAGTGACTGTTACATCATAGTTAGACGGCCGCACTGGGGAGCTTCACTCAGACCTGAGTAGCGTAGTGTGGACTATCTGCCCTTTGCTCTCTGAGTGGAGTAGACTACCCTTGCTATCCATATTTATTGATCCTGTAACCCAAAACAGTCGCACTTATACCGTTTCCACACACCAACAGCGCTATCTCAGTGCTCTCAATCACGGACATAGATACCAAAGGTGCTGTATCAGTTCAAACTTCAATTATCATCGCCTCGATAGGCTAACGCCGATCGCCCATCTGCATGACGGGGGGCGGTAAGTCGGGGGCTGTGGTCCAGTCCCCCTCGTCACCGCCTACAAGACGAAAGGGAAGCTATCAAACTGCGACTAGACCAGCAGTGACCACTGGTACGCGGGCAAAGCTACCAGCAGTACGAATGTGCTGAGAAGCGAGCTGATCTGCACGATCAGCAGTGCGAACGCACTGATACGCTTTTGCAGTTTCTTGCGTGTAAGACTTGCTGCTTTACACAAGATCCTGTGAGCCAAACGCACGCCCGTTGAGCAATCTTGGTACCAGTTCCTTAAGAGATGGACAATTCGATACAAGAGAATCAACCGACGATTCTTGGGATAGTGTGTGGAGTGGCTAATTGTGCGACGCAAGGGCCAACGACTGTATGTGTGCCAGCACATCAACCGGTGCAAGCGGCAAACTGCCTAACCTTCCAAATCAGCCGTTGCTGCAGCAGAGCGGATCTTGTGCAACGAAGCAGCATGACTTCCATTATACCTGGACTGATAAGATCGTTTCTTACTTCTGACTGGAAACTATTTTTAGAATCTGCATTCTGCAGCTTGAGCTTGCATTCTGCTGGGTTGCAGGCAACAGTCTCATATCCATACTGATGATGTTTTACAGGCCCATGTCATGCTTGTCTGCAATGCAACAAGCATAAGTGTCAATGCTGTTTCATGCTGCCATGCAATCATGTATATATGACAATCGTCTTTGCTTTCCATCAGCGTGTGTGCGCATATAGCATGTGTCATGGCATCGTAATCACTTCAGGTTCTGTCACCATTACTTTCTGTCACACAGCATGCAACATGTTTGGACTCAACTAGTGCCTTTCACAATTCAGGCGGCTGACTTGCACTGTCTGTGCAAAACATGTTTAGCAGTGCTCTGCAGCTTTAACGTACAGAACAAGCTACAGAGTCAACTTGTAATTGGGCTATAGCAATGTGCTCAATAGTCAGGTATGTCTTTCTGTACCCATGTTCAGTTTGCAGGTATAATAACTAACGGTACTTGATCCATGGCAGTCACAAGACTCAGGACGTATCACCATTTGGCATGTGTCAGCTTTGTGGTAATGGGCTAGGCAGCTCTGCTCCTATCAGTTGCTGAGTATGTTGGCACATGGTATCTTGCCTTGTTGTCACACTGTGCCAGGAGTCATATTTGTTTTGTAGATGCGGCATGTCACTTCTTGCATAGGTCTTGCTTGTGCAGCAAAGCAGTGATGCCTGCCTGCCTGCCTGCCTGCTTGTTTACCATCACTGAAGGAAACAGTACACGTGGTGGTGCAGATCACATTGCTGAACATCTGTGGATGCACAACTTGTGGATTCCACAAGCGTGCTTGACATCCCATGTGCAATGTGGGGACGTGTGCATATTGAACTCATCCTTGTTTGGCCACACAGGTCGGGAGGCAGGGAAGGTCAAACTATACAGCCACCACCCTGTCACTTGGCAAGTCACAACTTGACTAATGACACAGCGCAGCAAAGATGTGCCTGCAAGCTTGTTGGACTGTGCTGTCCAGACAGCTACCAGCCATTGTCACATGTCAGGGCATATGGCCACTGGTCTTGCCGTTGGAAGATCTCCCAAAGACCATGTGACAATCTTTGTGCATTCTTCACAGTGACTCACATCGATACAGTTGAAGCTGACTTGGCCATATACATTGGCATGATGAGCTGAGTAAAAACAACCAAAGTCACATGCAATGCATTGCATCCCCCAAGGAAGTTACTCAAAATTCCCTGATTCACATTTATTATTTGGTAGCTTGCTGACCCTGCCACTTATACGTCCTGATGGCTTTCCTGCTTTTGCAGCTTCCCTTCCCTCAGATGCAGCTTCCTTTCCCCTCGGCTGCAGCTGGAATTGAAATTCTGGCGCTGTTCTTAGCTCTGTCTTGCAGCACATGCATCCTCTCCAAATTCCTTTTCCTTTTGAGCATGCGCATCCCTGCTGCCAAATATCAGCATAGCCTGCAAAGGGCTGCCTTGTTGCAGAACAAGGCAGCCAACACAAACACACTCAAATGATCTCTGTTAATGAACTTGCTGCAGCATGCTAACCTGCGCAGGATTGTGGTGCTCGCCATCATCGTGCCCCTCCACTGTCCCTCCTTGTATCAGCCAAGCGTGTCTTGAGTACTTTGTGATGCTGTACAGGCACACCTGCCACTCAAGCAAGGCAAATGTAGCAAGTTGCAAGATCAAGGATTTGGTTCATTTGATGGTACTCAGTTCTGCTCACTGACCAGCTGGAGGCTTGTCTATCGCTGTCTGGTTCCAAGACAAAATGGTCAGACTCCTCTTCTTCTTGGTCTGCCATAGGTACACAGCTCAAGGTGCTGCCACATGACATGACTGCCACGTCACACCAATCATACTTGCAAAGCTTGTGTAGCATCGCAGCTTTACAACAGAACCTGAATCTAGCAAACACTATTCTGGCAGGGCCGGGCTGACCTGTGGATGGTGTTGATGACAGCCGGGACGTCAGCCAGGTAGACATTGTTCTCACACAGCCAGATACTTGATGCCTCATGCTGATGCAGTTTCCCAGTAGGCTGACACTGGCTTGCAGCAGTTCTGCCTTGGCCTCCATGGCAAGAGCCAGCGCCACTGCCTCAAAGATGATTGCATGCTGGGCTTTGTTCTTGTTGGTGTTTTTGGCCACCTCGTTGTCTACAAAAATGACTCATTGCATGAGCTTTGTTGTTGCTGATCATTTTGACCACCTGATTACCTGCACAAATGATGGCCAACCTGCTGCTGTTTTTTATACCAATCCATATGCCTGAAGATTTTACAACTTCTTGGTGCAGGCAATTGATCATCTGCGGCTACAGCGTGGACTTTCAGATGTGCCTCAGCGGGAGGTACAGCCATGACTGTGAGGTGCTGGGTGTACGCAAGTACTGAAGTATGTGAACACTTAGTTTTGCAACCTGCAGATGCGCGTGTGCGTCTGCAAAGTATGGTTGACACTGTACAGAGGTGTGTATGTAGTGCAAGACAGCCTGACCCAGCTTCAACAGACGTCCCAGCACATTGAGGCAGAACAGAAAACCAGGCTGTAGTCTTGCTAGGTTGAATCACCTGTAACGATTTGCTTCAAGGCCCCAAAGATCGCGAGTCAGTTGGCACCAGAAGGTACTGCAGCACCCTCAAGCACTTCACCTGCTCATAAATCATCCAGAGTTTGCACCTTCTGGCTTTGCAAGTCGTCCAGACAGGGAAGAGTCACGTGAGGTGCCCAGTTTGTCTGGTGACAAGAAGTTGGTCTTTAGCATAGCGTCAGTTGACGCATGGCAAGGATCTACTGGACACAATGGACACAGTACTGCAGCAGTCACAGACAGAGCCAGTGTGCCTGTGTATTGCCTGATTGCAGGAACGATCAAGTGCAGTTGTCTTTTGACTGCATGTCACATGTACCATACTGATCATGGAACACACTCATTGCTACCATTCAGTGGTAGAGCTGCACCAGAGATGTGTTCTCTGCCGTTCACACTGCTGTCAAATCTGGGTCATGTGCTGTGCAATGGGAAGCTGAAATGTTTGAGGAGGTAGAGAGCACACATCTCTGGTGCATCACTACTACTGTATGTTGGTATGAAGTAAGAATGGTAACGCCAACAGTAACGCCACCCCGAGGAGGCATCGTTAAACAAACTTGGTTTTCGGAGGACGCGCTGAACCAGCTTCTCGCCGGGTGGCCACATGACAAAAACTCTAGCTCAGTCACTTATGCATTACGTGCCAGCGGTGTTGCCACAACTCTCACGTCCCAAGGTCCACAGATGCCCTGCTAGTCAAGCGCTACCCTCGAACCGCGTTGCGCGCCCAGATTATGAGTCAGAGAGGCTTAGAAATAGACTAGCCGTCTGTTGACCGAGGTCGGCTTTCAAGCCAGACAGTGGGCAAAGCCCGGGTGATTTGATCAGGGGTTTACGCAGAACAGCGCTGCTAGCATGCTTACATCGAGAGGCATACATAGCTTGGTGTTTTGTCCAACCTCAAACACAAAGGTTGGTTCATGAGCGCACACACAGAACAACTGTCATCTGCAGTAGCCGGGTGAAGGGGTCATGGTGTCAGGCCAGGCTAGCCTACACGTCTACTTTGGCTTCACTTTTGCGTGTCTGACTTGCTCTGTATGTGGTCCCCTTGAGCAGGATATAATGCTTGCAACGGCGTCAGCAGATCAAATGGTCCGCATCTGGTGGGCACCTTGCATGCGCATGCAGTGCTTGGCAGAGCTGCCTGGTCATACTGATCAGGTGTGTGGCATCATGCTCAATGCTTCCTTCAGCCATTCTGTTGCCTTTTCTTCTGGACCTTGACAGTTGCAAACGCCAAAGCTGCCACCGTCCCTCAATTGCATTGCTTCTGCCAGCTCATAAAGCCAGTGTGAGTCATCCCAGCCATCTGCACATTAACCCCTATTGTGAACTCCACCTGCTGGAACAGAACGTCGTGCTGAGTGATCTGCTCAGTGGATTTCCTTTCTGGCCCAGCTCTTCCTGACAGTCCAGTGGACACTGACTAGGTTAAGCATGTGTGTCAGGTGACACAGCTTGCCTGGTCTTCCATTGGCAGATGCCTTGCTTCTGCATCTCTGGACAAGACAGTGCGCATATGGACATGTGACAATGCAGCACCACGCGCTTGGAGCTGTCTGGCCAAACTGACAGGTCACAGTGGACGCGTCACAGCCTTGCGTTTTGTCCAAGACGGCCGGCAGCTCGTGACTGGTATGGAGCTTGCACAGTGCATACATGATTGTAGCTGTCCGCGACCTTACAGCTCACACAAAACCTGTCTTGCTCAGATTCATTGCATACATCTTGCGCCCAAACAAGTACAGATGCTCTGTCAGAACCGAGGTCTCAAAAGAATGCCATGATGCAGGATCAACAGATTCAACATTGAGAATCTGGTGCTGTGCTTCCTGGAAGTGCATCAAAATTCTGCAAGGTGAGCACGTCATTCACTTGCTGCCATTTTGTCATAGGCTTGCTGCTTTCCAAAACATATATGCCTTTTGCAGCTGTGCTATCTGTCAGTGGATTGGGAACCATTTCTCAATTTATGCGTGTCATTTCTGTGCAAGCCCATGCGCACGGCCATGCTGATCTTCTCTGTATTATTCCAATTTTAACAGATGTAACCAAAGTCACAATCATACATACATACATACATACATACACACATTACATTTCTTGTCTTTAGGACTCAACAATGACTGGGAGCATTCTGAGAATGTCAAAAAAGGGCTCAAGAGCGAATCGAACGCCCGACCTCATCAACCCAAATGATGAATCATACCACTAGACCATTGAGCCAGATGCAATCACATACAATCGGCACACATACAACCGGCACACAACGTTGCATCACATGCTCATTTGATTGTGATGATGCATTAACCTCTGCTATGAGTCTGCTAGTACATATTACCATATCACTTGATGCCGGTGATATTTTGATGATGGCTTGTCACATGTTGCAGCATTGGCGAGGTGAGGACTCAGATGCCAATGGGGTATGAGGCCATTGCAACATGCAACTGCGCTGACGACAAGCATGTTCTGTGTTCTGCTGTAGTCGAATTGCATGCATTGATATGTGTTTAGTCTTCTGCAGGGCACAAAGGCATTGTCACAGCAGTGGATTGCTCAGGAGATGGACAGTTGGTAGCTTCAGCATCTGGAGACGGCTGCTGCTGCGTGTGGGACTTGGCAGAGGGCATCCTGAAGCATAAACTGCAGGCAGACTCTGGAGGTATTCTCTGTTCCACATTGTGCTGCAGCTTGTGTCCTGTCAACCAATTGCTCTGCATGTGTCTTAATGCCATGGCTAGGCTAAGCCAGCCCTTTGCCAGCTTCTGATTGGTGTGCTATGATTATCATAGCAGACTGAGAAACATGCTACTGTCATGGCTGGCTTGGCACATGGCTCTGCTGTCTAGATGTTAGCCGTTCAAAATGCACATAGAAGCAGTGTGCAATGCATTGCTTGACAGGTCTGAGATGATCTATCTACAGATGTGGCACCTGTTGAGAAGCACAGTAGCAAATTTGCAGTTTTGGGAGGTCAAGATGACTCATCCACTGTCATTGCTGTAGGTGTGACCAGCTGTCGCTTTATTCCTGACGGGCAGAGTGCAATGACCAATGTTCTTGCAACTGCACACTATGATCCGCAACGCAATCAGGTGATGGCAAACTGCTGCCTTTTGTTGGGCTCACACATTATAATTGTAGTTAACTTTCATGCCTTGGGTCAAAAATAAACATGCACAGTCCCCCCCAAGCTTTGGCGTATCACATCAGTTTGTATATGTGCTCTGCAGGGTCGAGTCCTCCTGTGGGACCTTCAAACAAAAGGACGCAGATGGGTAGATGGTAGAATAGCAGGACATTTTCAGGCATTTGACAGCTTCACAGGGCAGATTACTGCTCTGGACTTTGCATGCCCAGAGAATGGGCTGTCAGACATGTCACACTTTGCAGCTATGGCATGCAGTGACGGCACAATACGAGTTGCTAGCTTGACAGATGATGACTATGTTTACACCCTCAGCATTGCAGTACAAGGATGTGACACAGCAAGTCACCACTGCTCTCTACACAGCAAAAGCACAGTACAAAGTAACACGCTTGCAGCTATTTCACCATGTGGCCAATGGCTGGCAACAGTGGGGCTCAGCAACAGCACGGAAGTTCAAGTCTGGGACACAGAAATTGGCCATCTTGTCGAGACATGTCAGAAACACAAGAGCTCCATAAAAGCTATTAAATGGAACAATCCTGGGCAAAAGACGCAAGTACTGGCCACTGGTGATTGTTCTGGCTGTTGTCAGATCAGTATCTGGGAAGCTGAAGCACAGACCACCAAGGCTGGACGGAAAATGTCGGTCTAGCTGTGAAGGCAGCTGCAAATCTCTGAAAGCTGAGTTGGAGACACAACAGATTGGAGAGATCAGAATTCAATCTGGCACACGTATTAAGTTCTGACGGGAGAAACTACTCTACTGGAAAGTCTGAACTTGATATGCTGTAGGATGAGGTCTATGGCAATCTCATTTTCAGCGCCTCGTGGGATCTGCAGTCACCATATGTGTCAGCGTGCATAGCATGATTTGAGACTGCAGCACATTGAGGGTGATGAAGCTTGACCTACAATGATGTCTGCATGCTTCTTGGTTGGCAGAATATAGCTCTCAAAGCTGGGCTTCACTGTGCGCTCGTATTGATCCAGCACTTGCAGAACGTCACGCCCTCGGTGCATGATATCTCTTCTGACCCTGTCAAGGCACCACTACAAACTGAGCAAACTTGCTTGGAACACGCCTTGCTGAACAACTGTAAGACCTAGAAAGTCAGGTCTCCTGATTACCTGCGAGCTAGTCTGGTGTCAGCATCAGTGTCCACAAAGATCTTGAGATCAAACAGCTCCTGCAAAGCTGGGGTATAGAAAGCCAGAATGCCATCAAACAGGATGACATCTGCATGCTGCACAGGTATCTGGCCTGTTCTAGAGCTGGTCACAAAATCGTATTGTGGAATTTCTACTGGGTTTGCTTGTTTCAACTGTCCCAAGCAGTGAATGATCTCGTCAAACGCAAATGCATTAGGGTGGTCGAAATTGAAATTGGCAATATCTGCTGTCTCCTGGGGCGTCAAGTTTCGATAGAAGCTGTCCTGGGACAGGTTTATGATCACACCCTGCTCCTCCTGCACTTCTGCAATCAAGGTTCAAAATCATGAAAGCACCTGCCTTTCGATGAAGGTTGATGCAACAAATCGGCGCAACAAGCATGAAAGTAGCTGTGTGCTGCGCCTGAAAGCTGCAGCATCACTTGATGCAGGGGGGGGGAAATCAGCTGATACATACCGGGACGTCTTTTCTCAGCTGCTTCATTATCTTGTGACAAACGCTTGTCTTTCCTGAAGCTGTACCGCCTGCAACTCCAATAATGAAAGGAGCAAGCCGGGCGCCATCTTGACTGCCGCTAACCGTGACCTCTGTGGAAGTTTGCGTATTCAACGGCGGCATGACAGCGCTCTGTCTGCTGGCGATCGTGGTGATCGACTTCCCAAAGGTCCCTACACTTCTGACTGGTACTATAGAACAGATCCGGGACCAGTTCTGCAGGCGTGTTGCAAGCATGCAACGACACTAGCTGCCTTGATCGTCCTTGCGTAGGTCAAGTCACCAGCGAAAATAATGCTTACAGCAAAGATGGAACAGTTCCGAGTGCAGATCAACGCTGTTCTAGGAGGTCGAGCATCGGCTTCTAAGTCAGTTGCGCTCTTGCAAGACGAAACGGCAGGCGCCCCAAGTCTATAGGGCACTGCGTGCGAGCAAAAAGGGCCGTTTGCAGCAGAGACAGGGCAGCTAGGTTTTGTGCCAGACTGGGCGACGGATTCTCTCTGTGGCGTTTGACTCTGCAGTATCTTGACTTGCGCATGCTTTTGCCGAGGCTTTTCGTGCATGCAACGTCAGCAACTATCTCGGTATCACCTGCTCACTGACCTGCACTGTTACAGAGTGGGCACAAACACAGCTTCGTCTGCTTATTCGTACAGCTTGACCTAGCCCTGACCGATGCAGGCTTGAATTTCTCAGTGCTGTTTATGGTCACAACGCCCAGCATGATAGGACTTTTAAGACGTGGATGTCACAGTGCACTCTTCACTCAATCTTGTTGCATGCCTCCAACTGCAAGCATCACAGCCTCGAGTTTGAATGGTCAAATTGCTAGTCAGCATGTGGGGCACTCGCAGCTGCCCTGCCTTCAAAATTTGTGTCACCATCTGCACAGCAGCCAGGCGCCTGCGGCGTCACAGGTGGTTGCAAATGGTCAGAACCCCCCCAAGGCACCCTGGACCCCAACTGCACAGCTAACCAAAAGGAAATTGCTGACCAAAAGAATGGGGTTTCTTCTGCAAGTAAGCCAATTTGCCTTCAGCTAAGTGATGTTTCCATCTCCTTGCTTTATTCTTGAGACTGATTCTGGTTTGATGAGCAGACCTTGGAAGCAGAGCAAGCTGCAGCCATGGACAAATCTAGACAACTTCCAGAATTTGGTCCAGGAGACATCATAGAGATCAAAATGGTACGCATAGGTGCATTCAGCATGTTACATTTGCAGATCAAGTGCAAATTCACTGACTGACAATACCCCTGACCGCTTGTCTTGTTACAGGCAGTACCTGAGAATCGCCGTAAGGTTGCGTTGATGAAAGGGGTGGTCATCGCCAGAAAGAACAGGGGCTGGCAATCAGCGTTCACAATCAGGAACTATCTGGGCAATGCTGGTGGCATTGAGCGCACTTTCCCATTGTGAGTCGTCTTTTGATCTTCCACTTAATCTTCCACAATTACACTCGTTTACTCATAATTGAGCCTTAACTGCTGAACAGGTACTCCCCGAGTCTGCTGGCAGTTAAAGTTCTGGAACATCGCACAGTCCGGCGTGCCAAGCTGTACTATCTGAGGGACAGAAAGCCATCAGAGTACAGAGTTCAGTAAGCAGTCCTGGTTGATCCAACTAGCACAGATCTGAGACAGCAAATGCGGCCATGCCTACTTTCACAACCGTGTCAACGGTGCTGTCAGTACAAGGTGGAAGCAGATGCAGACACATACCTGCACTTGTGCAGCAATTACATCAGAACCTAGCACATCACAATAGTAGCTAGCTAGCGTCAGAGGGTAGTAGAGTTAGGCGTGGGGAGCATGGTGCCATGCAAGTGGTGCTGCCTGTGTGATTGCATTTTGAGATTGGCAGGTGACTCAGGATGTAGTCAACCAGGGCATGCGTTTTTTGAATAGTAGTCATGGTGCAATGGTGGCTACGACTGCAATGTGCACTGTGAAAATCTCTACACAACATTGTTATGAGCCACAGCTGGTCACGCAAAATTCTTTGTACACTGCTTTTGGCAGTGTACTTTTATGGCTTGCATACTGGAGTGCAAGACCATTCATTCTCACGTGCAATGTCAACTTGCATGCGGAAGCAACGCCGCGAGCTTTCCTTGCAAGCTCTGAGCATGTTACAAGCCTTCACTTTTTCAGGAAGGCTGACCAACATGAACAAGGGTGCACAGCTGCTGTTAAGTACAAACTCTTAGTGAGATGTGCAATGCAGCACCTGCTCTATGGTACATGTACGTGCGCGCAAAATAACAGCACAATTTATTCAAGGAGCTGCTGCAGCAAGTACAAGGATGTGCTGCAGTACCCATCACATGGTTCTGCTCAATGCACGGCTTCTACACTGGCAATATTGAACAAGGCAAAGGTTTCAGATTCATACCACTAAGAAAGGCTTCAGATTCTTTACAGGCAGAGTGTGCTGTTTGAAGCTTTCCAGTTAGGTCTGACAAAGGGCCACCCCAGATCTTTTGTTGGGTATTGTGTGACAGCCTTCTTGTGCAAATTCATCTTTTTACTTGCCGGCAGAAGCAACGGCTTCTGCTCCAGCGCCTGAGGTGGAGGTCGAGGTCTGGGCTGAGGTGGAGCCCGATGAGAGGTTGCTGCATGTACTGCCTCCATAAGTACCTGCTATGGCTTCTGCACATGCCTGTGCAACTGCCTGACTGATCTTCTGAGAGTAGTTGTAGCAGTCGCAGACCAGCACAACCTGAACGTTGGACGACTTGGCCTGCAGCACGGCCAGCACCAGCTTTTATGGTCGCACAGCAGTTGCCATGGTTTTGCAATAGCAGCGGGAGTGAGGCATGCAGACCTGGGTGAAAGCCTGTAGAATGGATGCGGCCTGATTGTTGCCCAGTGCAGAAGCGATGGCTGCGGCAGCGTTGTAGGGGTTGGCACCAGCAAAAGCTGCAGTGATTGGCTGGACGTATGCCGTGTCGAAGCTTGTTATTCCGCCAGCTCCCGCCAATGCAGAGGCATCGCCGGCTGATGCGAAGGCCTCAGCTTGCGCCGATGCGCCAACAGCCAGAAGCTGAAGGCAGAAAAGGACGGCTGCGGATTTGAGCAGAGACATGGTTGCTCAAGGGGTCACACGCAGAGACTGTTGTATGATACAACTTGTATCGACGACTTGCTCTGACTGCTGAATCCTGCCAGGCAGCTGATAATGTCAGCTTGGGAAGCTCGTGTGCGTGCTTTATACTGCCACAGTTGCCCGCAGCTCTGTCCATGAGTCGGTCCATGGGCTTATGACCAACTACGCTGTTCTTCACTTCTGGGAAGCCTCGAACGTGTTAGTCATCTCAGTCAGGCAGATGGTGATATCGCAAGTGCCTGCAGTCCAGTGAAGCTGCTGATGCGTCAAGACTGAATGACCATGCCACGTTGACTTGAGATGTGCATGCAGCTGCCTTACGGCCAACTGTCATCACATCTGCAGATCTAATGAGGATCGCAACATTACGTCTATCAGCCCATCTGTCAGACAGCTGGGGCCAATCCCAATGCATGCTGTGACTGACAGTGTTGAGCACGCAGTACTGGCCAGTCATCATGTTCTGATTCAACTAAGCAACTGAACGTTGTTACCAACATTATCAAGCAATATTGCTATTATTGTTCCCAGCATTGCTGTCAGCATTTGATGTGCTGGCATGCGCAGACAAATTGCTTGACAATGCATTTAAACAGTGTGGTGCCTGCATGCGCATGCGCAGACAAATTGCTTGATCATGCACCCAGACAATGTGGCACTGATGACAGTCCAAACACATCTCTGAACCAGCTCTCGGAGTCTGCTGCCGAGTTGCATATGAACAGTGTGCGCAACTTTTGTGTGAGGAGGGACAATTTATGTGAACATGGTCTGCTGTGACCTTGCAACACTATGAAGCAGATGTGACCCCATGCACATATATATATGCTATAGCAATCCAGTCTGATTTTGTCGAGTGTGTATGGAAGCTGATGCTGGGCCTTCAGATGGTGAGTCTCCATGTTCTCCATTGTGAACCCAATGCAGCACGCAAACCTACCAACATCCTGACAAACTAGCATTGCTTTTGGTACAAGCACCAAAGCATAACTGCACAACCTCTCTACAGCTCTTGTGTGTTCCCTCCCCCTCTGTGTTCAAATACTGATAGGGTGGCTTGACGGAGTTGGAACGAGAGGATGCTGGCCAGCGGCATGGCATGCCAATGGCTTTGATGTCCAATGCATATGCACCCGCATGCTGTGCCACCACAGACAAGGCTGCTGCGGCAGATGCTCCTGTGATTTGAACAGCTTGTCAGATGCTTGACACTGTCCTCTGCCAACAGTACTGTACCGCTGGTGGTTTGTCATTACAACAGTAGGCTGGTCATGCAGATAACCAGTAACTTTGCTGCAGATTGCATTTCCAAACATCTTGTACATGCGTAAATTACTCCAACCCTAGACAAATGGGCGACTATGTCGGCAGTGCTGCAGCTCCATGCATATGAGCCCTTGTTCAAAGTTGTGGCTTATGTGTGTTGGCACGTGAAGTGTGCAAGTGACAGCATTGTGCACACCTCTGGAGAGAGGGGCTCCATCCAGACATCTCGCACCATCTTGCAAGATTTCATCAACTGGTGCACTGCATTGAAAAAAGCGCTTTGTGGCCTCTCAGGTCTTCGTGTCAACGGTGTCTGCTAGCAAGGCTGTTTCTTGCAGCTCAGTGACTGGCCTGTTATGTCATGCGCATGTCTGTGCATGCACATGTCTGTGCCAAGCTTTCACTGTACAGGCAGTATTGTTGAGAGTCATTACTATTGACAGCTTTTTGGCAATATCTAACCATGTGGAGGTTCTGGATGTGACATACAAATCCTTTGGGAGTTGGTACACAGATGTCATGTTGCAAGATGAAGTATGGTGGCTGAAACCTATTTTCTCATGGCGCCAGTCCTGAGGCATTTCAGGCTTTTGTAACCTGAGCTTCCACTGAGCTGTGCAGTAGGCTTGCTGTAGTATGAGAGAGTTTGCTGATGGCATCTTGATGCTGTCAAGACTTTGCTTTACAGCATGGACCTTCTAGCCTGTTTGTAAAGCAAACATGTATGGACTATCCATCCCTTGCCAGGGCTGGACTGCCCAGGCACCAGTACATTGTGAAGGCTCTCAGGGATCACATTCCTGCTGAGATGATGTACCCCAACAGTCACTGGGCTGCTAATCAAGCTCCCGTGCAGCTAGGTACGTGGGGAGACAGCACAAGCATGATGCATGAACCTTACCTAGTCAGTAGTCTGGCACAGGATGCAATGTTGTCATCTTAGACTCTCAGAATGCCAATCAGAATGTCATACTCACAACAAAATTCGGGTGTCATATTAGTGTGTGCTGCTGTGAAATGCTGCCAGGCAGGATTTTGCTGCACACGCATCAGCTCACCAGCTGAGCTTCAGTTCTTCCAAGATCCAAGCACTACACTTCAAGGATGTCCATCAGTGACATACAATCTCTGTCCACACATGCACCAGTTCTGTTAGTGCTACAGGGCTGGTCTCTGACCTGGAAGCGTCAAGCATCCCCAGCATTGTGCAGGCAGCGCTGCAGTGCTTTCAGCGGCAGATCACCCTAGGGGCCTCCCCCCAATGCTGCTGCACCAAGCTCAAAGCGTCAATCAGCAAGCCACCCAGCTGCTGACCCAGCGGGGTCAGGGCATCCTAGCAGGACTACATGGCTTGCAGGCCTACTCAGCTGCCTTGAGGCTGGTCCTGATGCCCAACTATTCTGACACCAGTCATCACAGTCAGTGGGCTCCGGCTGTTGACAGCGCAACAGCTTTAAGTCGTACAGAGGTGTGCTAGCTGATAGCCATTGCTCAGCTGTACATCTGTGACAGCTGTTTGGTGCCAGCCATGGGAAGGTGCATGTGTCTGCAACAGCACATGCACGTTTTGCTGTCTGTCACGATGCAGCAGAGTCTGCCGCTCTGCAGACTACAGCAAGGTTTCTTTGAATTGCGCTCACATGCAGACCGCTGCAGATTTCACAGTCAGAGAAAACTTTGTGTGTAAGTGCATCATCCCAGAGCTCTCAACGATATCCACAGTTTAGATGCGCTGCTAGCTGGTCCAGCAGCTCTGCTGAAATGCGCCTAGTCTTGGTCTAAAACGCATAACAGACTGAAACCATATGCCCAGGCCAGTGGCCACTGGCCTCCACAGTCAAGTCCATGTGCAGGGAGCAACCTCTGTGCAGTACCATAAGCAATCTTCTTTCTGGCCCATTTGAGTGTCTTGGCAGGATTCCTCAGAGAAGGAGGCAATATACCTCAGGTATACACTTGTGGTTTCAGTGGCAATGCCAGGCAAAGAAGCCAAATTGTGCTCTCATAGCCTAGATAATATGTGAGAGACGTGTTGCGCCTGTCACTGCCAGGCGCCGCGTGCAAGAAATAATGTAGCTTGAGGCTGATTGCTAGTGTATAGCTATGGAAAGTGTGCCTGTCTTGTCAACGATTACGACTTGTCTTGACTTCATGCTGTCTGCTTGGCTGCAATAAGGTACACTAAACAGCGAGCACTGCAAAACTGCTATATGCAAGTGTATGTGAGTGCTGTAGACCACAGCCAGGCTGCAGCAAGTTGTTGGCTCAGTATTGTTATGATAAGGTACCATGAGACAATAACTGATTATTATTGTTGAGCGATTCCTGGCTGTTGCAAGAAGGCTCCGATTATGATTGCTGAAAAGCATAGTCAGCCTTGTCTGTTTCAGCTCATGTCCAGCACGTTTTGTCCAGCCTTGCAGATCTGAGTCAAGCTCATCCAACGGCCCGTACCTCCGTCAGTCACATGGAGCCCTCGTGCTCTGTCATGTGGCTTCCATGTGTCTGCTTTCGCATGCCGTCAGGCAAGTTTGTGCAATAACAGTCCCTTTCCAGCAACGCAACTGATTTAGTGTTGTCAATTTTGTCCGGCAAAGACAACTCGCTCGTAAACACTTTCGCATAACCACTACCTGACGACAGCTTAGCCCTCGTCAATTGCAAACATGGCTCCACCCAAAGAGGTAAGGGGATCTATGCTCAGGTCCTCGCCATGCTCAGGTCCTAGCCATGCACGCTGCTACCTACATACTTGGCACTTGCAGTACCACCAACCGACGCTCACATTCACATCTTGCTGTTATTCAGGAGGGCACCATTGGCAACAAGGCTCTTCAGGCAAGACTTTGCCGTACTCACGGTCGTCGTGCATGGCATCGGAGTTTATACTGTCTGCATTTGTTACTGCGCGCATGCATTTTTGGCTAATGTACATCACTGCAAACCTATATACGACTACCAGTCTTGTGCTGCGTACTCGACCCTCGTCGCACAGCAGCGCTGCAGCTGAACGCCATGCCTTGTTTGGCAATTCGCTGCTGTCGACGGTCCACCGTCAAGCGACAGAACGCTGAACTGCCGTTCTTTCGTTGCTGACAGGAAGCATACGACCGCATTGTGGCCCGTGACCCCGACCAGAAGGAGTTCCTTCAAGCTGTCGAGGAGGTGTTCACATCCTTGGCCCCTGTCATTGAGAAGAAGCCAGAGTATGCAGCAGTCTTGGAGCGCATCGCCGAGCCAGAGAGGCAGATTGCCTTCCGAGTACCATGGTTCGATGACAAGGGTACCTTGCACATCAACAGAGGATACAGAATCCAGACCAACTCCGCCCTAGGACCCTACAAGGTGATCTCCTGCTTTTTTGCAACACCTTGACTTTGTGTATCAGCAAGCACAGTAAACCACAGCCATTCCCTGGTAGCTGATTTTTGAATGCTCACAAGCCACATCTGGTAAGTATTTTTTGGGAACAATGCAGAGACATTCAGATAAGTTGCCCAGGTCTATAACTGCATAATCCAGATTTTCAAACGCTCATCTGGCTGTACGTGCAGGGCGGTTTGAGACTGGCCCCCAGCGTCACTCTCAGCATCATCAAGTTTTTGGGCTTTGAGCAAGTCTTCAAGAACAGTCTGACAACACTGCCCATGGGAGGAGGAAAGGGAGGCTCAGACTTCAACCCCAAGGGCCGATCCGTTTCTGAGATCACACGCTTCTGCCAGTCCTTCATGACTGAGCTGCACAAGTACATTGGTAAGTGCCTGGTGTCGTGTCCTGGTCGTTCTGGGTTTGCAGACTTTGTCACACTGCATGCAACAGAATTGAGTTAGTTGCATTATTTTATGTTCAGCCGCTGCACTCAGTGTGAGCATGGACTCACACTGCAAGCAACAGACTTGAGTTAGTTGCGATACTGCATGTTCACCCGATGCACTCAGTGTGAGCATGGACTTACAGCCTTGTGGCAGCCTTGAGAAAGAGCGCGTAAAGGCATCCACAGACAGGCCAGCTCAAGCCTGGTGTTCATGGTTGTGTTTTGTTACAGCAGCTCACAATGATGTTTTGTTACAGCAGCTCACAATGATGTTTCGTTACAGCAGCTCACAATGATGTTGTGTTACAGCAGCTGGCAAACATGTTGACTGGCTTCAGGGCCCAATGAGGATGTGCCAGCTGGAGACATGGGATGCTCTCCCAGAGAGATTGGATGGATGTATGGCCAGTGGAAGCGCCTCACCTCCAACGCTGGAGGAGTACTCACTGGCAAGGGGTGAGCCGCTTGCTGCTGCTTATCATGTCTCCTTCTACGCTGGCGTGCCAAGCTGCAACGCTGCTTACCTTTATGCATTCAAATCACGCCAAACATAGCGAATGTCTGAAATGCATAGTGGTCAGTAGCAAGCCAGGCTAACCAATCAACATCAACCCTGCAAGCTCATGTATCACTATGCATGGTTGCAGGGTTGATGCTGATTGGTTAGCCTGGCTCGCACCTGTGCAATGTTTTAGACCCCTACTCACCCAGTTGCATCCTTGTCATCTCTGACAGTGTGCATGTCTGGCATCCAAATGAGACTACTGGAAATTGCGTGCAGTTTGACTTATGGAGGGTCTCTGATCCGCCCCGAGTCTACTGGCTTCGGCACAGTCTACTTCACACAAGAGATCCTGAAGGACCAGGACACAGACCTCAAGGTGACCTTGCCACATTGCACTTGCAAATCTGCATGCACTACTTCTTGAGGTCTGTGCCTGGCATGTTCAATGTTTGTGCAGTGCAGATGCAATGGGTTGGTGGAGCAGTGTGTCATTGATGTCACGGTTGTAAGTTTCAGTGTGTGCGTCAGCAATGCTTTCTGCATGCACTTGAGTCAAGATTTCATAGGCAACCTGCTTGCCACTTGTGTGCTGCATGATGAAGATAGGCAGACCATGCTCCTGCTGTTGCATGATTGTAACACTGTTGGGACTGACTGTGGCACCATAAGATCATGTTTGCGCCTCCTTGCATATTGATGGTCATCTCAGGGTGCAGTGGACCCAAGCACAGGCTGCAACTGAAGCTGTGACGCTGTGGCATGTCAACCTGAGTAGGTCCGTATCAGACTTGTGTCTGCTGTGTAGGGCAAGCGTGTAGCCATCTCTGGCAGTGGCAATGTGGCCATCTACGCAGCCTACAAGTGCTTGGAGCTGGGCGCCAAGGTCATCACTCTCTCTGACAGCGGCGGGTACCACATTGTGGAGGATGGCATGACCAAGGAGATGATTGATGCCATTGATGACATCAAGGTCGCCAAGAAGGGCCGCCTGCACGAGTACAAGAATGACAAGGGTGAGCTGTGCTGGCTGCTTCAGTACAAAATAGTGTACCTGACCAGTTGTTCACACACTGTAATCTTCCTGTTCCTGTTTCAGTCAGCCTGTGCACAAGCTGCTCCTCATCTTGACAGTCTGTTCTTCCTCTGCATTGCTTGCTTGCATCATTGAGTTCCAGGCTTCACTGTGTTGAAGGCTGTCACTGTCTCTGCTAGTATGTCAATGCCCAAGCTGGAAGATGTTGTTTGCCTGTCTGACTGCAAACAGACACAGCCTGGCAGAGGTTACAGTGTGCCTGTGTGCTTTGCAATTTGTGTTCTGCAGAAAAGCTTGACTGCACAGTGCAGTGCAAAATATGCGTGCAAAATATGCTGTCAATTTGTGAACTATCACTCCTAAGTCATTGATCAGTATCACCAGTGTCCCCAATGAGCTGAGTCAGGACTGTGCTAAATGAACAACTGCTGCATGATGTGCTGCAGCCATGTGCCATCTTGCCAACTGCCATGCAACAGTGCTGGAAACATGGCTGGAGCAGACAATATTATTGTACGTATACTGACTCAAGCTGCTGCTGACAGGCAAGTATGTGGAGGGCAAGAAGCCATGGAGCGCAGACACCAAGTACGACATTGCTCTGCCCTGTGCTACCCAGAATGAGATCGGCAAGGATGATGCTGAGGCATTGGTAAAGTCTGGAGTGAAGCTGGTGGCTGAGGGCGCCAACATGCCCACTGAGAGCGCTGCCATTGCTGTCTTCCACAAGCACAACGTTGTGTACGCCCCCGGAAAGGTGAGCAGCATCTTTTGAGCTAACCGCTGTATATATTCCTAGCATGCATGTATGCTTCCTGCCTGCTTCTCTTCACGAACACGCCCCCCCCCTCCCCTCCCTCCCCCGTGAGGCATGCTGGTTCACAACTTGGAACCATTGCAGCAGAAGTAGAATGGTGCTGACTCCACAAGGGTGAGTTGGTGCATAGGAAACAGCAGAAGAGAATAATATAGTTTCTGCTTGTAAACATAAAGTTCTGTCTATTGTAGGCTGCCAACGCTGGTGGCGTGGCAGTGAGTGGGCTGGAAATGTCTCAGAATGCCATGAGGCTGCAGTGGACCACTGAGGAGGTTGACAACAAACTGAAGGTAAATCTATGGTATTTTCGTGCCTACACTTGCGTGGGTCTATCCAGATCATGTGTCCATCATGTGTACACTCTTCTATGTACTCAGAAAGCTGGCTGGCAGTGAGCTGCAAATGCATTGCTGGAGGCCTGCTGTTCTGGTGGCAACAATCAGACTGCGCATATTGCTGCATGCTCATATTTTCACTGATTACATGCAGTCTGCTACAGTAAGCGTGGTTTCAATGTCAGAGTGTTTGACTTCCAAGGGTCTGAACCATATGCTGCAGGACATCATGAAGGGCATCTACAAGGCATGCAAGAATGCAGCCAAGGAATACGACACAACTCTTCAGGCGGGAGCCAACATTGCCGGATTCCTTAAGGTGGCTGAGGCTATGGTTGCTCAGGGCATGTGATCCACATGTTCATGCTGTGCAATTCAAATGGTGTCTCCTCTTCTGCTATACCATCACTGCAGTGGATCCGCATTTCTGAAGTACACCACTGGATCTACAGACTTGTGTGTTCAAGTTGTATTGCAATCAGATTGTCCCATGTATGTGTTAGGCGCAGGATGTGCAGTTTTGAGGCTTGAGCAAAGGCTAAGTCTTGTTTAAGTACAATGTCGGTTTAGCAGTGCAGCTACGTGAGCTGGTCATGCTGGCATCTACTGTTTTACAGATTTCGTTCTGCTGTCATGCTGCCCTTTTTCCTGTCTACTGTACTGTACAGATCTGCATGTATGGCAGATCACTTGGGACACTGCACATGATTGTGCAAGCACAGTCACCTGTGTACAAGCAAATGACTACAGGGAATTGTACTGTGAAATTCCAAGAGAGGATATATTGCTGATGCACTTGTTTCCTTAGCTTGCATCTGATAATATCAGCACAAATGCATGGTGGACATGTGTTGCCTCGTGCTAAAGCACACGATCTGTTGTATAACATGACACAGCTGCATTAGCACATAATCATGCAAAGCACGGCACGTACTGCGCCCAAAGGGCATAACAACTGAGCTGTCAGTGGTTGCACATATTGCCATTTGACCTCAAGATAGTACCACGCAGAATTTGCGTCACCCATCCAATTGCTAATGCACTCTTCCAGTTCTGGCCTCATCTACCTGATCGTCCGAGTTTCCGCAAGGGGAACCTTGGAAAATAATACCACAATCATGACAACTGCGGCTGCTGCTGCCAGGCATGGATCTGAGACCTCAGGTTGTAATTAGGGGTCAGAGAGGTATGTTCAAGCTGTGCACCACTCATGGGGCTGCTTCTGTTTCCTCTGTCAAGCCATTCTTGGATGGCTGCCCGATCATAGGTCTGCCCATCAGCAGCAACCACAGGGTCCTTCATAAGGCCCTGCATCACACACTCACATACTGAGATATCATGCATGCATGTATCCCCACTGCATTACAGCTGTTTTTGGTGATCAGCATTGCACTTCTCAGTAACACCAAACATGCCAACACTCACGGCTGACAGGCGCCGCCATGAGAGTTCAGCCCGCACAAGGATTGTAGCAACATGTAGCGGCAGCAGAAAGGCAAACCACAAGCTATGCTTTGTTGTTCTTGCTCATAGTCTTGAATAGCTACATGTGCAAGTCATCGTGATGTGGCAACACAAATGGTCAAAGCTGAGGTGGAGCATAGATCATCCTTTTTGTGTTGCGCATCATGCAAGACTGCAAGCCCGGTACAGAGGCTACAGTCCCTTGATGATGCTTGAGTGAGATGCAAGTGACTAACACAAAATACGGTCATGACAGCAATGCATAAGTCAATTTGTTTGAGATAGGCAGCTCACCGAGGTAATTGGGCATTCATACCAAGAGGGTGGCTCGTTGATGTGCTGAGCCCAGGCTGCCAGTGTGCGCAGCTGTGGCAGAATGTCCTCACCCAGGTGGGCCCTCTCATCAGTGCACCTGCGTGCAGCATGCCCAGTTGCAAGTCAAACATGAACAATCAGCGGACAGTGCACCAAATATACATCCCAATGATCAGCGCTAGCACACCAAGCATGCCTGGCCATAAGCTGTGCATGTGAAATGCCGCCTTGATTACAGCTGCAGTGCTCAGGCTCACGAGGTGCCAGCCTTAGGTCAATGCTGGGCACAGAACAGCCAGCACAGCTGCAGCAATTGCTGGCTGTGGCTATGTCATTCACTAGCAGCTGCCTTTGAAACATATGACCTGCATTTATGTATACAGTGTAATTGACGCAATGCAAATGAAACATCAAGGTCTGTCGCAGTGAATAAAGCATATGGTACTGCATACCTCAGCGCCAGGCTTGCAAAATGCTCTGCTTGCTTGAGAGGCCAGCAGCCGGCACAAGGATCAGTGAAGTCAGACAAAGTACCTCTGTGCAACTGTGCTTGCACATCACGTATAAGTGCTGCTTGTGCCTCCCTGCAGCACCATGACATGTTTGCAAAACTTGTCAGTGGGTACGTGCTTGCTGCCACAATGTTGATACACGTCACCTAGGGAGCCAGTCAGACCAGTCAGATACAACCTGCATAAGGGATGCTGCTGCAAGTTGCTCAAAGGCTGACACAATCATGACAAGCAGAGCTTGAGTCTGCAGTGAGGCATCCAGCAGTGCAGCATCAGCATGCACATCTAGCATTTGGACACAATGCAGAGCGCCAGTCTACAATCTAGGCAGCTACAAAGGGACCAAGAGTGTACCTGCCAGTCAACAGCTGCAGCATGATCATGCCCAGAGCGTACACATCCGTCTCCACTGTTGCCTGAAATGAATCAGTGGGAATGGCAATGCCCGAGAGCTGTGGAAGAAGTTCAACATCCAACAGAATATTGGCCGGATGGAGCTGCTGATGCATCCAGGGCTGCACAATCACATCACACGTTATGTGTCTCATTCCCTGGAATCCTACGATGATGCATGTCTACGCCTGTGCATTTGAGTCTTGATGTCTGCAATACATGCGCACTTGCTGATGTTCATGACCATAGCACTAGCATGGCAGGCCAGCATCAGCAATGGTGGAAGGATGTGGGCAGGTTTATTGTTGCTGGGCTCTGTGAGACTTGAGACATGCAAGAGACCCGGCTGCATCAGATCAAGACTTGAGATATGCAAGAAACCAGGTTGCATCATGAGCACTCAGATGATGGGAGGTGCTGCAGCATGCTCAGCAAGTTTCCCTTGCATTGTTTATGAGGTTTGGGACAAGGGGCACGTGGAAAATGCTGGCATATGCCATATACGGATACCAATCACAGCGCATTCAGCCCATGATCTTGCAACATCATGCACTTGAGACAGGAGAACACATGCATTGTCACAGGCCATGATGCTGCTGCAGCCAGGCATGCCTCAAAATCTAAGCATTTGCAAGTAACAAGGCTTGTGCCGCCAAAGACATGTGGGTCTGCTTGGTGAGATGTAGCACAAGGGACCACCTGTGGTACACGCAAATGCAAGTAGGACAGAGCGTCAGCGCAGGCGGCAGCAAGGCGTATGCGCTGATGCCACTGCAAGCTGCGAGGGGGCCGCCCTTGGCTTGTGGGTTGGCCTCTCAAAGCCCCATCCAGACTCCCATTCTGCAACATTCTTGTTGTCAAAAAATCTGCTTGGAGCCCAGCGCTGCCTTGCCACGTGCCTGCCACTCACAATGTAGCAGACACTTTGCAACAGGCTTCCAGATTGCTGTCATACAGCTTTGCCGCACTATCCTGATAGCGCAGGTGGGTTGTGCGAACAAATGCAGCTGGTCATGTTTGCAAACTTGTGGCCCTGGCACCAATGCAATTCGCCATGCAGGAGCAACAAACCTGCATGAGAGGACAAATGATGGCAGCTGGCTGTAGGCAGGCCCCAAGGATGGGCAGCACATGTGGGTGGCTCAGCTGACTCAACCCGTCCAGCCAGTGCTGGAACACTGCTGGAGACTGATGCCTAGCTGAGGGATGCAATCTGACTGCAACAGGTTGATTGTGCAGCCTGCCTTGATACACCAGTGTGCTGTGTCTGACCAGACTCCGGCTCTTGAAGCCATTGCACATGGCTGACACCTCCCCATATCTGCAGACAGTGCAGTTCAGATTTGTGGTGTATCTGCAAGTATAGCTGGCCCATGCCATACATGATTCGACACTGATGGGCAATGCGTCTGCTGTGCGTGAAGTGTCTGTAGGTGAATGACTTATGGCTGTCATGGCCAGCATGCACTTTCTACAAGACGCATGAATCACAGTTGGCATTGCTACTTGTGACAACTCCACACTATCCATGGGATCAATACAGCCACAGCAGGCATGCAAAGTCATTGCTGCATGTATATGTGCATGCCACCAATGATGTGTGCATGCCACCAATGAGGTGATCAGGTTGCATGCCTGAAGAGCTGGCAGGCTGGCTGCTGGTTGTCAGGGCCTCCAGCGGAGGATGCTGCCTCTTGAAGCTGCATGCCTGCCAGCTGCTGCACTAGCTCACCAGCCTGCATGGTACAACGCCAAATGCTTGTGTAAGACAGAAGCATATGCATGACAGACCCACATTGACATAGACATTGTATCCGACACGCGTTACGCTGCTGAGCAACCAGTCCTTGACCTTACACTGATGTTGTGCTAGAAGCATAAGCTCACCTGCTGATGTGCAGCACTGTCTTCCATAACAGCGCTACTTCCACCCTGATCATGTGGCAGCCCATGAAGACCACTATGCTGTCTAGCCTGCTGCTGCTGGTGTTGGCGCTCTTGCTGATGTGAAAGGGCTGGTGCAGCACTGTCACTCATACTACTGTTGTCTTCATCTTGCTCATCCAGCAGCCCATATGGGCCGCTATGCTGTCTAGCCTGTTGTTGCTGCTGCTGCTGTGTGCCTGGCTGAACAGCTTGCATCTGGTCACTGCCTTCAGCTAAAGTCAGGGAAGCTGTGCCTGGTCGCAGCATTTCTGGCAGCACAGCCTGCAGATAGACTGAAACAATGTGGACACTCGCTAGAGACCTAGAGTCAGGATCCACAAGGAGCAAGGACATGGGTGTGCTCCTGAGAAGCAGTACAGACTGCGTCTGCTATGATGCAAGCAGAGACAAGCATGAGATACAAGTTGCCACGAGTCGCACAGACAGTACAGGGATGCCTGGCAAACTCTGGCAGCATGCTGTGAAAAGGGGGGGGGGGTGTTAGGATTGTTGGGCAGGTATGAAGATAAAGCAGAGATGCAGCCAGGCAGCAAAGGTTGATTGCACATGTGCTGTACACCAGCACTTGTAAGCATAATGTAGCTGACTGCTGTTTGGTGTGAATAATGACGATACTATCACTCTGACTGTGCCCTGCAGCACAAGTACAGTTACATGTTTGATACAGCAACAGCACCTGCAGCTTGTTCCTGATGAATGACAGAGCGCCTGGCACATAGCCCAGTGCAGGCGCATCTGCCTGGACAGGTGGCTCACTTTGTCTTCTATCACTGCCAGACCTATTTAGTCTGCTTGCCTCCTCATATGATGGTGCATGAGACCGTGACGCCAGGGCATGTTCAGAACCAAGTTGGCCCATGTGGTGAGGGCTAGGGGGGTTCTGAGCAGGAGCAGCACCAAAGATGCTGGGATAGCTGACAGCGTGTTGTGCGCCAGAAGACGAAGAGGTTGTGGTAGCTAAACAAGGTGCAGATGCACGTTCTGACCGCTGCTGTGATGAAGATGACTGGTGCATGGGCGGCGAGTTTTGGCTGGGGAGGTTGTGAAGGGGGCTGACGCCTTGTGAGGCAGGGAGAGATGAAGCTAAAGGAGTCGTCGATGTCTGTAAAGAGCTTGGAGTTCTGTTGGTGACTGGTCTGTCTGTGCGTGCGGTCAGCAGGGCAGCCACATTGGCATGACCATGCACTTCAGCTAAAGCAGCAGCAGTCTTGCCATTCTGCATGAGTTCAGCAGACAGGTGATTTGCAGGGTGAGCAAGAGTTGGCAGAACAGCAGCTTCAACAAGCCACAGGGGTTCTGTGCTGCATCAGCAATATGCAGCTGGTTTTACCAGTGGTGAGCTTTGAACCATCCTTAGATGCATAATGTTGGTTTACATCAACTCTCACTGCCCTATGCTGCTCTCAGGCTCATTGCAGAAGGCCCTGTTGGGCTGCAGCAAACAACAAAGCGCAGCCAGTAACGCACCACAGTCAAGCAGAGTTGGGTGTGCAGCTTACGTTGTCAGTGGCATGTGCGTCTGCATTCTTCTGCAAGAGCTGCTTCACCACACTGGCATGACCCGCAGCTGCAGCTTGGTGCAAGGGTGTGCATCCCTCATCATTGGCCACCTGTAACATAATAGTGATAATGATTTACAGGCGTTCCAGCTAATTGGCCACCTGTAATATGTAGTAGCCTTTCCCAGCTGATCAATGCCCACTCAGTTGCTGACACAAAGGGCTCAGCCGCAATATCATTGGCCAATCAACAAGAGGACAGTCGCACAGGACCACAGATGTGTTCTTGGCCGCGCATCTGAATGTTGCTGTCAACCCAAGCTGGGCATTGATGGGGTGTCAGACACACAAGGAGGACATTTGTGACCTGTTACATCCCGACAAAAGATACAGCTTGTCTTGGCATTGCCTGGCTGTTGCCATGCAGATGCCACCCAATGCACTATCTTGCCTGCGCATGAAAAATTGCTGTGCAGGTAGACGCTGACATGATGGCTTACATTGACATCAGCACCCTTCTGCAGCAGCAACTGCACTGTGGAGGGGTGGCCAAGCTGCTAGGTGTAGAGCTGTTGCACCGTCCTGCAGTCAAAGCATGACATACATCATTCATAGCATCATACCACTACTACAAGAACATGCAATCAGCAGATGTTTGCAGGGCTTGTAATAATATGAAACAGCATGGCCAAGGTGCAAGACATCCTTGTAATGCAGATCTTCATCTGCGCATCCAGTCTGGTGATGTAGGGAGGAAGAAGGCTGTTGAGGATAATAGGTCTCAGAAAATGGACATTTCTTGTCACGTTCTATTGTTGCATGTCATCGGCCCCACTTGTCAAGCATTGCCGAATGAGCAGCTTGGAACAGTCAAAGTGCCTTGTGCGTATGAACCTTGCACTGCTGTGTGTAGCTACTCAGCATCAAACCCTACCATGACCATGACACACAAGTCAGATCACGATGGTGAATCACCTGAAGCTTTGCGTCCACATGTGCATGGGCCCAGATCAGTTCTCCTGCAGCACGGGTGTTGCCATTGGCAGCTGCCCTATGAAGAGCTGTCATACTGTCATGGTCAATAGCGTGCACATCAGCGCCAGCTTTCAGCAGATCTGCCACCACCTCTGTGTGACCATTGCGTGCTGCCAGATGTAGTGCAGTGCGGTTAGCCTGCATTGGACAACACAAGATGAAAGATTCACGTGACTGCATGAGTATGCCGAATCCGGCTTGCAGTGCAGACTCAGCCAAACGGTTACAGATACAAAGTGTTTTCCTAGCATTGCAAACATGTGGGCATTGTGCATGAGTGCTATTTGCAAGCCCTTACCTTTTCTGTGGCATTAACATCTGCACCGTGATCAATCAGTAACCCTGTAAGAGCCAGGTGTCCATTGCAAGCTGCGTAGTGAAGCGCAGCCCATTTGTCCTGCAAATGCCAGCTTGCTGTTGCTCTGGAAAAAGTTGGCAAGCACACAGGTACCTTGCGATGACACAAAGCAGTGCAAAGATCGTAATCACAGACTGCTCATGCAACATGGCTCAAAAGTCATTTGTCTGTCCAGGGTAGGCGCAAGTGACCCAGCAGCAGACGCCAATTGGAATGGAGAAATAAAATCAGCTTTGAGCATCAGATGCTGAGCCATTGAGCCATGCATGCATATTATGCAATGTTGCTGCAGGGCACTGCAAAAGGCTGTTTGAGCTATCTGAAACAGGAATTTATGAAAATTTGAAAAACACCTGGCCCATCCAGTTGACATCAGCGGCTCCAGCTTTATCTAACAACTGTTTTGCTTTGCGCAAGTCGCCAACAGAGGCAGCCTCAAGCAAAGCGCTGTTGTGATTTCCCATGCCAAATCGCATGGACCTCCTCCACGAAGCTTTGTTTTTACTCAGAAGAAGCGGCTCCACCGCACCTGATGTAGCTGTGACATACACAGTGCTCAGATCATCGTGTCATGCCAGGTCATCGTGTAACGCGCTGAATTCTGCTCCATGCTGGAAAGCTTTTGAGACCTGACTCAGACAGAATACGAATCGGCAAAAGCACGACGATCTCGGAGTTTTGCTCACCAACGCAGGTTGCGGCGTCAACACATCGTGAATATTCATTCCTAAGGTCATCATATACTTTCTCGTGCGAGCGTTCGCAAGCGGCTAGATCCGGCTCGCATATATATACAAGTCGACTTTCCCGAAAAAGGTTCTCCGATAGCACTATGCACGTAGCAGCTGGTTCACAGGTCCAGCGGGTTCCGCAGGCAACTTTGCCTCATCAATTGCGTTCATTCACATCTGTCAGACCAAAATCGCTTCGTCATTATAGAGTGGTCGCACGAGCGCAAAGCGACCATGCAGGTGCCCTGCAGCTTTTGTTTCAGACTGCGCTACCGTCGACTACTGCGTTCCCCGGCCAATGCATAGTTGAGTGTTTATTGCCTATGCGTTTTCAGGAGCTGCGGCAGGTGCAGCTGTAACCGCCAGAGAGCACGAAAATGCTGAGGAAGCCCTGCAAAGAAGGCTGAAAGAGAGTGCAAGGGTGGAAGAAAGGGTGATTCAGATCTACACAGCACAAGATTTTGACCGAGAGCTACAGGAGGTTTGTGTGCCTCTGACATTTCCTGATGTAGTCCCTAGCCTGACTGCTGCAACTGCATATCTGCATGTTACCAAAGGAACACTTGCACGTGTTGCTTTGGCTACACAGTAGTGGCAATTATGTACGCAGGCAGGTGATCAGCTGATAGTGTTGGAAGTTGAGTCCACAGAAGTATGCCAAACTGGTTTTGACGAGGTGGAGCACCATTGGAAGGAAGATAAGGAAGAAGCCCTGATTCCCTGCCGGAAACTGAA